>Ga0189281_100055_pt1 | contig 128043 bp, 102 predicted proteins | sample N26B72minimetaG_FD_130322 | JGI IMG/M metagenome (GOLD analysis project Ga0189281, IMG submission 130322) | Marine microbial communities from the Costa Rica Dome - N26 B7-2 mini metaG | ecosystem: Environmental > Aquatic > Marine > Oceanic > Photic zone | place: Costa Rica: the Eastern Pacific...
TAAAGACTATATTCGTGTCTTGTTTTTGCACACCTCAAAATACCTATTTTGAGTTAAACAAGAAAGGCTAGCCGAGAAATCAGCTAGCCTATTAAACTATCTACTTTTGAGACAGCCTCTTTTAATATGAGTACGACTGGAGGTTTATCTTGCTGAAGACATATCTTATCTTAAAATTATCTTTTCCATTTTCTTTTTTCCATTGTAACAACCTAGGAACCTACTATGCTTCTTTTGGAGTGATTGGGGTATAAAAAAAATGCCCAGATTATCTTCTGGGCATTTGAAAATGTTTTTAATAAAACCTGACCTCACAGTCAGGGACTTTTTCTTTGAAGCGATCCACTGCCCTACTGTTCAGTCTGGTATTGAAGCAACTTAATTTCTTCAAATTGGTCAATCCTTCTATCGGCCTTAATGAACGCAAATTGGTACTTGCCACATCTAATTCCTGCAAATTGATCAAAGGTTCAAGTCCTCTTAATACTTTCAAATTTGTGCCAGAAAGATTTAACTTTTTCAAATTGCTCAAAGCTCCTAAAGGCTCTAAATCCTCAATTCCTGTATTGGAAATATCCAAGCTCTCCAATTCAAACAAGCTGGAAATAGGAAGAAAATCTACAACCGGTGCTTGGGAAATTTTCAAGTTTGTCAAAAGGGTCATCTCAGAAATAGGAGCAATGGTTGACAAAGGCGCATCGAAAATACTGAGCGATCTAAGGTTTACAAATGCTGTCAAAGGCCTGATATCCTCTATCCCCGTTCTGTCTAATTGCAAATAAGATTTAGCTGTCAAATTATGTAATTGCTCTACACTTGGATTTTCAGGCATTCCGAATTCTCTCCTAAAGATATCTTTCCAAAGTTGCGGTAATTCTGTCCACCAATTTTCCAGAAACTGCACCCTATAAATCAGCGTCAAATCCGGTTTTTTCAATAATACCTCAGGAACTTCCTCAGTAAATATGGCTGACCTATTCACATTCAAATAAGAGATATCAGGAAGACCTACAATCGGTAAAATGCTTTCTATAGGACTTTCGCTGAAATCCAGTCTTTTGATCTTTGAATTGTTTCTAATTGGACTCAAATCTTTTACCAAGGTATTTTGACCCTTAATCTCCTCCAATGTATTTACTTCACTTAAAGGAAGCAGGTCAGAAATAGGATTATCAGAAAAATCAATTTTTCTCAATTTGACAAAGCGAGTCACAGGCAACAAGCTTTCAATACCTGCACTAGACAAATCCAACTCTTCCAATCCAATGGTGGCAGTTAAAATCTCCACATTTGGCTGGTCTGATTGAATTCTTGGATTTGCCTGTTTTAGCCTTGCTTTCCATGCATCTGATAAACCAGCCCACCAAGACTCTAAATCCTTCACATGGTGGATTAACAATACATTAGGGTTGTTTCTGATAAAATTATCAGCAGAAATTACAGATAGTCTGGTTTCGTCTGCTAAAACTTTTTCCAAATTAGACTTGCCATTCAGCACAGAGATGTCTGCTATTTCAGTTCCGGTCAGGTCCACCAATTCTAGTTGATCCAAATTGATCAAAGGTGTCAAATCCTGAATATTGGTTCCAGCAAGATTCAGCGTTTTGAGAGATTTCAATTCAGCCAATTGAGCAAAATTCACCAAATAATTTTTACTGAGATTCAAATGCTCCAATTTATTGAGCGCCTTGATGTTTTCAGTGTTGTTGAAGCCACTTTCAGTCAAATCTAGGGATCGGAGGCTATCAAACTCATTGAGCACTGCAAAGCTCAGGATTGGGGTCTTTTCCAGCTTCAAACTCTTCAGTGATTTCAAATTTTTCAGATCACTGATGTTTTGAATCCTGGTGTTGGAAATATCCAGATGCTTGAGCCTATCTGAATATTTGATAAACTGAATATCTGAGGTCGGAGTATTGGATACATTGAGGTATTCCAAAAATGTCACATTGGAAATAGGACCTAAAGCTCTGATTTTGGTATTACTCAGATCAACATATTTCAAGTCTCTCAAAGCTTCTAAAGGCCTCAAGTTAAGCAATGAGTCAGTCCCAGAAATATCCAAGGAATCAATGGAAACGAATTTATACAGATGATCCAAGCCTATAGAGTCAAAAGCTCCAATTTTAAATCTTCCTCTGAAATATGATTTCCAGGCTGGGTTTAAGCTTTGCCACCATTCATTCAGCTCCTGATCTCGGCTGAGCTTGGTGGTGTACATACTGACGATTTTAAGCTCTTGGCTTTTATTGTCTAGATTGACCTCTACAAAGCGGGGCTTGGTATTGGCAATCTTCTTTCCATCCTTGGAAGTCGCCGTGATAGTTCTATCCAGAGAAACCACAAAAAACACCTGACCATTCTCTTTCTGGGATGGTTTAACCTCACGGATTTTAAATTTGAAATTCACATCCTTGAAAAAGAACTCAATATCTTTCATATAGGCAGTGACATCTTTATTGGTCACCACCATTCGGTCTTGAAGCAAGTCGTCTTCTACTTGTACAATCCCATCTCTAAAGATCTTTAAAAAACTCTCCCGGATAATTACATCTTTGTCCCGAGCCGAAGTTTCGGATGAGCCAATAGTATTCAGAAGATATTCCAAGAAGCGAACCTGATCTTCCACTTTAGAAGAAAAATCGTCCAATTCCTGCTTAGAATAGCCTTTTACTGTCTGGGAAAAGCTTTGCTGAGCTCCAAACAAAAAAATAAGAAGAAAGATGATACTACTACTTCTGATCATAAATATACTGTTGAATCGTCTCTTTATCTCCAGGATTTAATTTGACGAGATTGGAGATCAACCAGCCAGTATTAAATCCTGGTCGGTTAAATTGAGATACTTCGAAATACCAACCTTCAATTTGAAAGAAGTGGAACTTCACCTCATTAACGGTTGAGAATCGAAGATTATTTTGCTTCATTTCATACAGGAAGAGGGTTAAATAATCCGGATGAAATGCATTCCCTGTAAAGGCTTCAGGCATTTTGGAATCCTGAAAGGCTCTTCTGAGATTCATAAAGCCCAATTCATGAGAAAGAGGATGAAGAAAATCCTTTTCATCTCCTACAGGCTTATTAAATAAGTTTTTGAAAGGAGGGAAACTTACGGCATCAATGACCCATTCGTAGCCCAATCCTTCCGGCTGTAATTTTAGAATCAAGGTTACTTTTTCGCGCTTTCCTTTGAAGATAAATTCAGCCTGTACTTCTGAAAACCATCCTGTTCTGTGAAAATTCAAATACTGGGGATATCCATCAGAGAGAACGGTATTGATAAATTGTGTTTTCAGGTCTTTGGACACAGAGCTGGTCTGATTGTCAAATAAGATCTGAATAAAGCCTTGTCTTAGGGGTCTATTATGATAAAGAGAATCTCCGGGATAAAATCGGGTGTTTCCATCCGGTGATTCTTCAGCATTGAATCTTCTGAAAAATTGATTGAGTTGTTTGGTAGAAGCGGCAAATCGGCCGTCATCTTTGATTGTTCCGCCAGAGCCAATGCCCTGGGCGGAAACAATCGAAATGTTTGCGAGGAGAATCGCAAGGGTAATTAAGGTAAATCTCATGCGGAGGTTTCTGTCACTCTCACATCACCAAGCATTACGTCCCAGAACTCGATGGTTCTACCAGCGATTTGAGTCTGTTTTTTCTCTACGTAAATAGTGATGTCTTTCTTTGTGGTGTCTTTGTAATTCATTCCTGTTTCGATAGAAGTACCTTCGAATCTTTGGAAGATGGTAATCACACCTACATAACGGCCGTCAGGCTGTCTTTCCAAGTCGGAGATGTACTGAATATCGTACCAAGTGATATTTACTCGGTCATAGTTCAAAGCCATCAAACGCTCGAAGTATCTTCTTACTTTGTAGTAAGCGATTTCGTTGGAGTTGATGCTAGAAACACCCATTTCAGCTCCTGGAGCGAATAGTTCTTCAGCTCTGTCCATTACACGGTTTGCTTCAGAAAACTGAGTTTCTTTGCTTCCGATGATGGCGATGTATTTACTAAGGTCTTTTACTTTCTCCAAAGCCAAAGAATCAATAGCCTGCTTTCTAGAAGGGCTAATGTCTTCTGACTGAGCTAGAGCTACAACAGAGCTCGCAAGGAAAAGGCCAAGAAAGAGTATTAATTTATTTTTCATTGGTATATCATTTTTTCTAAATGGCCACATGGAACCATACATGCTCTGTTCTTATAGATAAGAGACAAAAGTCATGCTTGATTTCATGCTGATTGATTTTCTTAGGATGGTTATTTTCTTCTCAGTTCAAGTTCTGAAACTTTACCATTGGCATCCAAACGGATATCAGAGATGTAGTTCAGATTCTTTTTAGTATCCTTCAAGTACTCTAAATACTTACGGATAGTAGTAGGTTCATCATAATCTTTGATTCCGTTTTCTTCGTGGATTACGATCAAAACCGGTGTTTGCTGATTAGAGAACATCGCCAATGTCTGTTCGATGGACTGGTTAGCCATAGATACGTTAGATGCTCCAGCTACAGAGTTGAAAGCACTCTCCAGTTTTTGTGCAGCCACTTCTTCAGCAGAAGGCTGAGCTGGTGCAGGAGGAGGAGTTTCTTGTACGCGCTCTACAGGAGCTGGAGTCGGTTCTGGCTGTACTGCTTTCTTTTTGGACTTACAAGCACCCACAGCAAGCAACGCAACCAATGCGAACATTAAGGAGCGATTGAGCGAAAATGAGATAAACTTTTCTTTCATTTTAGGGATTGGATTAAGATTTATTTGGTTTTGGATAATTCTTTGGTTTTCGTCCTTTCGTTTCGAATTACGGGACAAAGTAAATAAAAACAGATGATTAACTTGCAATGCTTATTCCAAAAGGAAGAATGCTTTTGTCAAATTTTATTAAATCTCTGTTAGCGGTAAAATGCCGCAAATTCAAGTGGGATTAGTAACTTTTAACTTCCATAGGCTTCTATACTTATAAGGTGAACCCAAGCTACTTTTTTTAAGCAGTGATCTTGATTGAAGGCTATTACGCTAAGTCTGAAAATAGGTTGAAAAAAGAGGAATTATTTTCCATGTTTTTATTCAAAAACTTTCAATAACTATATTTCTTCGAACCTAAAGATTTTTTATACCCTAAAAATACCCTGTAGAGGGTATTTTTTTTGGTCCTAAAAGTGGGGAAATTTACATCAGTGTTAAGTTTTAATCAGGCTATGCCTTCAAAAGAGCTCGTAGATTCTACGGGCTTTTTTTATTCAAATCACTTTTTTAAGAAATTAATCTAATGTAAATCCAAATTTGAACAGGCTGGTATTTAAGGCTAGTAGTAAATTGTAGTATTTGGGGGGCTAATGAGAATAAATTGATTTCCGAGGATTAAATCAAAGTGAGGGAAATAGATATGGGCTTTCTTAAGAGAGGACATTTTCTAAAAAAATGATTTGTTTCTATGAACTAGTCGAAGGATCATATTTTTTAACCTGCCTTTTGATAATTAAATACAGGAAAGCCATTCCAACTAAAAATCCAAGTGCCAAATAATTGTCAGGAAGCTTATCAGAAGGTTGGATGAAGAGAATATAATTAATCAATGCCTGCAAAACAGCATACAGTAAAGCTATATACACATGTGGGATTTTAGCCTGATTCACAAATAACTGATAAAGATGACTTCTGTGAGGTTCGGTTAATTTCTCCCCATTTTGATACCTTTTCACCATGGTAAGAAAGACATCTGCACCATAAACCAAAAGAATCAAAATAATGGTCCAGCTTTCAGTTTCTATATACCACTGAGTCATAAAGTAGATCATCATGTATGCCATAGAAATGCTTCCTATGTCACCTGCAAACATCAGGGCTCTTTTTCGAAGATTAAAAAGCAGAAAAACACTCAGGGAAAGTAGAATATACTGAATCAAATCTTCATCAAACAATTGATAGTAATCATCCAGTACTAGTAATGTACCAAAGAACACAAGGCCACTAAGGCCCGTAATTCCGTTGATACCATCCATAAAGTTGATGGCATTGATCACTCCCAAAGCAAAAAAGAAAAATATCGGCCATGTGTAAGCCGGGAAGTATGTAAACAGCCCCAAATCATAAAAACTAAAGCAAATAGCCAAAAACTGTACTCCAAAGCGAAGTTTTCGAGAAAGCTCAAACATATCATCCAAAAGGCTGATTCCAGAAATCAAAATTAATCCCAGAATCATCCAAGTATTTTGGAAGTCAAATATTATCCACCATAAAATTGCCGCGACAGGAAAAATAATCCCTCCTCCCCTCACTGTTGTATGGGAATGAGAAGATCGATGGTTAGGTTTATCGACGATGTTGAACTTTTTTGCTAGTTGGTAATAAAGCCAACTTGCGGTCAAAAGAGATATAAAAATGAATAGACTAGTAGGAGGCATCAAAGGAGAAATACTGAAATATCTTTTCGCAAATAATATACTGTAATCAATTTTTTAAGACAAATAATTCAATTTTTTAAGATTTGCCTTAAACACTTCAAAGAAATCTAAATAAGGAAAGAGAAGATGAGGAAAACACCTGCTTCTCTAGCATTATTTATCATGAAGCAGAAGAGCTGTGTTTAACCACTGCCAGACATGGAAGCTGCTATCATTATCCCCTTTCATAAACTTACTGAGTTCTTTTTCAATTTTGGCATAATCAAACCAGGCATTCTGGCGAAGCGAACTGATTTCATCATAAACCCAATCTTTCAGATTATCTGACAACCATTCTCTTTGAGGAGTCTGAAGAGGTCTTTTGGGAGCTAAGGAAATTTCCTCCCCTAAGTATTTGTTGGCAATTTTTCTAAGAAGCCATTTTTGCTTTCCATCTTTAATTTTAAAGTCTTTCGGACGTGAAAAAACATATTCAATTAATCGATAATCCAAAAAAGGCTCCCTCAATTCAGTGCTAAAGGCCATGCTAACTCTATCATTAAACCTGAGCGCTCTAGGGATCTTAGTATAAAACAAATCTCTATATTGGAGATTTAATAACTCCTCTTCAAAAGGTTTAGGAAACTGATTTTGAGAAGCCAAACTACTGAAATTAGCATCTAAAACTTCCGGCCTCAAAGGAGATGACTTCACTCCTTGTATTAAATTTTGAGAATTCTTTAAATAATAATCATAACCTGCCCAAGCTTCATCAGAACCCTGCCCGTCCAGTAAAACTATAATCCCTTTTTCGCGGGCTTTTTGAAATACTTTTGCATAAGCTAATGTAGGAAGACCACCAAAAGGTTCATTCTGAACATCACTTATTTTCCTGGCTAATTCAGGAACCTCATCAGTCGACAACATACAGGGATTCAGAGGGAAAGGCTTATCCTGTAGCATCTTTTCCACCCAGAATATTTCATCATAGCGCTCATCACCTGTCAAAAATGTAAATGCTTCAATCTTTCTATTATCGGGAAAAAGATCATAAACCAAGGCTAATAGGGTACTTGAGTCCAATCCTCCGCTTAAGTTAAACCCAACCGGCACATCGGCTCTAAACCTTAATGAGACAGCACTTTTTAAAAGCTCCAGAATATATTCTTCCTGATCTTTGAGCTCTACTTCCGGTTGCGATTGAACCCTGGAAAAGAAATCATACCATTGAAAGATTTTTTGTTGCCCATCCTGCCAGATTAAATAATGGCCTGCAGGTAGCTGTTCCACCCCATCCCAAAAAGTCTCATTGGGTTGACCATAGGTACCCTTGCTAAAATAGGAAGACCAAACCGAGGAATTTGGGGTTTTTGGAACTCCAATTTTCCAAAATGGACTAATTTCAGAGGCAAAAAGAAAGGATCCATTCCAGTTGGTATAATTGAAAGGCTTCACACCAAATCGATCACGTGCAGCAAATAACTTTCTCTCTAAATTATCCCAAATGGCAAATGAAAACATTCCATTAAAATGGGATAAACAGCTGTACCCCCATTTTAAAAAGGCTGCAAGAAGCACTTCTGTATCAGAACTAGTTCTAAACTTATAAAAGTCTCTTAGTTGTTCTTTTAATTCGAGATAATTGTAAATCTCTCCATTGAATACTAGGATATACCTTCCATCTTCGCTTTGAAAGGGCTGATTTGAAGAGTCTGATAGATCTAATATTGACAAGCGATTATGCCCTAAAGCTATCACTTGGTCATCCGCCCAGAAACCAGTATTATCAGGTCCCCGATGAGATTGACTCCCTAACATTTGGAGAATTGGAGACTTAGAAGCCAACTGTCCTAAAATTCCTGCTATGCCGCACATTTTATCCGAATAGTTTATTTACCAAAATTTCAGCCTTCTTCCAGTCATCGAATGTATCAAGGTTTACATATCGAGATTCATCACCAACTATATAGGCTAATTTTTCACTTAAAATGGAATTTTTCGAGAGGATGACCTCTGACTTAGTGATATAAATAGCCCCATCTCTGAAAAAAGAGGTGGGTAAATCCTGCCTTCGAGGAATTATCTGTTTTTCTCCTGTAGCAATTTCCAAAAATCCATTTTGGCCAGGTTCAAACACCCAATGTGGATTAAACTCATGTGGAACAGGCAAAACAGAAACTAATGCTTCTGCATCTGTTCGAATAAATTCTTTGATCGCATCATCGATCAAACCTTTTCTTCTAAATGGGTAAGTTGTCTGAAGAAGGCAAACTGCATCAAATTTTTCACCCTTTTCCTCAAAAAATCTAAGTGCATGAGCAATAACAGGAAGAGTCGGCGATTGGTCATTTGCCAAGTTTTCCGGACGTGTAAATGGGACTTCTAGACCTATTTGATTTGCTACAGCAATAATATCACTGTCATCAGAACTCAAAATAACTTTACTCAACAGCTTAGACTCTTGGGCTGAATCAAATGTGTAGGCTAACAGAGGTTTTCCTCCAAGAGCTTTTATATTTTTTCCAGGAATACCTTTGGAACCGCCCCTAGCAGGAATCAATCCAAGTATTTTCATAAGTTCATTTTGAGTTTTAAATAAAGTTTAATTTTTGAGCGCCTCAAATAATTGCCTATTTCCAAATGATTGAGGGTTTTCAAAAATATACTAAATCCAATGTAGCACATCAGAAACAAGGGCTTTTCATCCATATTATTTGGATTGAAATCCATTTGCAGCTTAGGAATATTGGAGGGATGCCAGTACCCTCATTATAATTTTAAATACAAGTCAAAAAGTAATGGTTTTATGGAAAATAAGAGGTACTTCAGCTAATAAATTAGCGATCTGTATTCCTGCATCTCCCCCTCCATAAACATCCGAAGAATCAGGTCTTGGATTGGATTTTATCTGATTGATTGCTTCAAGGATCTCAGATTTGGAATAGTTTACATCCAACACATTGTTGCCTCTTGCTCTTCTATTTTGTCTGGTGCCAATATTGATCACCGGCACCCCAAGAAAAGCACATTCTCTGATCCCAACACTGCTGTTTCCTATCAGACCCTTGCTGTGAGATAACAGCTTTAGGAAATCAAGAGGATCCATATTTTTAAAGAAATGGAATTGACTCAGATCATTATTTTCTCGAAAAGCTCTAATTCCGGTGCTGGTTCCATCAGCTCCTGCATCAACATTAGGCCAAAACCATAACACAGGCTCTTTTAATTCATGCAAGGCTTTTAGGGTTTCTTCAATATGCATTCTGGATTGACTTACTTCTGTTGTAACAGGATGCTGCATAACCACCCAATAACCATTCTCAATGGCAGGCTTCCCCCCTACTCCACCGTATTTCGAAAAAGGATTAAAATCCAATTTTGGGAGGTCCAATATTGTTTTCGCCAAGTCAATACTTGGGCAACCCGTATTAAAAACAAAATCAGGGTTTTCTCCTAAATCAAGTACCCTTTTTTTTGCATTTTCAGAAGCAACAAAATGATAATCCGATAATTTAGTAATCGAATGCCTTACTTTTTCATCAATGTTTCCGGTAACTTCACCTCCTTGAATATGAGCAAGCGGGATATTCATGTAGGAAGCAGAAATGGCTGTTGCCATAGTCTCAAACCTATCAGCAATTGTTACAACTATATCAGGATTAAGGTTGTCAAAAACGGTGGATAACTCCAAGATTCCGATTCCGGTGGTCTTAGCTGCCGCTGTGAGGTTTTCACCTTCCAGAACATTAAAAACCTTCGCTGCTATATTGAATCCATCACTTTCAATTGTCCGAACCGCAGTTCCATATCGCTCCAACAAGGCAGAGGCAGCCACAACTAACTGAAGCTCTAATTCAGGATGATTTTGGATTGCATCCAATGCCGTCTTAATTCTTGAATAGGATGGCCTTGCGGTCACCACAACACAAATTTTTCTTTTCATTTAAATTATATCCTGGTCAGTCAAAAATTCCCATTTTGTGAGTTTTCGAGCGGTCTTTTTGCCTATAACCGACTGATAATTGATCGCTGCTATTCCCTTATCGCCTGGTTTTTTTGATTCCAAATCATCAAAACTTATTATGTGACCAGCTTGAAGATCCTTATTTACAGCCAGACTTTTTCCAAAAATTCTTTTTAGCTCAGTAAACTTTGAGTTATCTGATTTAAGAACCGGAGACTTTAATGAGTTTTGAATCTGTCTGATTCCTTTGCATAATCTTTCGGTATCATCGATTGAAATACTCGCCGGAGAATCAGGGCCAAACTGTCGCTTATCAAAAACAACATGAAACTCAAAAACCTCTGCACCGAGTGCAGCAGCAGCTAAGCAGGCGTAAATATCACCACTATGGTCAGAGAATCCAACTGGGATTTGAAAACGGGTTTTCATCTCTGAAATTACATTTAAGCCCCACTCCTCTGGCTGGGTAGGATATGCAGTAGTACATTGGAGAAGGCTAAGAGATGGCGTTCCAGATTCTTTTAAAAAGGAAAGAGCTTGTTCCAATTCCTCAAAATCACTCATTCCAGAACTGACAATAACCGGTTTGCCGGTTTTACCTATTTTTTCAAGTATTAGACGGTTGGTTATTTCCCCAGAGCCAATTTTGTAGACCTCTACTCCAACCTTTTCCAATAAGTCAACGGCAGCTAAGCTAAATGGGGAGGAAATAAACTTTAATCCTTTTTCTTTACAATGCTCACTAATTCCCATCCATTGCTCCTCTGTAAATTCCATCCGCTTCCAATAATCAAACCTAGTTTTGTCCTGTTTTGAGAATTTTACTCGAAAGGGCTCATATTCCGAACTTTCCGCTTCTGCAATATGAGTTTGAAACTTGATGGCGTCTACACCTGCATTTGAAAGGGCATCTATAAAAGCATGGGCATTCCCTAAGCTCCCATCATGGGCTTGGGCTATTTCAGCTATAATCATTAACGAATTAAAGTAAATACTCCGGATTTATGAACAAATTCACCTGATCTGCTGGTAAACTTGCCTCTAAATACATAATTGCCATTTGGTGCAGGGCGACCTTTGAAATACCCATCCCAACCTTGAGCTTCTAGTGAAGAAGTCTCATAGATGAGCTCTCCCCAGGTTGTGAAGATGTAAAACTCCATTGAGGCAATTCCTCTAAATACCGGTTTAAAGAAATTATTTTTACCATCCGCTCTATCAGGCGTGAAGGCAGTAGGAACTTCTACCCAAAATTCATCTGATACCTGAATAGTTTGCTCATACACAGAGGAACAACCAAATTCATCAATTACAGTCAATCTAATCAGATAGGTTCCTGCTTCTTCATAAAAGTGCGTAGGATTGATTTCTGAACTAGAATTTCCATCACCGAAATCCCAATTCCAAATAATTACTTTCCCTTTTGATAAATTATTGAATAGGATGTTTTCAAAAATCTGAAGTGAATCCTGTGACACTAATTGACCATTGAAAAGCTCAACTTCAAAATCAAAATCAGCCACTACTAACTCATCTGCGATAATCACTCTAATTCTTTGAGGCTCATTCCAACATCCAGAACCTTTGGTACTACTTCGCACCCGATAATCTCCAGATTGGTTCACGTTATCAATATCACTAATCTGCATGGCCGCTCCAGAAGGGCTCAAAATATCATAATCATATATGGCAGGATTAAACCCTTCGATATATTGGGTTAAGTCCACTGTTCCTTGTGGATCGCACACCACTGAAGGGTTTGATACTCTTAAATCAGGTATCCTACTCACAAAAACCTGAACCGGTTTTGGTTCAATACCACAAATACCTGTTCCGGAAACATTGACATAATAAATATAAGGCGTAGATCTTTCTCTTAACCCATCGACCCTTAATTCCCCAGTAGAAGAAATTGAATAAGTAACTCCTCCTGAACTTCCATTTGAAATTGGCTGAGTTCCATTTGAATCAAAGAACCAGGTAAATTCCTCATCTAAAATATTCTGAGGGACTCTTGGAGATAAGATCGCCTGCTGTCCTTCACAAATTCTTTGATCCTCAACGGTTATTTCAGTAGGGATTTCTGTTACCTCTATGGATTGAGGCAAATTGAATTCGCAGCCTGAGTCGTCAACTATCCTAATTTGATAATCTCCCAATCCTAATCCAGTGATTGAAACTATTCCTTCAGTAGCAACTGACAGACTATTCTCAGGGTCTCCAGATTTTTGATAATAAACAGTATATGGAGTGTATCCACCAGATAGTTCAAATCGTACAATTCCATTATCCAACCCACAAGTCGGGCTGTCTATTTCCGGATTATCAACTGCTATAGCTGCTTGAGGACCATTTACAAGTATATCGGAAAGAATGACACTGCAGCCCGTAGCACTCATCACTTCAATACTATAAGTACCTGCAGCTACTTCAAAAATATTATCATCAACAAAATCTCCTCCATTCAAACTAAAGGTATATGGCCCCGTACTTCCACTAGGATTTACCGTAATTCTACCTCCATCACCAAAACAGACTTCATCGATTACAGTGTAAGTCGCATTAGGAATTTCTGAAACTTGAATGGTCCCGCTTCCTACAAAACCTTCACAGACGTCCCCACCAGAAACCGTAACATAGTATGTTAGACTAGCATTAGCATCTGCAAAGCCACTGACATTCAATATCCCATTTGAAGAATTATATTGATAAGTTAAGCCATTTGGAGCAGGGTTAGGAGAGCTTGTGATAGGCTGAGAAAGATTTGAATCAAAATACCAAGTAAAATTGGCTGAAGTTCCATTAGGGTCTAACTCAGGAATCAGAGTTGCATTTTGATCAGAACATATTTCTACATCATCAACCAAAATTTGGGTAGGACCGTCAACTAAAGTAAGTAAGTTGGTATCAACTTGGCAACCTTCTGAATCAGTTATTCTAATAGAATAATCTCCAATTGTTAGGCCGTTGATTTCTACTTTTCCATCCTGAGAAGAAATACTTTGATTTTGGCTTCCATTCTTAATCAAATCAATTTGATAAGGAGCCCAACCACCTGTCACAATCACAAATAATTTTCCATTTGCTGACCCACAACCAGGGTCTAAACCAGTTAAAGGAGAGGCCGTCAAAGCGGAAGATGGACCTTCAACAGTGAAATCAATAAGTTGAGAACAATTTGCAGGAGTAAATATTTCTAATTGATATTCACCAGCGACAAGATTTAATGATTCAAGCTGATTTTTATCCATTACACTTCCCCCATCCAGGCTGTAAGTATAATCAGGTAAGTCCCCGCTAGTCACTGTCACTTTACCGTTGGTATCTCCAAAACAAGTGACAGGAGAAACTTCCAATTCAACCGATGGAGTTTCATAAATACTCAGGTCAACTTTGATTTCCTGGCCGGTACATACCACGAAGAAATAATAGGAATAATCACCAGCTGGTAATCCAGAAATAATTAATTCAGGATTAAGCCAATCAGAATCATTGATTGTATAACTAACATTCGGGTTAGAAGGATCTTGTCCATTTTCAATCAGACCATTTTGATTCGGTTGCTTATACCATCTAACTTCAGTGGCTGAAGCAGGTGGTAAAGAAGGATCTGGAGCCAAGTGAATAGGTCTAATCGAAACGTCATTTCCGACACATGAATTGATTGGTGGAACTAATTGATAAACAGGATCCGAAGATCTTTCGATTATGAATTCAAAAATCTCTTCACATCCTTCAGCATCCTGAACAATTAAATAATAAGTGCCAGGCGCAAGATCAGAGATACCAGATTCAGTTCCTTGTAAAATTTGACCATTTACTGAACCTGCCCTCCACTCTATTTGGAAAGAACCCCATCCACCTGAAATTTCTAAACCAGAGATACTACCATTATCCAAATCGCAAGAAGCTCTGACTATTGATGGAGAGTTGATTTGTATTGGTTCTTGAGGTCCTACCAACTCCACAGTTTCAGAATAGGTACATCCCAAATCATTCCGAACTTCAATTGAATAAGTTCCTGGACTCAAGTTTTGGAAGTTCAAATCTGAACCAAATGCGCCTCCATTTAAACTCACCTCAAAAACTCCATTTCCACCAGAAGGAAGTACAGCTATAGAACCATCATTAGCTCCAAAACATACCACGTTTTCAACATCAATATCAGCTGTTACAGGAGGATAAACCTTCACATCAGCCGTTTCAAAGAATGCACAAATACCTGGACCTGATACTCTTAAATAATATTTATAATCACCCTCAGGAAGATTTTGGATACTTAATTCACCATTCGAATTAATTTGGAAAATTAATCCGTTTGAGTCAGGATTTGGACTTGAGTTAATTGGTTGCGAAGTATCTGAGGTTTTATACCAAGTAAGTTGAGGCTGAACACCTGCAGGAATTTCCAAATCTGGTATTAAACTCACTGTTTGTCCTACACAGGTTTCCTCAGAAATTGGCGTTGAATTGATTTGAACCCCATCATTATTGACTAAAGTAACGAAATCAACTTCAGTCAATGAGCAATTATTCTGATCTACTACTTCAATGGAGTAATCTCCCGGTGCTAAATTAGTTAATGTATATTCTTGACCATTTTGAGTAAAACTATAGGTTGAAATATTCTGACCATTTATTTCAATTGAATAATCTGGCGTACCACCCTGTACCGCAAAGGAAAACTCTCCATTAGAGTCGCCACAGCTTGGGTCTGAAATACTTATTAGGTTAACCGCTAATAATTCAGGCTGAACAATCTCCAACTCATAGAGCTCAAAACAACCATTTGAATCTTCAACTTTTACCTCATAAATCCCTGCAGCCAAATTTGAAAAATTACCAGTTTGATTAGATTCACCTGTGTTAATTGTATAAGTATATCCTGCAGGGTCACCGATCAGATTAATACTTCCGTCATTAGACTCAAAACAGCTCAATGGGGATACATCAAAATCTTTTTGAGGCAATGGATTTACAATGATAGATCCTGGAATCATTGACCCTTGACAAACTCCATCCCCACTTACTTGAAGCAGCAGTTGGTATGGAGAATCATTGGAAGAAAGTCCTGTTAAACTTATTTCTCCATTACTCGAAATTGAAACTTGAGCTCCAAAAAGCTCCTGACCATTCGAGATTTCAGTAGTGTCTCCTGTATCATTCAAATAAAACCAGGTGAATATAGGAGAAGAGCCTGCTAAATTTATAATCTCAGGAATTAAGACTGCTGAGTTTGGATTTCTGGTCGTAGGGTCAATTTCACAAATTTCGGAATCAATTACTCCAAATTCCGGTATTTCGTCAGCATCAATAATAATTGTTTCCTCTTTAGAACAACCTTTCGAATCCTCAATTAAGACTATATAGGACTTAGGTGCTAAGTCAGTTAGAATCGCTGTAGCGCCAGGGTTGGTAAGGTCACCTCCTGTTATTTCTGCTCCATCCAAAAATAGTTTGTAAGGAGCTGTTCCTCCAGAAATTTCTAATTCTATAGATCCGTTGTCTAAATTACATGAGGCATTGAATCCGGTGATTTGAGTGAAAATCAATTCCTCTGGCTGATCTATAATTACTTCGAATACATCCAAGCAATTTGTTTGAGTATTTGTGACTTGGATCGAATAAGTTCCGGCTGACAGATTAGTAAAAGTACCTGTGGTATTGGACTCTCCTGAATTTAGTAGCTGATAAGCAAAGTCATTGGACTCACCTGCCGATACAAATATCTCACCATCTGTTCCATTGAAACAACTCGGCATCGTGGAAGAGAATTCTGGATTTGGAAGGGGATTTACAATCAATTCCACAGAAATCTTTGGTCCAGAGCATACCTTATCACCTGTAACCTCCAATAAAAACGTATAAGGATTGGAAGAAGCTGGAACTCCAGTTAAGGAAAGGTTTCCATTAGAATCTATAGAGGAACTACCACCGAAAACAGTATCTCCTGAATTTACTTGAACCTCATTCCCATTTTGATCTAGGTAAAACCAGGTAAATACCGGTGAAGCAGATGCTAATTCTATTATGACAGGTGATAATACTGCCGTATTAGGATTCCCCGAAGCAGGGTCAGACTCACATATGATGGAACCTGTTGCAGAGAACTCTGCAAATGGGTCAGCTTGAATTACAAAATCCTGTGTGACCTGACAACCTTCTGAGTCTGTCACCACGATTTGATGGTTACCACTTGCTAAGTCGGTTAATTGGATAGTAATTCCTGATGAGGACAAATCAAAACCTGATATGGAATTCCCATCTAATGTTACCGTATAAGCAGGAGTTCCTCCTTCAATAAAAATAGTTGCAATACCATTATCCTCACCACAGAAGGTATTTTCTAAACTTGATAATGCTACATTTAATACCGGTGCTTGGTCAAGAGTAAACGGAATAGAACTTACACAACCTGTGGTTTTATTTCTTACAGTTGCAGTATACGAGCCAGCAGTTAGGCCTGTAAAAGAAGGATCATTTTGGAAATTAGTCAGCCCATCAATTTGAAATTCAAAATCAGCGATATTTCCATTCAGCACACCAATGGTTACTGCTCCATCATTCCCTCCGAAACATGATATATTTTGGAGACTCGTAATTTCTGGCTCAGGAAGATCAAATATTTCGAAATTGACTGGGATTCTAGGTAGATTACAGGATTCTGGCCCTGACATTTCTAGATATAAAGTGTAAACACCCCCAGAAAGATTTGAAATTGTCAAATCACCGGTCTGCGTTTCATAGAAATAATCCATCCCCCCAGGACCTGTACCATTTGGTATTAGTGAACCGCCAGTCTCTTGGGTATACCAGTTAAAAATTGGGGTAGCTGTAGCCTGAACCTCAAAGAAATCAAACGTGACATCTAAGAAATAGCTATTATCACTTTCACAAATTGAAGGAGGAGTATTTACTGAAAAAACTGGCTTGGTGATATCATCAAGCGAGAAACTCAAAGTCACTAAACAAGACCGGGCATCTCTAAATTCAATAGTATATGGTGTATTTGGTGCTAAGCCATCAACTCTATACTCGGAAGTTGCATTATCAAAATTCAGTGAGCCAAATGGACCACCTAAAATTGAAATATCAGAAATATTATATGGAGTATTTCCTCCATTTATCTGGAATGTAAACTCTCCATTGTTTAATTCACATGTAGCAGGACTTCTGGAGATTTCAGTTAAAGTTAAGTCAGTATCCGGGCCCTGAACTATCACTTCTATTGTTTCGAAGCAAGAAGGTGACTGAGAGGTCACTTCTACCTGATATGTTCCAGGCATAAGTCCTGCAAATTGGCCATCTGAATTTTGACCGAGTGTTGAAGTTCCTGATTCATCGAATAAAGTGAAAGTTCTCGGACCATTCCCCCCTGTAGCTGTTATAGCTATGGAACCTATACCTTCTCTACACCAATCTGGAACTGAGCTTTGAGTAAGCTGAATAGCGGGATGAACAATTACGGTTGCAGAAGTGGCGATATCGCCGATAAACGGACAAAAATTAGGGGTACTCGGATTATCTTGAGGAGCAACCTCAACGAAAAATTCATATTGCTGGGTAGAGGCTCCATTAGCAGGCAATCCAGTCAATGTTAAAACACCCTGAACTACTGAAACCTGAACAGGTGCACCACCTATAGTCACAGTAGTGTTATCAAGCAGAGGCCCAGTTCTATTAGCATTTTGATACCATCTGAAATCGGCTTGAATGTTTGATGGATTGTAAACTCCATCAATGAATGGAGTAAAACTTACGGGTTGAAACTCACATATCACTTCATTTTCAGAAGTCAATTCTATTGGAGTTCCAAGTTCCTGATCAACAACAATCGGCACATCCAAATAACACCCACCACCATCTGAAGGATTCCAAACTTGAAGTGTGTAAGTACCAATATTAATACCTGTTATATCAAATACGCCAACTCCTGTGCTTGGGTCAAAATTTACATTCGCTCCTGATTTGCCCAAACTTACTTCAGGACCAGTACTTGGCTGCCACAACCACTGGTAATCAAATCCGGGAACTAAATTTCCAACTGTAACATCAAATATTCTTCCATTGCTTTGACCATCACAGGTTGGATATTCTAAATCTCCTCTGTCTATTTCTTCTGGAAATGGGTTTGAAATTACTGTAACTGTTTTCCCAAAAGATGTTAACCCATAGTTATCAATAACTTGATAATAAATCTGAGCTTCACCTACAAATCCAGGTTCAGGCACAAAATTAATAGCAGCTTTAATCCTATCTTGATCATTTTCAAGATCCACATTTTCATCTAAAACGACAGTGAAAGTACCTTTCCCTGGAATTGTCACAGAATTGTTTGCCGGATTACACTTCTCTATACACACATCCGAAGGCCCACAATTGTTGACATCAGGATCACCACCAGTCGGCGGACTGTTATCAGGTGTACCTGGATCAGTTTCAAAAAGCTGAACACACCTCACGAAAGAGTTTTCAGAAGTTAAAGTAACATCAAACTCAAATAAGTTTTCCTCGTCCTTACAAATCTCGGCTCTTTGATCAATAATTTCAGGAATTGGAATCGCCAAGTAGTCAGATACTTCGACAGTTACATTTCTGATCTCGTGAAAATTGGTTTGTCCTCCGGTAGAGGCAGCAAACCCTATCTTAAGGTTGTCCGGAGCTGGGAAATTATAAGGAACATTAGTAATAATTGGCTCAATCCTTCTGAATCCATTTTCAGTAACCAAAAGATCTACTGATAATAAATAGGTTCCAGATCCTGTTGGCGCCAAGTTCACAAAAACCTTTCTATACCCATCCTGATTACAATCCACTACCTTTACTGGTGAGGCTAAGGAAAACCTTCTTGAAATATCCGCAATATTGGGATAGAGATAAGCTGAAGGAGGTAATACTACTGCTGGACTAGGCTCATTGTCAGGACCATGTAATACCCTTTTTCCTGCAATAAAACGATAATTGTCGGACTCGGGCCCTCTAACTGCTATTGATTGGAAATATTCTTTATTAGGAGGGATGAAGGAAAGATTAATTGGGGCAGCATTGGGGTTGTCAAAACTACCCAATCTACCTTCCATATTGTTACCCCAGTTTTTGAAAGCATCTAATCCTAAGCCCAAATACCCACCTTTCAAGCCTGGCAAATTTACAGGAGCAGGAATGATATCAGTTGCATTTATTGGCGCATAACCCAAAGAACCTCCCCAACCTCCAATTTGGAAATCAGCCGCTGAAATATTTCCATCAAACAAAAAGACTGATATACCGTCCGCTCCAGAGCCACCATACATGAAGTATTCAAATGAAAATTTCAAACCATAGGCAGATGAAAAAGGAAGGTCTACATATACGTAGCCTCTTTGATCAGTATTGTTGTTGGTCAATCGCAAAAAACCCTGCCCCTCTGGATTTTCACCTGTAGCTGCAGTAAGCACAGGGTCAATAGGAGCCCCACCCAATACGGTGTTTTGCCTAAAAGTTGAATTTGTAAATGGTTCGCAATAAGGAAACCCATCCCTAGGGATTACCACTTGGGCTTGGGATACTATATTCAATGCTAAAAATAAGATTATAAAAACATATAAGAATCTAACGTATAGACACTTATTGGACAAAAAAGACAATGTCCAAAGCCAATTACTTACTTTTATATGATCTCTACGCAACACGCCTGAAGAATTCTACACTTTGTAAATCTTGGAATAAATCAAATATACGAATTGAACTGCCAGCACCAAGAAATCTGGATCAATGAAGCATATTTCATACCAAGAAAATGGTAATCACTTTTTATGCATAAAAATAATCTGATTTCACCTAAATCTATCCAAAGGGCTAAATTGCTACGACTTATTAAATAGAAGAAATTAGAACCAAGTTGAATTTTAATACTTAAAAAAACTGCTTGCTTCCCTAAAACTTAATTATCGAAAAAATATGATTAGTGGAATCATACCAGTAGCCATATTTTTAAATGCATAACAGGTCTAAAGTACTGAAGAGCGGGGACTTAAGACCCTGTTAAGGGAAACAGCAAACTAAAAGGCTAAAAGTATAAATTAAAATTGACCAGTTCTCCTTTAGAATTTTACTAAATAATAGGCTCAATTGATCAAAAAAAAAGCCCATAAGGACTAATTTTATATTAAGCTCTTAAAAGGGATTATTCAAATTCAACTAATAAATCTACAAGGACACGATCGAGCTTTTCTAAATCAATTTTGAAATCCGCAAAGCCAGTCTGAGCACTTGTGGCTTCATTATCAGTATAATAATAATCATGGCCTAAAAATGAAGCTAGGGAATAAAAGCTTTGACTTAAAACCCAAGAATCATTCTCATTTCGAAACTCTAAAACCTTACCATTCTTTGGCATATAAAGCATATTCACCAATCCTGCTCCGTGGAGTCCTACCAATATTTTGGTCTCCATCATGATTTCAATTTGTTCTCTTACAGTCAAATGCTCAAAATAGACAATTTCAAAACCTTTACTCTTAAGTTTTTTAATTACCTCCTTCTCATTGAGAACTTTTCTATGTGCAGCATTTTCTCTGCTAATATAAATTTTTCTAGTTGCCTTCTTGAAAGCGAAATTACTCCAGATTTTTTCTCTAAGCTTAAGAATTGCACTTTCCTGAAAGTCTATTACATACCCTGCTTTATTGACCGTTATTAATTCCCCTACCACATAATTCACTTTTCTATCAAAGTAAAGTGGCTTGACACCCAGAATTTCCAAGCTTTCCTCAACAAATTTTAGCCCTTTAAATTCTGAGGGTAATAAAACTGGGTGGTCTTCCAAATATTCTAAACAGGAGATAAGCCTTGGGAGCGATTCACTATTCCAGTGATAAAAATTCATGCTCCAGTTATCTATGATCCAGACTCCTTTATCTATAAACTTTGTTTGTCTTACGAGTCCTAATACTAACCTTTTGAATTTTGCTCTAGGTTTTAATTTTAGTGCATGGGTTAACTGATCCAGAACTTTCAGTTTATAAATAATTGAATCAGTAACGAGAGATACATTTTTAAATATATATGCATCTACTTGATTGGCTACTCTTCTTTGAATATCTGAAAAAATAGCGGTGTCTTTTTCTTCCAAATTCACTGGAAGTTGAAGAAGATATTCAGTTCTTGGATAAACTGTTTGTCTTTCTAGGCTTGAATTTTTAGGAAGTAATCTCATTTAACCTAATTCAAAGATAGGTTTAATTAAGAATTAGAAAAAGGTTTCATATACAACCAGGACATCCCTTTAGGCCTTCTTTCATCTAATGCATATCGTTTCTCCTTTTCAGATAGCATGTGTAGAGGGTAACTTAATACTCTTCCAGAATAGTCGAGAGCTATTTGAATTGCATGGCTTGCTTGGAACCTTTCCACTAAGGCTTTTTGAATTCCCGGAAAAAAACAATCATGAACCTCTACCAAAATCTCGCATTTTAATAGGTTTTTGCTTTTTAAAGGGTCTAATAAAGACAATTCATGACCTTCAATATCACAAAAAAGTAAAGTCGATTCATCACAATGCTGATCTAAAAATTTATGGTCTACTTCCCTAATTAAATCGATATTCTTCAATCCATTTCGAACTGAAAGTTCCTTCGCTAGTGCAAGTGCATTTTCATTAATATCACATGCAATTATTTGGGCAGTCGGGATTGATCGAGCAAATCCAATTGCATAAAAGCCTTCAGCACAACCAACATCAATAATTCTTTTGTATTTGTTTGATGCCAAAATCTGGGAAACCCAATCATGTATAGGCTCTTCATAGGCGCCAATTATCTTTGGGAGCAACATACTTCCACTGGCCATCCCCCCATATTTCATTCCTTTGAAAGGTCCTTGAAGTACAACCATCTGATCATTAAACCCAAGTTTATTCAGAATTTGATGTTGTAAATTTTCCTCCTCTTTTTTTAAAGCCTGACTTAATTCTTGACTCTTTTTATAAGAATTTGTCTTTCTATAGAAAGATCTATACAAGCCATATAATGACTTTTTGAGGGAATTTGTGAGCATATGAGGTTTTACTGTGAATGAGATGTTATTAAGATTCAAAAAAGTTAATTTTTTTGATTTCTGGGAAAAAATTTTTCAGTTGTTATGTCATTTGTATCAATACGACTTAATTCAAAGGCATTGTTCGAATTAACACGAGCAACTCCTGGAGATACCGTAAGTGCAAGCTTGAATCCCATTGATTTTATCACTTCAATCGTATCAGAATTATACCCCCCATGAGGATAGCACATTGTCTTGTTGTTTTCGCTCACCCCAATGGAACTTAAAAACTGACTACACTTGGATATTTCCTCCTCCTGTTCTTTTCTTGAGAGCAAATTAAGCCATGGATGAGAGTATGTGTGATTTCCAAGATGCATCCCAGAAGAAGCCATGTATTCTAATTGATCTTTACTCATGTATAATTCCTTGCTGAATGACTCTTCATCCATCCTGACGGAATCCCTAAATAACTCATCAATCAATTGATTTCTATAAGGCTGAGGAATAACCTTCTGAAGCATTCTTTTAATCAGCATAATCTCTCCGCAATCGTTGAGATGTGGTATAGCATGCATCTGAAATAGGCTATCGGAATCAGGAAGAGGAATTTCCCTCCTGATCTTATCTACTTCTTCAAATATTTTCTTGATAATTTCTCTTTTATTTGAACTTAAGGCTAAAATAAAATGAATTTTATTAACATTTAAGACTCTATTTTCAGTAATCATTTGAGATGGAATGTAAAAACTCCCCTGAATACCCCACTTTTTTAATATTGGAAAAACCTGAGAAAAATGATCTGAGTACGAATCATCAAAAGTAAGTATAGCTGAATTTTCCGGAAGTTTAGATTGACTCTCAATTGCATCAATCAAATCTTCCATTGTAATCAATTTATAATTCTTCCTCAAAAAGGCCACTTGCTCCTTAAATAAAGACGTTTCAAGCCCCTTTATTCCTGGAAATCGTGATTTTTTTATTTCTCGAACATAATGATAAACGACAATAGAAACGGTATTAGTCATTAGTTTTAAAAGTTTGGTCCAATCTTGCAATTCTATCTCTGTCTGAATCCATTCGTGTAAAATAGATGTCTTCAGACCTTAAAGAACGAATCTCTTGGTTAAAAAGGTTACTATAAATTGCTAAATATTCTTGATTGGGTCTATTTTCAACTGGAGAAGAAACCTGAGGAAATAAAGCTGCATCGTCTTCATCTAACCTGATAAATCCTTGATCTAGCAATTCCCCGCTGTAAAGATTTCCAATTTTGGAAAACTCTAAATAGATATGATTTCTTTGAAAGCTCCAAATTTTTATCCGCTCTAAAAGAGATCCAACTAATCTAGGGCTGCCATATAAATCAATGATCCTACCTATCTTTTTACCAGATGGTTCTAACTTTTCTTCTCTTATTACAGCATATGCATTTATTTGATTCCCTACTTTTTCAATGAATATTTTATAATCAATAAAAGGGTTATCTAAAAATCTCCAAGAAATAAAATCTTTATCTCTGTGAGTAGTGCAAGTGGCATGCACACCCAAATCGAAGGAATAGTTCTTTAAATTTTCATTTTTAACCGGTTGAATCCCCTTACCCTCTTCAACGCTTTTTGGAATAAAAGTAACCGGCACCAACGATTGAGCTCTTTCAGTATTTTGCCCCATACCAGAAATAATTAAAAAAGAATCCTCTTTAAAATTTAGTATAAATCTACTAAATCTTAAATGATCAAACACCTCGTATCCCAATTTTTTGTAAAACTTGTGGGTTTCAAGGCTCATTCCTAAAGTAGCATTCACTACATTCTCTTCAAAAAGTATTTTGACAAGGTTTCCATTGAACCCCAAGCCTCTATATTCCGGTAAAGTGTAGGCATTTACTCCCCATACTACATGCAAAGTTTTTTCGCCTAGCTGCAGTTTATATTGAAGTCCCCCATAATGAGAAACTATTTCACCTGTTGGGTTTAAGCCAATCCAATTTGATGAAAAAATTTGGGATGGATCATAAGGATTTCTGAAATAATATTTTAAAAAACTGGAGGATTGAAATGCAGTATTTGGTCCATAAGCTTTCAAAAAAAAAGAAGCGATCTTGGATAGATCATCAAGCTGGGCCTTTCTTAGAATTAAATCTCCCATTTTTTTAGAAAAAATTTACCTCAAATAATTCCTTAATTCGATATTCATGGCTTTGAAATAGGACGGTTTTCTAAAATAATCCAGCCAAACCTTCCTGCATTCAGATTGAATACGTTGGAGGTCCACAAGAGTTTTATCTTTCAAAAACTCATGGATATACTTGTCGGCCCTTAATCTATTTTCAAAAGGGACCTTAACAATAAATTTGTCATAGTTTAATTGGGATTCAAAAGGCAAAAGGGAATCTGATTCAATGACTACCGGGATACGCCCCATAGCTAGAGTTTGAAAAAATCTAACAGAATAATTTCCAAACCCTCTGATGCAAACCGTAAAAAGGTTTCTATTTATATTTTCAAAAAATTCTGACTCTAACTGCATTAAGTCATCTTCACTTTTACCTCCCCCTTTATATCTTTCTCTTTTAAGAAAATCTGTATCTATTAATGAAGATTTTTCCAAGTGATTTAAAATTTTCGCACGTTCACTAGCTGCGAAAAAAAATGGAATATATAAATGGGTCTTGTCCCCAAGCAATTTTTTAGCATTTAATTGTAGATATTGAAGCCTATCTTTTAAGTACTTTAAACCATGAGAAGTTGCCTGCCCACAGAATCCCACACTGAAGCGGGATAGGTCTTGGATAGGTTCCCAGACTTCCCCAACCCATTTGGAATATGGATCTTTGGGCAATAATGCTGGTATTGAAATTTGATTAGGAAGACTTTTATAAGCTCCGGGAGTTAAAATAATTACATCATCAAATCCTGGGTTGAAAATCAGATCTGCGTCTGAAACAACAAAAACCTTTTTATTAAAAGCTCTTCCGATTTGGACATGACTTTTTATCTTTTCACGACCAATTTGATTTTTTACAAGTTCAGAAAGGGGAACTGGAATAAAAATTAAATCTGCATCTTCAGGTTTTTCGACAATGGTAAAATAATCCGTCGCCTCCGAGTTGATTTGAATACTCCCGTCCGTACTTCTTAAAAATAGGTCAAATACATATCCTTCAGAGAAAAAGGATTGGTCAAAGTATAGTTTAACTTGCTGTAGGCTATCCTTTTCAATCATAAAAATCTATTTCATTAGCTTAAATTTTCCTCTCGGAAAAAATCTATACTGAAATCTCCTGATTCCCTGCCTGAAAAATTTAGGGGTCAAATATTTAATGAAATTGAGGGTACTAAAATCCTCAGGCAAAGATCTGGAATAAGGAGTTTGTCTCAAGAATTTCCAAAATTTCTTTTTGAATGGATGCTGATTACTGGTATGCCAAGGTTTACTTGTACCTGTGAAATGAACTATTAAAGGACTCTTTTTCGCTCTGTTTATATCTTCTTTACTACATCCGCAATCACCAAATTCAAAGTCTCCTTCGTATACATCCACTGTCAAATTATGAGATAATGGGAGCCTTATCCAGTTATTTTTTGCCAGTGCATTTAAACCACACTGATCCACATAGCGGATTAATTTGGGGTTATCACTTACAAAATCAATTACTCTTCTTCCGAAATTCTCTTCGCGCCACTTTCTAAGGTTTAGCAGCATTACTCCAGAATTAAAATACCCATCCTCTTTACTAACACCCAATTCTGGATGCCAACTAACCCCAGGAGTGCAAACTGCTGCTAAATAGTTATTTGTTAATGGCGTTTCCCAAATAGGAAGAAGAGAACCTAAGATTAACAAGTCCGCATCTAGATAAATTACTTTATCCTCTCTGACAAATTCAGGGATAAGTAAACGATAGTAATTAGCTTTTTGGAAATGAAGAGTGGTAACAAGTCCTGATAAATCATCATCTGAAATCTGAATTAACTCAAAGTCTATATCATTATCCCCTATTATTTCCTTAATTTTTTCCTGATCACTTTCAGGAATTTCATCAGTCAAAACAATAAGCTTTTTCAACTCACCCTTATTATGAAGAAGGAGAGAATGAAGGGTAACTGCAAAAGGTAGCAGAAATGATTTATTGATGGTAAAAACTATAATCAAATGACAAAAATTTACTGTGACTATCTTGTTTTTGGAATTCAGAAGTTACGAGATTCTATAAAAGATATATCTTCTAAAGCAATTTATCCCGAATTACCGATTTAAAAACGAAACTAAGATTTTTTTAAACAAAGATAAATAGCTAGTATCAGAAAAAATTAAAGAACTTACACGCCTCAAAATGGGCAGAAGATTATTTTTATTTATCTAGAGTGTGTAGGATGCGGAATCTAATCAAGCTACCCTATTTAATATTTAGTAGTAGGTAACTAACTGGCATGAAGGGGTTCAAATCATCAGTACAAAAAACTCAAGAGGATTTTTCATGGGATTAAATAAATAGATGCTTGCAAAAAAAATATCGTTGAAGGTTGGGTAAGAAATTTTAGAAGCATTTTACTAGAAAAAATTCAAACACCTATATCCTTTAGGTTGGTAAACAGAGTATTTTTTACTCAATGAAAAATTCGTTTTGAAAAAAACATTGATTTTATCTCTTAAAAAAGGTTGAAAAAAGCTATTCTTTATTGGAAAGAAATTTCATACCATAGGGAAGTGAAAAATAGCTGCTTCATCCAACCCAGGTTTGATTTTGGATTACTTTTAAAATTTTCAACTGCCTTTTTGATATCAATGTGAGATAAAAATCCCATTTCAAAAAGTTCTGATTTATGCATTGATTCTAAATGCTGTCTCAACTCAGGATTTTCCATAATATATCGATCCCATGGCATGGATAAACCGATTTTCCTATGATTTCTGATATAGTCTGGGAGCTTTTTCCCAAAACTATCCATGGCCAATAATTTTCCTTTTCCCTTACTATTAAAGTATTTATCATGAACTGATGCAGCTCCGACCACTAATCTATAGTCTAAGTAAGGTTCTCTGCATTCAATTGAAGCCCCCATTGTAGTTCTATCATTTTTATCATTTAAGGAATGTAAGTGAGTGTGCTGCTCCAGATACAAAAGTTGACGATAACGGTTTTTCGGAAAAAGAGACTTGGCCTCTTCCAAAATATTAATTCGATATTCGGGTAGTAAGTTTGAAGATAGAATTCCTAGTTTTTTCAAATCAGAAAGATATACCTCATTTGCATTCATGAGCATTTGTGCATCCGGATTCCTCAAAGACATATATCGTTTCAGCTTTTTCAATCTATCTTGAGACAGGTATTTTTCAGGGATTAGATTCAATAAGCTGAGCATGTTATATCTGAATTCGCCATCGTGTACTTTGTACCTTACATATCCTCCTAACACCTCATCAGCACCCTCTCCCGTCAATAATACAGTTACTTTCTTTTTTGCCTCCAAACTCAGTCCCAGTAATACATTATCTGTAAAATGCATCAGTGGTTCATCATTGATTCTTATGGCTTGCTTGGTGAGTTCAACCTGTCTTTGTCCTAAAAACTCATGACCATTATATTCTACTCCCAATTCATTGGAAAATCTTTCAGCAATGCTGGACTCATCGTGTTCGTAGCCTTTAAATTTCACATTCCAAGAACTCAACCCAGTGAAACCTTGAGTAGCTTGACTATAAACAATTCCACTACTATCTAATCCTCCACTCAGCAAAGTACCTACAGGAACATCTGAAATCATTCTTAATTTCACGCTATCAAAAAATGTCTCTTCAAACCATTCGATTGGATTCTTAATATCCTTGAAATTTTTGGCTTCTTCTCCCAAATGAAACCATCTTTTGGTCTGAACTACTCTGCTATCCTGTGAAAGAGTCATCAAATGTCCAGGAAGTAATCTTTTCACCCCCTTGAAAATGGTGTTTTCACCTGATACAAATCGGTAAATAAACAACTCATCTAAATGCGATGGATCAATTTCTTTATCAATACCTCCAGCAAATATGCCCTTGGGTTCACTTGAAAAGCTAAATCCCATATCGTTTTGATGGTAAAATAGAGGTTTAACTCCAAATCTATCCCGAACTAGACTCAGCTGTTTTTTAGTCTTGTCCCAAAAAGCAAATGCAAAAAATCCGTTAAGTCGAGAAAGAACATCAAATCCATACTCCATCAAAAGAAATAACAAAACTTCAGTATCTGAAGTGGTTTTGAATAAATAGCCTTTTGATTTTAGCTCAGGATAAAACTCCTGAAAATTAAAAATCTCCCCATTATACACCAGTATATAATTTCCGCAAGGAGAATGAAAGGGCTGATTCGCATGCTCGGACAAATCTAAAATAGAAAGACGCCTATGACCTAAAGCTAAAGTATCCTCAATGTAAGTACCCTCTGCATCAGGACCTCTATGAAAAATCGCATCATTCATTGATTTTAATCTTTCAGGAGAAGCAACTTGATGATTCTGCCAAAAGCCTACTATTCCGCACATATTTGAATTATTATTTTAAAAGCTGTTGGTATCGGGACCATATTATTTCCATATTCTTATTGAAGTCTACTTCAGATTCAATATAAGCTCTGTTTTCTCTGACATATTCAGTGAATTTGCTTCTGCTGGCCAAAAACAACTCTATGGCATCGGCCAATTTCTGAGCATCACCTGAAGGAACTAACAATCCATTTTGTCCGGGACGAATAAATGCTCTATTGGAGGGTAGGTCTGTTACTATAGGAAAACAACCTCCAGCCATGGCCTCAAATAAAGAGGCAGAGACCCCTTCTGTTTCAGGTATTGCAACATAAAAATCAGAGTCATTCAATAAGACTGGTAATTTATCATTATCCACTCTTCCTAAAAACATCACCTGATTTGAGATCTGGAGATTTTTTGCAAGAAGCTTTAAATCTTCCATCAAAACTCCATCACCAACTACCCTCAGTTTTACTTCAATACCTTTTTCCTTCAGTATTGCCAAAGATTGCAAAATAATATCATGTCTATAGATATCTGAAAGGGATCTGGTAACAATTCCTATCGGAGTGGAATTGAACTCGTGTTTTTCTGAAAAAGTATATCGTTGAAGATTAATTCCTTTAGGTAAAACCATGATTTTAGATGGTGCTGCGCCACTTTCAAGCATCGCATAAGTCATTACGTGGCCCCAGGCATGTATTAAGTCCACATTTTTATAGACTCTTCTTTGAAAAAATCTCTTATAAAGGCCAGTGAACCCTTCCTCTGGGAAAGCATCTGTAATACCTTGTTGTGCGACTACTTTCACTCGTGCTTTGACCAATAAAGAAAAAAAACCATAACTCGTGGCTCTTTCCGCTAAGACTAAATCAAAGGATTTTTGAGTTCGAAGTCTAATGAGTTGCACTAAAAAAAGGAGAAACAGAGAAATCCTTTTCCATCTTTTCGGAGAAAATGGCACCTCCATAGTATCAATTTTAGCACCAGAGAAGGTTTCAATTCCTTCTATCCAAGTTTTGGCATCAGCACGATAAGTTTCTCCCAGAAAAAGGATCTTCATTTTTTGATATCAATTTTATTTTTTAAAAAGTCCAGAACAGGTGTTGGCTTCCAATTCAAGTCGGTGACCGCTTTGGAATCATCAAAGGTTAAGGAGGAAGTCAACTTTTCTAAGCGATTAGTATTTACTGGAAAAAAGGAAATTTGATCTCCAACTTTAGCCATAAAGTTGACTAATTGAAAAGGGATAGATTTCAAAGACCTATTGAATCTATCTGAAAGCACTTGTTCTATTTCGCTGATACTAGGATGTATTCTGTCAGTTAAATTGAAAATGCCACATTTCCCATGGATTTGTGGAATAAGCTTAGCAACATCTTCCGCGAGGACAATTGACTTTTTTGATGTATTATTTCTTAAACTAAAATAGAACCCTTTTTTAATGGCATTAATCATCGCGCCTAGATTCCCTGGAGGATGGTTACCTGCAATCAATGGTAGTCTAAGAATTATTAATTTCACACCAGTTCTATTAGACCATTCCTCAAGCATTTTTTCAGCAAGAATTTTACTTCTTGCATAAGGTGAGTCACCCAGTAAAGGACTTTCTTCTTTTATTCCCAAACCCTTTTCAAGCCCATATACTGCAACCGTACTGATAAAAACAAAAGTTTCAGGTATGGCCATGCTTGCCTCCAAAGACTCTAAAAGAAAGGAGGTTCCTTTTGTATTCATAGAAAAAAAAGCCTCTTTTTCATCCTCTGTTTTAGGAATTGAATGGGCTTTTCCTGCACAATGAATTACCATTTTGACCTTTGGAATATCGGAGACTACCGATCCGAAATCAAAAAAAATATCACTGGATGGAGATCTCCCCAGAGTAAGAGTCTCTTTTTTAATTTTATGATAAATTTCTGACCCAAGAAATCCTGTCGCACCTGTCAATAAATAGGAGTTCATTTCAATTCAAGCAACCTGTTGAGGTAAATGTTAGCAAGTTTTCCTCGATCAAACCTTTCGACAGCCACTTTTCTAGCCATAAGGCTCATTTCACTTCTTAAACTTTCATCAGCATGGATTGCTTCCATCGCATCAGCAAAAGACCTTGGATTACCTGGATCTACATTGAAACCACAATGGGTTTCTTCTATCAAATCTTTGATCCATCCCTTCGTGGACTGGATTATTGGTACTCCAGCTGCAAAAGAGTCAAACATCTTATTAGGTGAGTTTGTATGCAATACCGGAAGATCTTTAAATGTGACAAAGCTACCTTTTGCTATGGAGAACCATTTTACCAATTCCTGTTTAGGCATCAAATTTTTGAATAAAATTCTATCCTCCAATTGTAATTCAGTAACCAATGATTTTAGTAATTGCTTCTCTGCGCCATCCCCAATTATTACAATTTTAATATCCTGACTTTTCAGATGTTTGGCACCATGGATAATTTGCGAGCAATCGTCCATCAAGCCTAAAGAACCCGCATAGATAAAAATAGATTTTTGATTCCACTCAGCCGGAAAACCAATAGGAATTTCTGGTTCATTTGGAGAAAAAAGTTCATTATCTGATGAGTTTGGAATTATCAAAGTAGGAACGTTCTGATTTACACCTTTTACTCCCTCATCCATTCCTGGAGAGCAAGACACCACCAAATTTGCCCTTTTATAGATCCATTTTTCGAAACTGAGACCTACCTTAATCAGAAGTTTATTTTGAATAGTTTTCAACTCAATGGCTCCTTTTGGCCAGAGGTCCCTAACTTCAAACGCAAACTTCTTTTTCCTAAAAATATTTGCCATCAAAGCTGGAAAGGCGATTGTAATTGGACCTGAACTCGCAAGAACAATATCATAGTTCAATTTCAAGGCGTAATAAGTCGAGACCAAAGAAAACCTCATCGCATTGATCATTCTTTGAATTACTCCTACTTTATTTGAATCAGGAGAATTGATTACTATTAAATCAATCCCTTCAATATTCTGCTTTGAAATAAATCCATCTGCTTTAATGTCAGATTTGTAGTATGGTGATGTAACAATAGTGACTTGATGACCTAAGCCTACCCATCGCTTAGCAAACTCATAATACCTTGTACTCCAGCCTCCCTTTGGAGTTCCGAAATATTGATAAAAAATCAAAAGCTTTAAAGGCTTATCGACCTGATTCATTGGATTGGATTTTAGGTCTTTTTTCAAAATTTTCTCTCGCTTTAGAAATTATTCCATTTAAATGTTGAAGAAATTTTTTTCCGAAAATCTCAGGATTTAAGACGTTTTCGAAATCAATTTTGCCTTGTAAAGCTAATTTTTGAAAACTAGAGGGATCATCTAGCACATCCTTTATTTTCTCTTCAAGATCAGAAGAGTCCCATCGATACGAAATATGATTCTCAGATGTGTAAAGGTCTGGAAAAGTTTCAATATGGTCCATTTCCGGTTTAAACAATAAAGATCCTGTCCTGAAAGCTTCAAAATCCCTGTAGCAAATTTCACCCCAACCAAAAGGAGATAGACTTATTACAGTCTCTTTCATTTGCTCAAGATATTCTTTGTGAGACAAGGGGCTATTGGATACAGGTGGAGCATTAGTCTTTATTTTTGAGGCTACTCTAAAAGTTAACAGTCTATGAAGACGACTTACATCGTGCTCTTTGGGGAACAAATTCCCCTTAAACATAATCGGAATTCTTCTTTCACTCAAAGGCTTAACCCGCTCCGGTAAGATTGGCTTTTTGTTTTTTAAAAAAATGTTTAGGTACCTTTTCCATTTGGTGGAAGTCTGCGTTTTCCAATCAATAAGTGCCAAATTCCAGGAAACGCCGAGTTTAGAAAGATCTTTTTCTTCAAGGGATACAGGTACAAACTTATTTTCATTTTTAAACCTGAACAAGTCCATCATTTTCTCTCTGAAATAATGGCGCTTGTGAGGGATTAGATATAAATTTTTATCTTTTAGTATTTGCTTGGATAAATAAAGGTCCACCAAATTTAAAATCTCTTTTTGTATAGGTCCTGTTGAATCATTTCCTGATAAAAAAATGACAGGATACTTCTTTTTATCATACAAGATTTTTAAAAACTCCTCTTTGGTATTTTGTTTTCCAAGCAATTTTGGAAGAGAAAGTCCCGAGATAAATAATATGTCAAAAGAACCTTCTTTGAGTTTTTTTATAGACGTAAATAGTTGAAGCTTGATACCTGAGCTTTCAATTTGAGACTTATAAAGAAAAAAGGGGAATATAGAGTTATGCCCCTCCCTGTGTGGAAAATATAAAAGTGCAATTTTCATTTTGAATCCTGACTTAGATTCATGATTAACTGATATTTTCCAGACTTTCTTCGTGGCAATTGATTGACTTTTAAAAAATCGATTTCAAAAGACTCATCGTAGAGATCGGAAAAAGACTTGGTGATTTGACTTTCGATATCTTCAGAAAGATTCTCTGAACCAATATATTGAAGTTGAAGACTGTTATCCTCCTTCTTAATCAAAGTAAATTGTTCAATCTGAGGATAAAACTTTATTATTCTGACAACAGTCTGAACGGTAATATATTTTTTATTTTGGGTTTGAATAAACTCAGTTGACCTTCCAATGATTTCGCCTAAATGAGGCAAGTTTAAACCACATACGCAGGCACTTGAATCACCTTTGACAGCCATGTCTCCAATATCATAACGAATCAGAGGAGTGGTAAAATTATCTAATCCTGTCAATACAACTGAGCCTATCTCACCTGGCTTAACTTCTACCCCATTTTCATCAAGGATCTCCACATAAACATGTGGAGACATGATGTGATAAGTCCCATGTTTGCACTGAGAAGCTACCATCAAACCTTCTGAGCTCCCATAGGTATCAAATACTTTACACCTGAATGCCTTTTCAATAGATTCTCTGAAGTTTGGCAGGAGCTTTTCTCCTAAAGAAATAACAGACTTGAATTGAACATTTTTGATTTCATTATCCAAAGCGACTTTACTGAACAAAAACAAGCTAGATGCATATCCTACAAAATGGTCTCTATTCTCTGATTGAAGCGAACTCAATTCCTGAAGAATTTGCTCCTCATTGTGCTTTAAAGCTTCAATATATTTAGTCCTGAAAAAAAAGTCTTTGATCTGTTTTTCCTTGGAACGATTTAGATTAACCCCAGTTTGTAATATGCTATTTCCATATTCATAACCTGCCCAAGACCACCATATAAGTTGTATAGCCCTAGGAATTGCCAATTCTTCACTTGTATAATAAACTTTGCTTGGGGGACCAGTTGATCCACTGGATAAAATTTGATGCAGATTAGCTGTACCCTTTACAGTAATAATTTCATCAATTTTATCTCTTAAGGTTTGTTTTGTTAAGATGGGATATGAAGAAATTTCGGTGGAGGGAAGATTTTTATCCAAAAAAAGTGATCGATAGTAAGGGCTATTCTGGACTGCATATTCCAGGACTTGATTTAGTTTTTTCCGCTGAACTTCAGCAATATCAGAGGGCTGAAGACTTAAAATTGATTCGTATTCCTTGATTTTTTTTGAAATACCTCCTCCCATCAATTTGCTACCGAGAGGTAAAACAAAATTTTTCAGAATAAATGGATAAATCATAGAGAAGGTGATGCTTCTTTCACTTTCAAATCTTTACCGGCACTAACTTTATCTCGTCTTTTCTTGATTTGATAAACGCTTAGTAAACTTATTCCAATCATCAGGGGAGAAATAAATGTTCTCATGGCTGCATGGAAACTTGTATAAATCCCAACTGCAAAACAGGCCAATAAAATACCTTTGATCATAGGGTTCTTGTGAAAAGAAAAATTATTGAGTCCCACATACATTAACAATAAAAAATTGATGAGGCCTAGGACCCCATGCTCAGCCAGTAGTCTACTGAGTTCTATGTGGGCGGCAACTTCTACCATAGTATCTCTTAAATATCTTGAAGCACCCGCTCCGACTCCAAAAAGCAAATTGTCATACCAAAGCTCCAAATCACCCAAGAAAATGTCTACTCTACCAGTTGTATAAGTATTGAGATCAATTTCTTTAGAACCTGCCAAGGTACCTGCCGTTTCTCCTTGGTATCGAAGCAGCAAAAGCCCATCGGTAATTTCATTGGCTATATAAAAAGCAGTAACAACAAAGACGATAGTAGGAACAACAAACTTACCTACTTTTGGAAGTTTGAACCTCTTAATTTCATTTTGCGAACTTCTTGCAAGGAAAAAGAGCACAACAACCACTCCGACCACTGTTCCAAACATTCCTCCTCTGGAAAAAGTCAAAAGCCCTTGAACGGTAAAGACTAGGAATATAATAGCGTCCAACCAGCGATATCCAGTCAGCTTCCATTTATTCAACCAAATAACAAATACCAAAAAAGCTCCCAAGCCCAAGGCAGTAGAAACTTGATTGGATCCAAACCCAGCACTAGTTACAGAGTTGGCACCTAATTCAAAATCTATGTCATCAAAGTCAGGCAATCTGTAGAAAGTATAGCTTAAAACAGAAATAAGAGGTAAAGTGGCTAGTAAAAACACTTTGGAAAAAACTGAAACACTGATCTTTTTTTTGTAAAAGAACCAGACAACCAATGCAACATTGATTGGCCCCACCACATTAAAGACAATATCAAGCCATTCAACTTTTCCTGACGAGTCTATCATCAGCCCAGGAATTAGACAGATCAAAAGTAAAAAACCGATCCAGCTTTTTGACTCGAACATGATAATGCCAAATACCATCAAAAGAAATAAAAGATATTTCCCTAATTCGTAAGGTATAAATGGCGATGTACCTGCCATTCGTGCAAGTAGTTCAAAAGAAATCAGATAAACCGTGTATAAAATCAAATAGCTTGGGTTATCGCTGGACTTTATGACCCCGAAAAACGAGATAACCGCGATTGAATAAAACCAAACTATTAAAGGAATAGGAGAAATCGCTGAAATAACTCCCAGAGCTATATGAAAAATTATCCATAGTAATGGATATTCGGAATTAGCGATTGATTTTAGCAAGACTTGAAATAGAGTAGAAATTCAAATAAAGGTAAAAAATTGATTGAATGCATTCTGATTAATTTTTCTGATTATCCGCAATCATGCCAGTTGCCTTATTTTCCTTGCTTGAAAGGTTGGAAGACCGATGACCGAAGACCGAAGCTTCCGGATTTTGATCCTTTCAGCAGACAATAAGCCATATTTTTGTCAATACTGGTAAGAAAGCGGATATCCATATTAATTTTTAATCAATTATAGGATTCCACCTTACACTTTAATTTTTTGAAAAACCTAAGCCTTTCTTGGTAAATACCCAAAGTTTTTTTGGCCAATCTTTATCCATACAAGGTTTTTCAATTAAGACGAAAAAGAAAATAGAAACTACGATTGCAATCGGGATTCCTATGAGCATTTGAATGGAAAGATTGATCAGGTAGCTCTCTGAAAGAAGTAAATACTTTGAAAATTTGACCAATAAGTGAAAGAAGGGATAATGAATTAAATAGATAGTATAACACATTCCCCCTATCAAATAAATTATTGGAGTAGTGAAAAATTTATTAAAAATCTTTCCCTTAAAAGTCGAAATGAACAATAGATAAATTGAAGTATTAAATATCAAATTATTGATCATATCCGATTGCGGCTTGTAAAAATAAAAGAGTGTGAATACAGAAATTAAACCTAGAAGGTCAAACCCGAAAGACTTGATTTTGAAAAAAGACTTGAATTTTAAATATGTGAGCGCAAATAGAAAGCCTGTTAGGAAGTTGCTTAAAAAGACAAACACCGTATAGTCCCAGCCAGGTGTAGAGTTGGTATAGATATAATTTTTTGCCCAAACTGAAAGGATGATTAAGAAGAAAACCAGAAGTACTGTCAATGCTTTTTTAGACTTCTTTATAAACAAAAGAGAACTTAAAAATGGGATCAACACATAAAATTGTACCTCTGTCTCCAAGCTCCAAGTAACAGGGTTTATGATGGAAGGCATTTCATAAATAATGGTATGCAAGTAAAATAAACTTGCCCAAAAATGAGATTGAATCAATTCTGGATCCTCATTTAGCACATAAATATGAACACCCGCAAATAAAACCAATGTGATAATAAAGGGAGGTTCTAATCGAGTGAGCCTTCTTATAAAATATTGTTTTAAGGAGACAATTTTGCCATTATAATGATATTGTAAAATAAAAGGTACTGCTAAAATGAACCCAGAAATACCGAAAAACACTTTTACTCCCAAATCCAACCTTACAATCCACCATCCAAGGTTCATAAAGGATGCAGTGGGTAAATATTCAGTCCAATCTATCGCCAGTTCTCTGGAATAAGCTGTATTCAAATGAAAAATCAAGACAGTGAAAATTGCAAAAAACCGCAATCCATCTATTTCAGGTATAAAGTTTCCCCCTGAAGTTTTCCTTTGTAGCAGGCTTTTGACTGATAGATTCATTTTAGGGATTAATATGGGCTAAATAAAAAAGCTTAATAGATCTATTCGCGGCTTATTGAAAATAATTTAGCACAAAATTGATTTGTTTCTCTGGAGTGCAATATTTATCAAAAAACAACTTTCCACCTTTGGAAATCTTTTGATGATAAGAATCATTCTTCATGATGTAATCAATGGATTCTGAAATTTCTTCCAACGAGTTGATCATATGAATCTCCTCACCGTGAAGGGGATATTTTGGTAAATGAATATCAAAAGGGAAAGAAAGAACAAAAGAACCTAGATTTTGACTTTCGGCTAATCGCCAACTCACTGCACCTAATACAGCTGGGTTATTAAAAATAATTCTTGACTGTCTGGAAAGGGAAGCAAACTCTCTTGGCTTGTATTTCTTGGTATTCAATAAGTGATCATAACCTCCATGCTGTCCATCTTTTCTTTCCACAAACCCACCCTCGAAATTAATCATAGGATGATCTTTACAAGCTTGAATGAATGTTGCTCTTAACTGATTAGCGAAGGGTTCCTTTTTCCAAATTGAACCTGAAAAAAAGACATAATTGGAGCCATGATATTGAAACTGCTCTGAATTGTATAATGGTCTCAAACTTTGAGCATACAATTCTTTAAGAAAATCGATGGGCTTCAACTTTAAAAAAGGATGGGCACCAAATAATTTAAGATAAGAAGATCTTACATCTATAGGATAATGAGGAAACAATGGAAATACTTTTTCTCTTTCATAGGATGGATTACCCTTGACTTTGTTTGTAACAAAATAAAAATCAGATTTTTTATACAACTCCTCATTAACCCCGATTGGATCATGATTATCAATGACACCTAATTTCCCGTTGATTTCAAAAACTATATACCCCCTATTATTAAAGCTCGAAAATTCTTTAGACGCAGAAAAATAAGGCTCATGGACTTTAATAAGCCCAAGCAAGTAATAGGAGGAATAATAATTCGAAATGTTATGAATAATTACTTTCAAAAGGAAGCAGGGATTAAAGTATGCGGATTTACTACTTTCAAGAAACTGTAGTATTCTTTTAAAAATTGTTTCGCTCCATAATTTGAGCTTACATGATTATGAAATTTATTGGACTTTTCTTTGGCTTCAACTTGATGATCCCTCATGTAAATCAGCATTGATGCAAGTTGGTCTGGACTAGCAGGCTCCACCAAATAGCCGAATTCTCCATTATTCAGAACTTCTGGGCAATTACCCACTCTTGTGGAAAGTACCTGTAGGTTCGCCAAACCATATTCCAAAAGCGATACAGGTAAGCCTTCTCGATCAGAACAAACCAAACCAATAGTAGCTTTTTCAAGTTCAGAAGCGATATTATCTACTGGCCCAACAACTTCAACCTCATCTTCAAGTTTATATGTTTTGATAGTTTTTAAAACTTTTTCATAAACCTCTGCTTCTAAGATTTGACCAATTAACCTTAAATTGAATTTCACCTGCTGAGATTTAAGGATTTTACAAGAATCAAGAAGAGTTAGATGTCCTTTTTCCTGACGGAAATTCGCCACATGAACTATATCCAATGATTTCCCTGATTTTGATGAAAGACTGAAACTTAAAAATGGAAAATTTCTGATATACTTAATTTTTTCGGGATTAAAATTTAAAAATGAAATCCACCAGTCTTGGATCACTGGATTTACAGCAATTATCCCATCAATCCACCTTTTTAAAACTTTGAGCTCTTTTCTTGGATTGTTTTTAATGACCTCTTCATTTACTCCTAAGTGATCATGCCAGATCAGTTTTGTGGAAGAAAAAAACCAAGAAAGTATTATAGCCCAATAAATAGATGTTCCGTGAGCATGGATAAATGCAGGGTTAAAATCCTTAGTTTCTTTGTATAATTGATAAAAAGCTCTGAAATCAAAAAATCGAGTTTTTTCTAAATTTATGAGAGGAATTCTTTCAAGTAAAAATTTAGAAAGCGGGCCTTTTTTTCTTGAAACAATGACCAAAACCTCATTTCCATCCTGATGCAAGGCATTAGAAATATTCACTGCCATTCTTTCAGCTCCTCCCATTTCAAGGGTATCAATTAATTGAATAATCCTCAATTTTTTAAGAGGTTTTGAATTTCATGCTCGAATCTTTCTAAAGTATATTTTTGCGACCAATCTCTAGCAGATTGAGCCTTTTGATAATACTTTTCAGGCTCCTCCACATATCTACAGATGATATCAAAAATCATATCTTCCGAATTTGAAACAAGGTCTCCTCTTGATTCATCTCACAGCATCTGAGGCACACAAGAAACGGGAGAAGTTATAGGAAGACAAGCCCAAAACATTGACTCTGCAACTACTTTAGGCCATCCTTCACTTTCAGAAACAAAAATTAAAAAATGAGAATTTTGATAGGCCTTTATCAACTCTTCACTATTCACATTTCCATGAAGAATGACGTTATTGCTTAAATTATTTTTTTCAACAAAATCTAAAAGCTTTTCCATCTCAGGACCTTGTCCATAAAGATTTAACTCTGCTTCTACATGATTTTCCAGTAATTTTTGGCAAACTCGAATACTCAATAGAGGATTTTTAGCCTTTTGTAGCCCCCCAACATATATGAGCCGGATTTTTTGATCTAAAGAAAGTTGTCTGGGTTTTACAGCTTTTGTATCCTTTTCTGAATAAGAGGCAGTGAAAAAAGGTACTAAATTTTGATTTGAGGAATCCCAATTTCCATAGGTGAGGACTCTCATGTTTTTAGAAAGCGCTTGGCTGGCTAAAATCTTTTTTTGTAATCGGTACGTGAAAGGTTGTTGACTGGAGGGATCCCAATTAGCCGCATATTTGGCGGTTTTGTGTTTTGAGGGAAACAAAACCTGAGTGATTGCACCAATCAAGCCCATATTTCCAGGACATCTGAGGTGAACATGATCTGATTTTTTTATTTCTTTCCAAGTTTTAAAAAAAATAGACGGTAAGAAAAAAAGCGCTTTTAAGGAAGATCTTAAACTAGTTAATTCGAAGCTTTCGACCTGTACAAATCTCAAAGTTGAACATTCGTAAGGTAAGTCTATGGGATCTGGTGCTTTTTTACTACTAAGAGGTGCCAATAAAGTGACTGAAGCTACATTTCTTGCCCATAAATTCATTTCCCTAACATAGGGCCCATATCCCCAATATTTCCCCTGAAATCTAACATGGGCTACATGAGTGATGATCAAAAAGTTTGTGGGGGACTTCAAGGGAGTTTTAGAGTTCAAGAAATCAATTGCTGGTAATATTCTACACTTTGATCAGCAATGGCCTCCAGTGTGAATTCTCGCAGCACTTTTTCTCTGGCATTTCTTCCCAAACTCTCTTTCAATTCCTGATTTTCCAGTATTTGGAGAATTTTCTCTGCAAGTTCATTGGCATCCAGTGGGTCCGCTAAAAGCCCTGATATCCCATCATCTACAAGTTCAAAGGCTGGGCCTATTTTGGTGGCTACAAATGGCTTCCCCATACTCATAACTTCTATCCAAGCCAAAGGCATTGCCTCCATGTGGGAAGGATAAACGCAAATTTCACTTGACTCAATCCATTGAGGAATTGAAGAATTGGGTAATGGACCTAAGAAATGAACCGACTTAAAAAGATCCTTGGATACAATCTCTTTAATCTTTTCTGTGTAGGAAGTTCCATCGGGATAAAACCAATCCCGTCCTGCCATAAATAATTCAGTATGCGGGAATTTTTCATGAACAATATGAAAAGCTTGAATCAATTGTCTAATTCCTTTTTTCTCACAAATAGTCCCTGCAAAAAAAAGTCTTCCGGGAACCACTTTGGATTCATCAGCTTTGAAAAAATTTTCAAGATTAGCTGGATTAAAAATTACAGGGCCTTCTTTGGAAGAGAAGTCAATATATTTCTTTGTATGATCCATCACATACCTACTTACACCGCATACAGCATCCGCATTTGAGAATGAACGCTTTTCCATAAAAGCTTTCCATAAATTAACTTTTCTCTTTTCTGCTTCGGAAAAAAAATGGTGTCCTCCATTCATTCGAATCAAATATTTTACTCCAGGAATCTTTCTTATAAAAGAAAAAGACATCTCTGGCCCTTCAACCACGTCAATTTTATGGTTAAGATGAATTTTATCCAACTCCTTATTTAATTTTCGAAAATTAAAAATTGCTTTTGGTTTTAATTGAGAGGAGGCGGGAATAGTAATTACGTTTACTCCTTCTGAATTTACCACTTGTTTTTCGGAAATTGAAGACAAGCCCAAGACGGTAACTTTATGCCCTCTTCTGGCAAGTTCTGGGCAAAGTAATTTCAAAAAAGTGCCTACTCCACCATGAATTACTCCTTCCAGTGGATATTCATTCGTTAAGAAAACAAGATGCATTCTAATTTTTTATTAAAGCTTTTACAATTCTTTGGGATGAGGTCTCCGTCTTATGGGGCTGTACTACTCTTTCAAACCATTTCATCTTATCAGGGCCTACCTCCCCTTGACTTGAAAGGGCTTTATGAATTGAAGGCAGAATAGCATCTTTTGACCTTATCCAACCTACTGCATCCAGTCCATTCATCGTTTTAAAATGTTCAAACCCGTAAACATCTTTCACAAACCTTTTTCTTTCATGAGGTTGATCATAGGCCAAATAAAATGCCGTACTTCCAAAGACAGCAAAATCAAGAGCCATTGTAGACCCTAAATTGATAACGACATCACAATGATATGCCAGATTTACTAAAAGTTTGATATCACTTGGTAAAGGAAAAAAACTGCCCCACTGTGAGCTTTTTACCCACTCTGGGGAGATATTTTTTATTTCTGGGAATTTTGACAAAACCTCCTTAAACCTATCAATGGACTCTACTGGAACTTCTCTAAAAATCAACTGGACATTATTTTGATTCTTGAGAGCTTCCGCCACATCTTCTAAATATTCATGATCATTTGGAGAAGAAATACTGTCAGACCCTGAAAAGCAAATCCATTTCTTTTCTTGATCCAAACCATATTTTTCGGCAAAATCTGCCCTCTCGTCAATCAATTCCTCCTTTCTGTAAAAATCAAATTGTGTAGTACTGGTAACATCAATTTGATTCTCATCTATTTCCGGATAATAAGTCAACAATTCATCTTTCATATAATCCGACCAGACCAGGTACCTGTCTGTTCGAAATGCAAGCCTAGCTTTAGGTAGATTATCCCAAGAAAAGACAGCTGTAAAAGTTTTTATTTGAAGATCCTGAGCAGCCAATACTGCCGGAGTAATTGAGGGCACTCTTTGATGGGTGCAGAATAGGACATCTGGCTTAGTTTTTCGCAAAAATTGCAAGGATTCTTTATATGCTTGGCTCTTTCTTACTTGCAAGAATCCAATTTTTTCAAAAGAATGAATCTCACGGTAATTATTTAAAAATAAGGCCGATTTCTCAACTAATTTATAAAATAGTTTATTCTTCCATCCAATTTTTCTTGGCATCCAATTATCCAAAATAGTTGGGTTTTCCTTCAATTTTACATTTTGCTTTAACCTAGCATAAGTAGTAGTCTCTCGAATAAACTTTACAAGAGGGAGTTCAGGCCTGTGAATAAAATCATAGTCCAAAAAGTCCAAACCTACAATTTCCTTAACCTGAGAGATTTGAGCTTTTCCTAAACTATGCCAAATAATTACTTCGTTACTCCCTGAAGTAAGATCCTTAATGATATCACTATATAGATAATTTCTTATTCCTACACCGTCCGGTATTAAAAAGCAAAATTTCATTTATTTAATTTATTGATTAAATGGTTCAACTTGAAAAAGTACATTGTTTATGCTGAAACAGGCATTAAAACTGGATTTTCTGGATCATCTAAAAATTTATGAGAATCATACAGTTTGCTTTTAAAGCCTATTACAATGAGCAAAAAAGAAAAATGTCTATGGTGTATAAACTGAATCTGCCTTATACACATTAAGGTGAAAAACTCTTATCCAAATTTCCAAAACCAATAATGCAAAAAGAACTCTAGCTAAAGTTGGACTTGGATTGCTTTGATGTTGAATTATTAATTCTTTCACACCCTCTCGATTTATATCTAAAAGTGAAGCTGATTTTCCTTCATTGATATAATCGAGTAAGACATCTCCCCATTCTCCTTGCATGAATTTTGAATATGGAATTGAAAATCCTTTTTTAGGACCCTGTATGGGTTTTTTAGTAAAATCAACTAAAATGGACTTTGTCAGTTCCTTATCGATCTTATTTGGCATTAATGAAGAGTTTGGGATTTTCATAATTAAATCCACCAAGGTATGATCCAGAAAAGGAGCTCGGACTTCTACACTACTGTGCATAGAGGCAGAATCAATTTTCTGCAAAAATGCTCCTGGAAGTCTAGTTTCATAATCGAAATGAAAGCTAATTTTTTGGTGGTCTGTTCCTAATTTTTCTTCAATCTCCAAAAATTTTTTAAAAGCCAAACCTTTATTAGTCTGATTATTAAAAACCTTTTCTATCAAAGAGTTATTTAAATTATTCTTTTGATAATAGCCGTTCCAACCACCCAATTTTATCCTTGTCCTGTCATCAAGTCTAATTCCTAAATGCTTCTCGACCCAAGGAGAGGTATTATTTAAAATACTCTTAACAATTTTTTTACCTCCAGGGATACCTTTGAATTTTAGACTGTCATATACATTAGTCCTATTGTAAGAGCCAAATAATTCATCTCCTCCATCTCCAGAGAGCATTACTTTAAATCTGGATTTTATTTGATCCGTCACCATATAGGATGGTATCAAAGAAGCATCTGCTAATGGTTCTATATCCTTGAGTATATAGGAAAGATGTTGCAATGAATCTACATCCACAGGTACTATTTCATGATTAATATTGAGTAGCTTGGCAAATTTGCTTGCTGCCGATGATTCATCCATTTGAGCATCTTGGGTGCTCATAGTTATGGCTTGAATACCGGGTTTGATATCATTTGCAATGGCCGTAATTAGGGAAGAATCAATGCCAGCACTTAAAAAAGAGGCTACTGGCACATCTGCATGAAGCTCCCGCGCGATAATTTCATATAACTTCTCTTTTGTAAGCCTTTTTAATTGCTCAAATGGAATGGGTTGAACTAGATCTGAGGGAAGAGAATAATAAGTAGAAAAATTGGGCTCCTCTGAAAAACTTAAATACGACCCCTTTGGAAATTTCTTTACCTCTTTGTAGATGGTATGTGAATCGGATATATAAAGATTTTCTATTAAATCTACTACCGCTTCCTGATTTATCTGACACTCTTTCGGGTAAAGAGATATCAATGTTCTCAATTCGGAGGCAAGGTATAAAACCCCATCTTCGAAAATATAGAATATGGGTTTTTCTCCGAATCTATCTCTGGCAGCAAATATTGAGTTGTCTTGTTCTTTGTAAATCACAAAAGCAAACATCCCTACAAGCCTTTCTAAAAACTTTTCGCCATATTCTTGAAAAGCTACGAGAATTACTTCTGTATCAGAGTCTGTATAAAATTTGTGACCTTTCCGTAATAGATCTTTCTTTATTTCCTGATAGTTATAGATCTCGCCGTTAAAAATAATTTTTAAACCCAGATCAACTCTACTGAAAGGCTGATTAGCTGAATCCGAAAGATCAATAATTGATAGTCTATTATGGCCTAAGGAAATGAAATCATTTGAAAAAACACCATGGGAATCAGGACCTCTATGTGCTTGCAGTGGTAAGGATGCATCCATCCTGGCAAAATCATTTTTGTTTAAATTCCCTTTAGGAGAAAATATTGCAGCTATCCCACACATCTTTATTCTACGATTGCCTTTTTAAATTTATGCTCCCAATCTTCATAAGAATGAAAACCAGCAAGGCGAGTTTGATCAAAGTCCAACTTTTTTCGTGACCTAATTTCCAAAAACTTCTTTACCCAATTTTCGGTCTTATTGGGTTCTGATATCAGGGCAACTTGATCACAATCCTTGATTACCTCAGGAATACCTCCATTGGCCGAAGAAATTACAAACAGCCCACTTTTAATGGCCTCAACTAATGAAAGCCCAAATCCCTCTTTCCAAAGCGAAGTGAAGAAATAATAATCTGATATTTGAAGATACTTTGGGAGCAAATCATGACTGAGTCTGCCTAATTGAAGTACTTTATTTGACTCAATATTCAGTTCAGTTTTGTTACCAATTATTAAAAATTTGAGATTGGGATCTTCAGCCAGTAAAAGCGGAATTATTTTTTTAAAAAGATGTATTCCTTTGGCTGGTCTTGAATTAGCCATCCATACGATTATTTCATCATCTTCAGAAAACCCCATTTCTCTCCTTGCCTTAAGTTTATCTTGCTTGTCTAGCGGAAAGAACTTGTCAGAACGAACGCCGTTTCCGACAATAAAAACTTCAGGACTAAAAATTTTATTTTTTGACAAAGACTCCAAATAACCAAGATTAGTTAGAAAAAAAATTTTATCAATTGAGTGCCCAAAATTTTCCGGAAGATTTAAATAGTGACCGTGGTAGGAATATATTAATTCAATTCTATCAGGGTATTTTTCTTTCAGAAGAGCAATAGCTTCGCAAAGAACAAAGTCATCCATTACCACAACTTTCAAAAAATCATCAGAACTTTTTAAAGTTTTTTCAATAGCTTTAAGATAATCCTGTGCAACCCAGTTTTTTAATTGCCATTTATATAATTGAGGATGATAGGATATCCATTTTTTTTTTGAGCAGTGCAAACTCTTTTCTCCTAGTATTTTAGAGGGAGATAAGATAAAATCAAAAAAGTCAGGGTCATTTTCAATCAAAAAGCTAATTCTATTAACCCAACTTCCAATTAAGCCTGATGGAACTTCAATATTTGAAACAAGAAGTTTTTTAATTTTTCTCATCAAAACTCTTGAAGTTCTACCATTTTTTTAAACTTCAAACTCTTTCCGAGTAATGTTTGGAAAGAGCCTGAATCCTTGATTTTTCCTTTTTCCATTAAATAGATGCAATCCGCCTTTTTAATAGTGCTTAGTCGGTGAGCTATGATAATGATGGTGAATTTCCCCATCAAATTATCAATATTTGCTTGAATTGCTCTTTCTGTCTCTGAGTCTAATGCAGATGTCGCTTCATCGAAAATTAAAACATCTACATTTTTATATAATTCTCTTGCAATAGAGACCCTCTGTTTTTGTCCACCGCTTATCAATATTCCATTGTCTCCCAAGAACGTTTCTTCCTTTTCTGGAAGATCTTCAAGAAATTCTTGAAGGTTGGCAAGTTTAATGGCGTTTTGAAACAGTTGAATATTCTCAGGTGTCTTCTCAGACCATAGGGTAATGTTATTGAAAAGAGTATCGTTGAAAATTACAGATTCCTGAGTGATGTACCCAAATTTTCTGCGATAAGTAGAGATATCTACTTTATTCCTCTCCATACCATTCACTATGATATGCCCCTCACTTGGACTTAACAAACCAATGACCAAGTTTACCAGAGTTGTTTTCCCACTCCCACTTTCTCCTACAAATGCATAAGTCTTTAATGGGTCTAAGGAAATATTGATTTTATCCAGAACTTTGAATCCTGATGGGTAGGCAAAGGATAAATCTGCTAATTCCAAAGTTGTGACTTTTTCCACTGGATGTGTCCTATCAATTTTCTCCTTCCCTTTTTTAAATTCATCGATAAGCTCAACTGAAGCCAGTAGACCACCAATATTTGAAATAAATCCTTGCCAACTTCCTTGAAGAGTAACTATATAGTTTAGTGCTCGATACAAAAACATTAAACTTAATAGAATTGATGACATCTTACCTCCCAGAACATTGACCTGAATCAAAATAATAAGCACTACTACTGCCAAAATAATCGGCTCTCTGGTACTAGACATAATGGCAGAATAAATGCCAATTTTCTTTTGGTTATTTTCAATCTTATCTATTACCTCCATGAGTTTAAGTCGATAAGAAGAAAAGTAATCTGTTGCCTTTAAATATTTAAAGTTAGAAACAGCCTGTACTAAAAATGACTGGAAGGAGTTACCAAGCTTTGAGAGACCAATTGAAGCTTTTTCAGTATTTGTAAATAAAAACTTAAAGACAAGATTAGATAAATACCCGCCTATACTCACCAAAATGGCGAATTGGAAGTTGGAAAGCATTGCCAAGCCAATATAAACCAACAAAAGTATAGCATGCTGCAAAGAATTAAAATAAGCCAAAAAGCCGTAGGTTAATTTAATTCCTTCCGATGATAAAGTATTTTGGATTTTTCCAGAGTCAAAATTAAGAAACTCCTTGTAGTCTAAATCACTTAGTCCATTAACCAGTTGATATCTGAGTTTTTTGACAAATTGATTTTGGAGTTTGATTTTGAAATAGCCGTCAATAAACCTCATGATGGCTTTCAATAGGAAAAGGAATACCATGAAGGTAATTACCACGTTCAGATTCAATTCAAAACCCAGGTTTTGAATCCAGTTAAGCAGGAATTGAAGTTCCCCCATTGTTTCTGGATTTGTAGACGTTAGGTCTGAACTGTCAGCAGCTATCTGAAATATTGGAATAAATAAAGCAAGACCAAATCCATCCAATAATCCAACCAATAGACTTAAAAAAAGAAGGAAGAATATCCTATATCCTAAAAAGGAATAAAAGAATGAAAAGTGTCTAAAGTATTTTTGAATTAATTTATTCAACATATAAAGTTTGAATCAATCTAAAACGGCTCTTGCTTACTTATTTATGAGAAATTCCAGATATGATTATTAATTGCTGGTAAAATGAAACTTGTAGTGCACAGTGAGTGGAAGACAAAAAAATAATTAGGAGAGAAACAATGTTCTCCCCTAATTGACCTTAATTATTTTTCTTATTGAGCTTCTTTTTGCCTTTTTTATCGTCATCGTAATATCCGTAGCCATAACCATAAGTATATCCATAGCCATAAGTTACATTACTTGACTCAACACCATTGAATACGGCATAGATATTCTTTAACCCTTTGCTGGATTTTAAACCATTCAGAGCATCAACAAAGGATCTTTGGCTGTAATTCTGTCTAAATAAGAATAGAGTGAAATCCACATAATTTAGTAGATCCAATGTTTCACTTACCAGACCAATAGGTGGAGTATCGAGAATGACAACATCATAATATGCCTTTAACTCATTCATTAATACATCAAATCGCTCAGTAAACAAAAGTTCGGCTGGATTAGGAGGAGTTGGACCAGATACCAGGATATCCAAATTTTCAAACTCTGTAGGCTTAATCACCTTTTTCCAGTCTTTCTCTTGACCGCTCAATAACGTAGAAAGGCCCTTGTCATTTGTTAAGTTAAAGTCATCGAAAATTTTAGGCTTTCTCATATCACATCCTACAAGGATGGTCTTTTTTCCTGTAAGGGAATAAACCGATGCGAGGTTGATTGCACAAAAAGTTTTACCCTCTCCTGAAATGGTTGATGTCAACATGAGCGCTATTTTTTCTTCGTTTGGCTGAAGAAATCTCAAATTCGCCCTTAATGATCTAAACCCTTCTGCTATACCGGATTTACCCTGTTTAAATACGACAAGGTTGTCATCTGATTTATTATGTAGTATTGTTGCTACCAAGGAAGTTTTCAAATGAGTCTCCAAGTATTTAGCATCTTCAATTTTCGTCCTGAAAAACTCCCTAAGTACAACAACAAAAATTGGTATAAAAACACCTGCTAGAGCAAAACCTAAATAATTTCTAATTGGTCTTGGAGATAATTGATAACCTCCTGACGCCCTTTCAATAATTTTATTTGCGGCTTTATTTGAAGCTTTCGTAATCGCTGACTCGGACCTCCGCTCCATCAAAAAGGTATAGAGGTTTTCGTATAACTTAAATTGTCTCTCAATCCTGATTAAATTTTGCTCTGTCTGAGGAAGGTTTCTGAAAGATTTCTCAGTCTCAGAAATTCTCCTTTCTAGATCCGCAATAAGCCTTCTTGCATTATCATCAACATTTGTCAGAACTTCACGAATCGTTTCATTCAAGTCGGCTATTTTTCGATTTACTTCTTTCACAGCCGGCGAAATTTCTGTCTGTGTTGCAAGTAGTCTAGACTTATCCACCTGAAGAGATAAGAGATTTTCAATTTGCGCGTTCAAAATCGGATCATCTATTCCTATTCCGGAAGGCACAACTAGGTCTCTATAATTCTCTCTTACTAAATAATCCTTAAGACTCTGATAATAAGTCCTTTTGAATTTCTCTTCATTCAGTTGTGTCCCAAGCTCTGATAATTGACTAAAAACTGCAGACCCTTCCGCACTTAAATCAAAAAACCGATTTTGAGATCTGAAGCTTTCTAATTGACGTTCAAAAAATCTTAACGAATCTTCAATACCTGAAACTTGATCGTCAATAAACTTAATTGTATTGGAATAAACTTCATTCTTTTCCTCTAGCTCATTCGTTAAATAAGTGTCCATTAATGAGTTCAAGTATACTTCCCCAACTGCAACGTTGGTAGTATTTATACTTAAATTCATTATTGAAGCGCCACGTTCAACTGGGGAAACTCTTAACGAATTTGAAAATTGATTAACCAGTGAGTTAATATCTCTTACTTTTACATAGATTTCTCCAGATTTCTCAGGGTCAACTTTTGATATTTTTAGTCTGAAATTTATGGTTTCAACCCAATCGCCGAATTTGAAGCTTTCTGGTTTTGGAATGTTATTTAAGGTAATGGATGTCCCGTCAGGCAAATATTTAGTATAATAATCGTCTTCGAAAGACACCGTAAATGATTCATTATTCTCCCATGAGATCTTTAAAAGTCCATTAGTAACCTGTGGAGCTAACCAATCTACCTGAACAAGTATTGGAGTATTTTTATAAAGTCTGTTATATATAAATGTTCCTTTGGTAAAGTATTCTACATCAAAGTCCAGCGTTTTCAATGTAGCTTCAGCGATTGGTCTGGATTTTAATATAATGATTTCATTTTGAAGCCCTACATTTCCTACCTCAGTGATGCTTGGCTTTTCAAAAAGTGCAAAAGCGGACTCTTTTTCTTTGATAAAAAACTTACTCGATACACTAAATAGTGGAACAGTGGTTTTGGTTAGATAGAAACCAATCGCTAAGGAAATTCCTACTGATAAAATAATCCAAGGCCAAATTCTTAAGATCTTAGGAAGAATTGACTTGAAATCAATGGATTTATCTGGCTTTTCAGAAAAATCTACATCTTCGAATTCATTCATGATAATTAGTTTCTAACAAACGTTGTAATTAGGGCAAATGCAGTGATCATTGAAGTCACAAGAGTCAAAGTCTGAATAAAATTGGTTGCAGTTCCAACCTCTCTAACTTTAAGAGGCTCTGCATATAAAACATCATTAGGTCTAATAAAATAAAACTCAGAACTCAAAAGATTTTTATCATTCAAATTAATCCTGTGAATTTGAGAACCATCTGGGTATTGTCTAAGCAAAACCAGGTTATTTCTTTTGGCAAGTATCGTCAAGTCACCAGCTGCAGCTATAGCTTCAAAAATCGTAACCCGATTTTGAAGAATCGTCATTTTCCCGGATGAATTAAATTCTCCCAAAGCACTAAAACGAATACCTCCTAACCGAACTCGGACAAAAAATTCGTCCTCATTAACATATTTTCGGACTTTATCTTCTATGATTGATTTAGCCTCTGCAGTTGTTTTTCCCACCAATTCTACCTCTCCGATCAAAGGCAACTCCACCTTTCCATTCTCGTCAAGTGTATATCCATTCATAAAAAAAACATCTCCTCCTTGGCCTCCACCCCCGCCCATCATGGCAGCGCCCGCGTTATTATCAATATTGACAACAGAAAGTAATTCATTCAACTCAGGACTCGTTGTCTTTATATTGATTTCTACTATATCAAAGGATTGAAGCAAGTATTCTTCAAATTTATACCCCATCCTTTCATCAGAAGACATGTGGGCTTCGGAATCCTTTCCAAGATCTTGCATGTAAATGATTCGCTTATTTGAAATACAAGACCCTAGGAGGAAAAGTAATAAAAGCGAAAAAAACAGTTGATTTCTTTTAAAGCTCATTTTGTGTTTAAAGATTTACTTTGAAAATTATAGAAGTTATTCGAATACTACAACCTTCCGTCCACATGATCTTTTTGCAAAACGCCTTTCACATCAAAAACAACTTGGTTGGGTGATCTTTTGATATTCAATTGTTTAAACTGATCATGAGAGACTGCTAAAATCAAGGCCGAATATTTATGAAAATCGGGAGCATTTTCTCCAGATAAAATGTCCACATCGTATTCATGTTTCACTTCTAAGGGATCTGCCCATGGATCATAAACATCCACTTCCATATCAAAGGAACGCAATTCTTTATAAATATCAATAACTCTGGTATTTCTTACATCAGGACAATTTTCTTTGAAAGTAAATCCGAGAATCAAAACCTTTGAATCGATGACTTTTAAATCCTTTCTCATCATCAATTTAATAACCTCCGTGGCTACGTGCTTACCCATGCTATCATTGAGTCGTCTTCCCGCAAGAATAATTTCAGGATGATAGCCCACTTCCTGCGCTTTCTGTGCTAAATAAAAAGGATCGACTCCAATACAATGTCCCCCAACTAATCCCGGTCTGAAATTAAGGAAATTCCATTTTGTGCCAGCTGCTTCCAGAACTTCCTGAGTATCAATTCCCAGTAAATTAAATATTTTCGAGAGTTCATTTACAAATGCAATATTGATATCTCTCTGAGAGTTTTCAATCACTTTCGCAGCCTCAGCTACTTTAATAGATGAGGCTTTGTGAGTGCCTGCTGTAATTACTTGTTTATAAAGCTGGTCTACATACTCAGCTACTTCCGGTGTACTTCCGGATGTAACTTTCAAAATTTTCGAAACGGTATGTTCTTTATCCCCGGGGTTAATTCTTTCCGGAGAATAACCCGCAAAAAAGTCTTGGTTGAACTTTAAACCAGAAATAGACTCTAGAACAGGAACACACTCGTCCTCAGTTACGCCTGGGTATACGGTTGATTCATAAACTACCACATCTCCTTTTTTAAGATACTTTCCGATATTCTCTGATGCTTTTAGCATAGGAGTGAGAACCGGACGATTATGCCTGTCTGTAGGAGTTGGAACAGTAACTATATAAATATTGCAATCAGAAAGAGAGCTGCTATCTGAAGTATTAAAAAGTCCTATTTCTCCGTTTAGAGGATTATTGCTGAGTAAAACTGATTTTAAAAGATCATCCTCAACTTCCAAAGTGGAATCAACACCAGAATTAAGTGAATTAATCCGCTGATTATCAATATCAAAACCAATAACCGGGAATTTTTTTGCAAATTCAACAGCAAGTGGTAGCCCCACATACCCTAGCCCTATAATGGCAATTTTTGAATCATTAATAGATTTTATCATCGAAAAAGAATTTATTCAAATGGTTGTATATAGCTTCGCCCTCTCAGTCACAAAGACTTAGCATTATTTTTTTTACAGGAGAGGAAATACTCTTCTAAAATGAGTACCAAAATTACTCACATTGTTATTAGATAAAAATATTTGAAGATTTTTCAGCACTTTATTCGTTTTAGAATTGGTATTGAAAATGAAATTGAAGAAAAGCACCTAATTGGTTAGAACTTTCAGGGAAATCTCTTCTGCTATTCTCCCCGCTTTTCCATTGGTAATTGTACGCATTAATCAATTGAGCTTTCCCGCTAAAGGTTAAGTTATTCCACTGTTGATCCCAAAGTAATGCAACACTGTAATCTATCCATGGTCTTACTTCTGGGGTTGTCCTAAATGCTCTGCTATAAAAATCTTGATGATTGACCAGTCTTTCTAAAAGAATCCCCTTCTTACTTAAACCTTTAACTTTAGCTATCTCAAAAGATTGAACATTGGAGCCTACCCCTGGGCCGGTTCCCAGGGCCTCACCATAGTTAGAAAAACCCCTAGCCTGTCCGTGAGTATGCCAAGTATACCCTCCACCAAATCCAGCGTACCTTATTGTTCTATTAATGGACTCTTGCTGATGAAGGATTTCAGATCTTATGGAAATAAATTCCTCTGTTCCTGGAATCGGAAAAAGCTTTTGGAAACCTAATAAAAAGGCTCTTGCATGTTCTGGATTTAAAATGGCTTCTCGCCAGTTGAAAGCGTGGTCCCTGCGTCCATACTCAAAATACATCTCTGCAGAAGCCTTGAAAGACTTAAACCTCCCGAAAAAAGTAACTTGTTGATCTCTTCCTTCGCTGTCTCTATCAAATCCATAAACCGTCTTTTGAAATGGCTCAATTACAGGCATATAGTCCATAAAGCTATTGCCCATTTGTCTTGAATATTGTTGATGAGTTCTGGCAAAACCAACTGAAATACCTTTCAACCATTTAGGTTGGTAACTAATTAATAGAGCATTCAAATATTTATAATCTCCCGTAAATCGATTAAAATACCTTTGATTTAAATTTGGCAATTGGGATGGGAAATAACCGGAATCCTCCAGTCTACCAATTAATAACTCCCCTTCGAACTCACCCAAGAACGTTTTAGCTGGCCTTCTACTTCTCAATGTCAGGTGAGGAAAACTTCTGGCATTATTGCTAAATGTCAAAGAAGAGAATTGTCCCGGTCCCCAAAAAATATTTTCTGTGGAGATCCCCGTTTCTAAAAAACCCAATTGAATTGTAAACTTAGACTGTCCCCACCAAAGAAAGCTGATAGCCTGGTCACCAAATCTTTCAGGATAATCTCCAAAGCTCCAGTAAAAAAAACGTGCTCTGTTAACCGCATCAGAAAAATCTCCAGAATATCCTTGAAAAGCCCTATTCTGCAAGTAAACGAACTCTGGTGCAAGCTGAAGTCTGAAAATAAACCACTTGGCCGATAGACCAGTACTGGTATAGCTTGAAATGCCCACGTTAGGAAGTAATGGACCGTTTCCCCAACCGTAAGTCCGCTTAGAATTAAATGATATAGATTGACGTAAAGGAAGTAAGGAAAAATAATTTTGAGACTTTCTTGATTCAGTATTGGAAAAACTAGTATTTCCCCCTTTCCATACTTCCAGAAACTGCTTTCTGCCTAGATCTACCGGTCGCAGGTTCATAGAGAAATTATGCGCATTTTCTTCTAAGAGTTGACTCCTTCTAAAGTATTCTTCAATTACTGGATTTGAGGCAACAATGGTTTGAGAGTACCCTTCAATCCAAAAAAAATAGAAGAAGAAGAAGAAGAAGAATAAGCCTAGGCCTTTAAAAAGTAGGTTCAGATTTAAATAAGTATTTTTAATAAATTTCATTTCTATACTACACATGAAAAAAATCTTTACTCTTCTTTTTTTAACCAACATCTTTTTCAACTCTCATCTCTACAGTCAAAGAATAGTTGACACAAGAAACTTAGGATTGGATACTACAGGAAAATCAGATGTGAGCTCTACTCTTAATAATATTATTGACAGTCTCTCATCAGCTGGAGGAGGTACAATTTTAATTCCATCAGGTAAGTTTCTTTTAGAAAATGCCATTATCCTTCAATCTTTCATTCATCTCAAAGGAGTTTCAGAAAGTGAAACTATATTTTTTAGAAAAAAAGACTCCAAAAACTGGACAGACCCAAAAATCCAAGCACTAATTACAACCAATCCTTCAGTGAAAAATGAGGAGATTTCTGTGGAGAAAATCAGCATTAATGGCAATTTTGAAAAAGGTCAGCTTTCTGCCAAAGGAGGTATCTGCCTTCGTAATTGCACCAAATCAAATATTAATGATGTAACCACAGAAAATACCTGGCATGGTGTCGCATTTTATGATTCTAAAGAACAAAACACTGAAAACAGTATTGAAAATGTGAGCGTTTTCCGAGCCCAAGGATTTACCTCAAAAGATAATGCAGGAAGACCAAGGGGGATTTTGGTAATAGGTTCTGGCATATTGGTAAAAAACTCTAAAAGCTCGCAGTCTGGAACAGGGTTTTATGCAGAAGGTGAAAATATAACGCTACTTAAAAATTATGCAGAGTATTGGTTTGAGGATAATGGGTATTACTTAATAGTAAATAACCTGAAAGTCATAGACTGCAGAGCATTAGGAGGTGATTCGCCTAATACAGGTTTTGGAAGTGGTTTTGCAATCGCCTACAAACAAGGAGCTTTGATAGAAAATTGCCTCGCTGAAAATTGTAGTAATTATGGCTTCAGGATTCATGTTCCTCAATCCAATACTAAATTGATCAATAACCAAGCTGTAGGATGTGGTAATGGGTTTGGGATTGAAACTGCATCACATCCATACCCTGAAATCTCAGAAAATTTATTATTTCAAAAGAACATTGCTAGAAATAGTGGACTTCATGGTTTTCTATTCAGGCAAATGAAGAATGCTAGAGTACTGAATAACTCAGCTATTAATGGCAATCAAAGGGGAGTAACTCTCTCCACTCGAGGAGCTATTGCCATTAAAGAATACGTCTCAGATAGTCGGTTCAGGGGAAACTTGTGTTTTGATAACCAATTGAAAACTACCCAAATATTCGGACTCTATAATTATTCTGTTGACCTGATTAAATCAGAGGATAAAAAGGCCAAAAACATTAAAATCAAACATCAATCCAAGTCAGGAATTGATATCATTCAATAATTTTAATTCTTTTAATCCTCTATCTCAATAAAAATTTAGCCCTGAAAACTGGGGAATCTCTTTAATATTTTTTGAGAATCATGTTTTTCACAAAACCGACTAGCTTTAATTGTCTCTTCAACCTTTTAGGCTCTGTCACTAACCTGTAAAACCATTCCAGTTTCAGGTCAATTAAAAATTGAGGTGCCCTTTTCGTCTTTCCCGAATAAATGTCAAAACTCCCGCCTAAACCTATATAGATAGCCGGATGAATTTCAGAAAGTCTCATCATCAACCTTTCTTGAGCTGGTGAGCCCATAGCCACAAAAACATAGTCTGGCTTCTTTATTTGAATATCATGGATTAGGCCATCCATTTCATGTGGCTTTATATACCCATTTCGATAACCGGCTAAATTAATCCCAGAAAATTCTTCTTTCAATTTATCAACTGTAGATTGAATTATTTCTTCTCTGGCTCCAATAAAGTAAAATGATTTTTTCAGGTAATGCTTTTCTACAAATTCTAACCAAAGCTCGACTCCCGGTATTTTAGCGACATTTTTGATCCCTTTTTGGCCTAAAGCCCAAACTGCCCCTACTCCATCGGGATACCCAATGTTTTTATTGATAACATCTTTAAGTTCTTGGTCAGCATTCTTAATTTTTTCTGCATTTACAGCTACCAGAATCTCATTCTTACCTTGAACATAATTAATCAAGGAAGTTTTATCAGGGAAGCCAAATATCCTAATGCCATTTACGTATCTAAATTCAGGCATAAAAGAGTTCTCTGAGCCATTGTCTGAGTCTTTCATTAACTTGCTCTGAATAGTATTGCTTGGCTGTAACAGTTGCGTTTCTGGATAATTCTTCTCGGGATTCATTTTCCAAACCATAAAACTCTAAAATTTTCTCCTTTAAGTCCTTAACGTTTCCTGACTCAAAGATGATACCGTTCGCCCCATTTTTTAAATAAGATTCCATACCTCCCATTGCAGTTCCTATCACAGGTAAACCGCAGGCCATGGCTTCAATTCCAACTAAACCAAGGCTTTCTTCTAGCTGGGAAGGAAAAACCAATGCGTCCCAGTTTTCAAAAATGGCTCTTAATTGAGTTTGAGGTACATTTCCAAGGAACTTAACTCGATCTTGAATCCCTAAGTTCACACAGATCGCTGATAAATCATTTTTCAAAATGCCTGGTCCACAAATTTCAAGATTTAATTTATCTGTGGGCAATTCAGAAAATGCATGAATTAAAGTGTCTACTCCTTTACCGGGATCCAACCTCCCTACATATCCCAAAGTACCTCTGTTTATCTCTTGAAAATTAATTGGATAAAAAAGTTCTTTTTTCACCCCGCCTGAAGGAGAAATTTTGATTCTCTCTCTTTTTACTCCCAGTCCTTCAATCTTCTGTCTAAAAAAATCCGAAGGAATAATTATAAGATCAGCATGTCGAATCAACGATAAATTCCATTTTCTGAGTATTCTATAAAATGGAGACGAAGCAGTAATATCAGTACCATGAGCGTTCAAAACCATTTTTTTGGAAGATGAATTTAACCAAAAATGAAGCGGAACTAAGGAATGCTGTAGAAAGTGAACATAGACTAAGTCAAATTCACCTTTATTTAATTTATAAACACATTCAATAAAGAATTTAACGTAGGCCAAGAGTAATAATATACCTTTTTTCTTGCCCTGGATAATTGTTTTATCAATTATTTGAACATCCTCGCTTTGGATTCCTTCTTCAAAATTTTTCACAAATACCCCAAAATTGGGACTTTTTTCAGAAGGGTACATATTGGAAATCAAATAGATTTTCAATTTTTCCAATATTTGAATCCAAGGCCATTCAACATTCCTAGACTAATTCCCAACATAGCAGAGTTGAAAATATGCCCTGCCATAAAAGAAACAAAAAGCAAAACGAGATTGATAGCCCAAATAGGTGATTTACTCTGTTTTTGATTGAGACTTCTAAAAGTTGCCCAAACAAATATTCCCAAAACAAGAGAAAGACCAAGGAATCCATTCATGAATAGCAAATCAAAAAAATCAATTTCAATCGTATGCGGATTTCCATGGTAAATGCCCATCAACTTTAAAAACTCCTGATTCCCTACGCCAAATAAATAGTCCCAAAAAGAATACATCGAGGGATAAAAAGTCATTGCCCCTTGAACCATTTGATTTCTACCTGATAAGATAAAAGTCAAGAGGTCTAGTTTATCATAAAAAAATGTAATCCTGTCTATCAGGCCTGTAGCTTGAATCCCCCAATAGATAATTCCAACTAAAACAATTACTAAAAGTGGAAGAGAGAGCAAACCAAAAAATCTCCCTAATGACATTCTTTTTTTGAAAAACTTTGGAACTTCAATGAGTCCAACAATTAAAATAATCCCCAAAATTGCCGTCTTTGAGGTATTTAAAACACCTAAAACCAACAATAAAAGGAAAAATAAAAATCTGGATATTCCGTTTAAATTCTTGGTTAAATACCAGCTAACACCTGAAAAAAGCAGGAAAATACCTGCCACTTCATTCCCTGCAAAAAAGAAGCCTCTCCCTCCTATACCTTGCCCTTCGGGACTGTCATATTGACTGTAACCTACACCTAAAACACCTAAAAAGATATTAAAGGCAATTAAAATAAAATTAAACCAAACGAAACTCTTCCAATAAGCTTTTAAATTTTCTTGGCTGAGTTCAAGATTTGAAAAGAATAAAAATGAAACAGGAAATAGAATCAGTTTGAGGTTATATCCAAAATTCCCAACGAATGTTGATGTGTCGCCTGAAAGCAAAGACTTAAATAATAGCGGCATTAAAAAAAATAGGATTAAGCCAAATGCTGCCAAAAATGCAAGGGGCCTCGTTCCTAATAAAAATAGAAGCATTCCTGCCAAAAGCCCCATTTTGTATAATTGGGAAATACTAATCCCAATTCCTATCCTCATTAGCAAACCATTGAAACAGTCTACCAACAAGTAGGTGAAGGTCATAAAAAGAAGAATTCCCTGAAGTAGGGCAAATACTGTCCGAAAGCTCTGACTTTTATTTAGCGCTGTCAAATTGACTTTTGAAATACGCGAGGAGAATTCTCACGAAAGCAATTATAACTCCCAAGAAAACTGATAATGCTAATATTAATGGGATATTTGGTTTGGATACTTGATAGGAAACAACTGGCGGATTAATGATGGTAAGTTGTGGAATATCCTCTTGAACTTTTATTTTAGCCTGGTCCAGTTGAATTGCCAAATTATTATAAAGATTACTGGCTAGATTATATTCCGCCAATAATCTCTCTTCCTGAGCTCTTGCTGAAGAGAAATTCAAATTTTGATTTCTATCCCTAAAATTTGAGAGGCTTTTTTGGGTATCGTAAAATTTTGATTGTGCTTCTAAGAATCTCTCTTGAATAAATTCCAGATTTTGCTTTGCCTTTTCTGTTTTATATTCCGTAACATATTCTGACAATAGTTCAAAAACATGCGCAGATACCTGTGCTGAAACTTCAGGAGAAACCGTTTGGGTTTCTATAGAAATGGATCCGTTTTTAGGATCCTCAGTGAGAAGTATCAACTTTCTATATTCATTAAACATTGGTATCAACTCTCTTTGAGCAAAAACAAGAGAATCCTTAATTTCAGAGTCCAAATTTATTTGTGGTGGTTCATCCCCAAACAAGACATTAGGCAAGCCAAGTGTGTATTTTTTGATTAATGATGGAATAGAAGGTCTTCTATTTTCCTCAACAAACAAACCTATTTTCTGTTTTTGCCCTTCAATTTCGATTGATCTCTTACTTAATCTCCACAAAAAAGGATAACTGTATATAATTTCCTGATATAGCTGTGGAGAAATATTGCCGGTTTCCTGACTATTAAAATCTCCCAAGTTTAAGCCAGGCAACCCTCCCAATTGTCTCATGATGCCACCTGAAGAAGAATTATTTTGAGCTACAAATTTCAAGGTGGAACTATAATGATTTCTAGTCAAAAGAATGACTACCAAACCAAACCCAAGCATGATCAATAAGGATGTAAGCAACCTCTTTTTCTGCTTTGCGAAAAATCGGAATAATTCACCGATATCTACAGACTCATTAGCCATGGAATCTTTGGTTTTTCATTAAATATGATTTAAAAATACCTCTAAGTAAATTATTTCTAAGAAGTATTTGCACAATTTTGGTTTTCAAGTCGGTTTCCGGAAAAAGGTATTTCAAATTCCTTTTTTCAAACCTCCCACTAATAATTGATTTAGAAAGAGATGAAAACTGATATTTATTGGCAAACCTTTTCCAGAGAATAGCTAATTCTGGGTCTTGCACTTTTTCTAAAATCAAATTTACTGTTGAAAATATATGCCCCGGAAAACTGACTTTAAATTCTTTAGATATCATGTTTGAACTATCAGCCCGATAGGACGCAGAGAGATCATTGATAAAATGAATTCCCTTTTGAAGCCTAATTAACTGAACCCATAGAGCAACATCCTCCCCATGCGCCGGCAGTGATTCCGGAAAGCCCCCTGCTTGGTTAAATAACTTTTTATGAACCACGATTGCTGAAGTCCAAAATGGAGGAGAATTTTGAAGTGTTAATTCCAAAACTCTCTTTTCAGAGAAGAAAATTCTCTTTTCATTTATAGAGGTAGCTAAGGTAGATGGACTAAAAGTATTGCTTTTTAAGACTTTCCAAGAACTTGAAAAAAAATTTACATTCGGTTGTTTTGAAATTGCCTCAAAAATATTCTGCAGGTGAAAATTTTCCCAAAGATCATCCGCATCTAAAAAAGCAATCCAATCATTTTTTGCATGGGCAACACCAATATTCCTGGCAGCTCCAGGACCAATTTGATTGGTTTGTATTAGCTTGATTCTAGGGTCATTAAAGGATTGAATAACTGAAAGAGAATTATCCGTAGAACCATTTTCTATCAGAATTAACTCGAAATCCTTATAGGCTTGGGACAAAACCGAATCTATTGTTTCTTTAAGCTCCTTTTCTTTATTGAAAACAGGACAGATTACACTAAACATTTATTCTCGACGGGCAGATTTTTTTCCTAAATGAAGGCTGATCATTTCCTTTACACCCACCCACTCCAAATACCATCTAGCCTGAAAAAGACTCATTTTTTCCGAAAAAGATAAGCCGGAAAATTTAAAAATAGTGATTGGAGGTCTTAATATCCATAAGGTAAAACCCAGTTTTCTCACTATAGAAAAATCTTTGTAGAAACTATAATACATCCCTCCGGCTGTTCTCTTTTTTTTATTGATTAAGGCCTGAAAATCTCTCCTTGAAGGGTGTAATACAAGAGCTTTTTCACCATAAGCTATGCTATGGCCTGCATCAGTCGCCCTTTTTGTCCATTCGTAATCACCGCCAGACATCAGGCTCTCGTCAAAATTTCCTACTTGGTCAAAAACTGACCTCCTAACAAAAAGATTAGCCGTGATACTTTGCTTATTTACTAATACATTTCTGTCTTGACGAAATGAAAACCTACTTTCAAACAAAAAAGCTTTGTGATCTCCTCCCTCGGGCTTAAAAAACTTCATTTTCCCACCAACCAAATCATAGCCTTTTTCCAAAAGTGCTATTCCCTCATTCAACCAATTTTTATCTGGAATGCAGTCAGAATCCGTAAAAGCTATGAATTTACCTTTTGCTTTGCTGAGACCTAAATTTCTGGCAGCATAAGAACCTGGTTTTCCCTCTGTGAAAATTTTCACATTGGATTCAATTGGAAAGTTCTCTGGAATTACTGAATTCGGATCATTATTGACTACAATGATTTCAAAACTTCCTACGGGAAACGTCTGCTGATTTAGGGCTCTTAGACAACTGACAAGTACTTGCCATTCTCTAAAAGTTGGAATAATTATAGAGACTATCAATTACTTAAAATGCTTGAATTAATTTGACCAGATTTTGAGTTTTAACTAGATAGTTTTCTTTTTTAGACTTCCTTCTCATTAATTCTCGATTATGAACTTGAATGTCACGTGGAAGAATATTTGAAAAATCAGTTTCTAATCTGAAATCCTCCAAATCAAATAAAACAAATCCCATTTGTCTTAATTCGAATAATAATGGATTCTTTGGGTGAAGATAAACTTTCAGACCTAATGCAAGGCACATGTATATATTGCCCAATGCCTGCTGACGGATACTTCCTATTAAGGCAAACCCACAGCTTTTCATAGTATCCAAATAATCACCAAAAGGAATAAAGTCCTCCATAGGAACGAATTGTTCTCCAAAAATCTCTTTCCCTTTTACCTTAATAGAGCTTTTATATTTTTTTGGAAAACCATAACTAAGAGGAACATATATCTTTTGATCATCTAAAGATTTTTCCTGAATCAATTCAAAAAGATCTAAATGATTATTGGTAATTGCAGCTGAGTTTCCTACCAAAAAATTATTTCCTCTAACGAAATCCTTTCCTAAATTGGAAAAAATAGAATCTCCTAGTTCGTAATTCCAATCAATATATTTTGCTCTAAAGCGTGGATGCATTTTTTTAATTCTCTTGTATTCATATTCGAGAACTGGAGCAAAATAATCTACTCTTGAAAAAACTTTGATTTTCTTTCTAGATTTCCAGTAATTCCAAACTGGAAGAATTTCGTGAAACTTAAGCTTTGACCTGGTAATTAAAGGCTGGGTAGAGTACCAAAACTCTTTTGTCTTTTGCCCTAGAAAGCTGAGCATAAAAAAATCAAGTAAAGGATAGTAATCATATCCCCATCCAAACCAGATTACCTTTAAATCCTCAGGTAAAACTTCTAGAACCTTCTCCTCAGTATCAGAAATTCCATGAAAAATTGCTGCTTTAAATTTGGAAATAAAAGCTTGATTTTGGACTAATTCAGTGATTTGATCTAAGGTACCTGTTTGAACCAATTCGCTGGAAATAAATCTTAGATCAGAACTCTCGGAAAGTACCAAATATACATTTTCACCTGGAATTACTTCTTCAAAACACTTTATCGCAAAATCTAAAAATTTGTTATCTCTAGAGATATGAAGGATTTTTGCCATGGTATATTATTTGGCTGGAACACCTTTAACTACTACGCCGGGTGGGACATCCCGACTAACAACAGAACCTGCTCCGATTACAGCCTTCTTCCCAATTTTAATGTTAGGAAGAATAACTGCACCTGCACCAATCCTTACAAAATCTCCTACAGTAACTTGGCCTAAAATCATTGCTCCGGGGCCAATTTCAACAAAATCCCCTATCACGGAGTCATGATGAATATGTGCTCTGGTGTTGACTAAAGTGCCAAGACCTATCCTGGTTTTTGGACCTACGAAAGAAAATGCCATCGCATCAAATTTACCAACAGCGGTTTTGCTTATTTGACTACTTTCAGCATGTAATGGTTTAAAATATCCACCAAGTTTCTGAAACATTTCAAAAAAATGAAATCTGGTATTCGGTGAGCCAACACCTAATGAAAAATTACAGGATTTTTCAAAAAAAAGTTTTACTTCTTTATGGTCATGGATAACTCGATGCGTTTCATTTACCATCGATAAATTAAAGTTCAACTCATCTAAAAAGACAAATTCTTCATTGGGAAGAAGTTTTTCCCACTCATCTAATATTTCGAGAGCATGCCCTCCTGCACCAGCGATTAACATTAAAAAGATTTAAATGCTTTAATCATAATTCTAGAAATCAAGTCTTGTTCTTCTTTTGTTAATTCGTGATAAAGAGGAAGACATAGGATTCGAGAAGAAATATCATCAGATATGGGAGTATTTCCAGAGACATAATCTAGTTTGGAAAGGCTTGGATAAAAATATCTACGAGGAAAAATCTGATGGTTTTCCAAGATTTTCTTTACATGCAAGGTTAGTTCTTTTGACTCGAGTATCACTGGAAAATAGGCATAATTAAAGCCTTCAGCATCTTGAAGCTTTACATATTTCAACGGAAGCGAATGCAAAGCTTTATGGTAATATTGAGTTTGTTGTTTTCTCCTGTCTAAAATCTGTTTAATAAATTTCAAATTGACCAATCCCATTGCGGCGTGGAATTCAGAATTTTTCCCGTTAATCCCTATTCCGTTAAAGTTTTCAGGGCCATCATGTCCGAAATTTCTCAGAAAAACCATTTGATCGGCAACGTTTTTATCCTTCGTGAATACTGCCCCCCCTTCTACTGTGTGGAATAGTTTAGTGGCATGAAAGCTAGTAACACTAATATCACCATACTCGAAAACCGATTTTCCTTTGTACTGAGTCGCAAAGCAGTGGGCGGCGTCATAAATAATCTTTAAACCATGTTTTGAAGCAATAGCTTGGATAGCATCAATATCACATGGGTTGCCGAAGCAATGAGTAGCTAAAATGGCTGTTGTTTTAGAAGTGATTGCACTTTCTATTTTTCGAGGATCAATATTCAGAGTCTCGGGATGAATATCTACATATACCGGAGTACAGCCTTCCCATACCAAACTACTTGTTGTAGCTACATATGAAAAAGGTGTTGTAATAACTTCTCCCTTCAGGGATAAAGCTTTAATGGCCATCTGAAGTGCAATTGTACCATTCGTGACATAGAAGATATTACATACCTGTAAATACTCCTTAAGGTTCATCTCTAGTTCATTTACCAAAGGACCATTATTAGTCAGCCAATTTCGATTCCAAATACCCTTAAGAATTTTTTGATAATCTTGAATGGGAGGTATAAAAGGTTTAGTTACAGGAATCATTTTTTTGCAAATTCTTTCTTTAAAAACAACAAAGGTTCCAACTTAATTAGCCATGAAAACGACAAATATAAACCAAAGCCAATAATGAACCCTCCTGATATCAATAGAAAGTTTGGCCATGAAGAAAAGGTTTTCAGCAAAAGATAAACTCCTAAACCAGAAACCAAAATTGGAATAAAAATCGGAAGAAGATCCTTGAGTTGATCCTTAATAGAATATCCAATCATTTTCCCTGAATACGACGAATTCAATAAGTAATAAAAGATATTCAAACCGACCTGAAGATATAATAAGAAAAAAATATTTTGACTTATCGCAATATAGAGACCAATGATCAAGGGAATTTTCTTAACTATTTCTAAACCTAATATCAAGTCTGATCTGCCTTTTACTTTTAGGATATTTATATTATAGGAATGAAGAGGGTACATGATTCCTATAACGCAAAGAATTTGAAAAAAAGGCGCAGCTGGCACCCATTTTTCTGTGAGAAGGAATTCAAATATTGGAACAGCGAGAATTCCAGCGAAAGTGAGTACTGGAGCAAGCCAAAACAATATTTGCTGCATCACCACCCGATATGCATACTTAAGTCTTTCGTCTTCATTTTGAATATTGGCAAAAAGTGGGAAGGTTACAGAATCTATTGCAGATGAAATATTTTGAACTGGAAGCTGCTTTAGGCTATCAGCTTTAGCATAAAAACCTAATTGAGCCACAGGAAAGTATTTACCAATTAATACTTGGTAACTATTTCGGAATAATGATTCAAGAAGATTGGCAAAAGTAAGTTTATAGCCAAAACCCAAATGATTTTTAATAATCTCTTTCTTAAATATAAATAATGGTTTCCAACCTGATTGAACCCAAAAGAAAACAGAATTCAAGAATATTTGAATTAAGTTCATATATACCAAAGCCCATACTCCCCAATTTTGAAAAGCGAGAAAAATTCCCAAACCACCAGCTATGAGCAAAGAAGGAATAGAAACCTTCATTTGGGTCTTAAAATCCATTTTTTTGGTTAACCTAGTTCTTTGAACTAAGGAAAGCCCACCAAAAATGAAAGAAAGACAATAAACTCTTACTACAGAAATTAAAATCGGTTGATTAAAAAATTCAGCAATAAGAGGAGCAGTGAAAAATAATAGCAGATATATAAAACCACTGATAATTAGATTTAGCCAGAAAACAGTAGAATAGTCTTCATCATTTGGCTGTACTGATCTGATCAAGCTTGCAGTCAATCCACTATTGATGAGTGTATTTCCAACTGCCATAAAAATGGCCAGCATACCCAAAATCCCGTAATCTTCGGGCATGAGTATTCTGGCCATAATTATAGATAGAATAAAGTTTAAGCCTTGGATTCCAAAAAGCTGAAAAAGACTCCAAAATAGTCCTGCATAAGCTTTTTTCTTAAGGCTCAATTATAGAAGGGATTAATTGATTTTTACTTTGCGCCAATCCCATAATGTACATAGCCCAAGCTGTCTAAATATTTTTTATCGTAAATATTTCTTCCATCAAAAACGACTTTATTTTTCAACAACTTACCTACGACTTCCCAGCTTGGTATTCTAAATTCTGACCATTCTGTTACCAGCAACAACGCATCAGCATCAACCAAAGCATCATAGGCATCTTTGCAATAAGTTACTTTATCGAAAATGTAATGTTCTTTCGCCTCTTCCATAGCTTTAGGATCATAGGCTTTCACTGTGGCACCAGCAGCACGAAGCTCATCAATAATCACAGCCGCGGGAGATTCACGCATATCATCGGTATTAGGCTTGAAGCTTAATCCCCACATCGCGAAGGTCATTCCAGAAAGATCCTCTCCAAAATGAGCTTTTACTTTTTTCGAAAGCACATACTTTTGATCATCATTCACATCTTCCACAGACTGAAGAACTCTCAAATTATAGCCATATTCTCTGGCTGTTCTAATGATAGCTTTGACGTCTTTTGGAAAACATGAACCTCCATATCCTACCCCTGGATAAATAAATTTATTGCCAATTCTTGGGTCCGATCCAATTCCTTTACGAACCATATTGGCATTAGCTCCTACCAACTCACATAAGTTGGCAATATCATTCATAAATGAAATCTTGGTTGCAAGCATAGCATTGGCAGCATATTTCGTCATTTCCGCAGATGGAATATCCATGTAAATAATACGCTCTCCACTCAGTTGGAATGGCTTATACAAACGCTGCATGATCTTTTCAGCCCGCTCATCATCCACTCCAATCACAATTCTATCTGGTCTTAAAAAATCCTCTACTGCAGCACCTTCTTTTAAGAACTCAGGATTAGAGGCAACAGCAAATGGAAGATCTGAACCTCTTTTATCCAAAGCTGCCTGAAGCGTAGCCCTTACCTTTTCTCCTGTTGTAACTGGTACTGTACTTTTGGTAGCCACTACGATATAATCACTCATTTTCTGACCGATCTCATCTGCAACTGCCAAGACATATTTCAGATCAGCAGATCCATCTTCACCTGGGGGGGTTCCAACAGCTATGAAAGCAACTTCAGCGCCTTGAATCGCTTCTCCCAAATCAGTACTGAAATGTAATCTGCCACTTTTATAATTTCTGACCACAATTTCCTCTAGACCTGGCTCATAGATGGGCATGATGCCATTCTTCAATTTCTCAATTTTCTTTTGATCAATATCCACGCAGGTTACTTCTATACCTACATCAGCAAAACAAGCTCCAGATACTAGGCCTACGTAGCCAGTACCCACTACTGCAATCTTCATATAATAATTTATTATTAGTTAGTTAATTAATCTCTCTACAAGGATCCCCAGAGTAGCAAGACTTGAAGCGATTCCTATCCAACTTGCTGCACTCATCCTTTCTCTTATTGGTTTTCGTGGCACCACAATTTCTGCTCCTGGCTCAATTGAAGGATAATTTTTCAATCCTAAAAAGCTTCTGGTTTGAGCGGCATCTCCGTTGGCATATATGACATACGCCTTAGTTTTTCTCGCATTTTCTGTAAATCCCCCAGCCTTTGAAATATAATCTTTTAAGGATTTTCCACTTATAAATCGTGTAGTAGTTGGGAGTAACACTTCCCCAACCATTCTGACAGTCTGTAATTGTTTAGGAATCTGAAGAATATCCCCTTCAAACAAAATCAAATCTGCTTCTGATCCAGGGTTTTGCATAATATACTCTAAATCTATACCCACTAGATCTTGTTCCTTGTACCTAGAGGCATTTAGAGCAGAGTCAATAGAAATACTATCAGTTGGAACCGAAACTTTGAATAATTGACTCCTTAGTCTTTGTTGTTCCTCCTTTTGCTTTTCTTCTTCTATCTGAGCCAGTTTTTTTTCTATTCTTTCAAATAAAATTTGCTCAGCCTCATTAGTGTTTCTGTTTTTCTCAGGATCCAAATTATCCTTAATTTCTCTTAACCTTTCTTCTCTAATTTCTTCTTCAGATTTCTCTTCAAAATAAATGGTTCTCCTAATTAAACTCGCTCCTTTGGGATAAGCAAAATCTGATAATCCTCCAGCTCTCTTTACGACATCGGAAATGCGTTCATTGGATGAAGAAATAGCAAACTGACCTGGATATCTAACTTCACCCCTCAATGTCACTAATTGCTCCTTTTCGAAACCTGGACTTCTACGGATAAACACATGATCAAATGGACTCAAAGGCATGTTTGACTCCTCTGCCGAAAGTTGTAAGTTGGGATCTATAGTCAGGTTGGTTATTTCAGCGATTTTACCGCTTTGTTGATCCCGAACTCTCCTTGCAATTTCTATGGAGGAATTGGTAGCTGACTCAAGTAATCCACCAGCGCGAAGAATAAGGTCTCCCACAGTCATAGATGATGCATATGGATATGTTCCTGGCAAATTAACCTCTCCTGAAATTTTCACATAATACTCTTCCTGAATATCATATCTACTTGGGACGAATAATAGATCTTCGTTCTTGAGTATTATATCCTCAGCAGTTCCTTCTATGATTCCTTTTAGGTTCAATGGAACAGCAGCTAAAGTCAGATCATCGCTGGTTCTATACAAAGTAGCTCGATTCGTAAAAGCTTCAGGTCTTAAACCTTCTGCCTTTTCAATTAGCTGCTTGATTGTTAAACCCGACTCACCGAGAGCAAATTCTCCCGGTCTATTTACACTTCCTGTTACCTGAACTCTATTAGAAAATCTGTCTAAGGCTTCACCAACTAAAATTTCATCCCCATCTTTGGGAGTAAAAGTATTGAAGTCAGTTTCAGAAACATCTAAAACTTTTCTCTGATTATTTTCTATTCTTCTGACAGTGACCCTGTCTTTATAGGCTTGAGCTGTGAAACCTCCCGTGTAAACAAACAAATCCACTAAGGCTTCATTTGGCTTTACTTCAAAAAAACCTTCTCTTCTCACTGGGCCCGTGATCTCAACTCTTGCCTGTAAAGGCGGTACTATAATCACATCATTATCTTGAAGCAAAATATTTGCACTCTGGTCTCCTTTAGATAAAAACTCATAAATATCGACAGCAGCCACTAACTTCGAATTCCTATATACTTGAATATTTCTAAATGCTCCATTTTCATTAGGGCCTCCCGCAGCATACAGGGCATTAAAAACAGTGGCAAAGGAAGGCAAAGTATAAGTCCCCGGTTTTGTCAATTCTCCTACCATGGATACTTTAATGGATCGAATATTCCCTAACCGAACTTGTAAAAACGTGTTAGGATTTGCTCCATTGAGACCGGAATAAATTCTCCCTAGACTATTCTTTATCCTGACTGTTGCTGCCTCAATTGAAGCCCCGCCAACCTGAACGGGCCCAACATTAGGAACGAATATTCTCCCTTCAGGAGAAACTGTCAAATCATAGGACTGCTGACTTGCTCCATAGACATCAATTAATAATTGATCTCCAGACCCAACTATGTATGAAAGTGGAGTTGGTAGATTTAAACTGGGGCTAAAATTTAGTTGCCTATTGTGAAACAACTTAAATCCGAATATCTTTTTTTGAGTTGGAGTAAGGTCATAATATGGATCTGATTTTCTCAATGAATCAAAAAGATCTGTTTCTTGGTCCATCAAATTCCTTCCTCCCTCCATTTTTCCAGAAGTACTGTTAGTTTGACCTGACATCCTCAAGTCATTGATTCTTTGACCTAATTTATTAGCTTCTAATGCAGGCATACCCCTCTCTCTCGCCAAGGCTACCAATTGGTTAGTAGTCAATCCATTTGCTTCAGCCCTTTTAATAAGTTGCTCTATCTGAGCGTCTGATAAATTATCTACTTTAAGATTTTGAATATCTGACAGGCTTTGAGCCTGTAAAAGGATACTCAACATCATAGAAAAGATGAAAAGACAACAAACCTTCCAGTTTTCGATTAGCTTAGAAATCAGTATGTTTTTCAAGTTGAAGAATTTAGGAAAGAATAAATATGCAAATTTTTCTAAGATTGGCACAGCTTCGCCCTTTCAGTCACAATTTGTGCCTAGCTATTATTTTACTTTTTTGTTAATCTCTCGGAGCTAAACCCCTATTTTATTATCAAACAAAACCAATCCATAGCCTTCATGACGCTCATTTTTAAGCGTAAAAACTACTTTTCGGTCAATCATTTTTTCAATTCTTTTCTTTAGACCCTGGATGTAATCCTGATTCAAATTATCTCCTGTAATCAACACATCAATTTTTCCTGAATCTATTCCTCTGGAAACATCTCCAACAAGCACGACCTGACCAACTTCCCCCATTCTTTCCAGAATCTGTTCCAAAAGCATGTCAAGCCCGAGATATTTTCTGATAATGTCCCTGATATTCGTAAAGAAAGGATGCTTTGTATTTGCGTGGTAGGAAATCTTATTTTTATCAGAGTGCTTCAAAAGGATGCCTGCCTGAGTAAGGTTATTCAATTCCTTACGAATAGCATTCGTAGATTCGCCGAATTCATCAGCCAATCCTCTTAAATGACTTTGATTTCGGTCATTCACAAAAAACTTAACCAGAAGCCTCAGACGAGTCTTAGATGTTATTAAAGATTCAAGCATAAAAAATCATTATCAAAATGAGTAACAAAGGTACTCATTAGAACGAACTGTAAAAATTTAAAACCTTATTTTTCAGGTTAAAAACCCAATAATAAGGCATATAGCTTATCCACCCCTATACAAATTATCAGGACGTTTTTTAGTTATTTTTCGAAATAAACTTCCAGTTAAAGAAGAAAATGCTCCAAAAAGAAAACCTAAAAATCCAGTAAAACCAATTAATATAGGTCCTGATCCTACCCCGAAAATTGAAGCAATTTTCTCAGGAAGTGGACTTCCAGTTTGTATCGAAAGATAAAGACTCAGTCCCAACCAGGATAAACCCATTCCAAGACCTCCACCCCAAAATGCAATAGCATTTCCTGGGTTTAATAAAATAGCTAAAAATGCCAATGCCACCATGACTCCCCAATAAGGGATAAAGGGATTTGCAAAAACTACTATTAAAATTGTTAAAATTAAGAATCCGAAGAATTTCATGGCTTAGGTACAAATGTGGTAATAAATAATGAGGCATCTGAATCGTCAGGTTTTCTCAAATTGAAATTTAAATATTCTCCATTGGCCCATTTTGAAATAAAATTAGCGTAAAACTTACTACCAGGATTCCCTGACTGCCCTCCAGGATAAATTCCAAATGCTTGGATGTCGGGACCTAATTCCACAACCATTCTCCAGCTTGCTCCATGACGGCTTCCTGTTGCATTCAAAATCCCAGAGCCTCCACCAGTATATACATTTTCTACAGAAAACGAGTTGAATTGAGGTACAAGATGTTGAATTTTAGTACGTTTGAAATTTGCCCAAGTATAATCTCCTTCATCTTCCTCCCATTTTTTCATCTCCTCCACCATCAGCTCAAACCCTTTCTTAACATGATCAGAGGCAGTTTCTTCACTGGCTGAATTTCCCCAGTCAAAAATTTGGGAGGCTGGCTCCTCCTTTAATAATTTGACTGTTTGATAATTAGAAGGCCTTACAACAGGAACTCCAAATTCAGCCCATTCTTTCCAAATCTCACTATAAGTTTTAGACCACCATGAAGAAAATAGCGTTGGCCCTTTTTGATTTGGATCTGCATAAAAATCCCAAGACTTCAGCTCTTGCATATATTTTTTCGCGGATTCATCATTAGGTAAATAGGAACCCAATAAATTGATCATCACAGGAAGTGCTTCTGCAGCGTGTAGATAATAATCATCAAATTGCAGAGCCTTCATATCTTCAATTGTGATATTTTCCATTTCCCTTAACCTGTTATTAAGCCTCCTATTTCTATAATGCTCGTAACTATTGTCAAACACATAATATGGGTAAGAAGGGTCTACTGGGTGTTGGTTCGCAGATGAAACAAAACCTCTTTCGGGATTTAATGTACTTGGATTATGTGCATTCGGTATGTATTCTTTCCACTCCATTCGTGGATCCGAGCCGTCCATGAAAAATTTGCCTTGCTCTTTCCACTTTACTGCAAACTTTCCCTGAATCCTCATTGCTATATCTCCCGATTTGGAGGCAAAAACAAAATTCTGTGCGGGGGCAGTATAATTATCTAAGGCAGCATTGTAATCCGCATGATTCTTAGCCTTATTCATCATCAGAAAGGTTTTTTGCTCATTGGAACCTTCATGCACTGTCCATTTCAATGCAAAATTGATATCCTGTCTTTCTGATTTAAAAGTCTTATCATACACTACAGGACCATAATGAGTGTAAACGACCGTATCTATATAACTTTCCTGACCTTTTATTTGAATCTCTTCAATTCGATACTCTGAGTCGCGCCAAGATTCCCCATATTTATAGGATCCCCTAGTTTCATCCTTGAAAGTGATTTTATACCAATCTCTAGCATCCTTGGTGGCATTTGTCACACCCCAAGCTATATTCTCATTAAAGCCGGAGATCACCCCTAAAGCTCCGGGCAAAGTAGCTCCTTTTACTGAATGACCGGGAGTGCTTAATTGCATACTGTACCAAAGTGATGGCAGGTTGAGGCTTAAATGCGGATCATTTGCAAGAATTGGATAGCCGTTCCTAGTTTTTTTGCCTGAAACTGCCCAGTTGTTAGAACCTGTTCCTTCTTCCGGCTGTGGAAGCGGATCAATCACCAATTCATCATTTGGGAAGTTAAGACTATCGGGCTTGGAAACTTGAATAGGTTCAAAATCCCACACTCTATCTGCCTCTATGACTGGATCATTATCTACAGGAAACTCAGGAAAAAGCTTATTCAATAACTCTTTTCCGAGAATCTTTCGCAGGTTTGAATATTCCAAATCACGGTCTCCCACTAACATATCGGACATATATTTTAAGAGAAGAAGGGATTTGTATCCAGACCACTTTTCAGGTCTGTAGTTCAAAATTTTATATTCGACAGGTAATTGCGCGGAAGAAATTTGATCAATGTAAGCATTTACACCTTCAGCGTATGCCTCTACAAGCTTTAAAGTTTCGGGGTCTTTTTCTTTCAAATAGGCTAGTCCTAATTCTGCTCCATAAGCCAAGCCTTTCCTCCTGGTCATTCTATCAAGTTCCAATGCAACAGGGCCAACAATTTCCGAAATTCTCCCAGCTGCCGCCATAGTTTGGAATTCCATCTGCCATAACCTATGCTGAGCTGTCACATATCCCTGAACTCGATACAAGTCCTCTTCATTTTGAGCAAAAATATGGGGAATCAGATTCTCATCATATGTGACTGAAACTGTTCCCTGCAGGCCAGGAATAGCTATTTCATCCTCGGCTATTTCATCCTCACTGTACATGTTTTGCCAAAATCCGTGGTTAGGATCCATCAAGGGGCCCATTGGGGGTGCAGGACCAATTGGAACAGAAGCAAAATAGCCTAAAGCAAGAGTAATTAGAAGAACAAAAATAAAACTGAAGTATTTCATTCGGGCTTTTCTTGATGATGAGCGAATTTAAATTAAACTTTGAATTTTTCTTCAAAAGCTTAGGTAATTACCCATAAAAAAAGGTCCTGAAATAAATTCCAGAACCTTTTCATTTGAACTAATTGATTTATTGAATAATTATCGGGAGTTGTAGCTTTTCCCATCTTATTACTAAACCAGGATTTTCAATATCAATAGACAGCCTTTCCTGTAGACTTTCTCCCCAAACTGGAGTAACCTCCACCCGAAGCACATCATTTTTTTCATCGTACTGGAAATGCCCATGTTCAAGATCCCATTCGGAATTAAAAATCACAGTCCATTTTCCTGATTCTTTAGGAATAGTAAAAAGAGAATATTTCCCAGCAGGTAAGCTTTTGCCTTCTACAGTCATATCTTGACTCAATTCAACATAAGTAGCCTCATTGGCACCAGTTCTCCATACAACATTGTAAGGAACCAAATCTCCCCAAATCTCCCTTCCTTTTACAGCAGGAGAGCCATAATAAACCTTAAATGCTTTCCCTGCTATTTCTCCATCTTTTACTTCCAATGGACTTGGTCTGGAGGATTCCTCAGACGATTCTTCTACACTGGAACCAAGATCAGAAGAATTTGAATCACTCTCTGTTTTGGATGAACAAGAAATTAGGATGCCTGCAAACATGGCAATTACCCATAACCTTTTGAAAGTTGTCATATAGTGGAAATTTTATTTCGAAATAAATGCATAATAACGAACCTGCAAAATCCCTGCCCGTACTATTCTGATAATTTCTTTTCCAAGAAAATACTTATTCTTCAGTAGCTTCGTTTTTAGGCTTCTCTTTTGCTTCTTTACGCAACGATAGGCTTGAAAGGTTTAAAGCAAAACAAAAAATCAATACTACAAGCTACAATCACCTGAGCATCAGCGAATGAAATTTATTACCTGGCTTACATTTATTTTGACCCTCCTGGTTTTTGGCAGTGTTTATATTTCGCCTGAAAACTTTCCTTACGTTGGGTTGCTTCCTTTTTTCATCCCTGTTGCTTGGCTTTTTAATCTTTTTTTATTCATAATTCTTGCGCTTTCATGGAGAAAATTATCATTTGTTCCTCTTAGCGCCTTATTAATTGGATATAGGTTTGCTGAAATTACTTTCCAGTTAAATGACCAAAATAAAGAGTCTGAAGGCCTTCATGTACTCACCTACAATGCTCACCTTTTTGATTACAAAAGACGAAGCGGAGGAGAGTTTGACCCGAATGTTTTTGCTTGGCTTCAGGATCATCCCGCAGAGGTCAAAGTTTTTCAGGAGTTTTATCAGGATTACACTACTCCCTCAAGAAATGCTGTTCAGCTATTGGGAAAAGATTCGGGGATGGAAATATCTTATCAGATTATAGAAGGAAACCCGCAAAAAAGATCCTACGGTTTAGCTATTTTTTCCAAATACCCAATCATTAATGAGGGAAAAGTATTCGATAATAACAGAACTAATGGAGCCATATTTGCCGATATCTTGTATAATTCGGACACCCTAAGAATTTATAATTGTCATCTGGAATCGATGAAAATAAATTCTGAAGCATTGGATAACATAGATGGTGTAAGAGAGAATTACCGTCAAACTTTGGGTAAACTTAATAGAGGAAGTTTGGCCAGAAATAAGCAGTTAAATGTTTTGGAAGAACATATTCTGAATAGCCCTCACCCAGTCATTTTGATGGGGGATTTCAATGAAGTTCCTTATTCAAACACTTATTTTAGGCTAAATAAAATATTAACCAATGCCTTTGAAAGTGCCGGCAGGGGGTTTGGTTTTACCTACAATAAGGTATTATTCTTCTTGAGAATTGATCACATTTTTAGCTCCAAAGAACTCAAGGCTGTAGATTTTGATACTCATAGAGAGGTAGATTATTCAGATCATTATCCTGTCTCTGCAACCTTTATTTTGGAAAAGGAAATCTCAGATTAATCCTGTCCATTCTTCTTTTCCCAGACCTTTTTCATAGGAAGAAGGATCACGGGTAGCAAAAAAAGGTCCGCTAACAAAGCAAAGACCAAGGCAGAAGAAATCAATAATCCCGTGTAATGAGTCACACCAAACCTGCTAAAAATCAAGACTGCAAAACCGGAAACCAAGATAAGAGTAGTAAGAACTATAGCCTTTCCTGTTTCCAAAAAAGTCCTTTTGAGTGCATATAATAGATTTTTGCCAAGACTCAATTCCATTTTCAACCGGGTCATAAAGTGTATACTATCGTCAACAGCAATACCAAATGCCACTGTAAATAGGATAGCCGTTGTTAGTTTAAATTCTACTCCCAAAAAATACATCAGTCCTAACATCCAAAGCAACGGGATAATATTTGGAATCAGTAGAATGAAAGAAATACGCCAAGACTTGAATAAAAATCCTGCTATTATACCAACCAACAAGAAAGCAACTCCAAGTCCTCTTGCCATTTGAATGGTAACCGACTCATGTCCTTTATCAATTAAATAGGAAGTCCCTGTCCATCTTACTTGAATAACATCCTCGTTTATCTCCTCTTCAATATATTCCCTCACTTTCTCTCTTATTTGGCTCATTTGCAAACTGCCCAAATCTGGAATTCTAGCTGAAATCCTACCTTCCATCAGATCCTCGGAAAGAACCAAAGACCCTTGATTTTTCGAAACTCGGCCTAAAAACCTTTCCATTCTTCTAAATTGCCCTGGACTGGGAAACATAAAGGCAGCATGATCACCTTGATTTTGTGCTTGATTTAGCGTTTTCACCAAGGTTAAAGGAGATAATACACTGATCTCTCCAAACTCCTTTTTCAATTTCATTTCTAGCTTATCTATTTCTTTCAAAGCCTCATAATCGAGAAGATTTTTAGATCCATTACTTGATTTCAAATAGATTTCTAAAGGATTGGACCCTCCAAATTGCTCATTAAAAAAATTAAAGTCATTTTGGATAGGATGGTCTGAAGGTAGATTATCGAGAAGATATCCATTGATATCTATTTTACTGCCTAGATAAACAGATAACATGCTGATGAAAAAAAAGAGAACTAAAATCTCTTTGCTTTTTATAAATATTTGCCTGAGAGCCGCGTGATAAAAATCAGGAGCTATTTTTTCAGAATCACTACTTACGCTCAACTTTTTCCAGCGATATAATAGAAATGGAGTAATTAAACTCACTGAAAAAAACATCATCAGAATCCCTAAACCAGTGGTCAACCCAAAGTCCTTCAACGCTGGAATACTTGTGAAATAAAGAGAAAAGAACCCTAAAGAGGTGGTCAAAATTGTCAATGTCACAGGAACCCATAACTCTTTAAAAACCTTTGAAATGGCTTCATCTTTTGACTGGGCTACTTTTAAAGCTTTGATAAGATGTGTGAAAAAATGGATTAAAGCACTCAGTCCTACGATTAGAAAAATTGTGGGCTGCATTACAGACATCAATGCCAATTTTTTCCCGATCAATAGAATAAATGCAAAAGCCCAAAGTACTCCAACCAACAATACTAAAATCGGTATCACCACTCCCCACCAGCTCCGAAAAATCAATACTAAAATAAGTAGCATCAAAATGAGAGAAGCCCCGAAAAACAAACCAAATTCATTTTGCATCAAATCCACAAAATCACCTTGTGTCTGTATTTTGCCTGCCACTGCCTTGGGGGCTAGGCCTTGAGACTTCCATAATTCTTGAATCTCTCCATAAAGAAGGTCTCCATCCTCTTTGGAAAGATTATCCTCATTTTTAATCAAAACCAAGAGACTTTCCCCATCCTTGGCAATAAGGTTGCCTTGATATTTCTTCTCGTCCCCTTGAAAGTTTACTTCATCTTTCTCCAAATCCCAAGACAAGGCAGCACGTTCTCTTACACCAAATGGACTAATGATAGGTTCCTTAACTGTTAATATCGAAAAGACCGAATCCACTTTTTCCAAACTTGTAACGGATTCCTGAAACTGATCTAGCTCCGATAAAAAAGAAGCATCAAACAACCGCCCTTGTGAATTTTCAAAAGCTAGTAGCAGATAATCATTATCGCTGCCAAAAATCTCCTCATACTCCCTGTAAAAGGCTAAATTCTCATCATCTTGAGGGAAAAACTGTTCGAAATCATAATCAAAAACCGGCTTTGGCTGAAGAAAACCCAAGATCAGACAAAAAATCACTGCAATGGAAAATGAAAAATTAGCACCTGATTTAGTAAACATCCAATAGCAGTTTAAATATATCTCCGACTCCAAATGTCACACAATTATAATCAGTTTGTGTCTTCTTTGTTTGATAGCAATTCCGATATTTGTCTGAAGCTATTATCTTGTTGACTAGAAAAAAACCAAAACAACCATGGAGCAATATCATGACCTGATGAGGAAAATATTAAAAGAGGGGGTGAAAAAATCTGACAGAACAGGTACTGGAACGATCAGTATTTTTGGACATCAGATGAGATTTGATTTGTCAGAGGGATTTCCGGTTGTGACTACCAAAAAACTTCATTTAAGGAGTATCATAATAGAACTTCTCTGGTTTTTGAACGGTGATAGCAATATCAAATGGCTGAAGGAAAATGGTGTTTCCATTTGGGATGAATGGGCAGATGAAAATGGAGACCTTGGACCTGTATATGGATATCAATGGAGACACTGGCCTGATGGTAAAGGTGGCGAGATTGACCAGATTAAGAACTTGATCCATCAAATTAAAACCAAACCTGATAGCAGGCGCCACATCGTTAGCGCTTGGAATGTCGCCGATGTAGATCACATGGCTCTTCCTCCTTGCCATACGATTTTTCAGTTTTATGTAGCAGACGGAAAATTATCCTGTCAACTGTACCAAAGAAGTGCGGATGTATTTTTGGGTGTTCCTTTTAATATTGCGTCCTATGCCCTATTTACAATGATGGTGGCTCAGGTTTGTGATCTCCAGCCAGGTGAATTTGTACACACTTTTGGGGATGCTCACTTGTATTTAAATCATTTAGAACAAACAGAATTGCAGCTAAGTAGAGAGTGTAGACCTTTGCCTACTATGAAAATTAATCCGGCAGTAAAAGATATTTTCAGTTTCAAATACGAGGATTTTGAATTGGTCAATTATGATCCCCACCCACATATCAAAGCCCCAGTTGCTGTATAAAAAATTAGCCCCGAATTTCAGAAAATCCGGGGCTATTTTATTATTGACCTAATTCATATTTTAAGGTTCTTCCTTTCTCGACTGCTGGAAGACCTTCAGTCATCCATAGCGGAGCCGGAGCACCTTTCAAATAATGATCAAAGAATTGACTGAGTCTAATTGACAAGTCCTTTCTATTTTTTCGCTGACGCAAGTTATGATCTTCACCATTGTATTGAAGCAACCAAGCTGGCTTGTTCAAACGCTTCAGAGCCATAAACATCTCAATACCTTGATACCACGGAACTGCTCCGTCTTCATCATTATGCATGATCAATACTGGGGTATTTACTCTATCCATGAAAAACAAAGGTGAGTTTTCTATGTAATAAAGAGGCTTCTCCCAAAGAGTTCCACCTATTCTAGATTGGGTTTGCTCGTATTGGAACATACGGCTCATTCCTGTACCCCATCTGATTCCTCCATAAGCAGAAGTCATATTTACCACAGGAGCTCCAGCTCCAGCTGCTTTAAACATATTGGTTTGTGTGATCAAATACGCCACTTGATATCCACCCCAACTTTGCCCCTGAATTGCCATATTATCGGCATCCACATAGCCTTTGGCTACGATAGATTGAACACCCGGGATGATACAGTTGTAGGCACTTGGTCCTGGTAATCCCAAATCATATTTAATATCCGGCACGAATACCAAATAATCATTGCTGACAAAAAACGGAATATTAATCGTAGAAGCCGAAGGTGCAGGGCTTCTGTAATTATGCAATCCGTCACTATTCCTCTCATAGAAGTAAACCATCATAGGATACTTCTTACTGGGATCAAAATATTCTGGTTTGAAAAGAAGTCCTTGAAGTGGAGTTCCGTCATTAGCCAAATAACTTACCAATTCCACAGAACCCCATTTAACATTTGCCTGCTGCGGATTAAGATTAGAAGCTTTTCTTAGATTTTTGAACTTCAAATCACCTAAGTACAAATCCGGAGATTCTTTATAGGTACTTCTCTGAACCAGAATTTCATCTGAATCTTCAGCTTTCGTCAATCCATAATATCTATGAGCCGTCATCAGAATTGATTTTGGAGCAGAGCCATTCATTGAACCTTCAGCTATGCCACTTTCTTTTGACATTTCATTGAAGGCTGTCAAGTAAAGTTTTTCTTTTGGATCAATGCTTTTCTCTTCCCTATCCAGAGTAATTCTTCTGTACTCGATTTTATTTTTTCTTCCTTCTCCGGCTGTGACATTAACAGCAGCATTTGGATTTCTAGGATCAATTTTCCAGATATCATATCTATCATTGATCAAAATTGCTTCGTCTCCAGCCAACCAACCTGCTACTCCATAGGAACCAGGAAGCGAGGGAGAATCATGCAATTCTTCATAAAAGACAACGTTTTCAATTCCAGAAGTTAGGTTAATTTTCTTTCGGGCAACAATATCGTAGGCGACCCAGGCACTATCGGTACTTGCATACCAGGTTACATAATTTCCTTCAGGTGAAACGCTTGGGTATCCCGGCGCATTTTTTTCGATCAAAGTTCTTTCGCCGCTTTCAAAGTCTACCAAGTATAAATCTCTTCCAATCTGAATATCCCAGCTATAAGCTCTTCTATATGGAGCATCTGTCCAAGCTATTCCAAAATCTCTTTCTATTTTGTTTTCGAGAATGACATTGTTGACTTCCCTGTCCTCCAACTGTGCAATGCTTCTATCAATTAGGTCCATTGCAGCTGTGTAAGACCGCTTTTCCTCTCTGGACTTATTTCTCAATTGCATTGGCTGAATTTCAGCATCTTGCCAGCCCCAGATATCCAAACTTACTCTCTCATCGTCCAAAATAGTAGTATCGGATTCGTAAGCATAATCCACATAGTCTTCAGAAACACCGAAAAACAACCTGTTTTCATTTTCAGAAAAACGAATAGAGCCATCATTACTGATTCTTCCATTTTCCAATATGCCCTGACTATTTCTTGTAGCAATCTCCTCTACCTTGGGATTAGAGGTGGTTGTGAGGAACAGGTTATAATATGGCTTTTTAGATTTGGCTGAATCATTTGTACTCAAAAATGCCAGATATCTGGATTTTGGAGAAAAAGTCACTCGCTCGTAAGCTGTATTCCCTTCATGTAAGACTGTAGATTGTCCGGAACTTAGGTTGAGTAAATGAATTGCAGCATTATCCAACGTATCCTCTTCAGCTAATACATAATGAAGGAAATCACCATTTCTGGAGAACCCATAAGATTTAACTCTGGCAAATTCATAGGATTTGGATCCATCTAGGGATCTTACCAGCAATTTAGTACCATCTGTTTTTTTAGGCTTTTCTGCTTTTGCGGTGGAATCAGCAGGATCTTTTTTCGCTGGCTTTTCCTTTTCAAACTGAATAGCAATCCAACTTCCTCCTTTTTCAGGAATAGCAAAAGACTTAACTTCTGCCATTTTTTCCAGTTTGCCAGTTTTCATTTCATAGATGAACAAACTATCCTTAGGCATGTCGTCTTTTTTAGTCTTTTTCAACTTCAAAAAGCGAATAGAGTCTTCTTGTGGAACAATCTTTCCGACCGCGTAAGTATCGTCAGGTGTAAAGTTCCAACCCTGAGCTCTAGGGATCACAAACTTTTTACTGACATCTTTAAAAGGTAAAATCTCTAATCTTCCATCTCCATCCTGTGGAGAAATTATATACCCTACCCAAATTCCATTTTTTGTAATTCGATCTGATGATAGGTTCTCCCAGCCATCATAATCATCATGTGTAAGGGAACGCTTTTGCTGTGCCTGTAAACCTGAAATGGTCAACATCACAGAAAGCATCAGTATTCCGCTTATTCTTCTCAGCATAATTGATTGGTTTAGAATGTATTATTTCAATGTAAATTCCTGTACAAATAACCCTCCTCTTGTAGAAGAGAGCTTAATTTTTCCTTTTACCTCTTCGGCACTATTTACTTTTACTTTGAAGCTGACCGTTTTCTTCTCACCTTTTCCGGTGTAGCCAGCATAAATAGTTTTGTCATACAAGTCAGGACTGGTTATTTGAACTTTCGCGTTCTCGTATCCTTCCGTCAATGCTTTTGCAAATTCCAGGGATACTCTGTCTTCCTGAACAATCTTTACTAGCTTGGCTTGCTCCAGTGCTACAGGAAGCCCCCCAACATTTTCCCAAGTGAGGAAAATCTCATATTCTCCATCTTTGATTTTTTTAATTACTGGCTTTTCTATTTTGATCTCAGGAAGCCTTTTTGCCATAGCTAGATTAAATAAAGCCTGTTTCTTGGCCCAATTTTCCAATTGCCAAGGCGGACCGTTTTGTCCAAAAAATTTCGGATGAAATCCTCCAATTTCTACTTCGCCTAACTCAGGGTGATCAAACGGTGTCCAAGACTTAAAGCCTTTTCCTCCATTTTCTTCTTCATCCCAAACCAAAGCATCGTAATCATCATAAATGCCATCATTATTATAATCCTTCATGGCTCCGTTGTTCCACAACTCATCACCATACCAAATACTCCCAAAATAGAAGTAGCCAAAATCAGGCCCATGCCCAAATAGTGGAGAAGGCTTTAGGGGATCACCTGTCATTCTATTGACTTTATATCGAGTAGAATAGGTTTCATATACATCCCCAGCCCATGGATAAGCTGTGTAAGAAAGTCCCAACTCATCCATCTCTTTGTATATAGCCAAATCTTCTGGATACATTCGCTCTTCGCTTTTAGAAGTTGATGGCGGTCTTAAATGCATGGGAACTCTGGTATCCATTGAATTGACCACAGAAATATTGGCATGACTTAACATCCAAAGGACAGTAGACCGAGTTTCTGGCTCACTCAAAGGGTACTCACCAGCACCATATTGTGTATAACCTCTTCCCGTCAAGTCACCGCCTATATCAGGTCTCCAGTTTTCAGGGTAATTTCTATGAAGGTCTAGACCACCTACGCCGTCTTCATTATAATCTCCATCCCCATCATTATCGATCCCTTCTGTGTAAAGGAGATAATCACCTTTACCAGGGAAAACTCTTTTCATCAATTTCCCAGATGGATGATCTGGATCTACGATATAATTGGCCTTTTTCTTTTCTTCCTCGGTGACTGCCTTTTTTCTCATTTGATAGATTACTCCATCGCCGTCCAAATCCTCCTCAGGGTCTTCATCTATTAGTCCATCTCTATCATTGTCGTGGGGTTTTACCGTACTTCTATTTCTTTGCTCGGTATATAAATAAAGATTGGAGCCATCCGGATTGTTTTGAGGCCTTAAGTAGATGGCCTTGGTGTCAATCAGATGGGTAATCTCTTTGTCCTTGCCATAATTCTCCAGCAGATGTTGAGTCAACCAAAGTACTGACTCACTGGCAGTGATCTCGCCTGAATGTCTTCCTCCTTCGAAATATGCTGCTGGTTTTTCGGTGTCTTTTCCAGTCTTTTTATTGGTAAGCGTCATCTGATAGATCGGTCTTCCTTCAAATGACTCTCCTATTATATATAGGTCAACAATTTCAGGATAGAGTTCTGCCCATTTCTCATACCAATGATACATAACATTGACCGTATGATACTTGTCGAAAGTCAGCTTTTCTCCCGGCACATATTCGACTTCAGGAAATTTATGTTTTTTAAAAAAAGAGGGGCCATGACGCTCGCCCGATACTGTATGAAATTTGGCACTGGTATCACTTTCAGTAAAGACTTTGGCTTTTTGAAAAGTATCAATTTGGCCGTAACTCATCACAGAAAGTAACATCAAACTTGATAAGCTTGCTATTTTCTTCATGATTCGGTGGTTTTTAGAATGGCTAAAAGTAAAAAAGGTGATACATCTCTGTATCACCGTTTACAAAAAAAAGCCGGAATTTTCCGGCTTCTATTTTCTAATTGTCAATTCGAATGTTTCTGGAGTATAATTCACAAACCCAGGAACAGGCTTGCATTTTGGGAGCTGCCTTACTAAATAATCAATTCTTTCTCGCAGGCCTTTATCAGTATCAGTCAATAATTCATAGCCTGAAAGTTTTCCTTTAGAATCCACCATCAATAAGACTTTCACTTCCTCCACGTCTCTTGACTTTTTTGTTCTAAAAAGAAAAGGTGAATAGGAATCAATCATGTCTAGCGTATATTCTGGCCAAGCCCAGTGGGAATCTAAATTTGAAGCCATGCTTTCTTCTGTGTTAGTCAAGGGCTTTAATTCCAAATCCTTAGAAATTGTAATCTCCTCAGCCTTCACAGATTTATTTGGAACAGACTTTAGGCTCAATCTATTATATCTAACAATTGAACTTTCAAGTTTATCATCATTTGATTCGTCCCCATTCATTTGCGCGGCAGCAGAAACAGAAAGCTGAACAGCTAGAAAAATCATAACCGTCGCAATAGGGCCAAGAGTCTTTATTTTGAATGAATTCATCATATTCAAAGTATTTGTAACAAAAATACACTTTAAATTTTATCAAATGCAAAAAATTGTATTTTAAATTTTAAAAAAAACAATAAAAAAGTCTTGCCAGCAGCAAGACCCTTTTCAGAATATAAACCCAAATATAACTTTAGAGATTAAAAGTTTTTCTTTTTCAACTGAATGTTTGGAGTTTTCTCCATTTTTCAAATTTAAAATTTTGCCTTTATTCTAAAAACAAAATAAACTGAAAGACATTCATTTCGATTCCAAAGTAAATGCATTTTGAATATAATTACAAATTGAAAAAATAATTTTGCAATATTTTGAACAATCTTTAATTTACATGCGATTTCATTAACAATCATCTAAATCCAATCAAAAAAAATGGATAAAATTTTAGATATCGATAACATAGACCTCAAGATTATCTCCTTGCTGAACGAAGATGCCAAAACACCTTATACCGAAATTGCCAAAAAGGTATTTGTGTCTTCGGGGACTGTCCACGTGAGAATGAAGAAATTGGAAGATATGGGCATTGTTAAAAGTGCAACTCTGAATATCGATTTCTCAAAACTTGGTTACGACATCTCAGCATTTTTAGGTATTTATTTGGAAAAAAGCTCTCTATACGATACAGTTATTGAAAAATTAAAGGCAATCTCTGAAGTAGTAAGTGCTTACTACACGACAGGTAATTATTCAATTTTTGCAAAAATCATCTGCAGAGACACCAATCACCTTAGACTCGTATTGGATAAAATTCAAAAGGTAGAGGGCATTGATAGAACAGAGACTTTAATTGTTTTGGAAGAAAGTATAAACAGACCAATTCAATTTTTTGATAAAGAAAAAGGATAAAAACATCTATTTAGATCAAATCTAAATAAATGAAAAACGATATTATCGCAAAAAGCCTGGCATTGTCAGGCTTTTTTTATTTCCGAGAAAATATTCCCAAATTTGAACCTGAAGGGCATTTTTAATCGAAGAATTGTATCTCCAATAGATTTTTCGAATGTGATTGAACATAATATTTTGATTATATGTTGTACCTTCGCAGTCAAAATGTAATTAGTCTAAATAACTCACCAATAATGAGCAAAGACAACGAAATTTTAGAAGAATTCACCTCAAAAGAATACGAACATGGTTGGTCAGTCAATTATGAGGCTGATGAGGCTCCCGTAGGCTTAAATGAGGAAATCATAAAGTGGATCTCTGCAAAGAAAGAAGAGCCTTCTTGGCTATTGGAGTGGAGACTCAAAGCTTTTAGAACTTGGCAGGAAATGGCTGAGCCCGATTGGGCCAACGTGACTTATCCAAAAATTGATTTTGATAAGTTGAGATATTACTCTGCACCTAAGCAATCTAATAAGCCAAAAAACTTAAACGAGGTTGATCCGGAGTTATTAGCGATCTACGAGAGACTCGGTATTTCTTTAAATGAGCAAAAAAGACTTCAAGGTATTGCTGTAGATGCAGTCCTTGATTCAGTTTCTGTTGCTACTACCTTTAAAGGTACACTTAGCAAACTCGGAATCATTTTCTGCTCCTTCAGTGAAGCGGTGAAAGAGCACCCTGAATTAGTTAAAAAATATTTGGGGTCAGTGGTCCCAATGACAGATAATTATTATGCAGCTCTTAACTCGGCTGTCTTCTCTGATGGATCATTCTGCTACATTCCAAAAGGTGTAAGATGTCCTATGGAGCTTTCCACCTACTTCCGAATCAATGCCGCAAACACAGGTCAATTCGAAAGAACCTTGATCGTTGCGGAAGAAGAGTCATATGTGTCTTATTTGGAAGGCTGTACAGCACCTCAAAGAGATGAAAATCAACTTCATGCGGCTGTAGTGGAAATTTACGCAGCAGCTCATGCAGAGGTGAAGTACTCTACCGTTCAAAACTGGTTCCCAGGAGACAAAAACGGTAAAGGAGGTATTTACAACTTTGTTACGAAGAGAGGAATCTGCGCTGGTGATCATTCCAAGATTTCTTGGACTCAGGTGGAAACAGGTTCTGCTGTTACATGGAAATATCCTTCTTGTATATTAAAAGGTGATTATTCTATAGGTGAATTCTATTCAGTAGCCGTAACCAACAATTACCAACAAGCTGATACCGGGACCAAAATGATTCACATTGGTAAAAACACCAAATCAAGAATCGTATCCAAAGGTATCTCAGCTGGTAAATCCCAAAACTCCTACAGAGGTCAGGTTCAGGTGATGAAGAGAGCAGATAATGCCAGAAACTTCTCCCAGTGCGACTCCTTATTAATGGGGGATCGATGTGGAGCTCACACTTTCCCATATATCGATATCAATAATTCAAGCGCCAAAGTAGAGCATGAAGCGACTACATCGAAAATTGGTGAAGATCAGATTTTCTATTGCAACCAGAGAGGTATAGCAACGGAAGATGCTGTTGCTTTGATTGTCAATGGGTATGCAAAAGAAGTTCTGAACCAACTTCCAATGGAATTTGCAGTGGAAGCGCAAAAACTATTAGCCTTAACCCTAGAAGGATCTGTAGGTTAAGCGCCTGAGTTAAAATTTGAAATTGAAAATCTAGAACCATGTTATCAATAAAAAACCTACACGCATCAATTGAGGGCACTTCTATCTTGAGAGGCATCAATTTGGAAGTAAAAGCAGGTGAAGTGCACGCTATCATGGGACCTAATGGGTCCGGAAAATCTACTCTTGCCTCAGTTTTGGCTGGCAGAGAAGAATATGAAGTAACTGAAGGAGAAGTAACTTTCAAAGGCAAAGACCTTTTGGATCTTGCACCAGAAGACAGAGCTAGAGAGGGCGTATTCCTTGCATTTCAATATCCTGTAGAAATTCCTGGTGTATCTTCCACCAACTTCCTCAGAACTGCCGTGAATCAGGTAAGAGAATATAGAGGTTTGGAGCCTTTGGATGCGGTGAAGTTTCTTTCTTTGATGAAGGAGAAAATGAAATTGGTTGAGATTGACCAAAAGCTTTTGAGCAGAGCTTTGAACGAAGGTTTTTCTGGAGGGGAGAAAAAGAGAAATGAAATCTTCCAGATGGCAATGTTGGAGCCAACATTATCTATTTTGGACGAAACTGACTCCGGATTAGATATTGACGCACTTAAAGTTGTATCCAACGGAGTTAATCAATTGAAATCAGCAGATAATGCTACCATAGTGGTGACTCACTATCAGCGACTTTTAGATTACATCGTACCAGATTATGTACATGTGTTATATAAAGGAAGAATAGTGAAATCAGGAACCAAGGAATTGGCCTTGGAACTGGAAGAAAAAGGTTACGACTGGATCAAAGAAGAAATTGATTCGGCAGCCACTGTCTGATTTATAAAAAAACTACCATGAGTACCTTGACAAAACAAGATACCTTCTCTCCTTTATTGGAAGCAGCAACTGACAATTTTATTGAGCAGAGAACTCTGGGTAAAGAGAGTTTTCTTTCTCAAGGTCTGCCAGCGGTAAAGGAAGAGGAATATAAATTCACTCAGATATCCAGAAAACTGGAAAAAGAAATTTCAGACTTTCAATCTGCAAAACCAATTGAGTTGACCAAAGAACTTGTCGACCAATCTATTTATGAAGGTTTTGAGGGAAATGTCCTTGTATTCAACAATGGATCCTTTATTCCAGAACTTTCTGACTTGCCTGAGGGTATAGAGATTTCTTCTATTACAAAAAAAGAAGACTTGAATCTAGGAAGCATTGCCAAGCCTGAAAAGGATGCTTTTGCTGCTTTAAATTTAGCTTCATTTCAAGACGGTGCATTTATATCTGTTCCAAAGAAAACTCAAATAACTGCACCAATTCTCTTACTTTCCTTTTTCAAAGCAAATTCTGGACAGGTTGTACAACCTAGAATATGGATTGAATCCGGTGATTTTGCTGAAATAACTTTCATCGAGCAGTCTGTCCTTCTAGGAGAAAAAACTGTCTTTGCCAATAAAGTGGTAGAGATCAAGGGAGGCTTGAACACTAAGATCAATTACTACAGACTTCAGAATGAAGGCAAGCAATTTATCGAAGTAAGCAATATTGAAACTGATATTCATCAAGACTCTCAGTTTTCAGCAGTTACCATATCACTTTCAGGAAATATGGTTAGAAATAACCTCAACCTGAATATTCTAGGAAGTAATTCCGTTGGGAACATGTACGGCATTTACCTATTGAACGGTAAAGCACACGTGGATAATCACACGAACGTAGATCACACTGTGCCTCATGCAGAATCTAATGAATTGTACAAAGGGATCTTGGCTGACCATTCAAGAGGGGTTTTCAATGGGAAAATCTTTGTAAGACAAGATGCCCAGAAGACCAATGCTTTTCAGCAGAACAATAACATCTTGCTTTCTGAAGATGCGGTAATCAATACCAAGCCACAATTAGAAATTTGGGCAGATGATGTGAAATGTTCTCATGGATGTACGACAGGCCAGTTGGATGAAGAGGCTTTGTTCTATTTGCAGGCGAGAGGAATAGATAAAATGCAGGCAAAAGGTTTGCTTTTGTATGCATTTGCAGGAGAAGTATTAGAACACATAGAAACCGAAAGCTTCCAAGCATACTGTACTAATTTGGTGCAGGAGAGACTTGGAAGTAAATTCTAAAATCCATTCATGAATTTTGATGTGAACCAAATCAGGGGCTTGTTTCCTGTGCTTCACCAAGAAGTACACGGCAAGCCCTTGATTTATTTTGATAATGCAGCTACAACACAAAAACCGAAGCAGGTTCTTGAGGCTTTAACCTCCTACTATGAAAAGGATAATTCAAATATTCATAGAGGTGCTCATGCTTTAGCTGATAGAGCTACTCAGTATTTTGAAAATACCCGCGAGTCTGTCAGAAAATTTATCAATGCCAAAGAGAGTGCTGAAATAATATTTACAAAAGGAACTACCGAATCAATTAACTTGATAGCGCAAACCTTTGGGAGGAAATTTATCGGTAAAGGTGATGAAATCATCATCTCGACCATGGAGCACCATTCCAATATTGTTCCTTGGCAAATGCTCTGCGAAGCAACGGGAGCAGTCCTGAAAATCATCCCCATTCACGAAAATGGAGAGCTAGACTATCAGGAATTCGAGAAACTTCTTACTTCCAAAACAAAACTTCTAAGCGTAGTTCATGCATCTAATGCACTGGGCACGATCAATCCAGTCAAGAAAATGATTGATGCAGCGCATGCTGTTGGAGCCAAAGTATTATTGGACGGAGCGCAATCCACTAGTCATTTGGAAATAGATGTTGTGGACTTGGATTGCGATTTTATGGTGTTTTCTGCTCACAAATTATATGGTCCTACCGGATTGGGAGTGTTGTATGGAAATAGGGAAATCCTTGAAGCCATGCCACCATTTTTGGGTGGTGGAGAAATGATCAAGGAGGTTACCTTCGAAAAAACAACCTACAACGACATCCCTTTCAAATTCGAAGCAGGAACTCCCAATATAGCTGACGTAATTGCATTCGACGCTGCAATAGAGTTTATTGACTCCTTAGGTAAAAAGGCAATTAAGGAGCACGAAGATGAGCTTTTGAGCTATGCCAATGAATTGACAGCTGATATCAAAGGCTTTCAACCGATAGGTACGGCAAAACAAAAAGTATCTGTTCTATCTTTCAATATCAACGGCATGCACCCATTCGATGTAGGTCAAATGCTGGACGCTAGAGGTATCGCTGTGAGAACAGGTCACCATTGTACTCAGCCTTTGATGAAACGATTTGGAATAGAAGGAACTGTTAGGGCTAGCTTTGCTGTTTACAATACCAAATCTGAAATTGAGCAAATGGCAGAAGGAATTGCCAGAATAGCCAAAATCAAAAATAAATGAGCAGCATCAACGAAATTCAAGACGAAATCGTATCAGAATTTGAGATCCTAGGAGATGATAGAGAATCCACCATTTTCTACATAATGGAACTTGGAGGAAACTTGGAAGGTTTTCCCGTTGAGGAGCAAAAAGAAGAAAATATCATTAAAGGTTGTCAATCTAAAGTTTGGTTGATTGCAGATGAAATTGATGGTAAAGTACACTTCAAAGCTGATTCTAATACAGATATTACCAAAGGATTGATTTCTCTTTTAATCCGCGTATTGAATGACAGAACTCCAGAGGAAATTATCCATGCTGATCTCAATTTTATTAACAGAATTGGCATGGGGAGTATTATTGGGAGTCAAAGATCCAATGGATTGGCTTCAATGATTAAGCAGATGAAGTTGTATGCCATTGCCTTCCAAACCAAGCTAAATGCCTAATTATGGAAACTGAAAATAACACAGTGGGACAGGTTACTAATTTGAAGGAAAAAGTGGTTCAGGCCATAAAACTGGTTTATGATCCTGAAATTCCAGTGGATGTTTATGAATTAGGATTGATCTATGAGATTACTGTTTATCCCGTCAATAACGTCTATGTTTTAATGACCTTAACCTCACCGAACTGTCCATCAGCGGAATTTATACCTTCTGAGGTAAAAGATAAAATACAGCAGATTCAAGGAATAAATAATGTGGAAGTAGAAGTAACATTTGATCCTCCCTACTCCCAGGATATGATGTCTGAAGCTGCAAAACTTGAATTAGGATTTCTATAAAGAACTTTAAATAATAAGATAATATGTACCCTGAAGAATTAATTGCTCCTATGAGAGCTGAACTCTCAGATGTGGGATTTGAAGAGTTTAGAACAGCAGAACAAGTTGCTACCCACCTAGGACCAGACCATAAAGGGACCACTTTCGTAGTGGTGAACTCTGTCTGTGGCTGTGCTGCAGGTGCTGCAAGACCAGGTGTAAGATATGCATTGGAGAATGCTTCGAAAAAACCGACTACACTTGCAACAGTATTTGCCGGAAACGATCGTGAAGCTGTGGATAAGATTAGAGAAATCGTATTACCTTATCCTCCATCCTCTCCTGCTATGGCTTTATTCAAAGATGGAGAGCTTGTTCATTTCATAGAGCGTCATCACATTGAAGGAAGAAATGCTAAAATGATCGGTGACCACTTAGTAGAGGTTTTTGAACATTTTTGTGATTAAAAAAAGCCCTTCGGGGCTTTTTTCATGAAAATTTTGTAAGAGCAATCTTTTTCGAAAAGAAATTTTAAGGATTTATTGAATTTCCAATATCCAATTTAAAATTCCCTTGCTTTTCAAACGGTAAAAAGAGCATTTTTGCAAAATTATATTACCCATCGCATAATAAAACCTTAAAAAATATGGGATTTTAGTAACTTAAGGCCATCTTTTACGGTTTTTATAAAAACGCAATCCAAAAACAAGTTATATGTCTGATTCCGCCAAGTTGTCCTACAACGGACAAGATTTTGAGTTTCCGATTATAGTCGGAACCGAACAAGAACCTGCAATCGATATTGCAAAACTAAGAGGAGCTACTGGTCTAATCACCTTAGATCCAGGTTATAAAAATACCGGATCGACCACTAGTGCAATCACATTTTTAGATGGAGAAGAAGGAATTCTTCGTTACAGAGGATACAGAATTGAAGATTTGGCAGAGAAGTCAACTTTCTTGGAGGTAGCTTACCTTCTTATCTACGGTGAACTTCCTACCCAGGCTGAATTTGAAAACTTCTCCAAAGAAATCACTCATCACACTTTGGTTCACGAAGACATCAAGAAGATTCTAGATGGCTTCCCTTCCAACGCGCACCCAATGGGCGTGCTATCTTCTTTGATTTGTTCTCTATCTGCTTTCTACCCTGATTCATTAAATCCAAATAGAAGCAAAGAAGAGGTGAACATGAGCATCATCCGTCTTATTGCCAAAATGCCAACTTTTGCTGCATGGGCTTATAAGAACGAAATGGGACATCCTGTGAATTATCCGGATAATACTCTGGATTATTGCTCCAATTTCCTAAAAATGATGTTTGCCCTTCCGGCAGAAAAGTATGATGTAGATCCTGTTGTATCTAAAGCTTTAGATAAATTGTTGATCCTTCATGCCGATCACGAACAAAACTGTTCTACTTCTACAGTGAGAATTGTTGGTTCTTCACAAGCAAGTATCTATGCTTCTATTTCTGCAGGTATCAATGCGCTATGGGGACCACTTCATGGAGGAGCAAACCAATCAGTGATCGAAATGCTAGAAGCTATCAAAGCTGATGGTGGAGATGCTAAGAAATACCTAGACAAAGCAAAAGACAAGAATGATCCTTTCAGATTGATGGGCTTTGGACACAGAGTGTATAAAAACTTTGATCCAAGAGCGAAAATCATCAAGAAAGCAGCTGACGATGTATTGGAAAAACTAGGAGTAAATGATCCAGTATTAGAAATCGCCAAAGAATTGGAATACGCTGCATTGAATGATCAATATTTCGTAGACAGAAAGCTATATCCAAATGTGGATTTCTACTCTGGAATTATCTACCGTGCATTGGGTATACCTACTGATATGTTCACGGTAATGTTTGCTTTGGGTCGTCTCCCAGGTTGGATCGCACAATGGAAAGAAATGCGTGAAAACGGTGAACCAATCGGTAGACCAAGACAAGTATATACTGGTGCAAATGAAAGAGATTATGTTTCTATGAATAGAAGATAATTTTGATTTATGCTAAAATATGAAAGCCAGCCTTCCTAAGGTTGGCTTTTTTATTGACATATCTTATCCAAACCGAATTTTTAACGGATATTTGGAAACTGAAAACACCAATTAGAGTTTACATGAAACCTACCACACTGGATGAGGCAATGGCCCTAACCAAAAAATTTACAGAAAGACCCAGCAATGAAGAATTATTGAAACTTTATGGCCTTTACAAACAAGCCACTGAGGGAGATAATACAGGAGAAAGACCGGGGGGATTTGACTTCAAAGCTGCTGCTAAATACAATAGCTGGTTGAGTTTAAAGGGAAAAAGTCAGGAAGAGGCTACCCAAGAATACATCGATTTTGTCGGTAATTTATCCGAGAAGTACATCTAAATAGAAAGAGGATAGAATTCAGCAGGGAGATCTATCCTTTTTTTGACATATTCTTTAACAATTTTTTTACAAAAGCCTATTGCTCTTGTCTTGAAAAGCGTTGGGCTAAAATAGATCCGACAATCAATTGCTGAATGTGATAAAGCATCACTGGAAGTAGTACTAATCCCAGAATGGCAGGATCGGGGAATATCACTTTTCCAATCACAACTCCATGCACCAAGGATTTTTTGGAACCACAGAAAAGAGCTGTGATCCTATCTTCTACTGAAAAGGAAAGTACATTTGAAAGGTAGTATGTAATCATGCATATCAAGGCGAAGAGCCCTAACATGATAGCAGCTAACTGAAAAAGAGTAGATAAGGAATATGGTGCAAAGATTTTTTGAGCGAATGACTCAGAAAATGCCGTAAATACAATTATCATGATTACGGTTTGATCCACATATTTTAATCGTTGAAGATGTTTGTGGATTTTAGGAAAAAGCCATTTATGAAGAAATATTCCTAAGCAAACCGGGAGTATGACCTTATAAGTTAATTCCAAAAGAGTTGGCAGAAAGTCCACCTCTACTCCCAGACTAGCTTCTCCTAGAACATCCATCCAGAGAGGAGTGACTACCACTCCGATCAAGCTGGAAATACTTGCGTTAAATATAGCAGCAGGAATATTCCCCCTTGCGATTGAAACCATTACTACCGATGCACTAACGGTTGAAGGCAAAGCCGATAAATAACTAATTCCCAAAACAAAATCCTGTTTGATTGAAGGAATCAATTGAAGTCCCAAGAATACCAGCAATGGAAAAAGCAGAAACGTAGTTAATTGAATCAATAGGTGCAATTTCCAGTTGGAAAGACCTTGACGTAGCTGATTCGGATCGAGCTTCACTCCATAAAAGAAGAAAACCAATGCAATTCCTACATTAATGATCGGTTTCCAAGGGACTGGGCTGGATGCTGCCCCCCATTCTGGAAATAGATAGCCCAAAGCAATGGCTCCAAATAGTCCTAAAAGAAAACCATTGAGACCAACTCTCTTCAGAAGACTCCAGATTTTTTTCACTTAGCCAATCAATCTTTTAAAATTATCACAGAGGACAGCAGTCGCTATCGCAACATTCAATGACTCAGCAGAGCCAAAGGCAGGAATAGTTATTTTCCTTGAAACAAAAGGCTCTACCTCGGGAGAAATTCCTTTAGATTCATTCCCCATCAAAATTACCCCCGGCTCTACCTTCGACAAACTATGCAGATTTTCCCCGTCCAAAAATGCTCCATAAACCGGTAAATTCCAGGAAGAGAGCACTGCGGGTAAGTCTTCGTAAAAAAATTGAATCCTGGTAAATGACCCCATGCTAGCTTGAATAACCTTGGGGTTATAGAAATCAGCTGTTTGAGAGGAAAAAAGAAGTTTTTTGATTCCGTACCAATCTGCAATCCGGATGATAGTCCCTAGGTTTCCAGGATCTCTGACATCATCCAGCGCAACAACAAGTTCATTTTGATCAGGTCTAAAAGCTTCATTGACTTTTTGCTTTACCACTGCTAAAGCCGAATCATTGCTTTGATATTGACCTAGGCTTTCCAATTGATTTTTTGTTGCTTGGATAATTTCGAAACTGCATTTTTTTAAAAGAACATTATGCCTTTCGATAAAATCAGGAGTAGCCACCAAAAAATCAATGATGAAGTCTGAGTTGATCACCTCCACAACACTTTTTTCACCTTCTACAAAGAACTTTTGATGTTCGGCACGGTATTTCTTCTGATGTAAGGATTTTATAAACTTAACCGTATTTTTGCTAAGCATTGTGATTGAATCTTTCGATTTGAAATTCTCCAAATATATACTTTTTCTTTCTCTGCTAGGGCTTGCTTCAGCTTGTTCCTTGACTAAAAATCTCCAAGAAGGAGAATATGTGGTCTATGAATCTGATATAGAAGGGGTGGAAAAAGCAAACGAAGAAGAAATAGCTGGTTTAATCCAGCAGGAACCCAATTTTAGAATTCCTGTTTTTAATTTTTCTCCAGGAGTCACTATTTACAGATTTGGGAAATCATTCTTTGACAGTGTCGCAGTCAGTGAAAAAAGGGTTGAAATTGAAAAAGAGCTAAAGCAAATAGAACAACAGCTTGACTCTATTCCAGGGGACAGAAAACTTCAGAAAAAATCCGATAAGCTCAATACCAAAATCGAGAACCTCAAAGAGAAAGAAGAGTATGGAAATGGGTTTATGCGCACTGGCAATCCGGTAACAGTTCTGGATAGCAGCCTTTTGGAATCAACAAACAGGAATATTTCTGCTTACCTTCAGAATAATGGTTTTTTTGATTCAAGGAGCTCTTTTGAAGTTGAAACAAAAGGAAAAAAGGCATATGTAACTTATAGTATTGTAGAAAATACGCCTTACAGAGTCGACTCTGTTTATACCAGAACAGACAACGAGGATATCCAGATTATTCTCAATCAGAACAAATCAAAATCCAACTTAGCCAAAGGGAAAATCTATGCCCAAAATGATATCATAGCTGAAAGAAATCAAGTAGAAGAATTATTGAAAAACAATGGGTTTTACATGTTTTCCAAATCCTACTTGGAGTACAATGTGTATCAGGATACTGCTAAGAAAAATGTTCAAATTGAGCAAATTATAAGGAAACCCACATTTGCTGAACAGCATGAAATCTATACGATTGAAAATATTAATTTTAGAATTAATCCTCCCTCAGATGGATTCAGCGACGGCAGAGTTTCAGGTCAATATGACGGTATAAATTTCAATTTTTATAGAGATAGATATTCAGAGAAAATTCTTGCTTCGAGAATTCTATTTGATAAAAATGATCGATACAGCCGAAATAAAGTAATTGAAAGCCAAAGGCAACTAAGCAATCTAGACCTTTTTAGGTTTGTCAATATTTCCTTTGACACCTTAGGCACCTCACTAACAGCAAATATTTTTACACAGCCAGCTCAAAAATACCAATTGACAAATCAGCTGGGTTTGAGTGTAACAGAGCAGTTGCCTGGACCTTTTTTCAGTACCTCATTAAGAAATAGAAACTTTTTCAGAGCTGGAGAAATCTTGGAATTCAACTTCAGAGCAGGTCTGGAAGGTGTGGCCTCTGCGACAAATCAGGGGGTGTATCAAAGTCAGGAATTAGGAGTTTCAGCTTCTATTATTTACCCGAGATTTTTGATTCCATTCGTTCCAAATACGCTGAAAAAATACGGGAAATACAATCCCAATACACGAACCCAAATCGGTTATAACTATACTAACCGACCAGAATATACCCGAAAGGGTTTGAACGGTTTGCTAGCATATACTTGGGCCACCACGAATCAAAGACAGCAATTCACTATTAACCTTGCTGACATCAACTATATCAGGACTCCAAATATCACAGATGACTTTTTGGATGTTTTGCAGAATTTGGCCAATCAGGGAAATAATTTGATCTGGTCCTTCCTTCCTTCTTTTGTAAGTAGCGTTTCCGGCCAATCCGTCATCAACTTTAATCGTTATGGAGATTGGAAAAGAAGACCATCTTCCCTTCTTCGATTGTTTGTAGAAAGTGGCGGTACTTCGCTCAACTTATTCAATGTGCCGAGCAACAACAATGAAAACCTTCAGTTTGCCAATTTCCAGTGGCTTAAATTTCAGGCAGATTTTAGGAGATATTATCCAGTCGATCAAAAACAGACTTTTGCCTATCGTTTAAATTTCGGAATCGCCCAACCTTATGGAGTGAGTGCTGGAATTCTTCCTTACGAAAAATATTTCTTTGCGGGTGGAGGTACGAGTATTAGAGCATGGCAAGCAAGACGATTGGGACCTGGAAGCTCTGTACCAACCATAGGTGATGGAGGGCGCTATGATTATAATTTCGAGCAACCTTCGGAAATGATCATAGAATCCATGCTGGAATATAGAAGAAAGCTTTATGGCTACTTTGACATGGCCTTGTTCATAGATGTGGGAAATTCATGGATGATAGGCGTAGATGCCAGTAGACCCGGAGCGGATTTTAGGTTTGATCGATTCTACAAAGAGTTTGCTGTAGGTTCTGGCATAGGTTTGAGAATGGATTTTGACTTTTTGATTATCAGGCTAGACTTAGCTACAAAAGCAATTGACCCATCTCAACCAGAAGGAGAACGATGGGTGTTGGACAATATTAATTTCAGAAGACCATTTGGCCTAAGAGGTCAAACTGTACTTAACTTTGGGATTGGATATCCCTTCTAAACAAATGGCTAGAGCGAGTAAAGAGGAAATAGCAGAATTATATCAAAAAATTCAGGATCATATATGCTCAGAATTAGAGCAATATGATGGGATGGGAAAATTCAAAGAGGACAAATGGGAAAGAGCTGCAGGCGGCGGAGGGAGAACCCGGATATTTGAAAATGGCCAAGTGATAGAAAAAGGTGGAGTTGCTTTTTCAGCTGTTCATGGTCCAACACCTGAAAAAATCCTAAATAAACTGGGTTTAGATGAAGCAGATTTCTACGCCACAGGTGTTTCGATTGTACTGCATCCTATTAACCCTCATGTACCCATCATCCATATGAATATTCGATATTTTGAAATGGAGAATGGCGTTTATTGGTTTGGAGGCGGTATTGATTTAACCCCTCACTATATAGTACCTGACGATGCTCGGTATTTTCATCAGCAATTAAAGTCGGTTTGTGATCAATTTGACGATACTTATTATCCAAAGTTTAAAAACTGGGCGGACGATTATTTTTACCTCAAACACAGAGATGAGACAAGAGGAGTTGGAGGAATATTTTATGACCGCTTAGCCGGTAAAAATGATGAGCAATTTTCAAGCATACTTGAATTTAGTTTAGCATTAGGAAGACTATTTCCGAAAATTTACGGGCACTTCATGAAGAAAAATGCCGGAAATCCAGTAACTGTGGAAGAGAAAGCCTGGCAAAATTTGAGAAGAGGAAGGTATGTAGAATTCAACTTGGTATGGGATGCAGGCACTAAGTTTGGTCTGGACACAAATGGCAGAACTGAAAGCATCCTGATGAGCATGCCTCCTCAGGCAGAATGGACCTATATGCACGAGCCAAAATCTGGGAGTCGGGAAGAATTTACGCTCAAGCATCTTAAAAAAGGGATAGACTGGCTTAATTTTCACCCATGATAGAGCAAATCAAAAAATGGGATGAGGATTTATTCCTCTGGCTCAATTCTTTCCACACAGACTGGTTGGATCCGGTCATGTACCAAGCCACAGAAACAATTACCTGGATTCCATTATATGCATTTTTGATCTATAAGATTTATAAATCCAACCCCTCAAATAGTTGGTGGGTATTTGGAGGTGTGGCGCTGACTATTTTGATTTCTGACCAATTTACTTCTGGATTTATGAAACCATTTTTTGAAAGATTAAGACCCTGTCATGACGATAGATGGACTGATGTCATTCACAATTATGGGAGATGCGGAGGCTTGTATGGATTCGCATCTTCACACGCCGCGAATACTTTTGGCTTAGCAGTTTTTCTCAATAAAAAATTAGGAAAATCCATTAAAGGACTGGGCTGGTTATTTTTATATGCAATTTTAGTCAGTTACACCCGGATTTATTTGGGAGTTCACTATCCAGTAGACATTCTGATTGGAGCAAGTATTGGAACAGCAGCAGCCTTTATCAGCTGGTTTTTGATAGTATTTGTGAAAAGAGAGTTCTTGAAGAAATTTTTGAAATGAACTTAAACAGAACATCAAATGAGCAGGAAACAATTTTGAAATTCTTAAAGGAAATTCAATCCTACTCTCCTTTGGAAGACCATTCTGAGAAAGCTCTAGCAAATATTTGTTTTATCCAAAAAGTAGGGAAAAATGAGGTCCTTCAAGAAATAGGAAAAACTTGTAAAACCATATATTTTGTAATGGAAGGCTCTGCCAGAATCTTTTACCTAAAAGACGGGCTTGAGATTACGGAGTATTTCGCTTTTAAAAATGATTTAATAGTCAGAGCAGAAAGTTTGTTTAAATCTTTACCAAGTAACAAGGGGATTGTATCGATAGAAGAGACCCTATTTGTGGGAATTCCTTCAAATGCACTTTTCTCATTATTTGACGAGTTCCATGATATTGAAAGACTTTTTAGGATACTAATTCAAACAGTCTATCTCGAAACTATAAAACGACTTGAATCCATTCAATTTCAAACTGCAGAAGAAAGATATAAAGGCCTTTTAGAAAACCATCCTGAATTCATTCAAAAGATACCCTTAAAACACATTGCTTCATACTTAGGAATTACCCAGGTAAGTCTCAGTCGAATAAGAGCGGGAATTTCCTGATTTTTTAACATTTGTAAAAAGAATACTTCCTTGAAAACCCCAGTTTTGAAACATGAATTCAATTCATTATCAAGCTGTTCAAGGACTAAAGGAAAATTGGAAACAATTCAGTCTTTTAGTAGTCATAAATGCTTTGGTGGGAAGTATGATTGGCTTGGAACGCTCAATTTTTCCTGAATATGCATCCACCATTTTTGGAATTGAGTCAAACTCAGCTTTTCTGACATTTATCATAGTGTTCGGAATCAGTAAAGCTATTTCCAATTATTATGCGGGAAAATATGCCAATCGATTAGGGCGTAAGAATTTATTAGTCCTTGGATGGATAATCGTCCTACCCGTACCTTTGATTTTAGCTTTTACAGATTCATGGCTAATAGTCTTGTTAGCAAACCTATTACTTGGTGTGAGTCAGGGTTTAACCTGGAGTAGTACAGTCATTATGAAAATCGACTTAGTTGGGCCAAAAAATAGGGGCTTAGCGATGGGTTTGAATGAATTTGCGGGATATCTTGCAATTGGTATTACGGCCTATTTCACAGCTAATTTGGCATCAAACTTTGGAGTGAGACCTATTCCATTCTTAATAGGTTTTGGAATAGCTCTCCTAGGGCTATACCTTTCTTTCTTTTTTTTAAAAGACACTACTCGTTTTATCAGTGTAGAGAAAACCGATTCCAAAAAGGAAGAGAAGAATAACGTTTTTTGGAATACCACCTTCCGTAGTCCAAATTTATCTTCAATAACGCAGGCTGGATTAGTCAACAATCTCAATGACGGAATGATCTGGGGCTTGTTACCATTATTATTGATTCAAAAGGAATTTTCTTTAAATGAAATTGGAAAACTGATTGCTATTTATCCTTTGGTTTGGGGAATGGGCCAATTATTTTCAGGGAAAATAGCTGACATTATTTCAAAAAAATTCTTGATTGTTTTTGGGATGATTATTCAAGGGTTTGCAATAATAATTTTAGCATATTCAAATTCCTTTAGTCAATTTTCATTTATCTCTATTGTATTGGGAATTGGAACTGCCATAGTATATCCTACTTTTCTAGCTGCGATTTCAGACGAAACCCATCCGGAAGTCAGAGCGGAAAGTGTTGGGGTATTTCGACTTTGGAGAGATTTGGGCTATGCTTTTGGAGCAATTTTATCTGGATGGATCGCTGATAATTTTGGACTTGAATTAGCAATTGTCTCCGTAGGTATGTTGACAATAGCATCTGGAATAATCACTCAATTAAGAATGACTCGAGAGGCATTTTTCAGAAAAATTGAGATGAATAATTAAGTCATTCCAGGAAATTTTCATTCATAGTGATTTTATGCTTTAATTAGTGACATCACACCAAACCTTAAACAAAATGAAAAAACTGAAATCAATTTTCACCCTAGCCTTAGCGTTCAGCTTTTTAGCAGCAGTAACATTTACTTCTTGCGGTGGCAAGAAAGAGGAAAGAAGTGAAACAGAAACTGAACAGGTAGAAAGTGAGCACCCAGATGGAGGTGAGCATCCAGCAGGAGACAGCACAGAACATCCAGCAGGAGGTGAGCATCCAAGTAGTGACTCAACTTCTGAAAGCTAAAAATCAAAAAAGGCTATCGAATTCGATAGCCTTTATTTTTTAGGAATTTACTTTTCTTTGAAAGGTGAATTTGGATGGTGCCTTTACCTCTTTTCCATTGATCTCTAAATAGGGAAATGCAATGAAATTAATTGGCCCAGCATTAGGTCCTGGATTAACTTCCAAATCCCTACCTCTGCTTAACTCAATTCTATTGGCAGGGTGCCTTCCGAAATAATAAGTAGCTAAAGCAGTATATTTATTAGCTTCCGAAATATCAACTGGCCACCATTTCCCATCTGCATAAAACTCTGCCCAGCAGTGATAACCATCAATTCCACCTTCATTCCTATCCGAAGGAATAGATGCTCCAATAGCAAATCTTGCTGGTATATCTACTGATCTGGCCAAGGAGATGAAGAAGGAGTGGAATTCAGAGCAATTCCCGGTTTTTGAATCACAGGCGTAATTTGAGTCTCCATTGCCATAATCGCCAAATTTCATATAGCGCATATTGTCTATGATATAATCATATAAAGCTCTGGCTTGAATTAAATGAGACTCTTTCAGCTTTTCTCCCAAAACCTCCTTAGCGATCTCTTCAAACCTCCCTCCTTTTGGCATGAGTCTGTTCGAAGCTAAATACACCTTGGGGTCTGGAGCAGAAGCCTCATAAGGACCTTTTTCTTTCCTTTTTACCTCGTAGCTGATTTGGATTTCTTTACCGGAATCTTCTGGCTTTAATTCATAATAAAGCAAAGTATTGCCAAAAACCTTCTCTTCAATTTTTCTGGACTCTATATCAGATTTCGTCTCTAACAGTTTCACATCCTGAAAAGGGTCTGACTCAGGAACAGGAATCCACATCCGCGCAGGACCTTCCAAACTAGGAATTTGAACAGTATAATAGAATTCAAAATGATCAGTCCCTTCGACTACTCCTAACAGGTTATTGTTTGATTGTTCCAAAGCCACTCTATACCAAGTTTTATCTTCCTTATTTTGCTTCCAACTGTAAAAAGGTTTCCCATTCAACTTATGCACCGTGGTCTGAGTGACATTCATTGCCCCAGGCTTCCCTTCCATGAAGAAATCTACATCGTATACATCTCCACTTTCATCCACCAAGTCAACACAGGCAAAATGACTATCGGGGCCTAGGTTGGATAGGTATTCGGTATGTACCCGAACCAACTTCATTTTGAGATCATGATTTTCATCTTTTACCGGAAAAACTCCATCATTTTCACCTGTTTTGACTGCAATGAAGTCTTTTATTCCTTGTTCTATTTCAGGTATGGAAACAGCAGGACTTGAAGGACTTTCAGTTACTGTATCTTCCTCCTTGGGATTACAAAAGGTTAGGGCCAAAAGTCCTGAAACTAATACCGTTCTTGAAATTGCGAGAATATAACTTTTCATGCTTCTAAAATACACATACCGTTTCAAAAGGACTTCAAATACAGGAATAAAGAATATTTTTTACTTAATTGGATAAAACACCAGTAATACTATGAAACTATCCATTCTAAAAACCAGAATCTTATCTCTTTTGGCTTTACTCCTTTTTTGCGGGGTAATATTTATTTCATGCGGAGAAAAGAAGGAAGAGAAATCTGGAAACAATACCGAGCAAATAGAAAAGATGGAGAACCCTTTATAATCAACTTTTGATATACCTACGTAAGGTGGATTCCCAATTACTACATCAAAACCACCCTTTTCTCGCCATACTTCTGAGAAAAAGAGTTTAAAGTCAAAGTCAATTTTGTATCCTGCAAATTGTTCAGCAGAATCTAAGAGTTCTCTAATTTTAGAATTGATTTCCTTGCGTAGCGCTTTCTTCTTGGTTTCGTTGGTTTGGTTATAAAAATCTTCCTTTAATGCTTCTAATTGCTTTTCAACCTCCAAATTACGCATGGCAGTTTCAGGCATACCAATCAAAGAATTACCACAAACAATTTTATAGTCAAGGTTTGGTAGTGTTTCAATTGGATCTAAATCATCTTCATCTACCACTAAAGAGAGCCATAAACGCAAACGAGCAATGTCTATGGCAGATGCATCGATATCCACTCCATAAATGCTTTCCTGTATAATGTGGCGTTTCAATCGATAGATGTATCGGCTTTCGTTGATTTCTTGTTTAGCAGTATCAAAACCAAGTTTTACCAACTTTTCTTTTAAGTATTTATCATTAAAGTGTGGTTTTAATACCAACATGGCATTTACCAATTCGTGCAATAACCCTACAGGAAAAGCACCCGAACCAATGGCAGGATCGCAAATGCGCATTTCGGTCAATTTGGTATTGATCAGTTCCGCATGTTGGCGTATACTTTCAGGTAATTGGTATTTATAGGAAGAGGTTTCCTTACCTGCATTGGCAACTCGTTGATCGTTTTCCAAAGCAAAATGACCTTCTCGTATGTAGGTTTCAATATCTTCTTTGGGAACTGTAATTTTTCCTTTGTGTTCTAGCTCGATTTTAGCTTGTCCTTTTTTGTTGCTGCTGCCACCAAACATGTTGGTCTGGTCACTATCAATGGCTTGGTAACTTGAGGTTGCATCATTCAAAGCATTATCTAAATAATGAATCAAACTCTCCTGACACATATAGTGCACAATCTCTCTTGGGGTATAGAAAGCACCTTTGCTTTTACGTTCTGTAATTTCGAGCATATTCTCGAAAACCTTACCCAGCATTTCAGGATCAACAGCTACTTCTTTATCAAGTGGTTCGTCTTCCTTTATTGTAAAGTTGTAACGGTCAAACACATCCAAAGCTCCCGTGCCTATATCTCCAGCTTTGTTTTTCTCTTCATTTCTAAAAAGGGCAGTTGGAATGGAAATGTTGGCGTTTTGCCAATCGTATTCAGCTTCAAACAAACCGCCATTTAAGAAGGGAATGCGGCAATTAAATTTTTTGTAAAACGAATTATCGCTGTTTCGTTCTTTGGCCAAAGCCTCATAAAACAAGAATTGCAATTTGTCTTTGAAAAAGTTTACATTTTCACTTTGGGCTTGGTCAAATAAATTCTGAATAAAGCGTTTTTGTCCTTTTCCCCAAACTTGGTCTTTTGGTACACCTAACCAACCTTTTTTCTGCAAGAAATACAAGAATACAATCTGCCCTAACAGCTTTTTGGTAAATCGTGCATTATCAATGTTTGCTTTGACCAACTCGGATTTTATATGCTTATCATTTTCAAAATGCTCGAATAGTTTTACATAAAGGTCTTTGTATTGATTAAAGAATTCATCTGTAACCTTTTCAATACTAAAAGCACTTTCTAATTCTTCAACTGTAGGATTATTGGCTATATTCTGTAATAGAGGAAGTAACTGATTTTTGGCGGTATGGGCTTTTTCGTATTCACCTACTAAAAATGAATAACGTTTGGCAGGGGTAAACTCTTTTTTGGTTTTTACTTTTCCTTTTGTTTCATCTAGTTCAGATCGGTACTCTAGTTTTATGAATGAAAAACGCCAGTCAGCCCCTTCATCTTCTTTTGAATAAAAAGCGACCAAGGCATAGTCCTTTTCAAACTTGCTCAAATGCTTAATTACATAGTTTCGTAAAGCAGTACGAGCTCGTTCTAACTTAAGCACACTTTTAACTTCTACAATAAGCACATCTAATGCTTCACCTTCTGGGTCAACGTATTTGCCAATGCGCTTGTAGGTGTTAATGTGGTCTTTGTAATCGTCCCAAATGTAATTACCACTATAGGCATTGCTTTTGGGTTCAAGGTCGTTCAGTAAGTTTCTTGCAAAAAGCGTAAACTGCTCTTCACTAAACTGAGCATTGAACGTATCTTCTATTAGATTTATGGCTGCTTTTTTATCCATGTCTATTTAATAATGTAGCCAGAGAGAATGACTTCTCTTTTCTGAAATTTCTTGGCGTTGTTATTGCCTTCAATGGCAACTAAACGAATATGTTTTCTCAAAATGTTAAGTGTAACAATTGGGTCTAATGTTTTCTCCAATTCCTTCTTGATCAATTGAGCTGTTTTTTTTGCAATCGTGCCCTGCAAAAGCATTTCTTTTACGCCATTGATGAACTCATCATCAGTATCTGTAAAGCCTTTGAAGTTTTTAAATGAGCGGTCTTTCAAACGAGTTTCTATGTATTTGGCATTTGAGCGACCACCCGAGCCTTTAGTTGGTTCATCACCAATAGTCGTATCCAGTTCAAAACGAGTTTTATTGGTTTGCAGATAATGATAATAATCATTGGGGATTTGAGCACGTTTGGTTTTTGGATCGCACTCCAATTCATGCACCGCATCAAAGAAGGTAACTTCACTTGCTTTGCCTTCTTGGTTTAAATAGAATTTTTTGAGTTTACCGATTCTAAAGAAAGTCACTAAACGATCTGTTTCTATGATTTCTTTTTTAAATCCTGAACGAGCCTTTTTAGGCAAGTTTTTAATCTTTTCGAAAAGATCAGGATTATCATCCCGTATTTTTCGCATTAGTTCTAAATACTTCAATTCAGAATCGCCTTCTCCATCTTCTCCGGTATAGGCCTTTTTGCTGTTCAAAGTGTTGAACAATTCTTGGCTTCCAAATTCTTCTCCGTCACTCAAATATTTGGCATCTTCACCAAGAATATCATGGAACATTTGAATTTTATTGGTAATGTTCACTTCAAGACCTAAGTGCTCGTCCGATTGCGTAGTAGGAAAGAAGTTGAATATGTGAACTTTTGAAAATTTACTGCCCAGACGATTCACACGCCCTGCTCTTTGTAAAACACGAGTTGGGTTCCAAGGTAAATCATAATTAACCAAAACATTGGAACGATGAAGGTTAATACCTTCCGCTAATACATCTGTCGCAATCAATATTTTTAGATCTTTGGACTGCTCTTTAGCTTTCCTGTTAGGGTCATAATTTGCTGTAATCAAATCTCTAGAAATGACATGGTTGGAAGTAAGGGTGTCATTTGAATGACGACCACCTTTACTTGAATAAAACATCACCTGATTCGGGAATTCCTTTATTAGTGCTTCATAAATATAATCTCCCGTTTCTTTGGATTCCGTAAACACCACCAGCTTATTACTTTTAAGTGCCGTTGTGTTTTTTAAATCGTGAATAAACTGCTCTAACTTAGGATCCGAGTCGACTTTTTTCCATAGTTTTTGAACGCTTCTTAATATCTCTAAATCGAATTCAAGTTTGGCAACAAATTCTTTTTTGAAGTCTTTAGAATCGTATTTGTGCGCCTTTTCGTCATCCACAAAACCTTCCAATTTCTCAATATTATCACTTTCAATTAAATCGTAAACATCTACCTTTTTACTAATATAAATGGTGCCTGCATGATACATCTCGATGAACTTTTCATAGGATATAATGAAACGGTCAACACTTTGGCGGAATGCATAGAAACTACTTTCAAGTCTTTTTACTAAGATTCCTTTCATAAAGCCCCCAACATTTCGTTGTTGTTGCTTTTCAAATTCACTCAACGTTTTATTACCAATATAATAGAGTAAAGGAGTATAACGAGAATACGTGAATTGATGTAGTTTAAGAATTGTTTTTTTAAAAATTTCCTCTAATTCTCCTTCATATTCGTATACTATTTTTTGAGGATTATCCAAGTCAGGAAAGGTTAATCCTTGTTTTTTCATATCCCCTTGAAAGTAGGTCATAACATCAGAACGTGTTCTTCTAACCATTACGTAACGTAGGATGCCATTTCGAATATCCTCTGAAACCTCTTTAATTAACTTTTTATATTCTGGATCATCTTTTTCAAGTTTTGCTAGTTTGGTTCTAAGACTTGCAAAAAATTTTTCAAGATTTGGTACCCCAGGAATAGTCGAGTTTTTTGGAGCTTGAAATAGTTTCAGTTGAGCAAATATGTCATCTACTTTGTTGTTGAGAGGGGTTGCTGTCACAAGAATGACTTTTTTCCCTCTACATATGTCTAATAGATTGGCATAGGATTGCGTATTTTCATTTCTAAAACGATGCGCTTCATCCACTACAATATAATCGTATTTTTCAAGACCTTTTTTAATAATATATTCTAGTTTACCTAGAGATTCAACTTCGAAACTTCTAATTCCAAAATCAAACAAAGAATCCTTCCAATACTCTTTTAAAACAGGAGGACATACTACTAAAGTTCTACCTCTTAGTTGCTGTAAAAGAAGTGCAGTTATAAATGTTTTACCTAGTCCTACTACATCAGCAAGAAACACTCCGTTGTAGGTTTCTAGAATTTTTTTTGCTTGAATTGCTGCTTGGTTCTGGTATTTCAATTTCATAAATCCTTCCGGAAGGAATGGTTCGAATTGATCTTCTAGATTAATATCTTCCTCTAAATATTCATAGATAAGTTTAAGGTAAAGTTCATAGGGAAGAATTTGATCGTTCAACCAAGTTTTGGTGGTGATAGTATCAATAAAATCCTCCGAAATATCAACAGATTCTTTCCATAATGTATTGAATTGGTCTTCGGCAAAAAGAACATCTCTCTTGGATCTGAGTTCAACGTTGAATTCCCGGTTAGCAATGAATCCTGACTCAGAGAAATTGCTGGAGCCAGTAATTACAAATCCATAGTCCCTATCTTCTGGCTTAAACTTACCTATGTAAACCTTGGCATGAATATTCTTTGACGGATAAGCCCTGATTTCAAGTTTCTTTCCATTTCCGTTATATGCTTTGTCCATTTCTGGATCCAAACAATCGGCCTGTAGAAACTCTATAAACTTTCTAATCCCAATTTCTAATTTATTGTCATTTTCCTGGGTAGTCTCTATTTCAGACTTAAGATTTTCTCGATATTTCTTTTTTGTCCTTTGGTGAGATTCGAAATCAATAGCACCAATTTCTTGATGATATTGCATAATGTCGTACGAATCTCGGTCTACACTTAAACCAACGAGAATTCTTATTTTTTCAACTGGCTCAAGTGATTCGTACAATTGGTAAAAGCCACTTGCACGGAAGTAGCCTACGAGTACATCAAATAGTTGAGTGTCCTTGAGAGTCGATTTGAAACGGCTTAATAAACTGTGGCCATCTTCATTTGTGAAGAATGTCAAGTCTGTTTGGTCTATGTTATTTTTTATTTCGCTCATAAAGTCAAGTGCTATTAGAGTGATTTTAGGGTTTTTTCTAACCCAGCTTTAATAAATGTCAAATCACCCAATTCACTTAAGATTGTAGATTTAATAAATTCAACTTCTACTTCTTTTATTTCTAATTCAAGAGATGACGCCAGTATAGAAATCATTTCTTTCGAAGCAGTCCTTTCGTTTCTTTCTATCTTACTTAGAATGGAAGTGTCGATATCAAGTTCAGCTGCAATTTTCCGCAATGGAAGACCAAGCTCTTCTCTTCTTTTTCTTAAATACTCTCCAAAAGAATTCATTTTGTATATTTTATTTGGACGATTCTGTCAAATATAAGAATTCTTATTTTTTGGAAAGGTTTAAAATTATATTAGTTTTTAAAAAAAATCACAAGCTCTTAACTACTAATCCTCAGCCCATTCCCACTCCATTCCGTTGCTCTCCATTCTGGGCAATACGCTTCGTCCCACAATTCTTGGACACAATCCCCGCTTTTGACTTTCCATTCCGCTAACCCTTCCCGTCCCGATAGCTATCGGGACTAGGAAGGAACGCTTCATTATATGCCAAAACCGTGAATTAAGTCCGCTTGAACTCAAATTGATATTTAGTGTTTTATTCCGCATCAACAGGCTATTGAAATTTCACAATCTTGGGTTTTGACCCCCTGCCCGAACCGCCACCATTTCCCTTTTTTGACGGCGAAAAAACAACATTCATTCTTGCACGACGGCATAAACCAGGGGGCCCCTGCCCCACTTATTTATACGTCTTACCAAGCCTGAATATTGTAACCCAATAAGCAACAAAAAAGGTAACAGCGACGGCTCTGTGGGAAGTAAATCAAAACCGGAAACCATGAAATCATATCAAATCCTCAAATATGAAGCAGAACAAAAGTTAAAAAACAACAAAAAGGAAAACGCTCTAGGTGTAATAAGTAAATCGACTTTAAAAGCTGTTCGAAAGGTTCGGACAGGCGTAATAATTAATTCTAAATTTTTCAATTATGAGTAGTATCAAAAATTATGTGCATCTGTTAGGGAACATCGGGGATGACCCTAAAGTAACCGAACTAGACGGTGGTAAAAAAGTGGCTCGATTCTCATTGGCCACCAATGAAACCTACAAAGACCGAAAAGGAGAAAAGCAACAGCTAACGGACTGGCATACGGTCGTAGCTTGGGGCAAGACCGCTGAAATCATAGAAAAATATGCACACAAAGGCAAGCAAGTGGCCGTAGTCGGCAAACTCAAAAGCAGAACCTATACCGAACCCAAAGAAGGCAACGAAAGAAGGGTTACGGAAGTAGTGGCCGACGAAATTCTTCTATTGGGTAGTAAGACCGATAAGTAAAATTTAAAACAAAGAGGGCGACACCGTGGAAAGTTACGCCCTCTTTTTCATCGTCTAATCTTAATAATAAAACAATGAGAAACGAAGTTAATGAAATTCAAATAAGCTATTGCGAAAAATTAGGGGTACTCAATTCAGAACCTGCGAACTCCTCCGATAGGGTTGCCGAATTATTAAATCAAACATGGGATAAAAACACTATCGGACTTCATGAAACCTTTAAAGTGTTATTACTTAATAATGCCAATAAGGTCAAAGGCACCTTTCAAGCCTCCACCGGCGGATTGACCGGCACATTGGTAGATTTGAGAATACTCTTTGCGGTCGTACTCAAAACCCTTTCTACGGCTATTATTTTGGCGCACAATCATCCATCTGGAACGAACAAAGCAAGTGGTGCCGATATCGCATTGACCAAAAAAATAGAAAAGGCTGCCGAACTTTTTGACATTCGGGTTTTGGACCATCTAATCATCCTTCCTGATGGCAACTATTTTAGTTTTAGGGATAATGGGTTAATGAAAAATTAGAAGACCATGGATATACATATTGATATTCCTTTTCGTCTAAATTTCAATAATCTAGACCTTGAAACACAAGAAAAGCTCATGCAACAATCCAAGCACGAGGTAGAACACAAATTCGGTGAGGACTTGAAAAAGTATGCCGACGAAAACTACCTGGACTACGATTCGCTTTTGGAAGAAGAAGCCATTAAAAACCTCTATAACCACAAATTCAAGTTTACCATCTAAAATAACACCATTTAGATTAATACAAGGCAGCCTTTTCGGTTGCCTTTTTCATTTTAGTATTCCCATCATTTATATCCCAAACCTGAAAATTCCTTAAAAGTCATCATCATAAACTCTTAAAATTTTGAATATGAAATCCGCCTTACGAACTGCAAACTAATTTGGGATGAAGGCTGGATTTTTCTCCTGCGGAGTAAAAAGATTTCCATGTTAAAACCAAGAAAAAATGGCAAAAGTTTCAAGCTATATTTTTGACATAAGGTTGCTGCCTTTTAATGACGGCGCATACCCTATGCACAAGCTTGTTCCTAACGTTGTTAACGATGAGCATTTTATTTTTTCCTTCTTCAACTTTTCTGAGAAAATATGCTCTGATATCGGGATCATGATTGATAGCCGCCAAGGCACTCATATGCAAGTGTTTTTTAAGCGTTCTGTTAGCCATAGGATGTATTCTGGATTTTCTATGGATACTCGACCCAGAGGTATATTCAAAAGGCACTACACCGCTGTAGCAAGCCAGTTGTTTCGGGTTGTCATAGCGCGTAAAGAAGTTTGTGAATACGGTAAGGTGAAGTGCGGTAATCTGACCAATCCCAGTTACCGAAGTCACCAAGCCAACCGTTTTGTTAAGTTTGTCGTCAGAAAGAATCAGTTTTTTAATTTCAGCTTCAATACGTTTGATTTCATCCTCAAGGTTTTTGTTGATCCTTTTCAGGTTTTTCCTGGCAAGTTTCCCAATTTCGGGAGAGAAACGCTCAAGTTCATTGGGATATTTATTGATGTCAGCTCTAGTGTTGACGAGCTTTTTTCTAATCTTAAGCAGAATTTTCATTTTTTCAAGAACTTCAGCTATAGGTTTATAAAGTTCCAGTTCTCGGTAATTTTTGGATGCATAAAAGGCTATTCTTTTAGCATCAACTCTATCGTTTTTACCTCGGTGAAGACCAATGCTCTTGGTGATCTTTATAGGCATCTCAACGCAAAAGTGTGCTTGTTTTTCAACGAGCTTGGTAATAATAAGCTTTCCGTACACCCCAGTATGTTCCATGCATATCAGCGTGTTGTCCAAAGAAATTTTCTGATTTTTAAGAAGTCTAATAAAGGCGTTAGTCCCCTTTTTGGTATTTTCAAACACATAAGAGGCAGTCCTGTCATTTTCGATGATAGCGACGTCAAAGAACTTTTTCGATATGTCAATACCGATAAAGTAGCAAAAGTTTTGTCTGTTCATAATAGATAAGATTTTAGATAAATGACCAGTATCCAGATAACCATCGAACCCCTGATAATAGGTCTAAAAACCTGAATTTCCATCTGATGCCGGTCCGGAGATAACTGACAAGGGCTTTTATCAAATAAAGTATAAGCCCGAAGCTTTGAATAGCGTATAATTCGCCCCTATCAGTTTGGTCACAGTTTATTATTATGGGGAGTATTCCCCGATAGAAAGTTAACAATTACAGAAACTCACTAACATATAAATAATCCCTAAATAAAGCGTGTTCGCTAAACTAAGGGGGAAGAGCAAGAGGGTAACACGCTGGCGCGGCGTTACAAGCGTTTGATTCATTTCAATAGCTTGCCTATCAATTAGTTATACTAAAATCTGAAGGAGAATCGGGATTGGGCTTCCTGATTTTTGCGTCAAATCGTCTCGAAATGCCCATAAACAGGCAAGAATTTGCGGCAAATTGAAATAAAAAGTATCGATAGGATTGAAAACATTTAGCAACATACGTTTCAAAAAGGCGACCGCACTGAAGTTTCAAGAGTTTTCCAGAAAGTTCTTTAAAACCCATACCGAAGCACTACAAACCATGCTTGATTTTTTTCATTACAATGAAATTTCACCCTTGGAACGTTTTGGGCCCACCGCCAGAACCTTGGAGAACCTCATTAAAAAAAGATTCAACGCCATGGCAGCGATCATGAAGGAAATGGACAACCGAGGAATAACGCCTACCAAGGCCATGATGGAACTACTCTTCGAGCATGCTCCTCAACAGAACAAGCAGCAAAAATCCCCATCATCCAACAAACGAGATGCGCCCGTTAAGGATGATGCTTTCTTTAAATCGGCTTTTGAGACCATTGAACTGCAGAAAGAGAATACCGTAATGAAGCAAAATCTCGAACAGCTGCAGCAACAGTTTATGGAAACCTTAGAGAAGATTGAAGTAACTAAATCAAGTTTCGGCAAATCAAAATTGTATTTGAATATGAAGCTGGAAGATTATACTCAATTAAAAGAATCACTTAAAACAATCTGAGCCATGTACATCAGTATTACAAAACAACATTTGAACAACAATTTCTCACAGAGTTCTTCCGATTTCGTGGATTATTTGGAAAAGGAAAATGAAGGTGTCTTACCTGAAATGCAAGAACCTTTTTTTAATCAGACGACTGACGAAATTCCTCCGGAACAGGTCATCAAAGAAATCGATGGGAATACCGCCAAGCTTAAGAAGGTCGAACCCAAATTTTATTCCCTGACCATCAATCCGAGTCAAAGTGAACTCAAGGCGATTGATAACGACCCTGAACTACTTAAAAAATATGTAAGGGAAGTCATGAAGGATTATGCGGCTTCCTTTCACAGGGACCAACCTGTTACCGTAGACGACATCAAATACTTTGCGAAAATTGAACACGGGCGAACCTTTAAAGGTTTTGACCGCGAAATCCGAGAAAATCAACCCTACCGGGCACAAATCGTTAGGCTTGAAAATGACATTCGTAAAGTGGAGCGGGGCGAACTCACGGGCAATGTTGCGGCCATGCAAAAAAAAATAGCAAAACTGAATTCTGAAATTCCCCATAAATTGGAAGGAAAGCCCATTGAACAGGGCATGAAAAAACCAGGTTTCCAAACTCACGTGCATATTATCGTAAGCCGAAAGGATGCCAGCAATCGGTATAGCCTATCCCCAGGAAGCAAATACATGGGGTCGGAAAGCAAGTTGAACGGTAAGATGGTCAAGCGCGGTTTCAACCGTGATCTATTTTACAAAAGGGCCGAAAAGACCTTTGATACCCTATTCAACTACAAACGCAATTTTGTGGAAACCTACGAGGCCAGAAAATCCTATCTCAAAGACCCCCATCACTATTTTGCCTACCTACTTGGACTTCCCACGAACGAACGCAGCGCAGCATTTAAAATTTTGGGCAAAGCCGGGGTAAGGGTCCCCCAGGTGAACATTCCTACGAATAAAGTCCAAATGGCGCTTAAGACAATCAAACAGTTCAAGAAGGCCATGGACTTGGCCCGGTCATCCAGTTCTATAGGAATCTAACAAAATATGCAAATGCTTTCGGTCATTCTCCTATATTACGTTTCCGCTTCTGGATTGATACTCCTTGTGCATCGCTATTACCGCCATGCCTTTATCAGTCTTGCCGTGATATTTTTGTACTTGGGTTTTGTGGGTTGTTTTGAAAGTAGCTTTCAATACTGTCTGTTTTTTTGCTTCAAATGGATTCTGCCTTTGTACGCCATCAGTATGGTTTGTCATGCGGCCTTAATTGAAAGTGATGTGACCAACATGCCCAAAAAATATCAGGCCAAGTTTCGGCTTAGAAACGGGGTGCTGAATATGAAAAACATCCGTAGGGGTGTTTCCATCATTGGATCAGCAGGAAGCGGTAAAACGGAATCCGTTGTCTTCAGTTTTCTCAAACATTTCAACAAGTATGGATTCTGTGGGGTAATTCACGACTATAAACATTTTGAGATTACCGAAATGGCGTATCCCCTCTTCCAGAATCCAAAAGTTCCTTTACACATAGTTTCCTTTGATGATATCTATGAACGGGTCAATCCCATTGCGCCACGTTACATGGAAGATGAGGAAAGCGTCAATGAAATATCCCGTGTGCTCTTGGAGAACCTATTGGAACAAAAAGAATCGGTAGCCTCGGGATCTTCCAAGTTTTTCAACGATGCGGTTGAAGGACTTTTGGGCGGATTGATATGGAAGCTTAAAACGGCACATCCCGATTATTGCACCTTGCCCCATCTGATCGCGACCTACCAATATCTGGATACAGAACAGCTCGTTTCCTTTCTTAGTTCGGACTTTACTTCAAAAGCCATGGCGGATGCATTTATTTCCGGAATCGATTCCGAACGGCAAACGGCCGGGGTAATGAGTACCTTGGCGAACGCCCTCAAGAAAATCAGTACACCGCGTATCTTTATGACCCTTTCGGCTGATGAAATTCCTTTGGATATAAATAATCCCAAGCATCCATCCTTAATCTCCGTTGTAAACAATCCAAAGTTCGATACGGCCTATTCCCCTGTTATCGCTACAATTATTCATACCATTACCAAACAAATGAGCATTCGTAATCGGCTATCTTCCTTCTTCCTTGCGGAGGAAGCATCCACTTTTCGATTGTTGAACATGCAACGGATTCCGGCTACCTTAAGGAGCTATGATATTGCAACGGTTTACGTACTCCAGGATAAGATTCAAAACGATCTTATGTACGGGGACAAGGCCAGTAAAGCCATATTGAGCAATCTCTCCTACCAGTTCTTCGGGAAGGCCAACGACCCCGACACGGCAAAATACTATGAACGCTTTTTTGAAATCATCAAACAGCCCACCCGAAGTGTCAGTAAGAGCAGCAATTGGAATTTCGATGCACGGATTACCAAAGGGGAAAAGGATGTAAGCAAGATTCGCGCAGATGTTTTCTTCCGATTGAAACGCGGGGAATTTATAGCCTTTACCGATGGCAAGGACAAGCGGGTCAAGTTTGAAAGGCCTGACATACAACGAGAACTCCCAAAGCCGGTCTTTGCCCAAAACCATCCTGAGATTCGCGCCAATTTTCAACGTATACATCTTGAGGTTCGAAGGCTATTTTCATGATGCGAATTGGACCTAACGACATCCAATCAAGATGAAATTTGGTTCATTTTGATGCTGAAATTTCGTATATTTAATGGTTATCCCAATCCCTAAATCGTGTGGTTCAATCAGGCAAAATGTGATATTTATATGGGTACCGGAGCCGGTACCAAGTTGCTAAAGGAAATCGGAAACGCCCAACGTTCCGTGAAAATATCCTCACCCTACCTATCCCCAAAAATGGTCGACGAATTGGTTTGGTTACATAAAAAAGGGATAAAGGTCACCTTGATAACTTCCGATAAATTTGACAGTAGAAGCTATCGCCAGGAAAGGAGTATTCAACCGTTGGTGGTTCAGAACCGGCATTTGGATGAGGAGGCCAACCAGGTGAGAAAAAGATGGTTCCTAACTCAAAAGATATTGATGGCTGGCAGTATTGCATTAGCCCTACTCCTACTTGTACTAATATTAACATCGTACGATTCAACTTATATCTATGGGTTAGGCTTTGCTTTCCTCCTTTTTTTGTGCTCCAGATATGCGAGGAGAAAAACTAAGCTTATCAAAATTTACTCGTACACCTATTCATCGCTTTTTCCATTTAAGGTTTTCGTTGCCCCGGATTCTTATCAAATCAACGATATGTTTATCCATGGTAAAATCTATATCATCGATGGCCATACGGCATATTTGGGTTCGTTGAACTTTACGGAGAGCGGTACCAAATACAACTATGAAACTAGAATTCGAGTAACGGATACGGAAGCTGTTTGGAAAATTGAAGAAGAATTTGATGCCTTATATGACCATCCTGACTTGGCTTTTTTTGGTATTGAAGAATGGGGCAGATCAATTTATGCTGAACCTATTAATCAAAGTTCTTCGGAATTAAGAGTAACTTTTAGTTGATTTTTAGTGTTCCTTAAAAGGTAAATTAAGGGGACTACTAAATGAGACCGCAATTGAGACTTTTGATTACCAGGTTCTAAAGTGTAGGCAAACTGTCTTATTATTCGGCCGATTAATAGGACCATAATTATAATTTATAACGGCCTAGGATTTTCACTATGCAGCGCTAAATAATGAAATGTATATGTTGTAACAACGTAAAGCGAATTGAAACGCATATCAGAAACAATTTTGACAAGAAATTTCACTACATTGTTCTTTTGTAAATTGAATGATGAGCTTTCCTTTACTTGCCGGTATTGCGGCTTCAATATTGCATGTGGTTTCAGGGCCAGATCATTTGGCTGCGGTTACCCCTTTAGCGATTGAAACGAGACGAAAAGTCTGGAAAATAGGTTTATTTTGGGGTTTTGGACATCTGACCGGAATGCTTTTGATCGGGTTGCTTTTTCTTCTATTTCGGCAATACATTCCAATAGAGAAAATATCGGAACATAGTGAACAGCTAGTTGGCGCCGTTCTAATTATCGTAGGACTCTGGGCATTATACAGTGTTTTCAGCAAAAGAAAAAACCACAAACATCCGCATGTGCATGACGCGGAAGAGCCCTATATTCATATACATGAGCATGAACATGATAAAAATCAGCCAAACCATAGTCACGCTCATAATAAAAAGATGAAACAGAATCAATGGTCATCTTTTGGGATAGGCGTTTTACATGGACTCGCAGGAATAGCACATTTTATTTTACTCCTTCCCGTATTGGGATTTGAAAATAAATTTGATAGTATTCAGTATATCATTGGCTTCGGAATGGGCACAGTATTGGCTATGACGATTTACACATTCTTACTTGGACAATTAGCGAAGTACTCCAAAAAACAAAACAGTAAATCCCTTTTTAAAATGATACGCTTATCGGGAGGAGTTTTCGCAATTGGTATAGGTGTCTACTGGCTGTATCTTAGTTTTTAGAGCTTTAAATCCGTTATCACTACCCGATGATTTCCCGTATCTGCAATGATTAGTTTATTTTCTTGGGTGGTTATTGAAAAAGGCCAATACAGGGAGCTTGAAGTTCCCATCAAAGTTTCTTTATTGTCGCTGCCTGTTTTAAAATCTCGTTTCCCAATGACCGCTGTTGCTTCAGGATTGTTTTTCGCAGGGATTTTATCAAACCATAATACTCTACTATTCCCAGTATCATTTACCAGTATCCCATCTTTGTAAAAGCAGGCATCATAGGTCCAATTTAAGGATTTTGAAGAGGGAAACAAGCCAAACTGATTTTGTCCACAAGCATTGAAATCGGTTTGTCCAATAATACTATCTGCGGGTTTTGAAAATGCTTTGTCAACATCATTCCACAGTAGGGTTCTATAAAATTGAGTATCAGCTACTATCATTTGTCTTTTGGCGTTTACCTTAACGGAATAGGGCCAAATAGGCTCATGATTTTCATAATCTCTAGTCGAAAAATCAGGCTTGCCAATTACCTCGTCGGCCGGAGCGAAGCTGGTCTTAGGAATTTCACTGTAGTACAGTATTCTACGATTACCGGTATCAGCTACCCATAAACTTCTTCCATCAGAAAAAACACCATAGGGCCAGTTTAGGGTTTGAGCAGAAGGGGCATTTGCAATACCACCAACATTAGTTTGATTTGATTCAAAATCGGGTTGACCCAAAACTACATCAGCCGGTTGTCCATTTTCAGTTGGTAATGAATGCCAGATGAGTACGCGGTGATTCCAGGCATCGGCAACAATTACAACAGTACCATTACTCCATATTCCCGAGGGATATTGCAAGGTACTCGCAGTTACCGGACCACCAGAATTGCGACTTGTTTCTAGTGCATCAATCTGGCCTAAAACAATATCAGGTTCTTGATATTCTGTCTTAGGAATTTCATTCCAAATGAAAACACGGTTGCGCCCCGTATCAGAAACAAAGAGTTTATTTTTCGCGGTGAAAACCCCTCTTGGAGCTAAAAATGGCATTTGTTCAGAGCCCTTAAAAACATATGAATTAGTAACGTTTTTGCCTAGCGTTTCAAAATCCATATTAACAAATTCTAGGCAACTGTTCTCCTGGAAGCATACTGATCACGCGCTTTCCTCCTATCGCACTTTCCATAATTACTTGTTTCGGATGTTCTGCAACAACACTTCCTATAATCCGGGCATTGTGTCCATTTTCATCTTTATGCAAAGCGGCCAACACAGCATCAGCCTCTGACTCGGACACGAAAGCAATAAAAAGTCCTTCATTAGCAACATACATGGGGTCTAAACCTAATAACTCACATGCGCTTGCCACCTGTTCTTCCATAGGCAAATCTCGTTGAATCAGGTCGATACCAAGTTCAGAAGATTGTGCAATTTCTTTCAATACAGTCGCAACACCTCCCCGAGTGGGATCGGTCAACAAATGAATGCTTTCTCCATACTGCTCAATCAATCGTAGTATGGTATAATTTAAATTAGTTGTATCACTCTTGATTTCTGAATCGAATTCCAAACCTTCCCTAACCGACATGATAGCCATCCCGTGGTTTGCAATGTTACCGCTGACAATAATCTTATCTCCTACGGAAATGTTTTTTACGCGGATATTTGCTTTTGGATGAATGGGTCCGATACCCGAGGTATTCACGAAAATTTTGTCGCCTTTACCCTTTTCAACCACTTTGGTATCACCTGTAACAATCTGTACACCAGCTTTTTCACAGGCAAATTTAATCGCTACCAGAATATCCCAAAACTCTTTTACCGGAAGTCCTTCTTCAATAATGAAGCTTAACGAAAGAAACTTCGGAGTAGCACCGCAAACCGCCAAATCATTCACAGTTCCGTTTACCGCCAACTCTCCAATATTTCCTCCGGGGAAAAATATGGGAGATACTAAAAAGCTATCCGTAGAAAAAGCAGTTTTACCATGTAATTCCAAAAAAGCACCATCATGGCGTTCGTCGAGGATATCGTTTTTCAGCAAATCAAAAACACCACTATCTAAAAGTTTGTTGGTTAGTACTCCGCCACTTCCATGACCCAATGTGATCACATCAAAGTCAAGTTTAGGCATGGGGCATTGCAACTGCATGCGTATTTTATTATTTTCTGACATTTACTCGATAATCGAAATTAAAGTAATTCGAGCTTTACCCCGAAATACAAGGTTCTTAATTTTAAGTGCCATGGGAACTTGCCCAGAGCTAGGTTTTTATTGATTAAGCTTCCACCATTCCAGAAAAATGATAGTAGGCCGCACAGGCCCCTTCACTACTGACCATAGGCGCGCCAAGTGGATTTGTAGGTTTACATGTCTTGCCAAATTGAGAGCACTCAAAAGGCTTTTTGATTCCCTTCATAATCTGTCCTGAAATACAATCTGGGTTTTCAGGTGCCTCTTCAATCGTGACACTAAATTTTTTCGTAGCATCAAACGCGGCATATTTCTCACGAACGGCATAGCCGCTATCAGGAATTTCCCCTATACCTCGCCACATTTGATTTCGTACTTCAAAAACTTCATCGATGACTTTCTGAGCTTCTGGGTTTCCCCCTTCCCGGACAATTCTCGCATATTGATTTTCAACCTCTGACTTACTTTGCTCTAATTGACGGATAACCATCAAAATACCTTGCAAAACATCTAAAGGCTCAAAACCGGTAACCACAATCGGCACTTTATATTCTGCCGATATGGGATGATATTCCGTATTGCCCATTATAGTGCATACATGACCTGCCGCTAAAAAGCCATCAATTTTACTTTCCTCATCATCGATCACAGCCTTTATTGCCGGTGGCACCAATACATGGGAAGCCAAAATCGAATAATTTTTTACACCTCTGCGATGCGCATGAACGACGGATAATGCATTTGCTGGAGCGGTTGTTTCAAAGCCCACAGCAAAGAAAACAACCTCTTTATCAGGATTGTCTTCAGCAATTTTCACAGCCTCCAAGGGGGAATATAAAATCCGTACATCGGCTCCTTCTGCTTTTGCTTCAAGCAAACTTTTTTGGGAACCAGGTACGCGTAGCATATCTCCAAAAGAACAAAGAATCACACCCTTTTCTGAGGCGAGATACACCGCTTTATCAATCAAATTTAAAGGGGTGACACAAACCGGACAACCAGGCCCGTGAATCATTGTAACCAAATCTGGTAACATCTCAATGATACCATTTTTCACAAGGCTATGTGTTTGCCCACCGCAAACTTCCATAATCGACCAAGGTCTGGAAACGGTATTTTTTATTTCTTGCAAATACTTTTTTGCTAACTCTGGGTCGCGATATTCTGACATATACTTCATGAGTAGCCGATTTAATTGGTTTTTGGCAAATATTCATCTACATCCGTAAGATCTCCCAGTTCGCCAATCTCTTCCAGATACTTAAACGTTTTTTGAGCTTCTTCTTCATCTACTTTGCTGATGGCAACACCAACGTGTACCAGTACATAATCGTCAATATCGGCATCCGGCAACATTTCTAAACTGGCCTCTTTGGTTATACCACCAAATAAGACTTTAGCCATGCGCACCTTGCCATCATACTTCATTTCAATACTCTTGATTTTACCTGGAATCGCTAAACACATAATTTACTTTTTAATATGCTGATAATAGGAGAACTGACCGAACGAAATGTTCTCATCGTTACTAGACAATATACGATTAAATTTTATATTAATTTTTGAATCTCCACCTAGTTTTATAAGCTTTTCGACGAGAATTGAATTTTGAAAAACCCCTCCACTACAAGCAATAATACTAAAATTATGTTGTGCGGCTATTTTGAAAATTACAAGCGCTAGTGTGTGGATAAAACTATGTGCAAGTCGAGGAATTGAGAAACCATCGACCATAGCCTGGTGAATATTTTGAATGATTGTTTTTGTAGGAATGTTTTCAAATACTACCCCTTCTAAAAAATCAACTTCATTATTTCCAACATACTTTTTTGCTTGATTTTCTAATAGCATTGCAGCCTCACCTTCATAACTAGTCACATCTATTATACCCAACAAGGATGCGACCCCATCAAACAAACGTCCTACAGAGGATGTTTTCAAGGGATTGTTCTCCAACATTTTGAGGTAGACTTTCCATTCTGTTTTAGAAAATTTCTTCTCGGCGATTTGTTTTTCTCCATCAGGCAGCATACTTAATAATGATAATCGAGGTTCCTTTGCCATTTTATCTGCGGCCAACCAGTCATAATACTCAAAATAAAGGAACCGTTCCATTGCACGATTTTGATAGGTGAAAAATTCGCCTCCCCATATCATTTCATCTTCTCCCAATCCTGTTCCATCCCAAACTACACCAAGTATTTTTTCTTCAGACGCGAATAAACCATGCTCTCCTAAGACACTTGCCAAATGGGCTTTATGGTGTTGTACGGAGACAAGCTCAGCACTCCATGTTTCTGCCAGTTCCCTTCCTAAAATACTGCTTTGATACTGTGGATGCTCATCAACCAAAACAACATTCGGTGGTGTTTGAAATAATTCTATAAACTGCTTAAGATTATCTTGAAGCCTCTCCAAAACATCATAACTATCCAAATTTCCAAAATACGGACTCACATAGGTATGAAAATTGGGAACAAATGTGAATGTACTTTTTAAATGGGCACCCATAGCCAGTATTTTATCATCTGACTTTCTTGCATTCAGATAGTTTGGAGCAAGACCGCGAGAGCGGCGAAGTGTTAGTTGTTGTTCTCCGACGAACCTAAATACAGAGTCATCCTGCGGGAAAGAAATTCCCAAATCATGATGGAGGAAATAATCGGTCAATCCAGCTAGTTTTTGAATTGCGTCGATTTTTTTTGAAATAATTGGAGAACCATGCATGTTTCCGCTAGTGGCAATAATTGGAATGTCCAATTCATCCATCAAAAGTGTAAGCAAAGCCGACGAGGGCAACATGACTCCTAAATGATCCAATCCTGGTGCAATACTTTCCTTTTCCAAATTATCAATAGATTCCTTCGGGTTTAAAATTACGATTGGAGCAACCGAAGAAGTAACCGCGTTTTCCTCTATAGAGCTTAGATTAAAATCTTTCTTGATTTTGTCCAGAGATGGGTAAAGCAACGCAAAAGGTTTTGCTGGGCGCTGCTTTTTCTCACGTAAACGTTGTATGGTAGTTTTATTATTGGCATCGCAACACAGCAGATAACCATTAGTGTTTTTAAGTGCTAGAATGCTTCCTTTTCGGATTAAATCAGATGCTTTTTCTATGAGCATTCTCTGGTCTCCATAAAATTGCTTTCCGTCGTAATCTTGAAGTTCCAGTTTAATTCCACAGTCACCACAGCTATTGGTTTGTGAATGAAATCGTCTGTCATCGGGATTAGTGTATTCCTCTTGACAAGAAACACACATTTTAAAGGCATCCACTGTGGTATTTTTTCTCTCAAAAGGAAATTGGGTCGTCACCGAAAATCTAGGTCCGCAGTTGGTACACGTGGTAAAAGCATAAGCATAACGGCGATTGGTTGTATCCCTAATTTCTTCTCTGCATGACTCGCAGATGGCAAAGTCAGGCGTTAAAGGGATATTGACTTGCTGTTTTGACTCCGAAGGAACTATCTTAAAATCCTTAAATTCCTGAAAGCTAATTTCAGAAATCGAATGGGACTGAATAACTGAAATTTCAGGAGCATCATTTAGGATACGCTCTAAAAACCTCTGCGCCTTTTTCGCAGATAAATTGCAGTTAATTAATACCCCATCCTGATTGTTGCATACGGTACCCTTTACGGCAAACTCTTTGGCAAGTTTAAACACAAAAGGTCGAAATCCCACGCCTTGAACTTGTCCGGAAATTGTAATTTCAAAGGTTTTTTGCATTTAGCCATTATCCTTTCTTCCGCTCAATTTTATCCAGCAACCAATTACACCATTCATCAATTCCCTCTCCGTTTGTTGATGAAACTTGCAAGACCTCAATTTCATGATTTACCTCTCGTGCATCTTTAATTACTGCTTCTACTGAGAAAGGAACGTAAGGCAATAAATCAGCTTTTGAAACTAACATCATATCGCTGGTCAAAAACATTTTAGGATACTTTTTAGGCTTGTCATCGCCTTCTGTTGTTGCCATTAAGGTAACGCGATAGTCTTCACCCAAATCGAAAGATGACGGACAAACCAAGTTGCCAACATTTTCAATAAAGAGCAAATCGATGTTTTCCAAGTCGAATTGGTCCAAAACCTGATGCACCATTTGAGCTTCCAGATGGCAAATACCTCCCGTTACTATCTGCAGGGCATGTATGCCGGTCTCTCGAATACGCTCTGCGTCGCGTTCCGTTTCTAAATCTCCGACCATCACGGCCATCGTTATTTTATCCTTTAGTTTTTCTGCAGTTTTCTGCATTAAAGTGGTCTTACCACTACCTGCTGATGAGGTTATGTTGATTAAAAGAGTATTGGTTTTAGCCATTTCCTTTTTAATAATATCCGCTACAAAATCATTTGCTTTAAGCAAATTGATATTGGTGTTCTCGCATTGCACAGTCCCTCGTGCCGCCTTTGTTGATTTATCTACCATTTTCTTTTTTCATTTTTAACCATTTTTGGTCTTACTTTTTAGTATATCTAACTGGCTAGGTCAATCTTCAAACTCTATTTTATGAATAAGCATTTCCTCGCCTTCAATCACATTTTTACTCGGTCGTCCGCAATTATCACAAAGAAATCGATAGTTTTTAACATTTGTAATATGATTGCAAACTTCACATTGAATTTTCAATTGTGTCGACTCTATTTTCAGAGCAACGTTCTGAAATCTACCATCCCTTAAATGATAAACATCATACGCATTATGTAGTAGACGCGGCTCTATGTTTGAAAGGATCCCAACTTTCAGATGAATTGCTTTCATCTTTTGAAGTTTCTCAGCCTCAAACTCTTGTTCTAAAGTCGCAATAATGCTATTTACGATAGATGTTTCGTGCATAACGCTCCTAAATTAAACTTTTAACTTTTTCCAATTCTTGAAGATGTTTCTCAGCTTGTTCTAGTATACCTGAATCTGTGACCAAAGTTTTTACTTCCTCGGCTTTTTCCTTCATTTCTTCATATTTTTTCAACTCCTCCTCATTAGTTTCGTTATGTGTAAGCCATCCCAATTCCAATTGATTCAACAAGGTTAGGGCACGTTCAAAGGGGTATGCTTCTGCCGTTCTTACCTCAAGTGCCTCCTCAAACAGTCCCGACGCTTTATCCAGGTTATCATGAATTTTTGCCGGAGGAAAATGCATTAAGGCGGTCGCATAATTATGACTTGCCATCGCATTCTCATACGGATACTTGTCTTTTGTATAAAAAGCCAGAACTTCTTTGAAGGATGATGCACAAAAGGCCGTCCACATTGGTTTCTCATCAGCAGCTACCGGAATTTCAGAGTAAATTAACGCCAGATTGTGGTGAACATCTGCAAATTTCTGAGGATGTGTATCTCGCTTGAACACTTTCAATACATCCTGAAACGCATTAATGGCTGCCTTATAATATTGAGGACTTCCATTCTTTGACCAGGTATATAATAGAATCGCTTTTTTGAATCCGGCCTCTCCTAAGAACTCCGGAATATCTTCTTCTTTAAAATATTGAATCGCTCTATTAATAAGTTCTTTGGATGCAATAAAGTCTTCCTTAAAATTGGCAATTTCTGCTGCATCGACCAACAGCATTCCTGCCTGTATTTTAAGGCCCTTAGCTTCAAACTGAGCAATAGACTGCAACTGTAAATTATGGATTTTATCCAATTCTTGGCGAACATAAGGAACCTGTAATTGTGCCATTAAAATTCCCGCTAAAAGGGTAGACATCGCATTTTTAGCATCATCGGAAATGGCAATTTCCAGTTGTTCTTCGGCTAACTGTTTAGCTTTATCTAAATCCCCTGCATCCAAGAGTAAATTCAAATAGTGCTTTGCGGTAAATACCTTGATCTCATCATTTTCAGCGTTGGATAATGCTTTAGCAAATCCATTTTGTAGTTCGTTGAAGTCCCGAGGTTTTTCAACTACACCATAATAGCCGAGAATTGCGGTATTATGAAGGGATGTGTTGCTACAAAAATCTACCATATCTGCGGAAATTTCGTATCCGAAATGCAAATGTGTCGCAATCAAAAGGTGATGGTATAGCGGATTTTCTTCAGAAATAAACTCAAAAGCCTTTTGATGGTTTCCTAATTTATAGAAAACCAAAGCAAGTAAATTTTCTTGGCTAAGGGATGTTTTCGGAAACACGTATGGTGGCTCCAAATCATACCAATCTAAAGGAATGGTAATTTCATCGGAATCTATCACCAAGGATTTGTGGTCTTTGATTGTGTCGGCATGCTCAGTTATCGAAACCAATTCATCTAATCGGTCTACGGAAGCAATAGCCATCTGAACTTTTTGATAGATATCAGTTGTTGTTAATATTGTAAGCATTTTTATTTACTTTTTGTGTGCCCCTAGAGTCTTTTGCCGCTGTTTGCTGCATATGTTTACCATAAATTTCTGCAAGTCGCTCTGAACGGTAATCCCCTATATGCTGTATCAAAATTTGGCTAGGGTCTTTGGTATTGATAAATATAAGCAAAACTTCCCACCGCCCTTTTGTCGGGGTGACCTTGTATTGGACCTCGGCATCCATAAGCCAATTGTTTTTCGGTTTCGTCATGTTCTATTTAGACACTGATTTTTATCAAGTCCGTTTTTTCGATGATTTCATAATCCAATTCCCTATCCGATGCATCTAAGTCATTATCTATTAAAATCTCACGTACCGCAAGGGTTTTATCTCCCTTCAAGTTACGGGATTTCAAGAGAAACTGGGTCGATTTATACATTTTTACGAACCATTGACTGGAGACCGGCGTAATCAAAATCTTTTTCTGTTCTTCCACATAGGTAACATAAGCAAAATGGATTTCGCCGAATATTGTTGTAACGAGCTCGGCATCTAAATAGATATGGGAAGATTTTAGAGCAATTTTTGTACTCACGAGGGTATCGATTGATTTAAATCTTCCACAATGTGCTGCACGACCTTATCGCCAGCTTCCCTTACCACATCACTTAAATCAACTTCGAGTTTAGTATTCTCGATAGCGACCAAATACACTTGAATATCCTCTGGATAGTCATCTTGTAAAATCTTTTTGGTATAGGATAAGGCTTGATCCCATTTCATCCCATGGAGAAAAACCAGAGGGTCATCTTGGGGTGCTTTCATTACCTCTTCCGCAGGGACCTTAAACAAAGTTCCCACAGGTTCATTGCTATTCAAGACTGCGTCTACCAAAATTATCCTATCATGCCCTTTTAAACCAAAGAGCACTTCAAAGGCTGCTGTGCCCATATCAAAAATCGTAATATCCTCAGAATCCGGAAGCTTTTTGCGCAACTGTTCAATGACATAAATACCAATTGCATCATCGCTCCGCACCGGATTTCCAAATCCCATTATTGCAGTCTTCATCTCGTTAGATTTATGGTTAAAGTAAAAACTTTCCCGAGGTTACCCACAGGAAAGTCTTTTTAAAACTATGTGCTAGAAGTTAAAGTTTAAATCGCGATAGCTCCACACCACTTTTTGCATCATGGGCATGTACAGTACAAACCAGGCAAGAGTCAAAAGAGCGAGCGACAATACCTACCTCAACAGGATCTAATGGATCTTCGATAGTCGTCCCCAAAAGAGCAGTTTCTATAGGTCCAGGATTATCGTTACCATCTTGAGGGCCAACATTCCATGTTGTCGGCGCCATAACTTGATAGTTTTTGATGACACCATCCTTAATTTCAATCCAATGAGCTAAAGCTCCCCTTGCTGCTTCAGTAGCACCAAAACCTTTGCCGTCTTTCTCAACAGGTTTAGTGTAGAATTCACCATCCAGGTCGATTTCTGACAACCATTGCTCGATGAACTTATAGATTCTTGGTGCTTCATGTACACGGGCCAAAACCCTTGTGAAGACGCTGGGACCCAACTTCTTGATTATATCGCCGAATAACGGGTCTCTAATTTGATGTTCCTTGTTATTAGGATTTGCATTCATGATTACTCTTGCCAATGGCCCTGCCTCTGCTGCGTGACCATCATATCGAGGCGATTTCGCCCAGCTATACTGTCCGTCAAAATTACTATCATGCAATGTTTGTGACGGAGCGGGAGTGGGAAGTGGCTCATCCCAAGGATGTAATCCGTCTTCTTGATCGTTGTACCATGAATGCTTCACATGCTCACTTACTTTCATATGGTCGAACTCGTGATAGTTTTCTCCATCAAAGAATCCACTAGACTGAATCAAGGCATCGTTTCTACCATCGATTGTTGGATTATTATAACGGTCTTTATGGAGGTAAGTACCTGTTGCCAAAAACTTCCCTACACCTTGACCAAATTTATCCAAGCCGAATTCAAGTCCGGCACGAATCAATAATCCCAAATCACTATTCTTTTGCGATTCATTCTCCTCTACCCAGGCCAACATATCGTCCCAAGTTTTAATTTCCATGTAACGCTCAATAGAGCAGCCCAACCAGACCGGCTCTAACCAATCGTTTTTGAATTGCGCCAATATTGCATGCGCTCGCGTAATATCTTTTAAGGTAGGAGCACACATCACCCCACCGGGCACCATATAACTCGAATGTGGCCATTGACCACCGAACAAGGCATAGATTTGAACTGGAAGCCCACTAGCGGTCAATCCTATTTGAAAGGTTTCCCCAACGTAGGCTGACCAGCGTTTTACCACTTCCTTATATAAAGGTTTATCGGCATACTTTTTATTAGCTAAATCCGTGGCGAAAATCGCATAATACCATCTTGGGATACTTTGAAGGGTTTCCGAAGCCTGACCA
>Ga0189281_100201_pt1 | contig 34904 bp, 36 predicted proteins | sample N26B72minimetaG_FD_130322 | JGI IMG/M metagenome (GOLD analysis project Ga0189281, IMG submission 130322) | Marine microbial communities from the Costa Rica Dome - N26 B7-2 mini metaG | ecosystem: Environmental > Aquatic > Marine > Oceanic > Photic zone | place: Costa Rica: the Eastern Pacific...
CATGATCCGCAGGGAATTACCGGAAGGGCCCTCGTATAGCGTCGTATCGCGGTAATTTGCGGTGTGGTCTTGGTTTACGATGAATTTGGGGCTGCTGATTAAAATGCGGGAATGATTATAGCTCAGCGGGGCATCTGCAATCTGATGCTGGAATCTCCCCGGCACGTTGCTCGTGAGCGGCATTGCACTGCGCGCTGGTGCTGTGCGCTGTGCGCGGAGCGTTCAATATGTCGTTAGGGTTGTGGTAGCATTCGGAGAGTGGAAGCTTGATGGGTCTTGGAGTTGAGTCGATTTCTTCGAAGACCAGGACATGGAATCCATCTGCCGGATTGAACATGACCGACAGCGGTGGGAAGCCAACCGCAAAAGTCTTGGGGTGATACACAGGTGAGTTGGGGTCGTGGAGCTCGCCGGTCGCGAGCATTGGGACGTTTTTCAGCATCCGAACTACTGAATCTTTGAACTGGCGATCTTCACCTTCGATGAGCGACATGAGTCGCCCGTGTGCCTTCGCATCCATTACTGCTACACCTTGTCGAAACTGAGGACGGCGGGCTTCCCAGCCGCCCTCAATGCCCGTGTACGGACGAGGTTTAGAAGAGGAAGGCACGTGCGCCGTCAGGGATGTCAAACTCGTAAGAAACTCCGAACTCATCCCCTCGATACCAGATGATGACCCAGGAGTCAGATGAGATTTGCTCGAGGCACGCATTAATCGCGAGTGTGTACTCAGCTGCTGCGGCTGCTCGGCAATCTGCGTCTGGGCAGTTGTTGAACTCGTCTCTGTAGGCTTTGCATGCGTTGTCATAGCAGATGACAACCGAAGCGGGTGATCCATCCGGTGCACTTTGACACGCTGGCCCGCTTGGACTCTGGAACGATTCCTCAGAAGTGTGTGGGAAGGTTTGGTTCGGGACATGAAGTCGTAGGCTCGCCTCAGATTCGAGTTGTGCGAGGGGGGCATCGATAGGTGTTTGGAGGATCGCGGCAGTGACGGCTGTGAATGCAATATGCATCTTTGGTCTCCATATTCTGGAAGAGATCTGTGCCCACCACGCTGGTGGGTTGACTCATCCAAAATCGGAGAGAAAAGCCTTCTTGCAACAGACTTACGGAATCCCCTATACTGGGGACCGTACTGACGCACGCATTTTTTAAGTTGATTTCTTGCGGGTTGAAGCATCTGTGACGGCCCATACAAATAGAGCGAAGTCATATGGGCGTCTGTTGTGATCCATTCAATATTTTTTTCATGAAGGATGATGCTATGGGGATACGAGATATTGAGTTTGTCGCAGCTCACCTGCCATGGGTTCGAAAGCACGCGAGAAAAATTGCCAGGAGAAATAGGCACACGGACACATGCGAGTTGGTCTCTACAACCTGCCGGAGGATGGCTGAACTGCCAGAGAGGGAACGCTTTGCAAACGATAGAGATGGGAAGTCGTACATCTCGCGTGTAATGAAGAACGCGGTCACTGATCACTCTCGACGGGAAATCAACGAGCGAAATCGCAGGCAGAGATATGCAACGCTCCACAGAGTCGCGGAGGTCGAGTTCCCAGAGCTCGACCGGGACCTGGTTGCTGAAGTGATTGACGAGATGGCTATGTTGAGTACAGGTCATCGTGACATCCTCAACCTGTACTGCAAAGGCTTGACTTCGCAGCAAATCGCAGCCCAGAGTCTGAATCCCAGCACGGTGCGAACACACATCAGATTCATTAAGGCCGAAATCCGAAACAACGTTGAGCAGAGGATCAAGTGATTGATCCAAGATATGAGCTTCGAATCCTCAGTGGTGATTCCCTTGAGGAAGTGCTGGAGGGAAGGGAAGATTCCGACCCTGACATCGTTATCGATGCACTTAATGTTTGGATTGAGCACACGGATTTGATACAGGCTCAGGACGCTCAGCATGCGATTGAGTACCTTCGTACTCGTCTTCCCGATTGCCTGACCGAAGAGATTCGTTTGATGATCGAGAGTGAGTCGCGTCGAAGAGCGATGTTTGAACCGACGAATACCAGCTTGGATGCCGGTTGCTTTATTGGTCCAAGCATCCATGATGGCAAGGGACGATACCGCATTGAAGAGCTTGTAGGCAACGGATCGCAGGGGAGCGTGTACAGGGCGACCGATCGCAAGTTTCAATCGGCGAAACGATCGACCGTTGCGATTAAGGTCTACAAGAGTCCTGATGCGCTTCGGAGAGTGCGTGTGCCGAGCATCGATCACCCAAATGCGGTTCGTGTCTACGATCATGACATCGACCTTAAGCACTCGCCATTGGCGTACCAGGTGTTTGAGTTTCTCGATGGGCCAACATTAGACGAGTGGGCAGAGCAAAAGATCGTCTCAATCAATGAGATCAGCGAGATCTTGATCCAGATTTGCAATGGTGTGCAAGCCATTCATTCACTCCCCATTGTTCATCGTGATCTCAAGCCATCGAACATCATCATGGCCGAGGGGCGTCCAGTTATTGCAGACTTTGGTGTTGCAGTGGACGATCTCGATGATCAAACTGTTGCGGGATCTCCTTTATGCATGGCTCCGGAACAGATGCGTCCCAATGCCGATTCGATTGCGGTTGATGTGTATGGGATCGGTGGGATCGCATACTTTTTGATCACTGGTACATATCCGAACGGCGAAACTGAGCTTGAAGCTTTAAAGTTCCTTTCGAGTCGGCGCAGCGTTGATTGCAGCATGGTGCATGGACGCATGCGTAGAGTGGTGAGGAAGTGTCTCAGTCGCATACCATCCGAGCGGTACGCTTCAGCTGATGGGATCAGAGCTGATGTAGAACGAATCAGGCGGTTCATGCCTACGGGTGCTGAAGGGCCGATTGAACGTGCTTGCCTGTTCCTGCGTCGGAATCCTTGGGTCGCAGCGGTATCTCTCATTGTTGTTGCGATATTGGTTACAATTGTCATAAACCAACAACTACAACTCCAAGAGCGAGATGCACTCCGCGTCCAAGTGGAAGAGATGAAGGGTGCATTCCAGAAGACCGTTCTCGACGCACGGCTTCGAGACGGCGAACTCAGTCCGGCGAGTATGTACACAATCGCTGCTTTGAGCAAGCGGTTCCCGGAGTGGAACATCTGGTCGCACGCAGCATTGATCTCGATGGAAGGTGAGTTGATGCTCCGCGATGCGGTTGAAATATACGCTGCCGATCCCGTTGTCTCTCGGATTGATATCGCCTTCAGTTGGTGGTTGCTCGGCGACGTGCAGAAAGCTGCGGGGCGTCCCAAAGATGTATCAGACGCTTCATACAACGAGGCAATTCGGTTGTTCCGACTCGTCGCGAGCCCAAGCGATCCCATCGTTGATCGTGTGAAGAGGTCAAGAGACAGATAGATAATCAGCATCTCTTGTTACCTCTCGCCTCTGCGATTCGCTGACGCGAGATGCGAGCATACTTCCCGTTGATCTCGACGCCGAAGAAGCGTCGACCCGTGAGTGTCGCCGCCACTCCTGACGCGCCCGCGCCGGTGAACGGATCGATCACGAGATCTCCTGAACGAGTCGTTGCTTCGATCAGTTGACGCATGAGCTCCACGGGTTTCTCGGTGGGGTGCTTGCGGTTGTGGCTTGGTGGCTTGGGAACATGCAGCACGCTCAGAGGACGCTTGCCTGGGAAGGCGAAGCGTCCCTTCGTAGCCCACCAGATCAGCTCGTGACGCGGGCTGAACTGCCTCTTGCAATCGCCCATCCCGTTGCCGCCTTTGTCCCAGACGACCTGAGATCGAATCACAAAGCCCGCGGATTCCAGGGCGATCTTGAACACCTCCTGAATGTCCCATCGTGTGAAGCAGAGGATTCCCCCTCCTGGCTTGCAGATGCGATAGGCGTCGTGCATCCACCAGATGAACGGACGCTCGTCGTTGGCGATTCTCACGCCCTTCTGGGACTCGTAGCCGATCCCGTAGGGTGGGTCTGTAAGAATGAGTTGTGCGCTTTCGGTCTTGACCAAGCGCAGCTTGGTCATTGCGTCTCCCTTTACGAGACGCTGCATTGATTCTTTGCTCATCGAGATACTTCGCTTCCATGCTCATATCCTCACTTGGCGACGGTATTTGCTTGCAGGCTGGCCGTCGTCAGGGGTGCCGGGCGTTCGCGCGCCCGGCCCCACTCCTTTATTCCGTAATGACATATCAATTGATTGAAAGGTGGTCGTTATGAATGCTCCAGAACAGTCATGGTGGCTCACTCCTGCCGCCACCCTTATAGCTGCCGTGCTTGGTGGGATGATTCCCATGATCACAGCTTTGATAATCTTTGAAATTCAAGGCGAGCGTGATAGGCTGAGAGAGCTCGCCGAGAAAGCAGAGAAGTTGTATAGGAAGGTTATTGATGCTCAAAATTTGTATACATCTATGCTTCGGTATTATGATGTCGAGGGGGATAAGGCTAGCCGAGATGATGAATTTGCGCCCTGTATGGAGGCAATTACTAATCAGGCTGCGGACTCTATATCTATGGTCACATATTCTACAGACCATGAGGTCGTCATACTTCTTGAGGGATTTCAAAGGCATATCCAAGTGCTGTGCGAGGGGATGAGAGAGCTTCGGGACTTTGAGATCGGGGACTCTTATGCAACTATTGATCATGATCCTAAGTATGACGAACTGACACATATCACGGAAAAAATAAGAGCTTCGCAGGAAAAGGTTCGAAAATCTGCTCTTCATATGTGCATTCGGATTTCTGAGCTTCGAGAGAAAGCGAATAGGACGCTGTATCAGCGTCTGCGTCAGGTAGTCCACAATGCTTGACGGGCTCACTGAGCTCATGTTGCTGATTCCCGATTAGTTGCGTTGTTTGAGTATTCTCCAAAATCGATCGCGACCCAGCGATATCGCCGATTGTCGAACATCAGGTTCTCCATGTGCTGGTCGAGATCGCTGTAGCCGAGCTTCTTGAGTCGATTGATCGTCTGCCAGAACTGGTCCGGCATCCGATCGAAGTGAATCAGTCCTTGATCGTGCATGCCTTCAACAGTCTCGCCGTCGATTTGTTCTGTGAAGTACCCGTATCGTGGCGTGCTGCGTTCGGGCAACCAGACGCGGACCACTTCTCCCACATCTGGGGCGAGCCCGTAACGGCGATAACGCAGCTGCGATCGGCGTGCTTTTCGTGTTTGCTCGAGGGAGCGGTAGACCTTGAGACCCCACGGGAGCATTCGGTCGTCGGCGAAGGGCTCCCAGGTGGTGAATCGCACGTCGGGCACGAAGATGCACTCCGCGCCGGCGATGCCCATTCCGAGCTGGGCCTTGGTGAGCTGGATAGAGCAGGCGATCCGCATCAGGCCGATACCTTCCTGCGTGGAGGGTGTGTGTTGGTCCACACCCCGTCCTGCTCGATGCCAGAGAGATCTTCCGGCCATCCGAGGAGTGAGTAGTCCAGGTGCATCACGCGATACACGGCACGGGGTGTTCCGTGGTATCCGGTCTCCTTGTTTCCGCCATTATTGCGGAAATCAATCTGCTCAAGGATTCCCGCATTTGTCATTGCTCGGAACATCCCGCCAGTTGAACGCAGATCGACGTCATCTTCGTACTGTGGCTGCTTGGATGCCCAGTGCGAAAAGTCGATCGCCTGGAACTCCGCGCCGATGCCACGCGTCCGAACATATGTCCACAGCAACCAGCGTAGCTTGAGGACTTTGCGGTTGCGTTCCGGGGAGCGTGTGTTGGGCGATGCGGTATCTTCGATTACTCGGATCCCGAGATCGTGCACGCGGCGTCCCGGTTTGGGTAGGTGATCCAAGTCCGCAAAGCTCATCTGGTCGATGTCGTCGTCAAAGGGTGCCATATCGTGCCTCCATGCACTCGTGGATACCTCGTGTCAGCTGATCCTTCAGCTGGCTCGTCTCGCTCGCTCTTGTGCTTTCCTCGGTATATCAAAGGATTGCGGCACGATCCCACGACTGGCGAACTCTCGCCCTAGAAACGCACGCATGCATTCGATGCAGCGCACCAGCGTGGGGGCATCGCAATGCAGGAAGCACTCTGGTTCGTACTCGAGGAACTGCGCTCCGGTCTCGGACTGGTCCTGCTGGTACACGTGCTTGACCACATACTGCTCAAGGCCCTCGTCGAACTTACTCGGGATCTGCTCGATTCCCTCGAGCATGATCCGATGAGCACGGTCGCGTAGGCGTTCGCAATCGTCCTTCATCGCCGCCCCCCAGGACCCGTAGTTCTTGGGTGCGTAGAGCGGCTTGCCGTTCTCTTTGGCGACCGGCTCGGCGAAGCTCATGAACATCTTGAACTGCTGATTGGTGTTGCGTTCGTGCTTGACCGATGGGTGCCCGGTCTCGCGATCGATGGGACACCCGCAGTGCTTCATCACCATGTAGCGTTGGATGATGTTCCACCCGGCAAATCGGGCAGCGAGGATGACGAGCTTCTGTTGCTTTGGTGACCAGCTCATGCGACCGCCGCCTTTCGGCTCTGGGTCTGCTTCTGCTTGGTGCGCTGGAAGCCGTCGTAGCCCTCCATCTCGCGGAGCGCGGAGTTGAGGTGCTTGACAGTGACAGTCTTGTCTCGTGCAAGCATGTTCGCATTGAGCATGAGGTACGCGGCGCTGCGGAGCCCGCCCCACCCGAGCGTGCTGGCCAGGTCTGCAACAAACGCAGCGCCGGAGAGGTCGATCTTGATCTTCATCGCGGTCGCGTAGTTCTTGATATCGTCGACGCTGTAGAGCGGTTCGCCGGTAGCCATGCACTCGGCGGTGATGTTGTAGGTCATCGAAACGAGCGACTTCATCTGCCCGTGGAACTGATCGAAGTCATCGATTGTCTCGAGGAGGTCCTGAGTACCCACCAGCACGATCGGGCACCCCGTCTGCTTGTGGATGTCTCGGATGATGTTCATCGCCTTCTTGCTCAGGTAGTGGACCTCGTCGAGCAGGATCAGGCGGTCGCTGTCCTTGAGCGACTTCACTAGGTTCTGCATCATGCGGTACGAGGTGTAGCGATCGTTGAGACCGAGCTCAGCAGAGAGTCTGCGGAGTACGGTCGATTGCGATCCATCGGTGCGGGTGAACTCGATGTGCGCCGAGTTGGGGATCATCGCGACCATCGCCTTGAGCACGGTTGTCTTGCTCGTGCCTGAAGGTCCGACGATTGCTCCCATTGATTTGCGGCGAACGATCTGCTTGATAACACCGATCATCTTCTCCGCGACATCGGTGGAGACGTATTGCCCTGGCATCTCGCCCACGCCGCCCTCAGAGCCCCGGAGCCAGCGATCGAGCTTGCGAGCGATGATCGTGTCGTTATGCTCGTAGCGGTCCTCCATGAAGCGCCTGACGGCCTTGCGAGCGACCCCGACCTTCTTGTCGACCTGTTCGTAGTTGAGCGACTGTTCATCGCATCGTTCGTTGACGCGCTGACGCACGAAATCGAGCTGCTCTTGCGAGAGCTCACCAGATGATGGCAGCATCCTTGCCTCCATAGCCCGCGACTCCTTCGCGGCCTGATTGACGAGAGTCTTGTCGTCTCTCGTGTTATTGCGATCACGGCTCATCGGAGGTGATCCATAATGCGGAGATCTGGGTCGATCTCCTCGGTATCGAAACCGAAGCCCTCGGCATCGGTCAGACTTCCAGTCGCGAACTCGTCATGCTCGACGTCTAGGTCAGCACTGATCAATGATGAGGAAGCGAACTCCGCCTCCTCGCTGAGATGCTGATCTCGCGCGGCTTCAATGATCGACCCGCAGTTCTCCGGATCCTCGTAGTGCTCAGCGCCCGCAGCTTTGCGGTGCTTCTGCTCTTGGACGTCATCGGGTGCGTCATCGAGTCGGGTGCGTACCAGACGCAGCTGAGGTGCGTCGTGTGGGTCTCGACCCTTTCGCTCCGCTTCCAGCTTCGCCTGTGTCTCTGCTACTTCGCGCTTGCGGGTTTCTCGCGAGGCGAGCTCGGCGTTGTCCATCGTCATGGTGAGGATGTCCGCGCGTTGCTTCGCACGACGCTTCTGACCGCGTCGTGCGGCGAATCCGGCGCGGCGATCAGCAATCGTGACCTTGTCGCTTGCCAGTCCGCCGTATCGCTTGTTCTCCATCGCGGTGCAGACGAGTTTGAAGTCCTCGTCCCAGACCGTGATCTGCGTGGTGTCCTCGGGATCCCAGCTGACGTAAACACGCTTGTCGGATCCGACGAAGGGTTCGAGCTCGACGGCTGTGTCACCAAAGCGAACTGTCCCGCCACCGATCTTCAGTGAGATCCCGTTCTTGTGCACCTTGAGCGGCTTTGGTGACCACATCGGCTCAAGCAGCTTGAGCGCGTTCTTGTTGATGACGGGCTTTGTCTCGAGGTAGCGATCGTAGAACTGGATCGGGCTCATACGCTCGAGCGTATCTGGGTCCTTGAGATCGTCGATGCGATGCTCGGTGCGCGTGTTGTACCAGGCGATGAACTCGTCGAAGATCTCTCGCACCTCGTCGAGGGTTGGCAGCGAGAGGATATCCTTCCGTTGATCGCGAAGAGCGATGCTGTCGAGCATGCCGGGCTTGTTCCCGCAGTAGCTCATGAAGTCCCTGTCAAACTCCCCGTGCACGGTTCCGTGCCAGCGTTCGATCCGCGACTTGCCGTCGTGGTTGTAGGGCATCGCGAAGTGGGGGGTGATGCCGAGCATCCCGAGAATGCCGGTCGCTGCTCGTTCGTTCTGCTCGCGTTCTTCCTTGGGTGTCGATCGTCGCTCGCTCTTGGTGAGCCCGCCGATGGACTGCGCCATGAAGTCCTTGCCATTGTCGAGCCAGACGACTTCCGGGCGTGCGATCTCTGGGTTGTGCAGGGCGTTGAGCAGCGCGGCGCGGATCGTGATCTGGTTGCCCTGCTCGCTGACGTGGTACCCGGTAATCAGTCGTGTGCGGCGATCCATCCATGATGTGAGCTGCGGGCGTGTGCGGACCCACTTGCCCGCCTTGATCACGCGCACATCGAAGTCGAAGACCATGTGGTCCGATTCCCAGCACTGACCGACCTTCCAGGCGTTGGGATCTTGCTCCATGGGCGCGAGGAACTTACGGTTCCAGGCATCCTGCCCCTCGCGTTGTAGGCAGACCATAGATGGGTCGAGTCGCTCGTTGACGAGCTGGTAGATCCGGCGCTCCGATGGCCATGCCCATCCCTCTACCTTTGCTTGCTCTCGTGTGTGTCTCCAGCACTTGGCGAGCGAGCGTTGGTTCTTGTGTAGGTAGAGATCGCAGAAGAACTTCCACGCGGCCTCAGAACAGGTCTGGATGTCACCTTTCTTTCGTCCGCGTCGATCGATGACAGCGTACACGATCCCCTCTATGTCCTCGGATGCGGGGGAGTTCTTGTCCATGTCGTACAAGCGAGTTTTACCAGGGCAGGTTCCGTACTTGGTCTCCATCGCTTTCTTGAATGAAGCGAAGGAAGTACGAGCAGTGCTCGTTCGGAACTTGCGAAACTCGATCACGATCTGTGCGAGGAGCTGAGCCTGCTTGATTTTCTCAGCTGGCATTGTCTCCATGAGCTCTTGGATCTTCGATCGCCCGGAATCGTCCGTCTCGACAGAGATCCGGCGCAGGCGAGGAGAGTAGCTCGTGTGCAGGTGCCATTTATGCGTGCCGTCGACGAGGATCTTCTTCGCCTGGTGCTTGGCTTGAAGCTGCTCGTTGCACTTGCGACGAAGGTTGCCTTCTGATGTGCCAAGTGCCTCGGCAGCGACATCGATGGGCACCCACTCCTGCGGGGCGGTGGTCTGTTCGCGATGGATCGGTAGTGCGGTCATGCTGCGGGGAACTGAACCGCTTGCACGGCTTTGGTTGAGTCGTGAAGGAGCGTGATGAGCTCATGGGCGAGCCGCTTGCGATGGACGTAGAGTGCGACCCAGATCTGGAGCTTCCCTTCGACCACTGAGAGCTGGTAGTCGATGACCTTCTTCGAGGAGAGCGATGCAAGCGCACTGATCATCTTGTCTTGAGGGATCGCTGGCTTGCGTTCGGCCATGCGGATCATGGAGTCGAAGTCGCACGGCCAAGCGACTGGGTTGGTTTCTGGTGCGAACCGGTCGAGCATCGCGAGCAAAGTTTCTTCGTTAGGCGTGAGATCAAGGTACTTTCCGCCACTGACGGAGGACGCGAGTGGTCCGGGTTTGGGTGTCTCATACTCTTTGGCATTGAGTTGCACGATCAATCTCCGATCTGGTTACGCAACACAGTCAAGCTTCTGGCTACTGCGATGCTGGGTGGGTTGGGTGGATGGGGCGGGTGAAAGATCAAGCTGGTCGAGCAGCTGACGCTTATGGGCGCAGAGCGCTTGGATGGCTCTGTCGAGGTCGGCGACTCGCTTCACACGAGCGTCGTCGGTATCGAGGGACTCGTAGCACTTATGAAGTATGTATGAGGTCGTCACGACGCACTCGCTGACGATGTCGCTTGACGCATTGCCCTCGTCCTGTGCGACAATGGTGATTGAGGGATCGCCTGTTATCGCCATAAGGAGCTCCGGGTCTCTGGTGAGGGTCCAGAGCGCCCGGAGCACCTCGGGAGAGAGGACTCGTTCGCCGCTGATCACGCGGCTGATATGTGAAGGGTCAAGCTGAGCCTCGCGTGCAACCTGGTCGTTGGTAAGGTTGTGACGATCGATGACGCGGGCGGCGACAGTATTGTGGTAGCGCATGACGGGAATCTCTGAGTTGTGGCTGCTCAAGCTGATCAGACTGGTCATGGCGTCATGCCCTCGAATGTGGTGAGCACGAAGTCGTTCTCGATCGTGCTGGCGATCCGTCTGTGGACCGCGATGATGTTCAGTGACTCAGACGCGACGCATCGTGCAGGGTGTGGCTCACGGGTTGCCCGTGGGATCTTCCGTGGATCGATGCCCTAGCTTGCCGAGCACTCCGCGTCGGCGTCTGAGTCAGAAGCACTGACCGGGCATCTCTGCCCAGTAAGTGCAGGTGTTGAGTGCGGCTAAGCCGCAACTGATGGCTTTATGAGTTCTGGAGAAAGGAGGTCGGGAAGAGGTACACGCAGGGCTTGGGAGATTCGCTTCATGTCCAAGAGCGACGGCGAGGAAACGCCTCTCTCAAAGTTGCTGATGGTCTGGCGAGTCAGGTTCACCATGTGGGCCAGCTGCTCCTGGGAAACTCCGACTCCCTTGCGGATTTCTCTGATTCTGTGATCCATGTGGTCCCCTTCGGAGTTGGCAAAGAGTTTGCAAACTCATTACAGTGACCCATCTAACTGGGGAAGATTTGGTTTGTCAACTCACTCCGGGCAGTTTTGCATAAAAAAATGGTCAATGGCTAAGAGCAAATCAAGCGGCAAATCGAGCAGGCAAGGAAAAATCCCCACCGATTGGGCGGGACAGGGGCTTCAACTGCCTAAAGCGATGGGCAAAGAATTCCGCGAACTCAGCGGAGAGTTCGGCCATGGTGGGGTGAAGATTCTCGGGACTGCGGCAGTTTCGCTACTACTCGCAATGGACAAGGAGGATCGAGACACTCTCTGTGCGTACGTTTTCCAAAAGACTTACAGGAGTGCAGGTGACCTTGAGGCAAAGCGAGTGCTTGAACTATTCAAATACTTGCTCTTAGAGCAGGACGGAAATTCAGCTCCGATAGTTGAGCCACAGTGGGTCGTTGATCGCGAGGAGCACGAGAGACCAACGAGTGAGCCTGGTAAGGAGAGCTGAGTTCCAATCATGGGGAAGATTATGTCAAAGTGGCAAGTTTTCGGTGTTGATAGAGTCAGTGGGGAAGATCGGGTCATTTACGTAGAAGCGGGTACTGAAAAACATGCGCTCGACAAGGCCAGCGAATCTGGTGTGATGGTTGAGCGGATCCAGATTACAACAAAAAAAAGATTGCAATCAGAGAGTGCTGGCTCAACCAGCGGTAGTCAAGGAGTGCGATTCTTAGGAATACCTGTCCCGTTCTTAGGCGAACAAAGGAGAAAGTACTCTGAACGAGGCGTCAACACTGTTGGCGAAATTGCGGCGGGCGTCTTTGTAGGATTGCTCCTGTTTTCTCTATTTTCTCCCTTGGTAGTTGTGTATGTTGCAATGGCTTTGTATGTTTGGGGGCAATCTGTTTGAGCTCGCTTGACACACGATCCGAGACCTGCTAATCTCGCAGAGCAGTTGTTGACGAGTGAAAACTCGCTGATGGATAAACACGACTCAAAGTCGTAGCACTGGCTGGGCGTTTCTGCATCTGAGGATGCAGAATCGTGAACACAGGTTCGCACAACTCGACTATTCACAACGCTCGGGGGCATGATGCCGTCGGGCGTTCTACTGCGCTCGGCGGCATCCCGCGCGAGCCAGGTCACCTGCTTGATTCGCTGCCTGACTCCCCTTCGATTGACCGTTTGCCGGGTATCGAGTGGGTGTTTGTCAGCATCGTCGTGATCTGCCTGACCGCGCTGCACCAAGTGAACCGTCGCGAGGAAGCGGCGAGGTTCGCACGCATGCAGCACTTGCAACAACCAGAACAAAACCAACATACGGTGCCGAATGGATTCGGCCCGCTCACATCGCATGGAGGCGAACATGGGCAGCACCACTTCACGCCATAAATCACTGGTCCAATCGCTCGTCGAGTGGTTGTGCGGCGGCGCATTCATTGTGCTGCTGTTTGTTATCTTTGCGGTTCTGATCAGCACGGCGAGCACTGGGTGTGCGTCCACATCGCGCACCGAAACATCGCCCGCATCGACGAACGCGACGCACGAGACCAGCACGCAGCGTCCGGGTCGCACGATTCGCAACGAGTACAAGCTCGAAATGACCCCGCCCGCACCGGCAGGCGGGACCACAGATTCTCAGGTACAGCCGCGAAGCACTGAGGCTGGGCAGGCGGGGGCTTTAACGGTTTTCTCCCCGGCAACGCCTGCGGTTTACCAGATGTCCGATCTGGGAATGGGCGGCAACAAGGTGCTGAGCGAGGGGCGATCGTCTCCCTCGCTCACACCTGTTGCCTACAACCAACGCCAACCCAAGCCCGTTGAGGACGCGATTCGTGACGCGGTTGAGCATGGGTATGGGATCAAGCTAGAACATGTGCAGACCGAAGAAATCCCTCTTGCAACCGATACTTCCAGCTCGATGCTCGATGATCGCGGGCCGGGTCTCAAGACCACGAGCGACGAGGCGGCGATCGGGTTCGATGGGAGCCGATCGGGTGCGTCGCTGCCTTGGGGCGGCGAGTCAGGCAAGACTAAATGGGGACTCGATGCGAGCCTGTTCACGCGTGGCCTCAACCCCCTCATGATCATCGGAGCGATCGTCATGATCGCGGCGATCATCCCCGTGATCTCCCCGCCCCGTCGCTGGTTTGCGGCGGGGATTGTTGCATTGACGGGGATGCTGATCATCGCAGCGGGCGTGGTGAGCGAGCAGGCACCTTGGGTGTTCGTGCTGGCGATCCTTGCGTTCCTCGGAGTCGCGGGATGGCTCGGGTATGAAGCGTGGCGGAACAAGCGACGCCAGGTCGCGCTCACGAGCATCGTGAAGGGCGTTGAAGACGCGGATCCTGTTGCCAAGGAGATCGCCAAGCAGAGCATCGGAAAGGCCGCAGCGGGCAACCTCGCGGTCGTCAAGAGCGAGGTGGGCGCGACGAAAGCGAAGGTCACATAGCACACTCATGTACGGGAGCAGGCGAGCGAAACCACCATCCGCCATGACCCTGCTCCCCAGAACTACACCACACCACGCTCGGGAGAGGACGGGGCGGGGGGAGCACGGACGCGATGATCCCCGCCCCGCTTTGAGAACAACACACCACGAATGCAAGGACGCATCCCATGGCAAAGCTGACAAAGAAACAAGAGAACCAGATCACGGCGAAAGCCTTGGTCACTGCCGCGAAGCAGGTCGAATCAAGCGGCGTTCAGGAGCTCCCCGCAGGCTCGTACCCGTTCGACATCAACACGCAGATCACGGGTGAGTTGCTCGTGAAGCAGGGCAGCGAAGCGGGTCCGGAAGTGACGGTGATCGACTTCAGTCCCAACGACGTGCTGCGTGGCATCCTCGCGACCGCAGACGATCCCGACAAGCTCGTCAGCGACGCGCTCGGCTGGCACAAGTCCAACGACAAGGACGCACGCAAGTCCCAAGACGAGCAGACCAAGCAGACGCTCCTCAAGTGCGCCAAGCGACGCAAGATGACCAAGGTGTACTCGACGCCTGCGAAGCAGGGCGCAGCGAGCGCGAAGCCGACCGTCAAGGTCACCGGCAAGGTCAGCCAGCGTCAGGTCGCGTTGGAGGTCAATGCGGCGTGAGCAGCGGCAGCAAGATCATCACAGCAGCGACGCTCGCGAGCGAGACGAGCACGGCCACATGGGCCGTGCTCATGGTCGTTGTGAGCGTGCTCATTGCGATGACGCTGGCGTTCTTTCGCAGCAAGAACGCGGAGTTGAGCGAAGCAAGAAAGACCGCGAGCAAGAACGCGGACGAGGCCACCTCTGCCCGCCACAACGAGATCAAGACGCTGATCGGAGGCGTGAAGGAGAGCGTCGACGGCGTCGCGCACCGGATGGACAAGGTCGAAGACCGTGTCGGGCATCTGGAGCAGGGGCACGAGCGATTGGAGATCCAGATCAAGAGCATCAAGGAAGGTGGGGAGCGATGAGCAGTACCGCCAATATCACCGAACGCTTTCTTGAGATGAACAAGCAGTCGCTGATCTTCAAAGCGCTGCGTGTATCTGAGCCGGGCAATAAGCGAGGCAACATCTCCAAGTGCTGGCAGCTCGACATGCACACTCTTAACGAGTGTGCGTGCATGCACATCATCGAGCATAAATCGGGATCAACGATTTACGAAGAGCTGGAGCACCGTTTCGTTGAGGCGGGGGTTCAGAAGCGTTCGCTGGATACCTGGCTCCGTCAGATCCGCAAAGCGTACGGGGTGCAGCAGGATGCGTATCTGAGCAATGTCAGCGAGGCAGAGTCCATCGCGTTTGCAAGTGGAGATCTCACCGCAGTTCTTGGTGTCACGATGTCGCAGCTGGCACCACGATTCATCACATGGGGCAAGGGGCTCGATCTCGCAGAGTGTACCAAGGACGAGCACAACACATTGCTGCGGTTCATGGATACGCAGATCAAAGCTGCTGAGGTCCAGGCAAAGGCACGCCACAACGAAGCACTGACGGAACGCGTGCTCCAGAAGTTGCGTGAGCAGGTCAAGATCATCGGCGATGACAAGCGTGCGCCACTCGATCGCGAGCAGGCACAGAAGCGGATCGCAGAACTCGTGGACGAAGCAGTGGGACTCAAGAGATCAGCATGAGCATGCTCAAGCACATCTTGCCAGCAGTTGCGGGTGCGGTCAGCGCCGTGTGGTTGCCATACCAGCTCAACTGGATCAACGACGTTTCTGAGGTCGCGGTCTGGGAGAAGGCACGCCGGATCGGTGCGGACTACTGCGAGTCATTCCGATGCGTGCGTGAACGGATCAGCGGCGAGCGCGTGCTCGATTACTGGTACTCAAGCGCCGACGAATCAGCGGCGTACGAGTTTGCGGAGTACGTGCGTGCGTGGCTCAAGCTGTACGACAAGGTCAGCGAGGAGGTCACGACAAACGGCATCGACGACGGGCGTGAGTGGCTCAAGATGACCTTCACGCTCCCGCAGATCAACGGGCGTCGACCGCGCATCACAGTCATGACGAGCAACCCGAAGCGGTTCCGCTCCAAGGGTGGCGACGTGTGCCTCTCGGAACTGGCGTTCCATCAGGACGCCGAGGAGATGTGGAAGGCGGCCGCGCCGACCGCGACCTGGGGCGGACGCATCCGCATCCTGAGCACGCACAACGGGCACGGTACGAAGTTCAATGCGCTGATCAATCAGGCACGCAAGCACGAAGATCCGGAGCTATACGGCACGCCAAGGCCAACCGATCTCAAGGCGAGCGTGCACCGCACGGACATCTACGACGCGGTCAGTGACGGTCTCGTTGAGCAGATCAACCGTGTCACAGGTCGCGAGCTCACGCGTGACGAGTTCATCGCAGAGATGCGATCGCTCTGCTCGACGCAAGAGATCTGGGAAGAGGAGTTCGAGTGCAACCCGAGCAAAGAGGGCGGATCGTACTTCCCCCATGCACTGCTGCGTCCGTGCGTCACTGATCGTGCGGCCAAGCCCACCGAGGACCTTGATACGTTCATCGCGGACATCAAGCTTCGCAGCAAGGGGAGCATCAAGCTCAGCGCGGGGTGTGATGTTGGGCGTCGCAAGGACCGCTTCGTGATATGGGTCTGGGGACGCAACGGGACCAAGCGGATCTGCCTGGGCATGCTCGTGCTCCAGAACAAGCCCTTCGATGTGATGGAGCACGCGATCAACACGCTCATGAACACCAGCTTCAACGGGGTGCGGCTCACCCGGATCAGCATCGACGAGACCGGTCTGGGGATGCAGCTCGCGGAGCGCATGGTCAAGAAGCACCGCTCGCGTTGTGAGGCGGTCAGCATGACCAACGCGGTCAAGGAGGACATGTTCACGCGACTGCGTGCGGGCGTCGAAGAGATCACGGTTGAGCTGCCCAACGATGATGAGACGCTGCGTGATTTCGGGAGCATCCGCAAGGAGGTCACGATCGCGGGCAACATCCGCTACAGCGCTGCGAGTAACGAGCACGGACACGCTGACCGAGCAACGGCAGCGGCGCTCGGGCTTATCGCTGATGAATCCGCGAAGTCGGTCATGAAGTCCTACTCGATCGCAGGGGAGGGACTATGACACTCCCCGGATACATCACACCCAAGGCACGATTGGAAGCAATCCGCAAGCGCCGGATTATCGCCAACATCATGCGTCAGCTCGAGCGCGGCGATTGGAAGAGTTTCCTGATCAAGTGCAAGAAGGCCGTGCACAAGTTTCCATCGCTTGAGAAGCACAGCGGCGAGATCGAGCCGTTGCTCGTCAAGGTCAACGTGGTCCGCATGGCGATCCGTTTTCATGTGATCGTGCTCGCAGGCGAACCCATCACGCTGACGGTACCCGAGGAGAACGCGGAGCAGAAGCTGGCGATCAGCGACATCCGTCGCAACTCGCACTTCGACGCATTACTCATGCAAGCGGCACGTACCGCCAACATCGACGGCTTTGCCACCCTCCGCGTCGATCCCCAAGGCGACAAGACGATCATCTGCTCGGACGACAACCGCATGATGATCCCGGTTGGTCCTGATGGCCCAGACATGCAACCCACAGTCTGGGAGCGTCGTTGGATGGTTGATCGCAAGCAGGGCACCAAGGTGGCGAAGTACCTGCGGGTCGAGCGTCACAGTGCGGGGATGATCGAACAGGAATCGTACGAGTACGCGGGTGGCGATCTGCTTGTTGATCTCACCTCCGAGCAAGCGAAGCGTGTAGATCTCACTGAGGCGTTGCCAGGCACGCAGCTGGAACCTGTTGTTGAGACTGGAGTGCCTTATCCGCTCATAGTACGTCTGGTGCATGAGTACTTCGATGGTGCGCCCGAGATGCTCATGAGCGAGCACGACTTCGATTTGCTCGATATGTCCGCAGCTGCTGTCAGCCGGGTCGATCGATCCATGGAGAAACACGGCTCGCCCAAGGCACGCATCAGCGAGAGCATGATCGATCCCGACACCGGTAAGGTCAACATCCAAGACGCGATCCTGGACCCGGACAAACTCTTCGAGTACATCTCGCAGAACTTCGACTTCGCTCCGATGTTCGAGGCGATGAACAAGTCCCTCCAGCTGCTGACGACTCAGCTGCAACTCTCACCAGCATTGATCGGAATCAAGCTCGAGGGTGGAGCTATGCCCGACACCTTCGACAAGCTGCGCCTCGAAGCAAGCAACACGATCGCACGAGCCAAGACATCCGCCTTGTACATGCAACCCGCGCTCATGCGGGTATTCGACATCGCATCGGCGCTGGACACCCAGCGTCCGATGCGCGGCTACGCGGTCCACCCCGTGGGCGTCACGATGCACCCCGGACTACCCAAGGACGACGATCAGATCATTGCGGAGACCAAAGACCAGTATCTCGCAGGGCTCATCGATGAGCTCACAGCGCTTGAGAAAATCCACGGCGAGAGTGCCGCCCCAGGCATACTCGATCGGATCCGAGAGGATCGCGCGGAGCGCACGCGCAATGAGCAAGCTGCGCTCATGCTCGGGTTCAACCAAGGGGGTGGGGTATGAACTTCATCACCATCATCCTGATCGCGATCGGAGTGGCCATGGCACCACCACACACACCAGAGGGCGGGGAGCTGCTTGCTGCCCAGATGGTCAAGCTCTACGACGCGGCCATGAGCGACATCAACAAGCTCGCTGGCCGCGCGGTCCAGGAGTTGGGCGAGGATCCGGATCGGCGTGCATCGCAGTTCCGTGAGATTCGCGCAGCGCAGCTCACCCGTCAGATCCAGAACAAGCTCGCTCTGCTCGAGGGGAAGACCCGCCTCATGGTGGACTCGCCGCTCAAGGGCGAGATCAACAAGGCGATCGCACGCGGCGATGCCGAGCTTAAGGAGCTGGGTATCCCGACCGATCCCGCGTCGCAGGGCGTGGGTGTTGGCTTTGCCCTGGTCAACAGCGAAGCCGTCGAGGTCATCGCCCGCGACACGCTGGGCCGGGCGTCGCAATCGATCGAGAATGACCTGGGCAACGCGGCGCGGCAGCACGCGAACAACGCGCTGGAGATCTTCCGCACGCTCAGCACTACGCAGATTTCCGAGGCGAGCGTCAACACCGCGATCGCACGCGGCCTGATCACTGGTAACCCGATCATCGCCGATCGTGCGATCCGCGAGCTCTTCGCTGCGGACAGCGATGAAGCCAAGCGTGTTCGCAAGCTTGGAAACAAGCGCATCCAGGTCGGCAAGGCGACAATGAGCGTACGCCATTACGCTCGCACGGTCGCCGTCACCCGAACCCGCGAAGCAACCGTCACCGCGCGTCACGAACGACTCCGTGAGCGTGGCGTGAACTTGGTGCAGATCACCGGCAAAAACTCAGAGAACTTCTGCACGGCGTTCATCGGTCTGGTCTGCTCGATCGGTGCTGCACCCGAAATTCCTGGACTGGAGATCGTGGAGCTCGCATCGCTGCCTGGCGGCGGTCCTCCATTCCACCCCAACTGCTCGAAGGGGACTGCCCCCTTCATCCCTGAACTGGCGAGCAAGTCACGGCAGGCTGATGCCCGTCGTGCGTCCGCCGTGTACCAGAAGCGGCTCGAACGCGATCAGCTGCTCGCACCCGTAAAGCGATAAAGGAACCTCTCATATGAAACTGCTCGACGCACAAGGCAACGCCATCGACACCAAGGGACTCGACGACAACCTCGTCAAAGTCCTCAACGCTGCATTCGGCGGGATCACCCCTCAGCTCTCTTCAACTGTTCAGGAGTCGCTCAAGCCACTGAGCGACAAGCTCGACGCGCTCGATACGGACAAGCTGAGCGAAGTCATCGAGAAGGTCGGCAAGCTCGGAGAGCAGGGCAAAGAGGGGGATGAGAATGACACCCCGCCCACCTCAAGCGATCCTGCTGTTCAGGCGATCCTCACGCGCCTCGACGAGATGGCCAAGAAGCAGGAAGAGTTCGAGAGCAACACAACGAAGCAGCGTGAGGCGTCCGCAGCGATGGATCGCACTGTTGCGTACATTGAGAAGAATAACCCCAACCTCAAGGGCAAGAAGGACATCATCGCTCGCATCGCATCGGCTAATCCCAAGGACGATGCTGCGGTCAAGGCAGCGCTCGAAGCGGAGCGTCAGTACATGAGCAGCGCGATGGGGGAGGACGCCGTGAGCAAGCTGTTTTCGGCGGACGCGCAGAGCGAGGGCGGCGTGACCGGCGATGAGGATAACGCCGAGGCTGAAGCCAAGGCCAAAATCGAAAAGATGGAAGCATCGCTCCCGAAGAGTTGAACCCTTTCACCGCGTTCGCTCATGGTGGGCGATCGCATCAGAGATAGCGGCATGATGCCGCGACCGGCAAGACCGGAGTGCATGGAGGCACACAAATGATCGATACAGAGAACTTCCAAGGTGCGATATCGCCCGATGTGCTTGAAACCGTCGTGCGCGTTCAGGCTGCCAACGAAAACCCGATCTACGCGATGCTGCTAGGTGGGAATCGGATCCTTAAAGCGAAGGCCGAAAAGGTCGAGTGGTATACCACTCAACCCGCCTCGCGCCGCACTGCGATTAATAACGTCGCGGATAACTACACCGATGTCACCACGACACTCGCAGTCGATGACGGGGCGATGTTCATGATCGGCGATACCGTGATTGCCGAGGCGACTGGCGAGATCATGTTGGTTACCGCCAAGCCCGCGACCAACTCGATCACGGTCAGTCGTGGTATCGGTAGCGTCGCAGCTGCGGACGCATCCGTTGAGGACAATGCGTATCTCATGAACATCGGCAACGCGCACGGAGAGGGTGCTGGCTCACCTGACACCAGCGCTGCCCAAAAAGTCCAGGCGTACAACTTCCTCCAGACGTTCCGCCAGGCGGTCGAGATCTCCGGTCGCATGGAGCGCGTCGAAACCTTGACAGAGGATGAAAAAGCGTTCCAGCGAGCTGAGGCATTCAAGGAAGTCACGCGTGACATTGAGCATGCGCTGGTCTTTGGTGCGCGCAATAACTCACTCGCCGACGCGGATGGTAAGAAGGTCACCACGATGGGCGGTCTGCGAGAGATGGTCACTACCCATGTGACGAATCAGGGCGGGGCGATGACGCACGATGAGTTCATCGGTTGGTGCGAATCGGTTTTCGATACCGGATCGGCAACGAAAACACTCTTCGCGGGACCGTCGCTGCTCACGGTCATTCATAAGTTCTACGACGCGAAGGTAAGACACAACACCACAATCACCAATGTGGGTCTGCGTATCCAAGCGATCGACACACCTCACGGCACGCTCAACCTGGTCCCACACAAGGGGCTGCGTGGTGCGTACGCGGGCGACGGCATCGCTGTTGATACCGAGAACCTCAAGCTGCGTCCCACCGAGAAGAACGGCGGCGGTCGTCTTCAGCTCAAGGAGAACACCCAAGAGAAGGGTCAGGACTCGACACGCGAGGAGATCTTCGCGGAGCACACCCTCGACTTCGGTGCCGAGCAGAACCACGCGCAGCTTCGCGGCGTGACCGCAGCCGCTTAACGCGGGGCGTGATCTGGAGCGAGAGAGACCCTCACCCAACCCGCCGGGGATGCCCGGCACATTTAGAAGGAACACCATCATGACTTCCAAAGACAGGATGAACAAGGCAGAACTCATAGCCGAACTCGATGCCAAGGAACAGGAGCTTGAGGCGCAGCAGAAAGAACTCGTTGCCAAGGAACAGCAGCTCAATGCGCAGCAGAAGGAGCTGGAAAAGGCAAAGGCTGATAGCTCGATCAACCCAACGGATGTAACTCAGCCCTCGAAGCCCGTGACCGCATCATCATCGGCACCAGGCGACCCCGCACCCTCGCCCGATGGTAAATACCACTTCCATTCACGCTACCGTCAGTATCGGGTTCCAGGAGCGAAGTTCTTCGGCAATCGATTTGCCACAGACGATGAGACGGTCGTAGAGAAGCTCAAACGACACGGCGCGTTCGGGAGCGAGTTCTGGCTGACCTTTGTTCCTGGCGACGCTAAGCAAGCTGCGTAACTAATCCCCTCTTTCCTCGCCCGAGAGATCGGGCGGGGTGTTTTCGTTTTTCACTTCACGGAGTACTCCATGGTCGGCATCGGATATGAACTGGGATCAGTCAAGAACTCTTTCTTCGGGCTTCGCCCGGAGTTGTTGACATCCGAGGGTCGAGAAGACTTCTGGATGAAGCTACACAATCTCGCGATCGTGCCAGGTTTCCAAGCCGTAGTCCTGCATCGGATGTTCGGCGAACCATCGAATCTAGATTGGATGGATTACGACACGAGGCGACAGATCGAATCTTGCAACGATTCAAAGTACACCGATTATGCCAAGCACATGACCCGCGAGCTCGTGAGGTTCGCAAACTCATTCCCCCAAATCCGAATCGATCTCTACTTTGGTTCACTGCGGCAGTTCAACATGGCGTTTCTGGTTTCTCAAGGCGCGAGTCAAGCAATGCAGCAGGAGTGGATGCGTCGGTTCTGGTATGAGAATGAGACTGCACGGTCGTTGATCGACCAGGGTTGCAATGTCCGCATGGTATTCGATCACTCATCCTCGTTTAATCCATATCGACCAGAGTGGCAAGCTCTGTATCAGCTGGATCGGATGTACCCACGTCGCGTAGTTATTGAGTCGCTGCCCAAGGTGGGCACGCCTCAAGAGCAATACCCGGCATGGACCTTCGAGGATCACTACCAGAGTTTGCTAGATCTTGATCCTGCTCGCACGCAACACAAAGCTATCACCCGCATGACCCACGGAGACCCTGAAGGAGGCGTAGTGGGCTTCGTGCGAGACTGTATCGAACATGGGCACGACGCGATCATCTCCGATACCGTGCTCAGACGCAGCAAGAAAAGCTATGAGTCGGTCCTGCGCGAAGCCAAGTTCCAACTCCCGTTGGAGGTTGAGTGATGTCGACCGCTACACTCACTGAGTTCTGGATCACAACTGGCGGAAGACGTTGGAAGGCCAGGTTCGCTTATCCTGATCTGACGCCGAGTCGTACACAGCGCCCCAACAAGAGCGCAACGGTAACGCTCTCCAATGGGACAAATGGCACAGTCATTGGCACGCAGCTCGATCCTGACGGGGTTGATGGAAAGCGTGTCGTAGTTGTCAGCGGACAGTTTGAGACCCGTGTAGTCAAGTCCGATGGGTACAACTTGACTGTCAGCGCCGATGCATTCCTCTTCGATGATGCTTACGGCAATGCAACAGAAGTCATCGCCAACGCTCCCGTGCTCAACCGATCCCTGATCAACGACACACGCGACGGGTGGGACCTGGCGATTCCGGATCACACAGTTCCCGGCTACGGAACCGCAGCTGATCTCTCCCACGCGAACCTTTACGCGGATCTCAACCCTGAGCTAGATGACTTTGTAGATCAGTCGCTGCATGATTTTGCGATCGATCATTCCGGCAACTCACACAACGGGTACTGCCGTACACCCGGAGTTGATGCGCGTCGGATCGAGTTTCGTCGAGATCACTTTGGCGCGGGTAAGCACGCGTACGCGTCGATTGATTCAGCGCGTATACGCATTGACGCGAGCACGAACGGGTCAGCGTTCAGCTTCGACTTCGCGACTACGTCCTTTGCAGGTATCTATGTTGGCGAGGCTAATGGAGTGGGGTTTGTCGATGGAGGGTTTTCCAGCCTGAACTTCGATGCATTCGGCGCACCGGCTCGTGGATTGAGCACGGCACTCAACGCTAGACGAGTGCACGGGGCAACTGAGAAACTGGTCTGGGGTTTTCTCTGGGACCACACTACGGGGAACTACTCGCTCTGGCTCAACGGTCGAAAGGTCTTCGACGGCAACGACGCGTCGCCGTCGAACGCCAGCGAGCTCGTCATGCTTCTTGCCCCCGCAAGTAGTCTTCAGGACTATGTGCTTCAGCGTATGGCGATCTACAGCAGCAGCGTAGGTGTACCCCTCTCGGATTCTGAGCTTGTCGAACGCATGAGTCGTGCGATGCTGGATTACGCTGTTGCTCCTCGCACGCATTACATCTCCGCGATGGGCAATGATGCCAACGACGGACTGAGCGATGTCAACCCGATCCTCACGGTCAGCGAAGCACTGGCGAGGTTCCGTCCGCAGACGGGTGAGCAGATCCGCATTCGGTTCGGCGATACCTTCGCAGACTTTGGCGTCTCTGATGCCGGTTCGGGTCCAGGCATGGTGCAAGGTTCATCGTGGCAGGATCGAGCGATCGTTTGCGGGTATGGCGATCGATCGGACGGTCGTTATGACTTCAGTCTCAACGGTTTCACGATGGGTGAGTACTCGCTGCTCAGCGGCGTGGATTTCACGAATCCCTCTGGTGACCCGGATGAGGCTTCGTTCGATGAAGCGGGAACGATTGCATCGCCGGTTGATGCCCCGATCAGCTTTAGTGGAAGCAGTGGACATGAGGACATGATCTTGATCGACGGCTTCATCCAAGGTCGCATGAATGGCGTTCTTGGCGGGTCTGCTGAGAATGACGGATCATGGCTTGAACTGTACCAGGTTCCTATGCGTGGCATCTGGGGACAAGGGCAGTCCGGACGCCCGCAAGGTGTTTACACCACTGAGATCGATTACTTCCACGCTGAGGATGTCCCGATGCGACGCCCAGGTCATACTGGCGATGGGAATCGCACAATTTATGATCACGGCTTCTATCTCTATGCCAAGTACGCATCCGTCGATTCAAACATCATCGAAGACGCATCGTCCGATGGAATCAAGTGTCGATTCGCTGGTGAAGTCACAGGGAATGTCCTGCTCCGATGCCCACTTGGAATCACCTCCAGTACTGGCGGGCAGGGTCTTTTCCAGAACCTCCTCTTTGGCGGATCGACTCAGGCAGCGAGCGGCGCGGCACGTCAGATTTGGACAGCATCAGGTGTGTTCACCGATGCGGAGGACAACCTCATCATTGCGGATGCGGATGTGATCCCATCAGCAGTGGCGATCTATGCAACCTCGACTGGATACTTTGACAACCAAGGCGATTTCAACGTCGATGCTGATTGGGAGCACCACCTTCGCAGGAACACGATTGTCGGCGATTGGAGCGCCGGGATCGCCTACGACGATCAGCGGCTTGCGAATGTGGGTGTGCTCACCGAGACCAACAATGTGATCGATTGCGGTTCGGGCGAGATCACGATCGCGGAGTCAGACATCGCTCAGGTCGCAGATCGAACCATCGAGCACAATCTCCGCGCAAGCACCGATGCAACCCCATTTAGTAACAACGGCGTCGCTCAGGATGAAACCGCGTGGGATGCCGCATCTGGAGAGAATAGCCCAGCCGTACGATCTGTAAGCCCGAGCTACCTCGATCGAACCCGTACACCACTGACATGGCACGAGCGAGTAAAGGGGGGCGACGGCACCTACGACGGACTGATTCTCGATATCATCGCAGCGCACGAGGATGGATGGGACGCGAGCTGGTCCGCAGACGCAATCAATGAGTGGGTACGTGATGGATTTACACTCATCGGCGAGAGTGCCGCAAACTTCGGTGGTACTCTCCCCGGCATCACTGTCGATGCCGTCGTATCAGAGCAGAACATCATCGTGGATCAGGCACCCGATGATGGCACGATCAATCTCGGAAACATCGCCGTTGGATCGGTCCAGACTGTCCCTCTCAATATCCGAAACAACGCTCCCCAGCCAGGTCAGAATCTGACGCTGGGCGGCGTAAGCGTATCGGCGGGGGGCACACTCACGGTTGATCCGAGCCTCGCCGTGATTGCTGCGGGGAGTTCGGAAGCAGCCGAGGTCACCATCGACACCGCAGCTCCGGGCGCACGTGCGATCACGCTCCAGATCCCCAGCGACGATCCGGATAACCCGATCTACACCATCACCATCAACGCCACGGTTCTCTCGGTGCAGGACATCGCTGTTGATGAGGGGGCGCACAACGGATCGATCGACCTGGGCAGCGTCGCGCTGGGCGCAGCGACGAACGTGGACCTGACGATCCGCAACGCGGCGCAGGCACCGGGCAGCGACCTGACTCTGGGCGTGCTCAGCGTAACGGCGGGCGGGGCGATCACCACCAACCCGAGCAACCAGACCATCGCGGCGGGTGCGTCCACTGCGGCCACGATCAACGTTGACACCGCAACAGCGGGTGCTCGATCGATCGAGGTGCAGATCCCCAGCGATGACCCAGACACGCCCGCCTATGCGATCACGATCAACGCGACGGTAGTCGGCGCTGATCTCCAGATCACGCTCGATGACAACCCGGTTGTCAATGGCGGCGAGCTCGAGCTCGAGGGTCTCATCGAATCGATGCACGCGACAATCACGCTTGATATCACAAATGCGGGAATGGCAGATCTGACGCTCGGCACGATCATGACGAGCGGGAACCTCTCTATCACTGCCAACGGAAACCCATCTGGCGAGATTATCCCCTCTCTCGAATCCGTCACGCTGGAGATCCTGATCGACACGAGCGTTGTCGGGGCCGTGAGCGGGTCTATCAGCGTTCCCAGCGATGATCCCGATTCACCATGGGGTGTCACGGCTCAGGGCGTTGTGGCGGCTTCAGCGAACCCTTCGGACGATTACACCGGACCCGACACCACCCAGCAGTATCTCAACGTCGCGGAAGCGGACGCAATCATCGCCTTGTACCTGATCGGGGCACACACGTTCCGCCAGGCATGGCAGTCGCTCAGCGCCGATGACAAGCTGGTCTTAATCGCTCATGCGACGATCGACTTTAACGCGATTCCGTGGGATGGACGCAAGGTCGATCCTGATCAGCCCAACGCATTCCCTCGCGAAAATCGGGATGGGGATCTGATCCTTCCCGGCGGCGAGGTGCAGTACCCACCATCACTCGGGGGCGGGGAGTGGTCGTACCCGTCGCTCCCGCGCGAGATCCGAGTGGGTGTCGCGCTGCAAGCGGCCGCGCGGGCTGCGGATCAGCTTGAGATCGATCAGAGCATGAAGATCACCGGGATGGCCGCCCAGGGCATCACCGGCATCGGGGGCGCGGGGACCAGCTGGGCGACCGATGGCATGATCGCGCGTCAGCCCAGCTCGCGGCTGCATGAGTCCGTGCGGCGGTTGGTTCAGAAGTACCTGCGGGTTACTGCGGAGGTGGTGTGATGATCAGCAACGCGAAGATCATCTCGCTCAAGGCGCAGACCGCAGCGACCGGGCTGGGCGAGCCCGTGCACAGCGAAGAGCTGACAGATTTCCCCTTGCTTTGCGAGCTGATCACGCCCAAGTCCTACCGCGCCGAAACCGATCGTCAGCGTGGTATCAAGAACGATGCCATGATCTGGGTGAATCGCTCGATGTTCGATGCGCTGGGCCACGCGCTGGCCGTGGGCGATCGGATCACCATCAGGCCGCATGGTCTGAACGCGGACTCGACCGAGTACGACGCGACGGATATCAACCCACGGGGCAACGGCAGCGTGATCGAGATCTCGCTCGCCGTGCGTGATGACCAGGCGGGGGGTGCGTGATGCCAGAGACCACCGCGACGATCCCAGAGGCCCAGATCAAGAACTTCATGCAGCGGATGCGGCGGCTGCCCGAGGAGATCAAGCCCGAGGTGCTCGAGGACATGGGCGATGGCATCGTGGGTGAGGCGCAGACCACCGCGCCGATCGATACGGGGGCGTTGTCTGAATCGCACTACCGCGAGGACTTTGATGGTGACGGCGTGGTGATCGGGGTGAATGTCGATTACGGCCTGGCCGTGCACGAGACGCACCCGAGCAAGTCCAAGTGGTTCCTCAACGCGATCAATCGAAACTTCGCGCGGGTGGGACGCAAGGCCATCATTAAAGCGTTGCGATCGCGGGGGGCGGAATCATGAAGCTTCACGCGAACGACATGTGCATTCAGCTGGGTCGCTACATCGGGCGGGAGACCGATCTGGTGTTCGTTGAACCGGATTCGAGCGATAAGGGCAGCGTCTACGCGGGTCCGCTGCCTGCCAAGCGGCACCGGCTGAGCCCGGCGGTCTCGATCGTGCACCAGCCCACGGGCGATGATGATCACTTGTCACGCAGCCAGCAGATGCAGATCGTGCTGCACGCGCAGGGGCATAGCAACAGCGAGGTCATGGGCCTGCTGGGGCAGATCCAGCATCTGCTGTTCCCGCAGGGGCGTTATGAGGTCAAGGCCGAGGGTGGCTTCATGCCCGGCGTGATCGGCGTGACGAGCGAATCGGGCACGCACTATGTCTGGCGGTTGCTCGATCTGCGCATACTCAGCTTTCCACAAACATCACCACGCAGCCCCGGCGGGCAGGCCGTCGCGGAGCTCGCGATCGAAGCACACGCGGTGCAGTACACCGCCACGGTAGAGGAGTAATTCGAATGCCAGCTCAGGACCCAAACAACATCAAAGGCAATCAGTTCGATGTGTACATCGACCATGGTGACTCACCGTTCCAGCTTACGGTGAACGCTGGTCCGGCGCTGGTTTTGGAGAATGTCGAAACACAGCGTCTTGGCAAGTCTCCCATCGGCGCGATGGTTACCGGACACATCACTGAACTCACCTTTGAGTTTCAGGAATGGACGAAGGAAGACATCAAGCGGTGGAATGGAATCACTGCTCAGGATGCTTCGCAGAACTATCTTCCGCCAGTAGGGACGATGATGCCAAAGCATCACATCCGCTTGCACAACGCGGGTGATGGAGCGGATACGACCAAAGACATCTGCTACCCAGCAGTCTCGTTCAAAGGTATGGCTCTGAGCATCGACGGTGGGCCTGTTGCCAAGCAGCAGGTCTCAGCGACGGCGTTTGTTGACCTGGACTCTGGGCATTCAGCAATTATTGGCTATGTAGCACCTCAGCAATGATTAACTCACAAACACTCAACTCGATCGACCTGAGCAGGATGCCCAAGTGGGACTTCTGTGTTCGCCTGCGCGGCATGGAGATCCCCATGATCTCGCCGCTTGATGCGCCCGAGATGAACGAAGCACCCATGCCCACGCAGGCCCAGCTCGACGCCCAGACCCGGCGGTGGCCGGGGGTGTTTGTGTGGCTCAAGCGGGCGGTGCTGGGTTCGCCCCGCATCGGGCTCGATGAGCTGCCCCAGGACGGCGGGGCGGCGCACACACGCAAGGTCTGCACCATCATCCTCGGGGAGCCGTTTGCGGATCTGATCGCGGAGCTCTCGCATGGCGAGTGCGCGATGATCTATACCGCCTACATGGGGGCGCAGGAAGAGTGGGTGCACGCGTGCGCCCGGCACGCCAAGCAGATGGCCAGCGAGCACCTGCGGACAGGCGATGAGCCGGATGAAACGCCCTCGCCCTCGGCGGCGAGCCAGACCACGCTGGTGCCTGGTCAGCCGTATCCGTACGAGGCCAAGCTGAACCCGAAGATCTATCACGAAGATGGGACTCCACGATCATGATCGGTGGCGGCAACATCCTGGGCAAGTTCAACGCCAAGCTCGGTCTTGATGAGAAGGACTACGCGCGCGGCATGATCAACGCGCAGAGCGCGAACCGGGTGTTCGGCGAAACATTTACATCGTTCGTGAGCAACCCCCTGCTCGGCTCGCTTCAGATCCTGAAGAATGTGGGCGGTGCTTTCGTTCGCAACTCGCAGGAAGCGCTTGAGTACGCCGAGAGCATCGAACGCCTCAGCCAGCAGACCGGCGCGAGCGAGGGGATGCTCATAGCCCTCCAGAAGCGGCTGGAGATCGCCGGGTTCAGCTCGCAGAGAGCTGCACAAGGAATGTCGTTCTTCAACAAGTTTATCGAAGACTTCAACTCGGGCGGCAAACTCACAGGCGAGCTCGTGCAGCAACTCGGTGTGAGTCTGGATGGGCTTCAGGGTACAGACGAGCTCTTCCGGGCAATCGTGGAGGGGATCAACACGATCCCAGATGCAGCGACTCGCTCAGCGATCGCCATGCAGATCTTCGGACGCATGGGTGGCCCGGAACTCATCAATGCCATCGGCGGGGGGAATGCCGCGATCGATGAGATGATCGATCAGTACACGCGTTTGGGATTCGTTGTTGATGGCCAGGTCAACAATAAACTCGCGACACTCAACACAAACCTGGGCGTGATGCAGCAGGCCATTGAAGGTGTACAAGCCAATCTGGTCCGGGAGCTGATCCTGGCATTCACCGATACAGCAGAGATCTCCGACGACAGCATTATCAGGCTGGCCGAAAGCATCAACAGCCAGCTTGGACCGGCGGCTCGCGACTTCGCGGTCGTCCTCGAGGCATTGCTCGGTCTGCTCAAAGGGATTGCCAGCACGATATCGACCATTCAGTCGTACGGCGAAGAGGTGTTCTACCAGTACTATGTGCTCGACGATAAAGTGAAATCGACTTTCGAGCCAGGACCCGACGCACAAACTCGGGCAGCACAGGAGCGCAATCGCGAGCGTGGTCAGGAGTACCTCCAGGAGATGGTGCCATGACGCTGAGCCAGGACCTGCTCCCCATCTCGAAGATCAAGGTTGGCGACTCGGATGAATATCCGGTCACCCAGATCCGCACCGCTTCCAAGCTGGTTGGGCTCGATGATTCCAATACCGACTCGTATGAGGAGATCTCATGGGAACTGGAATGCATGGCCGAAATCTCGGAGCCCACTTCGATCCGCCAGCTCAACGAGACGCTGCGGGCCGAGCTGGCCAAGCGGGGAGAAACCGTGACGCTGACGGAGCTGGGCAGCGCGAGCGTGCTGCCCGCGTCGGGGGCGGGCGGGAGCATGATCGGCTATCCGCAAGTCGAGATCACAGGGATCCCCGCGAAGTCACACGCGCAGTACCAGTATTTCAATATGCGGGCCGTTTCGCGCGTGCCGATCGATCAGGGCAACGGGGTCTACGAGCATTCGGTCTCCACCGAGACCACCACAAGCACGGACGGGACGCAGAGCACCAGCGTGAGCGGCTCGCTGAAGATGGTCCAGGGCAACGACGCGGCGGGATGGGTGATGACCAACATCATCACGCCCGCACGCAATGCAGCCAGCACTTCGGGCGATGGGGTCGTTTCGAAGATCAAGGTCGGCAATGACCCGGCGCAGTGCGACTACAGCTACACCGTCACGCCCTCGGCCACGGGCCAGCAGGATGTGACCGTCGCCTCGATCGAAGATCGCACCGCCAAGGATGTCAGCGGTCGCTGGGTCCGCACGATCAGCGGCTATGCTGAGGGATCAAACGCGACATCGTTTGCCAACGCGCAGCTGGTCGCGCAGAGCGCGAATCTCGTGCTGCTCCGCAAGGATGGGCCGAGCCTGCCCAGTCTTCCCAGCGGACGCGTGAACTTCAGCTATCAGTACGCATCGGGCGTGACGCACGATGATTTTCCGGGCATCTTTATCACACGCCTCGAGGAGAACATCGTCAGCAGCGGCGAGGGGCGGGAGCTCCTTGCCAGCGCGTATTTCCAGAATGATCCGGCGCTTCATCGTGGGCGCAAGATCCCGGTGAGCATGAGCGAATCGCTCACGCTTGAGTTCCTCGGTTCATTCAGCGGGCTCGATCCGGATGTGCTGCTGGACCCTGAGCATCAGGTCGGCGGGGTGCGGATCACCAAGGGTGTTCGTGGGGCGTTTAAGACCTTTACACGCACCATCAACTATCTCTATGACACCGAGCCGGACCCGATCCCAACACCACGGCAGCTGGAGGGACTGGTCTGATGACACCTCCTCCGCAAACAACCGTGCATATCCGCAACCGCGATCGCGTGACGGGCAACTGGCATGTGACGAACCTGCGCGCCCTGCCCCAGGGACCGATCCGGCGCACGGTGGGGACTTCGGGTGATCCGATCACGCTTGTTGTTGAGGCGGACGAGTGGCCGGTCGGCTTTGATGATGGCGGTGACTTTGAGATCGTGATCAACAGCGCCCAGCCGAGCAACACCCTCACGCTCTCGGGCTATCTACTCAAGAACAAGCTGCCTGTGCGTGTGGGCACAACGCTCGTGGACCCGGACGGGACCCCGGCGGCCACGCAGTACCGGCTGATGTTTGAGAACCGATTGCGAGCCCATCGTGAGGGCTACGGCGGTCTGATCCGTGAGAAGACCTTCAACGCGCTCGATGAGAACGGCTTTGTCGATCCTGATGCGGACGATTACAAGACCATCCAGGAGCTTGTGGAGCTTGCACTGTCTTCGATGGGCCTTGCCTATGAATCAGCGCCCGCTGAGCTCGATACCGCCCTGGACGGCACCGAGCTCACAGCGCCGGGGCCGATGGACTGGGGCAACGCTCGTCCGGTTGTGGAGCTGGAGACAATCCTTGGGTCGATCGGGTGGACGCTGGTGCAGCTCAACGATGGCAGCGTCGCGGTGCGTCGTTTGCGGCGAGCGGGTGAACCGATCACGATCCCGACTGAGATCGATGACATCGCCGAGCCCTATGCGTTGGCGAGCACGCCGGCGGCGCGGGCAAACAAGATTGTGATTACCAGCGGCGCGACCCGCAGCATCACGATCACGAAACTCGATCTGAGTGCGTTTGACTGGGTCGTCTTCGATGCGGCCACCAACGAGTGGGTGGATCAGGATGTCAACGCCCTGAGCACCTACCAGGAGGGGCTCAAGCCGGGCAACGCGGACCCCGTTGGCGGCAAGCAGCTCGCCCAGCTCTATCGCGCGGTGCGGCTGAAGAATGAGCAGGGCAGCATGCATCTCGACACCAAATCGAGATTCATCAACATCCCCACGAACCTCGACCAGGGTGATTTCGTGCCCTTCGCTGGGTCTGCGGGCGTTGTGCAGGCGCGGTGCGCGACCAAGCTCCCTGGCGATCAGCTCAAGAACACGCCCGAGCTGGATAGCGACCCGCTTATCCTGCTTGAGGGTTTGCGTGCGATTCCCGGCGCTGGTGTCTTCGTGCTGCCCTCGACGGCGGAGTTTGTTCGCGTCGATGGGTTCGCGACCGGGCGACGCGGCGATGCTCGTGAGCTGGGCACGGATGAGCTGGAGATCACCTTTGCGCACGAGACGGCCAGCGGCGATTACTTTGAGGACTACTTTGCGATCTGCTTCGAATGGACGCAGAGCAAAGGGGCCATCAGCGTTGCTGCGACCGACTATCAGGGGCTCCAGGACGCGATGGATGATCCGTATGTTGTCAAGGTCGCGGTGCCGTTCCTTCGCAATGTGCACACCTATGACGAGGGCACGGGCATCCGCGTCACGCTCAACTCTGAGCAGATTCAGGAGATCGCCAGGCAGTACGCGATCGCGTATCTGAGCAGCGGCAACGCCGAGACGGGCGTGATTGAGCTGCGGGGAATCGTCGATATCAACCCCGGCGATATCGAGGGGGCGGTCACCAGCGTGCTCTTCGATGTGAATCGCAACATGACTGTTCTGACCGTCAACCAGCACGAGATCCCTCGGAGCCACTATGAGCAGTTCCAGCGCGTGGCCGGGCGATCGATCACGGCGGGGATCGGCACGCTTCAGCTGAACCGATCCAGCGCGGCTCGTTCGGATGTTCGCACGAACTTCGCTGCCGAGGGGCATGGCGGTTCTGGCATGGATGCGTCACCAGAGGGCAGTGCCGCAACGCGTGGGCGTGAGCGTTCAATGTCTGGTGTGACGGGGACGATTGATGCTGGGCCGCGCCCTCGAGCGGAGCTGGCGAGCGTGGCCGAGATGGGATCCTGTTACGCGATGATCACCGGCGCATCGCCGGATGGGGCGAACAAGTGGATTTACGACTGGGAGGAAGTTCGATTTGAGAACGGGACCGCCGTCAAGACCGGCTCGGTTCGTAAGAGCTCCACGCACGGCAAGGCAATCAATACCTTCGAGCTGCTCAATGGGGCTTCGGGCGTTCAGGGCAATGGCGTCGACCTGGCCAACCTGACGGGCACTTTCTCGATCCAGCCCATACCGGCGAACATCGGCGTCGTCAAGCTCGAGGGGCCGATCCGAGACGGCGGGAATGATCGTTGGCTCTTCAGTGCACCCAATGGTGTGGATGGGGCCTGCTCATGATGAATCAACGATGCTGCTGCGGATCGATCAGCGATTGCACTGATTGTGCTCCACACTGCAAAGGGCCAGACTGCCTGCCGCTGGATCAGGGGCGGGGCATCGAGTGTATCGATATCAGCTTCACGCCGTGGGAGACCCTGGGACAATGGTGCGTTTCGGACAGCTCGCTCTTTGAATCACGCATCGATGTGTATGCGTTTCCCACGACGGTCCGCGTCTTCAATGCAAACCCATCCTCGATGGGATCTACCTTCTTTGATTCTGGCCAGATCCCAGTGCTCTGGCGGTTGAGGATTCGCCGCACGAGCGATGGGTTTGTTACCCAGGACACCTATTACACGACGGCGATTCTCTCTCTGAATGTCTGGCACTGCTCGACCAATAGCAGCTCTGTGTACTGCCCGATGGTCCAGAGCTCCACGATGGAGTTCGGCTCTGGCGAGCCCGCACGGGCGTTTGAGACCAATGGAGATTTCTACTTCTTTGGAACCACGATCCCGAATGTCGTAGGGCCATTGCAGTGCTACAACGGCCCGAACGATTCGCACAGGTTCCTGCGGCTCGGTGATGCGGTTGCACAGCAGCCTGATGAGTGCGGGACCTTCGACTACTTCTATCTCTGGAGGAAGTGCGGCTCAACAGAGACCATCTCCGTTGATCTCGCGACGCGTCCAAGCAGCGGTGGTGCAAATGTCATCTACAACGGCGATCTCTATGTGCCGACGGGTGAGCAGACGGATATCACGCCTGTGAGCGTGACCTGGACCGGCAACTCTTGCACCGAATACCCCGTGCTCAAGAGCTGCACCACCGAGTTTCGGGTCACCTACGACCCAGCATCTAAACCATCAGATGCGATAACGGGCTTCTTTTTCGGCCAGCAGATGTACCCCGTCGCGGAGTATTCGACTTCCTCGCCTTCACCGATCACTTGGTCCACGGACCCTTGCCCAGGCATCACGCTGATGGCCCCTGCTCAATCGAGCGGGCCTCGCCAGGTGCGGGCAAATGCAGGAAAACTGACCACGCCCCGCAAGCGGGGACTGGTCTCGGAATCAGAGCTCGAAGCGATGGGCGCAGACCCTGAGCAGGAAGCTCAATCACTCAAGCAGGGGGGGTGTTGTGACCCGCCCCGTGAGTGAGATGGTCCGCTGAGGCGGATCGACAACCCGGCGTGAAAAAGCCCGCGAAAATGGCGGGCGATCCTGTGCGCTGATCGGCTTTCCGGCTTTGTTGCGGACTTTCCACTTATTTGTTGCGGACCATG
>Ga0189281_100215_pt1 | contig 32777 bp, 41 predicted proteins | sample N26B72minimetaG_FD_130322 | JGI IMG/M metagenome (GOLD analysis project Ga0189281, IMG submission 130322) | Marine microbial communities from the Costa Rica Dome - N26 B7-2 mini metaG | ecosystem: Environmental > Aquatic > Marine > Oceanic > Photic zone | place: Costa Rica: the Eastern Pacific...
GAGGCTAGGTGAGTGCTTTAGCGTTGTATTATTCGAATGTAGATTACTGGCTGTTTGTCGCGAACGAGAGCGATACCTTCATGTCCATGAAGCGGGCCAATTACACGGCTTCGACACAGCCATAAACTGTCGCCATCACGCAGCTCTTCATAAATCGGAGCAAGTCCCCTCTTAAGCGTTGTTAAATCACGAATAGGCTCCACAAGATGTTGCGGCAGCGCTCCAAAATGTCGCATTAGCCAATTCGAAAATTGTTGCAGCGTAACTTCTTTGACTAGCTCAATATCTGGAGGATCACGTTTTACTGCACTTGGTGAAAACATATCATTCATAGCACCGAGCCTCACTGCTATCGGTATAGAAGACACGCAATAAAAATCTACTTTCAAACGATCGATCAATCACATGCAGCGATTCTCGCCAATGCCTTCTGCCTCTTAGCATTGACCTCGGGATCATTCGTGAAATCCGTTCGACGCCCAGGTTTGCGGCCGCGCTTCTGGTAGCCGTTGCTCACGCTGCCATCTGGGATGCCGAACATATGGTCCTTCTGACCAGCTCGGGAGGGACCACGTTGTCGGTGTTTCTGCTCCCGGCCTTCCTGCATGTCGGCTACGATCGACAGGATGTCATCCAGTCGCTTGTTCTCGACGACTGGAGCCCTGTGAACCGAGCGCAAGGTGTCAAAGGTTCGGTATGGGAGAAGGGTGCCTTCGTGCATGATCTCCAGACGGCCATCAGGATAGTCGCAGACAATCACCTTTTGGCGGGGCAGGGTCTTTGCATAGTCCGTCGGATCCAAAATGAAAATCACCTTCGCATAGCGCAGCGTGAGAGCCTGTGAGACCGTACGGACCTCTTTCCGGCACATGGCACCGTCCAGGTTCTCATGCACGGCCAGTGGCCGATGCATGTCCTTGGGATTGCGTGGTTCTTTGCCAAAACGAACGTTGAAATCAGCGATAAACTCCGGTGCGAAAGCGTTGGCCTCTTCAAGTGTGTTGATACCGCGCAAGCGCAGTTCCTTCACCAGCCGGTCCTGAAGAGTTCGGTTGGCGCGTTCGACGCGGCCTTTGGCCTGCGGGGTGTTGGCGCAGATGATGTCGACGTTGAGCTCGTAAAGAGCGCGGCCAAATTGCGTTAGCCCGCTGGTCCGGTCCATCTCGGAGGCATGTGTGGTCCGGAAAACCCCGTGCTTGTCGCTGTAGAATGCAAGCGGCTTTCCCCATTGTTCCAGATAGGCTTTAGTTGCCAGGAGGTAGTCGAAGGTGTTCTCGGATAACGCAAAACGCAGATGCAGTAGCTTGCCGGTCGCGTCGTCGATGTAGACGAGCAGGGCACATTTGGGACCGCGGTTCTCAAACCACCAGTGATGTGAACCATCGATCTGGATCAGCTCGCCGAAGCAATCACGCCGGCCGCGCGGCTGAAAGATCCGCTGCTTGCGTTCGCGCCGCGATGTCCAAAGACCGGCTTCGGTCATCCACTGCCGCAAGGTCTCTTTGCCGACAGCAATCTGATGAAGCTCGAGCAGCTTCTCACGGGCCAGAGTCGGACCGAAGTCGTGATAACGCTCGCGCACCAGGTCGAGGACAGCATTGCGAAACTCGTCACCGTGACGCCGGTTGCTGGGTCGGCCACGCTTGCCGGAAACAAGACCAGCGGCGCCGTCACGGTCGTAAGCCTGCAAGAGCCGATGGACCTGGCTTCGACTGAGGCTCAGAAGCCTGGCAGCATCAACGACACTCAATCTTCTATCGCGGATTTTCTGGATGGCTTCCAGCCGGTTCAATTCTTTCTGCGACATGGTGATCAAAGACATTGCGGCTCCGTGAGCGCTCAGGCGTGTCGAAGCCAGTCTTCCTTCCAACGTTGACATTGACCAGCGTCAGAGGGACGGGAAGTGTCGCATCTCTAACTGGCCCAAGTGTCGCATTACTAAATGGGCGCTATACGCCGGATTCGGATAAAAACAATTATGGAATATTTTTTTGATCAATTGGTCAAATTATCAGAACCACGAAACCTAAAATCACCCAAAGGATCTACAACGCGGAATGAACGAAGTACTATTTTACGGGCTTTCCACCCTGGTCGGGCTAGGTCTCTTCTGCTTTCTGGTTACAATTCCTGAACGCCGCCAGCAAAAACGAAAACAGCTCGAACTCATGAAGATTCCGCCGGAAGTTCGACGGGAGCAAGCGCGCCAAGGCTTGCGCGAAATGGGGATCGATCCCGACACCGGAAAACGAAAGCGTTATGTTAAAGCTCCGACCACACCGTTTGTCGAACGCGAGGACTATAAACCTCTTGGAGGTCGGACCCGTTCGTCGTCCGGATCCCAGCCATCAGTCCTTCCTTTAGCGAAGCTGTCCGAGGAAGATCTCGCTTTCCTGGACAAACACGGAATCCCGGTCAGCGCGACCTTCGATTCCACAGGATTGAAGAAGGCAGACTACGCCTCGCGCATGAAAGACCTCGGCAAGGAGCTTGCTTACGGTGTCTCACCCTGCTCTGCGGCCGGTCACCAACTTCGAAACCGAAGCGGGCACTGCGTGCGGTGCCGACCGGAATACCTCGCATTCCAGAAGCGCTATTCCGAGACTGGTTTCGTTTATGTCGCCATCTCTAAAGCACTCGGAATGACGAAGGTCGGTTTCTCCGCGGATCCGGCTGTCCGGCTGGCGACACTGAACAGACTCGGCTACGCCGGAACAGCGGACTGGATCAAGGTGTTCGATATCGAAACCGCTTCGGCCGGGCGCGTTGAGTTCAATGCGCAGAAGGCACTCGAGGCTCATCGGGCACCGACGAGCTACGACCGCGAAGGCGCGTCCGTCGAATGTAACGAGACCTTCTATTGCGATGCCGTGAAGGCGATCGATGTCGTCAAGGACCAAGTCGACGCCATCAGGGAGTCGGCATAGGGCGTCGCTTGCAGCCGATGAAGGTAGGCTCAGGAAAGATCAACGGAGGCGGTGTATTCGGGGCAACCATGCAGAAGAATTTTGATACTCTGGCATCGCGGATAAACGTCTCCGATTACGATGACCCTGATCTCACTCGCGAGCAGTGTCTTTACGAGCTGGATGCGTTTGCGCGGATTGCCGAAGGCAAGCCATATCGAGATCTCCGGGGGGTTCCGAGCCGCCTTCTCGATGACGATCTGGTGATCAAAGCCTGCCGTCTTAATTACCGGAATCTCTATTGCATTCCTCATGAAGACCGAACTCTGGAGTTTTGTGTTGCCGCGATTGGAGGCAAAAATCCGGAGCGCGAGAAGCATCGGTTTGACTGTTGGCACTGGATTCCTGACGAGGTGTTCCCTGAGGTCGTGGCTGCGCTTGGGATGAAGGCGCCATATCGAATCGGACCGCAACTGCCGGAACCGCCAAAAGACGAAGAACCGGAAATCGATCCCTTTGATGGAACAGACTTCCGGTTCTAGTTATTGATTTCATGGTCTTTTTCGGAAAGTTGTGAGCTCACAACTCGGGGTCAATTTCCCAACATCCAATAGCGGCCGTTGACCGGAAATAACTTCAGGCAAGGCTGATCCGACGTCTTTTCGACGAGGATGCTCCCGCCTTCCTTGGTCACCCAGATCAAGTCACCGCGATGGACGCCAATCTTCCCGATCAGGCGCTGACCGAATTCGACCAGGTTGCCGTAATCCCGGCAGAGCACGTTCTCGCTCCTGTCCGTCACCTCGTAAGTGAAATTGTAGCCGCCGGGCATCTCATTGATCTCGACCGAGCAGTAAATTTCATCGCCGCATCCCTCGGATCCGTACGTTCCGATGTAGAGACCACCGAGTTCGCCGGCGGCGGCGGGAAGGATATTGGCGGCACAAAACGCCAGTGCGATCGCAGTCTGTTTGATCATTGTCGTCTCCAGATGTTTCCGGATTCAAAATGACCGCTGAAGAGCGACGTCGGGAGATGCGTAAACTCGAGGCCGGGAGTAACTCGCGTTTTCTACGAGTGTCTTGCGCCGCCGGCAAGCATATTGCCGTCAACGCAAGGAGGCAAACATGAACGATGACAAGAAAAAGGGTCCGATGATCCTCGATCCTGAGAAAGATGAAATTTCCGTTTTTATCGCTGAGCCTCATGGTGAGCGGCAGATCGTGGAGAAAGAAGACGGAATGACAGATGAGGATGTCGCTCGAGACCAGCGCATCATTGACCGTATCACCGGACACTACATTCCCACGCCCTCCGAGAGCGATGTGGATGAGATCTCCGTCCACATTGCTGAAAACCCCGGCGTTCGTCGAACTCCGGTTCGCGAGGAATGGATGACGGATGGCGATTACGCCAGAAGCCAGCGTATCCTTGACCGCATTACGGGTCACCACGACGACGAAGCAGCTTCCAGCGAAAACCTGATCCGTGAACCTTGGATGTCGGACGAGGACTACCGGAGATATCAGGAAGAATACGAAGAAATGCTTCAGTTCCAGCGCGAGGAATCCGCGATACAACTTATCGTCGCCATCGACCCCGACACGATTAAGAGCTACGAAGATCTGATTCCAAATCGTGAAAGTTGGATGTCGGACGACTTTTACAGGTCTCAGATTGAGACAATGTTTTTGTTTGGTGCTGCGCTGGGAATTCCACTCACCGATGAAGTCTGGGCGCACGTCGGCCTATCGCCGGAATATGACGACCCAGATTACCATATTCACAAACTCGCGGCGCCGGCAGATCTTAACTTCGTTGCCGATTTGTCAGATCCCGATGACCTCAAGACAGCCGAACAATGGCAATCCTGGACACCAGTCTGGACATGGGGTCTCACTGAACAAAACTTTTTTGAGCTCTCGAAGCTGAGCTTGCAATGTTTCCGTCTCGACAACGACATTGAGCTTTTGTCTGACGATGCGGCGACCGAATGGGTTCTCGGTCGATTGGAGAAGTCCGGCGTTGATCTGGATCTGATCGACCCCGCCCAGGAGCCGGAACCGTATCTTGAGGCGGCCGATGTCTACATTGAGCTGAAGGCAAAGCTGGATGCGGCAATGCCTTCGGACTTGAAACTCTAACGCACCGAGTCCGTTTTTTGAATTATACGGGCACCCTGACGGATCGTGACTGGTTTGCCCGGGTACAAGTCTTCCGCCGCATCAAACGCGGCTTTAGCAAGCGTATATCCACCAAGTTCCCCCAGCAGCTCTTCGACCCGGTTCTGATCGGCACTCCACAGTTCGATCTTAAACAGCAACGACATCGCAACCTCCTGTAACGGCCGCGAATATATCAGAGCAAAACAAGAACAAAACCGCAATTTTCAGAGTCGTTGCAATCACGTTGCCATTCGGCATGATAGTAGCTGCCTTAAGAACAACGGATCTTGCCCATGAAAAGCGTTGCATGGATTTTTTTGGCTTTTACTGCCGTCATAACTCCAGCCGCTGGCAACGCCAGCGATTGTGGTGGCCAGGTGGCTGTTGGCGGCCAAATGAAATGTATCGACGTCACCAAAGAGTTGGCCAATGTCCGCACGTTCTTCTCTCGCGGCAACGAGACCCTGCTTGCGGCAACGCAGGCGCTCATCACCGTTGATCCGGACGGCAGATGGGGTCCAAAAACGTCGGCCGCCTTCCAGCGAAATCTGGAGGCCTACGTCGTGATCGGCGGACGCGGTTCGGATTGGGGTGTCAACAATCCGTCTGACACCGAGCGCTTTATTCGGTGGCTTGCGCAAGCGAAGTTCGCAAACGAAACCGGTGCTGAGTATCCGGACTAAGCAAATGCGGGGCGAGGCGCCGACAACCGGGTGCAGACGTTGTCGGGAACCTGATCGGGGTCGTCGGAAACATCGTCCGGGATGTCCTCGAATTTCGCCGAGGTCGCTTCGGTGACGTCCGCAAGCGGACAATTCCAGGTGTCGGCGATGTAGACGAAGAAGGCCGTCTTCCAGATCCTCGGGTAGTGATCGACGAAAAAGAGCGCGATCTCGTCCCAGGCTGGATCCACCGACATGGGTTCGGTCGGCCAATACAGTGTCGGATGCCGATCATCGTAGCCGATCTCGGCTTTCAAAAGCTCCAGCTCTCTGCGGTCTTCCGGTGACATCGGCATGATCCGTTCCCGCATGCAAATTGGAAACAGGAGACCTCGGGAATTTGCAGGAATCAAACTTGTTTGTTTCCGCCGGCAGAAACGCGCAAGCCGCTTATGTGCAAAATATGTCGAAGAACGACGTCTTATGTGGAAGATATGTTGACGAAGACAGCTTCGCGGCAGGCTTATGATGCTAATTTCGCGACGGTGTCCTTGCCGCGGAAGTCGGCGGATATCTCTTGCGTATACGGAAGTTTCAACCGTTTCCAGGTTCCTTCGCTCTCCTCGTCGTCATAGAGTAGCCGCAAAACAGTATGGATGAGGCATCGTCATGGCACCGTCTGTTCGACTCAATCACGATCGCATAGCTGCGGCGCTCGCCTAATTAACCGTACCTGCCACGCAGCTGGCGCGTGCTGTGGCACGGGCATCGCGCGCAGCAAGTTCCATTTGTCTAGCGTTGTTAGTTTCTCCGCAGGCCTTGTATGCCGCCGCCGCCTTTTTAAGGATTTTCTCATACGCGAGTGACATTTGACAGATGCCCATTCCCGATGAGCGTAGACGCAGTCTTTCAGCCTCCGCCTCCACTTCCTGAGCCCGGCATTTGCCCGAGACGCCATAAGTGCCACCGCCTGCACTCCCCGGCGTGGAGCCATTGCCAACCCGGCTCACATTGACGGGACCACTCAAGAACATGTTTTGCCATGAACCGGACAGACCATTCGCACCACTCTTGCGGAGGGTCCAACCAATCGGACCGGTTGACATCTTCAACGCGCCGCCCTCCATTCTTGCGTTACTGATCGCGTCCTGGCTCTCGTTGTTTTGCTGGTAGTATCCACTCACGTGGTTGCCATCGACATTGATTTGAAAGGTCGCTCTATGTGATGTGATCGCGTTGCCGACAGTCCCCACCCACCGTCCAGAGAACTGTGACAATGAACCGCTAGAGCCACTTGCTACTGAATTGGCTGTTTTGTCACTCGGCGGGGTACTTTGACAGGCTGACAGCACGACCGTCGTAAATAATAGAACGAGGACACGTTTCATTTGACACCCCCATCAATTGAGCCTTGAGGAATTGCTACATCGACGGGAGTTTTTGTCTACTATTTTCGACCGCCTATGAGGGCCGCGCTGGCCGTCCTTCGACATCTTCAAGAGAGGTTTCTGAAACACGATTTTCATTATTTGCAAATCGCGGAGCACTTTTCTCTCTACCCGGGAGTAACTCCCGATATTCGGTTCCTTCTCCCTCCCCGTCGTTTTAAGGTAGCCGTAAAGCAGTACGGAGGCTACCTAATTGCCCGATGACGACGACTACAAAATGACGCCGGAAGCGCTTGCGCTTCTGATCGGCCTCAAACCGAGCCGGGAGCGCCCGCGACAATACATCGTCGAGAATGTCCCCGACGAGGAGCGGCCGGAGGCAATCGCCCAAATCAACGACATCTTCCGGAATACGCTCATCGGCGGCCGGGCTTTCATCACGCAGGGCATCCAAGCGCTCCCGGAAGAGGATCAGGCGAAGATCGTCGATGCGGTCAGAACATTCAGGGATTTCCGCAAGGGTGACGATCCCCACGGCGAGCGCGATTTCGGATGGTTCATGTTCGGCACCGAGAAGATCTACTGGAAGATCGACTATTACGAGGACGACCAGATGGAGGCAGGCGCCGAGGATCCTCTGGATCCGAAGACCTATCGCGTCCTGACGATCATGACGGGTGAGGAATACTGATGCTGAAATTGACCCCGACATACGCCGAAGTCATGCAGCTCGCCCGCCGGCATTCCATCGTCGCTTCCGAGAGCGATCATACAAGACAGTTCGTCAACGAGATCTCCCTGCTGCCGGACGGCATTCCCGAAGACAACGAATTCCTTGAAGTCGTCGCTGAGCTGATGACGGCTGAAATCATCACCCAGGATCAGGGATATCAGTATGTGATCAGCCGCCATCGCGAGCTGAAGATCATGGAGCCGATGAAGACGGCGGAGAAGCTTCAGAGCGTCGCCGAACGCATCGAGACGGCCCTCGCCTCCGACGACGTCGAAGCCGGACTGGAAGATGTCGCGGGACTGGCGAAAGAAATCCAGGGCATTCTCGAAGGCGTGGAACATCTGCGCGAGGACGCGCAATGGAAGGACATCCTCCAATTCGGGGATGCTCTGACCGAAAATGCGAAGGCGTTTCTGGAGTTGCGTCAGAGATCCGAGCGCGGAGACCCGGAGGCGGCTCTGGCCGTTTTGAACAAGGTTCCTTCCGTGCCACCTGAACTCGGTGATGATATGCCGGAAGGGTTCGGGGATCAGAAGGAAGAACGGGACCAGAAATGAAGCGACCGATCTGGCATCACCTCGCATACCCGTCAAAAAACTCGTTGCATCGGTTCGGTTCCGAGAGCGCACTGTTGCGGGCCGTGCTGGAGAAACTCGCTTCCTCGTTCGATCTGGATGAAGTCCACCTTTGCGGATCCCGCGCTCGTCGCGACCATCGGCCGGATTCCGATTTCGACTTGGTCATGGTGTGGCCGTACCCGGAGGATTGGGACAAGGATCCGTATGCGGAACCCCTGAGGGTTCTTAGGGAACTCTGTCCACCCGTTGAAATCGTCCCTTGCCCCTCCCCTCTGGTTATCCCCGGCGACAGTCATCGGGAATGGTTCATCGAGCAGATGATCGTTCCCGGCAGGAAGATCTACGACCGCGAGGATGGAATTCTGGTGCCGGATCGTCTGGACGACTGGCTGTCGGATCCCGAACTCGTAAAAAACTTCCGTGATCTCGTGTCGGCGCATGACGGCGTCGAGCTGACTTGGCTCGAGGACATCGACGGCTGGAAGTCCGGCATCGGGTCCGTGTTCCCGGAGGCGAAGACCTTCGGCGACGTCGCTACGGAAATCGATCGCATGTCCGAACAGGATGCGGCATCTCTGGCTGATGTCCTGCGGCCAGAAATGGAGAACCTGAGGCAACGGATTTGGCAGGCGGCGCACCTGGAGTTCATCTCACGCTACTCAGCCGAAAGGCTGGCGGAAATCTGCTTCGAGATCGAGACCTCGAGGCATTGGTAATTGTGCAACAAGCTGTTGCACAAATAGGAGACGTTGATGCCGGAAGAAAAAGAAATCGTCAGTTTCGAGTGCCCGGCTGATGTCATGAATGACATTCGGCTGATTGCCTCGATAACGCAGCGTTCTGAAAACTGGGTCATTCTTCAGGCCTTGCACGCTTACCTCCTGAACGATGGCCGGCAACTTCTGGACGCTATCGAGGCCAAGGAACGGATCGCTCGCGGTGAATACGAGGACTTCGATGACTTTGTTTCCAGTCTCGAAAAGATCATCCAATGGAACCAAAAATCGTGAGACCAGCCGTCAAAAACGAATTTCCAGAACTCGACGGACTGCTGGAACGGCTCCGGGATACTTATGAACCGCTGGCGGTTTTCCTGATCGGGAGTCGGGCACGTGGCGAAGCTGACGAAAACAGCGACTGGGATTTCCATGTAATCCTGCCTGATGATGCGAGCGAGAGGCTGCTTTCACCGGAACTCGCCTGGGCAACGGGTAAGGGAACCGGCATCTACGCGGACATCATGCCGACGTTTCTCCGTGACTTCTTGGGAGATCTGGACGTCGTGAACACGCTCGCGCAGGAAACTCGCCGGGACGGCATCCTTCTGCACGGTGACCCAGCGTTCATCGAAGCCTCCGAAATTGTGCAAGGCGACCTTGCACAAACAGAAACTGACCGCCTGATGATCGAAATTTATCGAGAACACGCTGAGATCGGCGACTACGATCCAGCCGAGGACGAACGCTTGGCCGCCGAGGGGCCTTGGCTTCATCTGACCTATCGGACCGGGGCTAATCAGGTGAGGGCCGCTCGCATCCTGAAAGACCACGGCATCCCGCTCAAGTTCGCGCATATCGCGCTGACGGAGATGATCGATACGGGATCCGCCAAACTGGCCGTCTCCGGAATTCAAGATTTCGAGAAACTTAAGCAGGAGCTGGAAGGGGTCGGAATCTTCGCGGAGAAACTTGATGTCAAATGATAGCCGCCCTCGCCTCACCGTCATCGGCGGCCCGAACGGGTCTGGGAAGACGACGATCTATCCGACGCTCGGTCTCCCAGGGGAGTTCGTCAACGGAGACGAAATCGCGAAGGAAATGAACCCGGCGAATCCAGAATCGGCGTCGTTGCAGGCCGGACGGGAAGTCATTCGCAGACTGGATGATCTCGTAAGGCGGCGTGCCGATATCGTATACGAGACGACGCTCTCGAGCCGTCAGTCACTGGATCTCATGAGGCGTTGTCGGGCCGCCGGATACGACGTCTCACTCGTCTTCGTGATCCTCAACGACCCCCAACTCAACATCGAGCGGATCGCGAACAGAGTTGCCCACGGCGGCCATCACATTCCGCCCGAGGTCGTCAGAAGACGGTATCCGAGATCGCTGGAAGGGCTGGGGTTTGCGTTGCAGATCGTCGAGTCCGCGGTCGTTCTCGACAACAGCGGAAACATCCCGGAAATGCTGTTGTCGAAGGATGAGAACGGCCTGTCTATCGGCAAGCTTGATCCTGCCGGGGAAGTCCATAAGCTGATCGCCGAAGCGACACTTAGCGCGAAGGAGCGGCTGGAGAAGGCTGCGCCCAATCTCGCTGTCGAAGAAAAGGATATGGAAGGTGGACCGAGGTGACCTCGGCCGATAATACAACCAAGCTGCTCGGGGCGATATTCGACGCGATCTGCGGAGTTTTTTTGGGCAGTCGAAAGAACTTGATCTTCGCGGCGAACCATTGCGCGACCGAAGACTACGGACTGGACGGCCAACCTTATTGAACCGGCCGGGACGAGCAAGCTGAAACCGATCTGGTTGGCATCCTGCGGCTTATGGCCATTCACCTACCAAACACTGCGGATCATTGCCGTCGCAAATTTCTGAGTGAACTAGCGTCGGAAGGATTTCAGAGTGAATCGCTTCACGCTCCTGCCGCAATTCGTCATCAAGACTTCATTCAGCCCGGGCTTTTCGAGAAGCACGGTCTGAAGCCGATGCGAGCTCGCGAGAGCCGAGGCATCCGCTGGAGCGATGTCCGTAGCCAGAATGAGGAGTTCGGCGCATCCGGCTTCCGTCTTCGGTGCTTCGGTCTCGAGCAGAAGACGGTCTTCCATCGTGGCGACGAGATCGTCCGAAGCGCGGATCGCCATCCATCGTTCAAGATCAGATCCGCCCAGGTTCGCTTCGAGAGCGAGATTGCGGGTTTGCAGGCATGCAATGCGGCGGTCACAGGCTTCGATCAGGTCGTCATGGAGATCTTTCGCAGCGGCAGACATTCGAGCGATCCATTCGCGCATGAGGCCGGACTGGACGGCGTTCTTGACTGTGCCATTGGCCATGAGGGCCGCGCTGCCGATAACGGGTGCCAGAACAATGGCTCCAGCCGCCCCGATGGTGACAAGCCCAACCCACGCCCCGGCCTTGGTTCCGACCGCTCCCAACAGGCCGCGAGAGGCCCCGTCGATCATCATCCACGCTGGGAGATCCCCCATAGGAATGCGCCCCCGGGCGACTTCAAGGCCGCCGCGCAGCAAACCAATGGACAGAGCGAACTCCAGTATATCCGGGTCGGCAAGGTCAGCTGCGTGTCCAAGCGTTTCCGAGAGCATCTCCTCGACGGTGGGGAGGTCGAAGCCGGGAAGGGTCGTGACCATGGGAGCCCATGGCTCACCATGCACCCGTGCCGCCTCCACCAGCGCAGCATTGGCGATCACGGGGATATCGGGGTTCTTCTCGAAATGCTCGGACAGGATCGAAAGGCTCTTCCCACACTTCACCTGGACCTCGGCACCGTCGACGAGCAGATCGAAGCCTTGCTGGTTGCTGGCTTCCGGGAAGGAGACTGCGTGACCGTCCGCAACGAGGCGGTCGAATACGAGACGCTCGGCGGTGTATCCGCGCAAAGAGATTCCGGCGCCGACGCTGGTGAATTCATGGACGCTCGCCGCGAAATCCAGAGGATCGGCGAGATCCGCCTTGCGAGAGAAGTCAGCGGCCTGAAGAACCTTGGGATCCATCACCACCGAATGCCAGACCATCTCTCCTGCGCTGAGGCCGAAGACAAGAAGGCCGTCGGCGATGTCGGTGCCAGACGGTCGGACATTCCAGCGCTCCGGAGGCGCTACAGTGGCACGCGGCATCGGAGATCGCATCCATCCGTCCAGTGTAGCCTGGCGCTTGCGGAGCGCGAGTATGTCCTTTTGCCGAAGCCAGGGGATATCCCCGTCGTCAAAGCCTCCGAGAACGCGCATGTCGGAAAGGAAGGTCTCCAGACCAACATCACGATTTCCCGACCCGGAAGCGGACAGGAGAACCGTTAAACGCGCGGCGATCTGACTGCGTACGAATTGCGCGCCCTTTCCCATGCCGAGCCAGGCGATGGCCGATACGCCGACCATGACTGTCAGCGGATTGATCAAGGTGGCCAACAGGGAAACAAGGGCAGGCCCACCGACCAGAGGGATGAAGGCGCTCGCTTGTGCCGCCAGAATGTAAGGGGCGAACCCGGCGTTGGCGACGACGAGGGCGAATGTGGTCCAGCTGCCGCCGGCTGCCATGGCCGCAATTGCGGCTTCGTGGCCCTTGCGCAAAGCCTTCGCGATTTCGGGGTCCGCGTTTCGAGCGACGGACTCGACCATCTCGGTATCTGCGAAGAACGCCAGCAGTTCCTCTGCGACGATCTCTGGAAACGGCATGGGAACGGAGCGGCTGGCCATCCGCGCGAAAGAGTTCCGGATGTCGGAAGCGGCGCCGCCGATGCGCGATTTCAGGTCCGTGCCGCGCGTCGGTGTCGTTTCCGCGTGAAAGCGCTGCCGTACCGCCGGGCTGAGGCGTTCGGACGTTCGCACCGCCATGGCGGATGCGGATTTGATTGCGTGTTTGACGGAAAGGGGTGGCGACGAGGGAAGGTCCAGGCCCTCGGAAATGCGAACCAGAAGACGAAACCTCAACGAGGCATCCGGTAATCTAGAATTGAAAAGACGGGTCCGCGCTTCTTGCAGGCTCGTCGCGGTCTCCTCTCGACCAAGACCGATGCGATCGCGAACGGCATCGACGGCGCCAACCGCCAAGGATAACCCGTCGACGGATTCGATCATCGCGATCATTCCGCAGAGTTGCTCTCGGGAAAGGGTTCCGATCCCCGAGAGGATGTCTATGGCGCGAATGTCCGGAGCGACAGGTTGGATTGCTGCGAACGCGTCTCCGTTCAGTGCGGGGGCGGAAGCCGGATGGTTCACGCTCATGGAATCGGTTTCTATCCTCAAGGTTGTCACGGCACCTAGTCGTGCAAGAAGTAGTCAGAGTGCCTCAACAGCGTTTATTCCAAAAACTATTGCTTTCCTTAGAGACGCACCATCCTCAATTACCGCATTCTCGGGACGGCGGATGCCGCACAGTCGATCTAAAGAGTGTAAGAGAACGACTGGAGCGAACTGAATGCCTGGTTCTTCACCTTGCTCCCCCACTGCCGCCCGTAAAATTCCAGGCATGGCACTCTGCCACATTCGTTCGACGGACCCTTTGAGTATTTTACCGTCGAGCCTTGGTTCCTTCTCGACGATGCTCCCAACCCAGAGGTCGAGATAAATATCAATGACCTCTCGTTTCTCATCCTCTTTCATGCTGCTTACCTTGATCGCGGTAACAACGATGCAGGCTATTACTCCGTGAACCTCCAGAAATTTCACGTCCGGGAAGCCTTCAAAAATTGGATAGACGCGATCAGAAACCTCATCTGTAATGCCGAGAAGGTCCTTGAAAAAATCCAGATCCCTTGATCCAAGTCGCGCAACCCTGAGGTAGAGGTCAACACCTTGGGCTGTTGCGTCATTCGAAACCTTCGGCTTCCGTTTGAAGAAGGAAAACACCGGTTCTCTCCAATTCTCGTCCCCGATAATTCGCTAATATTATAACTTCAATAATCTTCCGCCGAGCAAGACCGTTGGATCCATGTTGTTACGGCGGAGGCGCAAAGCTGATCGTGTTTGGCGACGAACATTTCTTTCGGGTCGGCACTCCACATGAAAGCGAGGACAGCCTCGGGATCCGCTCCCATCGCTTTGATGTAGGCATACACGAGGGCATACAACTTGTCGTCCAAGGGGATTGCCGAATTCTCTCCCTCGTAGATCTTGTGGAACCCGAGATCTTCATATGGTGACCACATTACTCGCCTGGTGCCGCCCAAGAAGACGAGTGGACAGGCGGAATAGCACCCATTCCATAGCGTCGTCTCCAGTCCTCGCCTCCGGATCTCCTGTCCCGCCTTCAAGGCTTCTATCACATTTCCGCCGTCGCTTCCGAGCGCGACGGTATCAACCTTCGGATTCGCGTCGAGCGCTGCCTTCAGGCGGTTGGAATATCCTTTCGTAACCGGCCCCAGCACATGGAGAACATTCCTCCGGACGTCGTAAAACTCGGTTTTGCCATTGTCCTCGATGCGCGCCGATGCCGGGATCCCCATGCGGCCTACGCAATCAGCGTTCCAGGTGCGGATTCGTTGAGCCTTGGACAGTGATGACAGGTATTCAGCCGCGACAGCCCAATTCGACAAACTTTGGCCTTCCATCAGGTAGTCGCGGCCGGTTTTGGGTTCGGCAACGGTCGGAACGTCGAGGTGTTCACTCTCCTGCTTCTTGTCCAACATTCGGCCAAGGATCGAACACGTGTGTTCCTTAGCGCCTATCTCGTTGTATGCGGTGCCGAGCCATGTCTCTCCCATGGCATGACCCTTCTTGTAATATCTGTCGCTCTTCGCCTGAACCGCCTCGATCGCCTGTTGCCATGACATGTCCGCTTTCGCGGGAGCAAGAACAATCAGGGATAGGAACGAGACCAGAAAAAGACGTTTCATTGATATTCCAAACGGGTGTGTTGATTAGCTTAGGCAGGATAAAACAGCGCAACCGGAAGGTTCAATCGTCTTCCGGATGCCGTGCCAGATAATCCTCCCCCGCCAACCTAGTAACGACGGGAATGAATTCGAACAGGGCCGCCTTCAGCGTCGTCAGGGCATCCTTCATGTCGGCTCCGGTCACATCGTCTTCTTCGACGTCGATGCGCCGCAAGTGGTCCCGAAACTCGAACAGAGACCGAAGATCAGCCTCGATAGACGGCTCGATAACAAGCGACATCCCGTCCTTTTCTGATTTCGTGCGGACGTCGCCGACGTTCTTCTCGAATGTGGTGAACAGCTTCACCAAGGAGCCAGCAGTCCCCCTGGTCGCTATCCAGTCGTCGATGTCAAGGTTCCGGATCTCGTCTGACAGTCGCCGCAACCTGATCAAGGCGTCGTACCAGAAATCCTCGGGCTTCCCGCTTTCTCGCAGTTCGTCCTTCGCGAGGTTGATCGCGTCCTCCAGCAGTCGCTTTCGGAAGTGATCCGACTTCACCTCATCAAGATACGTGACATCGAATGGGATGCCTTCGAGCATGTCTTCGACGTCGGCCTCGATGCGATATCGGAGTTCTTCAGGGCATTCGAGGACGAGAAAGTCGATGTCGCTCGATGCGTCGAAATCGGTTCCTCGCGCCAGGCTACCGACCAGACGCACTTCGACACCGCGCTCCTTCAGGGAGAAGGCAACACGCCTGGCGGCTTCGAGGAAGCGTGAGCGTCGGTCGGCGAGATTGGTCATTCGTCCTCATGTGCAACTGGATTTCCTTCCACGAGTGCGCCGGCGCTGAATAGCTGATGGACGCATGATATCTGACCCCATATCATTCTAGAGCAAGTTTGACGCCTGCGATGTAGTTGCTTGAAACCTTCGCGAATTAGATGGCAATGGCTCTGGAAACGTTTGAGCTTGTTAAAGAACCACTCAACCAGATAGCACATCTTGTAATAGCATTTTGAAACGGATGGGTGGCGGCATTTCGGCGGGGTGGGATGTTTTGAAAAGCGTCCTAACTTGTGATTTCAACACACATATGGAGTCGGTGTCGTAAACCCGGTCGACGGGAACAAAGGCGTTTTTCACGAAGACAGGATGGAACCGACATAGCAAGAGAGCCATCGGAGGCCTACGCTCGCTCAGGCTCGATCCAATTGTCAGGCCACAGCATCCACTATCCGCACAAAGCAATTGGATCACCGGCCACTCCACATCAATCCAATCGAAACGCGTTCTCCAAAACCTCTCTTTGAGTTTGAGTCAAAACACCCATGATACGGCTACCCTATTACAAAGCCGTCATCTGGCCTTTCGGCCGCTAATCTACGCCACAAATCACACCAACTCTTGACGTCACATCTAGAAGACATCAATATTTTTCAGCACTTTCACGCCTTTAGAAACATTTCTGAGGTTCAGAGTTCGCCATGCAAGTTTTCACAAAGCGCATAGTTTCCTCAGTGGTATTTGCATTCTTTTCTGTAAGTTGCTTCCTAACTCTAGAGTCCCTTGCACGAGCTGAAGAAAGAGTTGCTCTTGTTATTGGCAATTCGGATTATGAAAAGTTTGATGCATTATCCAACCCGGAAAGAGACGCAAGAGCCATCGGAGCGGCGCTTGATCGGCTTGGCTTTGATGTCACTCTCGCATTGAATCTTTCCAAGAACGTTTTTGACAAGCAGTTGGCTGACTTTTCAGACAAGGTCATCCGAGCAGAAATCGCAGTTGTTTACTATGCCGGGCATGGCATGGAGATGGATGGACGAAACTATCTCGTGCCGATAGACGCGCAATTGGCTTCCGATAACAAGGTTCGTTTCGAGGCTGTGTCGCTCGATTTTGTGCTTGGTGCGCTCGAAGGGACGAAAGGACTGAAATTGGTCCTGCTTGACGCCTGTCGCGACAACCCATTTGTTCGAAGCATGAAGCGCACCCTTCAGACCCGGTCTATTGGTCGTGGATTGGCAGAAATCGAGGTTCGTCCCGGAGTTTTAGTGAGTTACGCGGCAGCCGCTGGAACAACTGCATTGGACGGGGACGGTGATCACAGCCCTTATACAGAAGGCCTCCTCAATTATTTGGAGCAGCCTGGGCTTGAAATCAATTTGCTGTTCCGCAAGGTGGCGGACTACGTCCAGGAAAAAACGCACAATAATCAAGTCCCGTTTGAATACGGCCGTTTGCCTGGCCAAAGCATTTATCTGAAAAATTCCGAAACAGAGGACGAGCCGATAACGCAAACCTTTCTTCCTTCTACCAACGATCCGTCGTTACAAGATCCCTGTATCGAGGCAGATATTCAATGGCAGGCAATCAAGGACCTTAAGTCGAAGCAAGTTTTTGAAAGTCACATCCGCATTTTCAACGCTTGTTCGTCCGCTGAGTTAGCGGAAAAGGCGCTTAAATCATTAGCAAACTTTTCGTCGGAACCTGGTGCCCCGGTCACGGACTGCGATAGGCTAGCAGCACATCCAAATGACAAGACGAACCCAATTAATACCGGTAGGGTACCGTTCGGGGACCTTGATCCTGCTCGGGCCGTTCCTGCATGCCAAATGGCCGTTCAGAGGTACCCAGCAGAGGCACGCCTGTTGTTTCAACTTGGGCGCAGTTTCGATAAAGGGCAGGCGCATGGTCAAGCAATGTTTTGGTATAGCAAAGCTGCTGATCTCGGCAGTACGTTAGCAATCAAAAATATTACCAGTAACTATTTCGCGGGTACCGGCGGCGTTCAACAGGACTATCTTGAGGCGCTGTCTTGGTATCGAAAGGCCGCTGATCTAGGTGATACCGACGCAATGAATTACGTCGGCTCGATCTATTACCATGGATATGGTGCTGAACCAGATCAACGTGAGGCGCTGTCTTGGTATCACAAGGCTGCTGATCTAGGTGATGCAGACGCAATGTTTCATCTCGGCTCTTATTATAAAGAGGTTAGCATCAATCAGGATTATCGTGACTCTCTGTTTTGGTATCGAAAGGCTGCCGGTCGCGGCCATGCCAAGGCAATGTATAACATCGCAGTACTTTACGACTCTGATGATGCCGGTATTTTGAAAGACACTTCCGAAGCTGCAAAATGGATGATTGCTGCCATTAGCAACCAATATGAGCCTGCTCTGAACGAAATGACAAATGGCGCGGAGTTTTGGTCTACGTCTTTTAGAAGGGAGCTTCAACGTTACCTATTGAAGTATGAGGATTATAAAGGAAAGATCAACGGGAATATTGATTCAAAAATGGCAAAAATTTTAGCCTCTATATACTCTCGATCTGGAAATTCTATATCGCAAACGCATAGCAATTGATAGTATCGCATCCTGCCGGCAAAGTGGAAGACCATCGGCGTATTTTCGAAACGGCAATATAGGCCAGCAGCCGCTCCGTCGGCAGGCCGCTTTCGATGATATGGGCCGGCGCCGGAGACTGAAGCACGCCATCGCGGCCCCGGAAGGCGTATTTGGCGCGGCAGGTCACGATGATCCGAAACTTCGGCGGCACAACGTCCAGCCGCTCGCTGCGGTCTTCACCGATCAGGACCTTTTCCAGACCCTCGCAGCCAGCCGAGATTTCCGGTTCGATAACTTCCAAGATGCGTTCCAGGTGAGCGGCAAAGCTCTTGCGCAGACGTGGGGTCCGCTTCGCCTTGTCCCCAGCAGCAGGGCCGAGTTCGCTCTGGATTTCCGACAGGCCAGTCTCGACCTCCTCGAAAGCAAAAGATACCTGGTCGTCGTTCACAGCCCCAAAAGCCCGGGGCGCAGCCGCTCGGAACGCTTGCCATATTGCGTACGCTGCAAAACGTTGAGGATCGCCGTCAGGTTGGCAATCCGCTCGTTGGCGGTTTTTTCGACGGCTTCCAGCCGGGCTACCTCTGCCGCTGCGGCCGCGAGCCGGGCCTCGTTCACTGCCTGCTCGCGGGCCATCGCAAGGATCATCGCCTTCAGCGTGTCGATGTCGTCTGGCAGGTTGGGGGCGTGCAAATCCATGGCAGGCTATAGAGCATAAAAACAGCCGGTTTCCCAATCAAAGCAGCCGGATGATTCATCTTGCCGCAGGCTGAATTCAGCCCGTCAACAATGGCCGGCCAGATTTTCTTCCAATCAAGCCCGGCCAGAAGCGCCATCAGCTGCGAACGGTCAAGACGCATCCGCGCCGACGAGACTGCCGGCCAGCAGAAGCTGTGGTTTTCAAGGGCTTTCGAATAGAGGCAGACGCCGCTGCCGTCCCACCAGACCAGGCGGACACGGTCCGCCCGTTTCGACCGGAACACGTAAAGCGAACCATTGAAGGGGTCGAGGTTCGGCACCAAAAAACAACATGCCTTTGCGACAGCTCCAGAAACCACCTGCCGCGGTCTCATCGTACTGCATGCACAAAACCCACCGGAGCGGCAGACACAGAGAGAAGCTTAACTCGGGCCAAATCCTGTCCAACGAAGGGGTTGTATAACACATACTCCCCAGATGAGAGCAATCCAAGGAAAGTCACTTGATTTCCAGCAGAGCGCCACTGAGCGCAGACATCAGGCAGATCATCGCTCCAGCCATCACCAACAGGACTAGAAGGCGGCTTGTCGTTCGAAAATGCTCTGGGACTTTGCCTGTCAAGTCGTACGAGCCGAGGCGGCGCCGCATTGTTGCAGGGGCTGCGACCGCCCTAACAACTGCCAGCGTCTTCAGCAGAGAAAGCGGAAAAACCGAAAGACGATCAAGTTCACCCTGCGAGAAAAAGGGAGGCCTCAGCAGTTCCTCCCGCAGCCGCTTCGGCATGCAAATATGGGAATAAACTAAGAGCAACAGCATCGCCGGGAACACGAAAACAAGATAAATGACCAGCAGATTTCCGATAATGTCGAACGCGGCGTGAATCATATCTACCGGCAGACGCGATCGATCATCAGTGGCTCGACGATGCGAACATTGCTGAACTTACTATCGTACACGTGTCCAGCGAATTTGCCGGCATAATAGCCGGTGGCGGCCGACCCGACGCCAATCAGCAACGCTGCTCCCCAGCCAAGAGGGCCCGATACCAGAAACAGTCCGAGGGCAACGCCGGTTCCAATCCCTGCGGCTGTGCCCGCAAAGGTTTCGACGGCGATCTTATCCTTTTCAATGACATCGGGAGTGTTGGCGATTTGGTGACACGCGATACCCAAGCCAACGCCCGCCAGGACATAACCGCCTTTGCTGGCGAGGCCTGAAATCTTCGAGAGGTGATTAACCTGCCCTAGGAAGGGTCGAGTAGCGTTGACGCCGCCACCAGGTTTCATACGGAGAGCGACATTGGCTTTCTGGCCGCGGAAGAGGAGGCTTTCCGCGGGTCGACCGAACCGTTTTTGCAATCTTTGGATGGCTTCACGGCGGGCGTAATCGTATTGCCCCTTGGTCAGTTCACCGGCTTTGTAGCGATTGTAGTTTTCGGCTATTTCCTTGATGGGTTCTATATTTGATTTGATCAAGTGTTCTGCTGCCGTCATTCCGCCACTTGCAACCGACTGTGCGCCACTCAGTAGGTTGTAGACATAGGCGAGATCAGCCATCTGCTCTTGCTCAGTTCTGTTCTGCTTATTCCAGGTTTCCTTGGTACTCCAAAGCTCACTTGATTCCGAATTGCGGATTTCCGGCGCGTCCCAAGGAAACCGCAGCACGATGAGCTGACCGGCGTAGATAACGTCCGGGGAGCTGATTTCTGGATTAATCTCCATTATCCGCCGAAGAACGGGCTCTGTTTTCGATCCGAAGAGGTTGTATTGTTGCTGCACGATACCGGTAAGCGTATCGCCGCGCCTTACGGCATAAAGAATTTCATATCCGTTCGCTGTGCAAAATAAGGGCGTGGACCTAGAGTGCTCCATTGCAACTATTCCTTGTCGGAACTCAAATAAGACGAGACTTGGGAAAACAAGAATTCATGTTTCGTCTCCTAAAACTTAACTCAGCTGTCCCGTTCTAGCCATAGCTGGATTGTTGCAGCGGAAACAAGACGGATACTGGACCAAAACTTGGCGCGGCCGATAGTGCCTGAGCTTAGCGATCTCACTAATTCGAGGTTCCGATACGCTCGGTCCTGCATGATCGCGAGCGTTCGTCTCTCGCTATGTCACAATCCGTCCGTCGCGCCAGGCTACCGACCAGTCGCACTTCGACACCGCGTTCCTTCAGGGAGACGGCAACACGCCTGGCGGCTTCGAGGTAACGGGAACGGAGGTCGGTCATTCGTCCTCGTGTGCGGCCGATTTTTGATCTACGACCGCGCCGGCCTTGACCAGGTTGCCGTCGTCATCGAGACCGACGCCCAGACCTTTCCGCCGCCGCTCTTCGAAAAAGGCTTCCTCGTTCGGACCCGGCACCGACAATTTGTCCGTCAGCGCGTCGAGCTTCTTCACGAAGTCGGAGAACTTCCCCTGCTCCGTCAGTTCGTCCATCGATTTCTGGACGTCGTCGTCTTCGGTCATGTTCTTGTCCTCACATGCCCGGTGCACGGAAACGATAATCGTCCAGGACGGCGATGTTGCTCAAGTCGTCTTCGGGTGCCGTTGCAGCGTCGTAGTCGTCCAGGAACTCTCGATGCCAGTGCGTGCCGAAGATGACGACGCTCTGGGCTTTGTCGCCATCCAGCCGCCATTGACCATCGGCTGAAAAATGCTCCAGCATCTGCCTGTTGATTGGGAGATCGGAACTCCAAGGCGGGAGGCGGTCAAGCTCATCCCATTCGAACTCGGTTCGGTCGGATCCGACAACAGCCTCGTACCGTTCCTCGGCGACAAGGATCGCATCTCCGATCTCATCCAGTAGGATCCTGACGTCGGTTTCCTGGGCCTCACGGATCCAGCGATCGACAGCCCTGGAGAAGTCCTCAAAACTGATCGTTGTGCCTTCGAAATACGGGTCTACCATGATGTCTCCTTGCCGTTCCCGACATCTTAAAATGATCGGCCGCAAACGACCGCGGTTAAACCGCCGGCGGCGGGAGTAACTGCGTTAGAGTGTCGGTCCGGCCGGGCGGAAGCGCGGTAACAGATCGGTGTCGATGACCTTCAAGGGGTCCCACTCCGGATTTTCGAAACCGTTATGACTACGCTTGTCCGCATATCCGCGAGGATTCGCGACAACCCGGCACTGGCCGACTTCGAAATCATAACTCTCGTGCCCGTGCCCCGAGATCCAGAGATCTGGCCCGTCATCGCGAAGCATGGTGTCGGACATGTCCGAGGCATATGCGGGCTTCAGGATGTCGTTCATCCCGTGCCGGAAGCCGCACATCGGATGGGGCATGTGGTGCGTCACGAAGATCGTCGGTCCGTCGTGAGGATACCAGTCCAGCATCTCCGTAAATTCACGCCTCGTGTTCACATGGAACTCAATCGTGTCGGCCGGTGTCAATTGCTTGTGCATCGCGGTGCGGATCTGTGCGCAGTCGTTCATGTAGAAGTGCGCCTTGGCCATCCGGCTCACCCTGTTCTGCTCTCCGTGAAGCAGGAAGTCCGTCCACATCGTCGCGCCGACGAAACGGCAATCGCCGAGGGTCACTGCGTCGTTCTCGAGGAAGTGGATGCCTTCCTCCCGGCCAAGAACCTCACTCAGGAGGCTGAGCGAATTGTAGATGGTGTTCTGACCGTAATGCTCATGGTTCCCGGCCACGATGACGATGGGGATCCCGACCGCGTCGCGCTGGCGAAGAACCCAGTCAGGCACCCTCGGGCACTTGTGAGTATCCCCGGCGACGACCATGACGTCAGCATCATCCGGCTTCTCCAGGACGGTAACTTCTTCCGGCGGGAAGCGCTCGAAATGGAGGTCGGATACGAACCAGATCTTCATGGCTTCGTTCCCGGTGTTGGTGCCGCCAGGATCTCGACCCAGATCCGATTCAGGTCATCGATCTCCATGTGCTGAACCCGGCGATCCAGTAGATCCCCGACTTCCTTCATCGTCAGGCCCGTGATCTCCATGAGATCGTTCCTGCTCAACCCGCTTTGCGCGAAGGCGGCGTAGATCTCTCGGGCGATATCGTCTTTGTCGATGTCCTCCTGGGATGCCTGTCGGCTTCGAAACTCCTGATCGGCAACGACGAGGGCCTGAAAATAATCGGTATCCAGGTACCCGCGTGCGAAAGCGGCGAGAACCCGGGCATCTGGCTCCGCCCGATGTGGTGACCTCAAAATTCCCCTATCCCGCATTTCGCACAGGACGTCGAGGTCCCCGAGTTCGTTGCCCAGATCCTTGTGGAGGCTGGCGGCCGCATTCAGACGGAGATCAAAATCCCGCAGCGTCATGATTTCGGGGACGACATCCGTCGCCCGGAACAGAACCTCATACCAACGCTGATCGCTTGCGCCGCCATCGCAGAGGAAGGCTTTCCCACCGTCCGTCATGTAATTGATGCGCTCGGCCGCTTCGCGTGCCGGGATTCCGCTAGCGAACAGGAGTACCCTCGGAATTCCATGTGCCGAAGCCGCGTCAGGGTGCCAGTCGGTCCACTCAGGTTTCGGCCGGATCAGAAAGCCGCCGGAGTTCATCTCAAGGTCGCAGTACCCGAATTCGATGGGATAAGAGCCGTCGTTCAATGACGACGCCTCGAAGTCGATAACGATCCAGTCCGGCATCGGGTTTGGACCTGTCGGCTTCGGGAGATCAATCATAGAGCCATCCTTCCCCGGCGAAAGCGCGGGAGCATGTCGGTATCAATCACGAGATCCGGCTGCCAGATTTCGTTTTCCGGCTGTCCGGTCCAGCGGCAGACGTACCCAAAAGGATTTCCGATCAGCTTGGTGTTGCCCTCGGAGAAGGCGTGGCCGTCATGCGTATGGCCCGAGATCCAAAGATCCGGAGCGTTGTCGCCATGCATCAGATCACGACAGTCGGAAGCGAATGCCGCATCCAGAAGCGTTCGCCCGTGTTTCTCGTGACAGCATTCCGGGTGCGGTGCGTGGTGCGTCACAACGACGGTCGGTCCTTCGAAGTTCTCGGCCAGGACGCTGGAGATATAAGCCTTACTTTCGGCGTGCATTGCCGCCATCTCGTCAGCGAGATCTTCATCCACGTTCGGATCCGAGTAGCGCCATACCTGTCCGAAGTCGTTCATCTTCGACCGCGCCAACTCCCTCGCCGCCGTCGCGTGCGCTTCGCCGAAAAGCTTGAAGTCCGTCCAGAGCGTCGCCCCGACGAAGCGGGTGTCGTCGAGCACAACGGTATTGTTTTCGAGAAAGTGCAGTCGGGGATTGTCGATCTCCCGAAGTCGTTTCAGCCCCTCTTCGATTCCCACCCCATAAAACTCATGATTTCCGGCGACCATGACGATATCCATGCCGACGATCTCGATCAGCTCGTCGATGTAGTCCTTCGTTGCCAGGGCGTTGTGAAAATCGCCAGCGATGACCATGACGTCGGCATTCGGAACATCCTCCGGCGACGGCAGGGAAAAAGCCTGCATCTCGTAGTGCAAATCGCTGACGATCCAAAGTTTCACGGCTTCATTCCCGGTCTGTACCCGACCTCGACTGTGAAATTGGGGTCGAACGGCGCCATCCTCTTCGCGGGATCTTCCACGAACGCGTAGCCCCGCGCATTGCTGACGACGCGTGTGCGGCTGTTGGCAATGTGATAATCCCGGCTGTCGTGGATGTGGCCGTGACACCAGAGATCCGGAGCCGTTTGGGATTCGAGGATCGACGTCAGATTGGACGCGTAGCACCATGCGAGATCGACCAGGCTTGGGTCATCCCAAAGGCTTTCCGGGTGCGGAGCGTGATGGGTCAGCACAACGGTTTCGCCGTCGAAGGGTTCCGCAAGCGCGGTTTCAATGAAACTGCGAGAGACGGCATGGGCGTCCGCGATCTGTTGTGGCCGGATACGTTTCCGCTTTCCGGGCTTCGTCGTCGATTCCCGCTTGATGTTCTTGAAGTCGTTCATGCCGTTCTTGCCCTCGGCCTGAGCCATCTTCGAATGCTTCGTGCCGAGGCCAACGGTGGTCATGTCTGTCCAGAGCGTGGCGCCGATGAAGCGGATCCCGTAATCGGGGAACTCAAGAACGCGGTCGTGCAGAAGGTGGATACCGAGCTTGTCGGCAAGCTCCAGGCCGGCATCGATCTGTTCCAGCATGGTGAAGCCGGTCTCGTGCTTCCCCGGGTTGCTGTAGAAATCGTGGTTGCCCGGCACATATAGAACGGTCTCGCCCGAGAACCTGTCGGCGATCCATTCGAGCGATCGCGTCAGCGGGACGTCGAGATCGCCGACGATGGCGAGATAGTCGAAGTCGCCATCCATCTCCGTCTCGGGATCGAATTTCGTCAGCGGATGCAGGCCATACTGAGATGTCCTGACAAACTCCTGATGCAGATCGGAGAGAACGCGCAGGCGGCTCATGGCTTCATGCCTCCGACGACTTCCGGTTCGATTTCGACGGCATTGGCCCGCGCCCGGGCTTCGACCTGGACGAGGAAACTCTCATCGATCATGCAACGGAAACGGGCGGCCAGATATTCGGCGTCGTTTCCGGCCCGGTGGTCGTAGGTGAAGACCTCGCGGATGGCATCGTTCACGCGCTTCAGACGGCGCTCGTATTGAGCCTCCGGCCCGGTTTCGATCACGAGGGCCGAGGCTCCGGTGTCGGCAACGCGCTTGCGCAAGGCGTTATCGAGGGAAAAGGTGTCGACGACGGGCCTGATCCCGGCGGCTTCGAACAACCGTCCGTACCAGAACGGATCATACTGCATCCCGTCCCGAAGCACCCGACACCCTTCGAATGCCGCGTTGACGCGCTCGGCCGCCTCGACGACGGAAATGCCCTCGTCCAGCAGCTGCTGTTGAGAGATCCCGTGGATGCCTTCAGCATTGGGAGACCACTCGCCCTTCTTGAGCCACCCTTTCGTCGGCCGGATGAGAAAGCTTTCCACATTGAGATCGAGATCGGACCAACCAAATTCGACCGGGTAGCTCTTCGGGGCGCGCTCGGACAGGCCGGAGGCTTCGATATCGAGAATAATGAGTTTCGAAGTCATCGCTTCACCTGGGTCGGTTTGAATTCAAGGATGTTGTCTTCCGAAGCCAAAGCCGGGAATAGGTTCCTGATCAGTTCATCGGCACTGGCTTGAATACCGGCATCGTCCTCAGCGTATGGGTCTTCGCCGCGATGCAGAGCTTCCAGTTCAGCGACGAGATCGTCATCGAGCATGGCGCGGAAAAAGAGTGCCCAGGTTGCCGTCTGGCTCCCGTCGTATCCACGGGGGTCGACTTCACGTATGAGATCCGTGACATAGCGCGTTCGAGTTTGAACATCTTCCTCAGTACCGAGTTCAAGGTCGCTGAACCGCCTGCGCACCTCCTCGCCGAGAATGACGAGTTTAAAATGCTGTTCGACTCCAGCGGCCTCGAAGATCTGATCGAGCAATCGCTGTTCTCGAGCGAGCTTGTCGACAAGCACGATCCTCTCTCCGAAAAAGGAGTTAAGAGTGTCCGCAAGCTCTGAAACGGTGCCGATCTTGTCGTCGTAGTCGCCGTCCGCCGGAAACTCTTTCGCTGGCGGCGCGTAGCGACCTTCGCCGAAGAACCAGATTCCAGACGGGTCGAAGGTCATATTCCTGCGGCAACCCTCGACGAACTTGGCCTCGATGTTTCGGGGAGCCAAGCGGTTACGGTCATCCCCAACGTTGACGGAGAGAACGACGTAGTCACCAAATCTGTACTTTCGCACCCATTGCATTCGGGCGATCAGATCGTCCAACACTCCTCGGAGAGCTTCGCCCTCCTCCAGGGTGTCGTGGTGAATCTCGAAAGCGAAATCTGCCCGGATTTCCTGATCACCCTTTCTGCGACCGTTGCCGGTCATCGAATAGGCGACAAAAACCGCGTCCTTGCCGTCATTGAAATCGGCATCGAAGGAAATGAAGCTCGGGTTCCCGAACTCTTCCATAAAGTCGCGAGCTTGCCCCCAAGTTCTCGCGATCTTCCATTCGCCAAGCGCCGACGTGTCAGGTGCCTTCGCAGACAGACCATTCCGCACACGCCAGTCCGGGCATTCAACGGTTTGACCGGGATCACGCTTTTCATCGACGAAGAGTTTCCAATGCATTGCACAGTGTCCAATTGTTATCGTTGCGACCATTAGAATCGCCCGGTCGGCGGAATGAAACAAACCGCCGGCGCTATGTTCTCGACGTCGATTTCGTTTGAGCAAAATGGTGGTCGTTGAAGACAAAAACGGTCATAGATCTGGTACCGGTTGCGGATTGATTGAAATCACTTTCGACCAGTCGAACGCATCGTTCTCGAACCCTTTCGGGTTGCAGATGACACGTGTTCCGCCGTCGGCCTCGTAGTCGAAGGACGCGTGCGTATGCCCGTGGATCCAGGCGGCCGGACGATGCCGATCAATCAGATCCGAGAGATCGGAAACGAACGCGGGCGTCAGGCTGTCTCCCTTGAAGTGGTCGGCGATGCTGTCCGGATGCGGTGCATTGTGAGTGATCACGACCACCTCCCCGTCGAAGTTCCGAGACAACTCGGCGTCCAGGTAAGCAACAGATTCCTCGAAGAGCTGTTCGGCATCCTTCGGAGAAAATGACTTCGTCATCCGACCATCGAATTCACCGCCATCAATCGCTCCCTGAAAATCCGCCATCGCGAACCGGGCATGATTGATGGCGAAGGCCTTGTCGATGGGATCTCCCGTGAGATCGAAGTCGGACCAGAGCGTGCAACCGATGAACTTGATGCCGCCGATCACGACGGCATCGTTTTCGAGAAGGTGAATGCCGAGATCGTCGGCCGCCGCCCGGGAATCCTTGAGAACTCCGGGGATGGAGCCACCGAAGTAGTCGTGATTACCCAGCACCATGACGATCTCCGCAAAGCGGCAGTAGTGCCGGAGCCACTTCATGCCCGCGACGACACCGCCCTGGTCGCAGAGGTCGCCGGCGCAGATCACGAGATCAACGTCATCGCGCACAGCAACGAGATCGGACATCCGAGGATCGATGATCGACTTCTCCAGAGCCTGATTTGTCGAAAGATGCAGGTCGGAGAGGACAAGACAATCCATCTTCGATCTCACTGCATCTTCACGGCCGAATTCGAGCCGTATTTCTCCGCCATCGCATTCATGACGTCGTCGTCCTCGAGCATGGCGATGGCTTCCGCTGCCGGAATACCGCGAACACCGTTAGCTTTCGCCTGTTCGACAGCCTCAAGAGCCTGCCGCGCCTGGAGTTCAAGTGAGATACGTCGCTGCTCTTCTTCGGAGACATCCGGAAACTCCGGCGGGTACCCATCTGCGATGAGGCGATCACGCATCCGCGCCATTCGTTTCCCGGAGCGGAGGACGTAACCAACCCACTTCTGAAGAGCGTTGTTTCCATCCGCATCGCACAACTCCTCAATGCTGTGCTGCGCGGCAAATCCGTCCGCAAATTCATCCATGAGAACAGACTTCTCGTCGGCAATCAGATCATAGCGACGTTCGATCTCCTTCAGGCCTTCGCTATATGCGTAGCGGAGTTCCTTGAGTTTCGGGGAATACCAGTAATCGCTAAATGCGTTTGACATAATTCGTTTCCTTTAAGGCTACTGAAGAAACGAAAAAAGCGGTGTCACTGAAGGCCTCGTGACACCGCTCTCTCGGATGCTCCCGGTGGGTAAGTGGGATGACATCCAAGCCGCATCTTGGTAGCCATAGGATATTAGTCTGGGAACCTTTAAAATGAAATCCGCCGACGAGAATAACTCCCGGTCAGCGTCGTTTTTTCAGCTGCGATCTTACGAAGTCATCCGTCGCCTTTGACCGTTCAGACCACCCCGACCAGTCATGATCGGGAAGATCTCCCTGATCGACTTCGGCAGCGTGGCGTTCGACGCGGCGCTCGGCGAGTTCGACGCGAATATCCTCGCGTGTGGTTTCCAGTTTCAGGTAAGTGCGACGAGCGGCATATCCAGCCACGCCGAGCGAGAAGATTAGCGCGAGCGCCCATCGCGTCCGATCGACGCCGCCATGGTGGGAACAGGCTCCCCTGGATCCTATGGATGAGGAAACCCAGCCGGAAGCGCAACGAGCTCGGAGGTCGAATGCGGAGCCGAGGAAGATTATGAGAATCAGGAAAGCGCCACCGAAAACTCCGGCGGTCACCTTCCCACGTCTTTGTTTGAGCGAACCGAGCATTCCAAAGGCCTTGAAATATCGAAGCCGCCGCACTCGTGAGAGAACGACGGCTCCGCCCCATTATCTGGACGAATTCGATCAGCGACGCAAGGAAGAGAAGAGGTTCCATGCGGCTAGCACGATAAGCGCGATGTAGGCGTAGCCACCGAGCCCCAAGGACATGGCCACGGAACTGCTCGAGCTGCCGGGAGCGTTGGTGGCGACGTGGTAGACGACAAAGGCCATGTAACCGCCGCTCACGACGGGGATGGCGAGTACCAGACCGTCGGAAATCTTGCGAAAGGCACCTGAACCGATCAGGAAGCCACTAGCACAGAGGGCTGCGACGACGGCCGGAACCTTATCGCCAAAGTCGCCCAGGAAGAGATGAAAGAGAGCGTTGTAGGATGCCACAGAGCCGCTGTTCACAACTTCGATAAGCGGCAAATGAACACCCGCGAAAGCGAGCGCGACGAGAAGAACGCGAACAACGATGTCGCCCGCGCTGGAATTGGACTTGGAAGCCTTGACGTCAATGATGGTGTCGGACATGGACGAGATACCTTTTTGCTTGTCCGCCGCCGGACAACCCGGCGACATAACCTGCCACAAAGGTAGCCAGCCGCCTGCTCTCGCGCACCAAAACGACGGGAATAACTCCCGGCTGCTGTTGTTTTGAGAAAGAAGAACCAGAAAGGGTTGGAGGCAAAAAGAAAGCGAGGTGCCCGAAGGTACCCCGCTCGTTTCTTGGGATGTCGTGGATCCTACATGGACGGTCCGACAGGCTTCTTCACGGGTTCGCCCTGCGCGTGATCCTCGCATCGGGTCATGACCCAGCCGCCGTGGTTGTACGCCTCACCTGGCCCGCCGCAACAATCGCAAACGGTCTCGGACAAGTTCTCGGCCACGTCTTCGAACGTCTCGATCTCGTCGGCGATCTCCTTGCGGAGTTCGTCGTCGTCGATGCCGTACAGGCTTCCGTAGATCCGGATGCTGCCGAATTTCTCCTTGATGTCGCGGATCTGGTAGCTGGCCTCCTCGGGAACGCCCGGCTTCGACAGAACGGCCGACACCTTCTCGATGTAGTCGGCGACCAGGTCGCTCCAGCCGCCGCCGATATCCGCGCCGACGCACTTAACCTTCGGGTGGGATTCCTGACAGAATTTCTTGACGTCGATCTTCCCGACAGCCTCGTGCTTGCGGGGTTCGAACGCCGGATAACGATTGTCGTTCATGTTGGCTCCGATCCAGATTTGTTTTTGCAACCCCAACTGACGGGGTGAAAGACGGCGCATGGTCGCTTTCGCGGTGCCGAAGACAAGGATGCCGTTGTCGAGCTTCGCGTCGTATTCGTGGTGGTGGTGGCCGTGGACGATTGCCTTGACGCCCATCATTTCGGCCAGCTCGTCAATTTCCTTGAAACCGACTTCCTCCCAAGAGCCGTCTGCACGCGGAAGCTTCATGCAGGATGGCGCTTCATGGGTGACCAGGACGTCGGCCTGCATATCGGCAAGAACTTCGAAATCCTCAGGGAAGATGCTGTCGCGATGCCGAAGGGGGATCCCCTTCCTCCAGCGATGCTGGTGACCGTTCTTGTAGAGCCAGTCCTGACGCGAGAGGTAATGCTGAACGCCCTCCCCGTCACGCGGGTTCCAGATCCGGCCGCGAAACACGCCACCCAAACCGGCGACGCGAATTCCATTCGGAAGCTCGACGACGCGACAGGAGATGTTATGCGCTGCGGAAAGCTCATCGAAGACACGGTCGTGCCACTCTTCGGAATCCGCATCATGATTGCCGTGGATGAAGCTCCAGGGAACACGTCCCCGCAGGCCCTCATTCGCCTCCACATAGAGAGACCTCGCCGCGTCGTAATCGCCCATCATGACGACTGCCGACGGTAATTCCTCATCGGGAAGCCGCCCGATCTCTTTCAGGGGATCGAAATTTCCGTGTGGGTCGCCGAAGAAGGCGATGTCGTTTTTCATGCCGCACTCGCTGTTTTGATGTCGTTGTTCTCCATCCAGACACGGGTCTCAGCAAGCAACAAACGGAACGGATTGAGGCCGGTCGAAAAGACGCCGTTCTCCCAGGCGGAGCAGAGTTCACCTCCGCATTCCAGGAAATCGTCGAACTGGCCGACCAGAGTTTCGTCGCACGCGGCGTTCGGGTTCGAGACGAACAGCTCGGCGACGGCGCGATCCTCGTTTCCGGCACCCGCACGAGCGGCAAAGATGAAGAGAGCCACTGCCGCCGCCATCTCTCCGTTCTTGCAGTGGATCATGATGTTGCGGCTGTCACTGACGACGGCCCAGACCGAAAGAAGCTTCAGGGGAGTCTCCCGAACTCCTTTGACGCAACGAGCGGCCAGATCATCCTGTTTGCTTTTTTTACCGTCCCCGACGTGATCGACATGAACGAGCGACACCCGCTTTTCATCACCGACCGCCAGCGGATAAACACCCTCGGTGATATAGTCCTCGACGGCGAAGACCATGTCGTAATCGGCAGGGTTTTTCTTGAGAGCCTCGACGGTGGTCAGGATCTCGATATTCATTTCATTGTTCTCATTGCGCGACATTTGATCGCCTCCTGTTCGTTTTCTGGAGACGATCTTCAGCCATCGATCAGGGCCTTTCCATCTTTCAGCTCCCTTAACTCCCACCCCGCCATACACGCCCGGAAAACCTCGTCCTTCAGGGCGGGTAGGTAAGCGCACTTCGCCGGCGGATTTGAACCATGCGCGCCGTCGGTAAACCATCCTTGTATGGCACATCGCGCATACAAATACCGTTTGAAGCCAAACTGAGAGCAAGATGATGCTTTCCGGCAAGTCTCAGGTGCTGTGCGCGCCGTTTATAATGCGGCGCTTGAACAGCGCGAGCACCACTATCGGCAATATCAGAAAACGACGGGGAACACCCTCAACTACAACGCCCAATCAGCGGAACTGAAGCACCTTCGAAAGGAATTCGACTGGATCGAGAAAGTCCCATATACCGCCATGCAAGAGGCACTGAAGGACCTCCAGAGAGCGTATCAGAATTTCTTTGCTGGAAGAGCCGGATATCCGAGCAAACGTCGCAAGGACATTAACGACAGCTTTCGCTTCCATGGCCGGGAAGTAGTCCTTCGACAGCTGAATAAGTCGTGGTGGCAGGTGCGCTTACCGAAAATCGGTTGGGTGAGGTTCAGACACACCCGGGATATCCAGGGCCGCGTCCTTTCCGCGACGATCACCAAGGACGCGCTCGGGTGGTACATCTCCATCGCTTGCGAAATCCCCGATGAGAAATTTTCCCATGCAAAGCGGAATGGTGCGGTCGGTATCGACCGTGGCGTAAAGAAAACCATCGCCTATTCCGATGCGGATTTCGGGGACGACGGCTTTGATCGGATGCCTGCCGAGAGACTGAACGGCCTTCTCCGCAAGGCGAAGGCACACCAACGGAAACTGTCAGCCGCAAAGCGTGGATCGAAGAGGTACAGGAAGCACAGGGAGAGGCTGTCACGGATAACAGCGAAGGCCGCCAGGATCCGAAAGCACAACAATCACGTCTGGACGCATCGCGTTTCTCAAAAATACGGCATTGTGGTGCTGGAGA
>Ga0189281_100257_pt1 | contig 26186 bp, 19 predicted proteins | sample N26B72minimetaG_FD_130322 | JGI IMG/M metagenome (GOLD analysis project Ga0189281, IMG submission 130322) | Marine microbial communities from the Costa Rica Dome - N26 B7-2 mini metaG | ecosystem: Environmental > Aquatic > Marine > Oceanic > Photic zone | place: Costa Rica: the Eastern Pacific...
AGCTGCGTGGCGGCCTGAAGATCGCGGCCGTGAAGGCTCCGGGCTTCGGCGATCGCCGCAAGGCCATGCTGGAAGACATCGCTATCCTGACCGGCGGCCAGGTCATCTCCGAAGACCTCGGCATCAAGCTGGAAACGGTGACGCTCGACATGCTGGGCTCGGCCAAGCGCGTCAACATCACCAAGGATGACACGACGATCGTCGACGGCGTCGGCGCCAAGGCCGACATCGAGGCCCGCGTCGCCCAGATCCGCCGCCAGGTCGAGGAAACCACTTCTGACTATGACCGCGAAAAGCTGCAGGAACGCCTGGCCAAGCTCGCCGGCGGTGTGGCCGTGATCAAGGTCGGCGGTGCCACCGAGATCGAAGTGAAAGAGAAGAAGGACCGCGTTGACGACGCCCTGAACGCCACCCGCGCTGCGGTGGAAGAAGGCATCGTGCCGGGCGGCGGCGTCGCCCTGCTGAAGGCCTCGGCCAAGCTGGCCGGCCTGGAAGGCGACAATGCCGACCAGACCCAGGGTATCGCGATCATCGCCCGCGCCCTGCAGGCTCCGATCCGCCAGATCTCGGAAAACTCCGGTGTCGAAGGCTCGATCGTGGTCGGCAAGGTCATGGAAAACGCCAGCGCGACCTTCGGCTTCAACGCTCAGACCGAAGAATACGGCGACATGCTGGCCTTCGGCGTGATCGACCCGGCCAAGGTCGTCCGCACGGCCCTGCAGGACGCTGCCTCGGTCGCTTCGCTGCTGATCACGACGGAAGCCGCCGTCGCGGAAGCACCGAAGGAAGAAGGCGCCGGCATGCCGGACATGGGCGGCATGGGTGGTATGGGCGGCATGATGTAAGACATCATGAAGCCGCCCATCATCGAAAGGTGAGCAGACCGGCAAGCCGGTCTGCGGGGGCGGCATGATGTAATCATCCGCCTGAGCCCGGCTCAGACAAGAGAGGCCCGCTCCGATGGAGCGGGCCTTTTCTTTTGTGCTTGCGACCACTTCCCCTTTTCGCGCTAAACTCCGCGCAGCTTTCGAGGGGACAGACATGACATACCGGATCACGGGTTCCAGCCTGGTGCTGGCCGGCCTTCTGGCCGCCTGCCAGCCGGCAGACACCGGCACGCCGGCCACGCCGGACGAAACGGCCGCTGCCGGACAGACGGCGCCGGCCGTCACGCAGTATGACGCCGCCACTTTCCACCAGACCACGAGTTTCGGCCTCGCCTCCTCGGCCGGTTTTGCCTGGTCGGCGGATGACAGCCGGATCCTGATCTCCTCCGACGAGACCGGCGTGTTCAACGCCTATGCCGTCGACCCGGCCAGCGGCGCGCGCGAGTCCCTGACCGCGTCCGAGACAAATGCGACCTACGCCCTGAGCTGGTTCCCGAATGACGACCGCGCCGTGGTCACGGCCGACAGCGGCGGCAACGAGATCAGCCACATCTATGTGCGCGAGCTCGACGGGCGCCTCAACGACATCACGCCGGGCGAGGCGGTGCGCGCGCAATTCCTCGGCTGGTCGCCGGACGGCAATGACATGTGGGTGATGACCAATGAGCGCGACCAGAGCGCCATGGACATCTACGCCTACGACACGCTGAGCTATGAGAGCGGCGTGGTGTTCCAGAATGATGACGCGCTGGAGATCGGCGATGTCAGCCCGGACGGCCGCTGGCTCGCCCTGGTGCGCAACCGCACCTCCGCCGACAGCGATATCCTGCTGGTCGACCTGGCCTCCGGCGAGGCCACACCGCGGCTGATCACAGAGCACGAGGGCAATATCGCCCACGGCGTCTACACGTTCACGCCGGACAGCACGGCCCTCGTCTATGCCACCGACGAGCATGGCGAGTTCAACCAGGCCTGGACCTATGATCTGGCGAGCGGCGACACGGCGCCGCTGATCGAGGCCGACTGGGACGTCTCCTTCGTCACCTATTCGCCCTCGGGCCGCTATCGCGTCTCCGGCATCAATGCCGATGCGCGCACGGAAGTCTCGATCGTCGACACGCAGAGCGGCGCGGCGCTGGACCTGCCCGAACTGCCGGCCGGCGATCTCGGTTCGATACGCTTCTCGCGCGATGAGGGACGGATCGCCTTCCTGATCGACAGCGCGACGTCTCCGGCGAACCTGCATGTCGTCGATCTGGCCAGCCAGGATCATGCCCAGCTGACCAACGCCCTCAACCCGGCCATCTCAGAGGCCGAAATGGTGGAGGCCGAAGTTGTGCGCTTCGAAAGCTTTGACGGGCTGGAAATCCCCGGCATTCTCTACCGGCCGCATGGCGCCAGTGCCGACAATCCGGTGCCGGCCCTGGTCTGGGTGCATGGCGGCCCGGGCGGGCAGAGCCGGATCGGCTATTCCGCCACCATCCAGCACCTGGTCAATCACGGCTATGCCGTATACGCCGCCAATAACCGGGGCTCGTCCGGCTACGGCAAGACCTTCTACCATATGGACGACCGCCGCCATGGCGAAGAGGATCTGCGCGATATCGTGGCCGCCGGCGACTGGCTGCGCCAGCAGGACTGGGTCGATGCCGACAAGGTCGGCGTGATCGGCGGTTCCTATGGCGGCTTCATGACCGCTGCCGCCCTTACCTTCCATCCCGACGCATTCGAAGTAGGCATCAATATCTTCGGCGTCACCAACTGGGAGCGCACCCTCGCCTCTATCCCGCCCTGGTGGGAAAGCTTCCGCGAGGCGCTGTATGACGAGATGGGCGATCCGGCGACCGACGCCGAACGTCATCGCGCCATCTCCCCGCTCTTCCATGCCGAGAACGTCACCAAGCCGCTGCTGGTGATCCAGGGCGCAAATGATCCGCGCGTGCTACAGGTGGAAAGCGACGAGCTGGTCGAGGCCGTCCGCGCCAATGACGTGCCGGTGGAATACGTCCTCTTCCCCGACGAAGGCCACGGCTTCCGCCGCCGCGAGAACCGGATCGCGGCATCGGAGGCGTATGTGAGCTTTCTGGATACGTATCTGACGGGTGAGGCGGAGGAGGAATAGGTTTGAGCAGGCGGCTTCGCCGCCGCCCCTCACCTTTTATTCCTCTCCCCGGTCGGGGAGAGGAGGAGTATCACGCTGACGGTTTCCCCTTCTCCCCCACCGGGGAGAAGGTGCCCGAAGGGCGGATGAGGGGCATGCGACACAGTCGCGAAAAAAACCTAAGCCACCCGCGCCCGCAGCACATCCAGCCGTGCGACAGAGGCGTCGATCCGGGCCTCTGTCAGCCGGCCCTCGGAAATCGCGGCGACGACCCAGTCGACGATGCGCTGGGGCAGTTCCGGATCGGGTGCGGCCGAGTTGGACAGCATGATGATGTCATTGCCGGCCTCGATCGAGCGGATCACGGCTTCGCGCTGATCGTAGTTCTGGCGGATCGCGGCCATGTCGAGATCGTCCGTCATGATCACGCCGCGATAGCCCATGCGCTCGCGCAGCACGCCTTCCAGGATCGGCCGCGACACCGTGACCGGCGCACCGCTGGGATCGAGCGCACGCAGGGTAAGATGTCCGCCCATGATGATGTGGGCCCGGTCCATCGCAATGAGCTGTTCGAACGGGGCCAGCTCGGCCTCGCTCCAGGTCTCGGAAATATCGACGAACCCGTCATGGCTGTCGCCGCGCGACCGGCCATGCCCGGGGAAATGCTTGATGGCACACACGGCACCGGCCTCTTCATAGGCCTCGATGAAGGCGCCGGCATAGGCGGCGATCGTGCCGCCGTCCGTACCGTATGCGCGGCCGTGGCGACCGATCACGGCATTATCCGGATCATGGACGTCGGCGACGGGGGCGAGGTTCATGTTGAAGCCGGCCGCACGGAATTCCGCCGCGCCCAGCCGGTAGAGCTCGCCAGCGGCTTCGGGCGAGCGCGCCTCGGCGACCTGCATGGCGCGCGGAATGTGGGTATAGCCCAGATCGCGGGACAGGCGCTGCACCAGCCCGCCCTCCTGATCGATCGCCATCCAGGCGGACGGGTCAATTTCACGGAAGCGGCGGGCCGAGCTCTCCGCGCCCTCGCGCGAGCGGACATTGTGGCGCAGGAAGAGCACGCCGCCGATCCGCCGGTGAGCGAGGTGATCGGCGATCACGTCGGCGCCTTCCGTCTCCGCGTTCGAACCGATAAAGCCCAGCAGCAGCATCCGGCCGATCCGCTCCGCCAGCGGCATGGCGGCGATATCGGCCAGGGCGGCAGGACAGGCCGAGGCCAGTGCACCGGCAACACCCCATTTGAGAACTTCACGCCGGTCCGGTCTCACCACATCCAACTCCCACAACAACGCCTCTCCCGGCGACCATGCAAACCCCGGCCGCGGCAGGCAAGCCCGTATGGCCGCGAGATGTCGAATTCGTCATGCCCCGGCATAATTCCGGCATTCTTTGGCGTCATAGTATGCTCTGGCCGTTTTCGCTCACGATTGCGGCCCCTAACCATAACTGGCGCGGCGAGCCGATTTCGGCTGCCGCGTCTTTTCTTTTCGGCCGCCTTTTCCCGATCCGGATTGCGGCAAGAGTGTGACGAAATATTCAGACGCCTGCACAGGCACCGTAAGGCACGGCCTGCCAGATTGAGCGCTCACAAGGGGCCTTCAGCGAGGGATAAACATGAAACGCATTCTTCTGGCCGGCGGCGCGGTCGCCACTCTGGGCGCAGCCGCCTGGGCCATCGACGACGACAAGCAGCACACGCGTATCCTGGTCAGCGACGGCCACCAGGTCATCATGAATGCCGAAGGCCGCGGGCCGGTGGTCGAGATCCGCGGTGAAAACGGCGAGCGCACCATCCACATGGAGCGCGACGGACGCGATACCACACTGCGTATTGACGGTCAGATCGTCGAGATCGCCGACGGCGTGGTTACTGTCGATGGCGAGCGGATCGAGGCCGGCGCCGACAGCATGATCATCGTCGGCGAAGGCGATATCCGCGTCGTCGAGCGCAATTTCGAGATGGCCTTCGACACCGAGTTCGCGGCCCATATGGCCGAGCGCGCCGAACACCTGGCCCGTATGCAGACCGAACTCGCCGGCAATTTCGACATTGAGTTCGATTTCGATGGCGAAGAGGTGCAGGCCGAGGTCATGCGCTCGCTCGAGGAGGCCCTGGCCAACCTGGAGCGCAGCGATTTCCACCATGATGGCGACTGGGACAATCTGACGCCCGAGGAACAGGCGGAAATCCGCGAAGACCTGCGCGAAGCGCGCGAGGAAATCCGCGAGGCGATGGCCGAAGTCCGGATCGAACTGGCCGAGGTCGAGCGCGAGATGGAAGGCGAACGCCGCCAGGTGCGGATCGAGCTGCGCGAAGCCGAGCGGGATATCGCCCGCGCCCAGCGCGACATGGTCCGGGCCGAACGCGATATCGCCCGCGCCGCCCGGGACGCCGAGCGCGAGCGCCGCCGTATCGAGATCATCCGCCGTCGCGACGAAGAGGCCGCCCGCGCCGATGAAAGCCGCCACCGGGTCCTGGCCTGGCGTGAACGGACCGAACGCCTCGACCTGGACGAGAACAGCAGTGTGCGGATCGAACAGGACGATGACGGCCGCCGCCGCGTCTGGGTCGATGGCGAGGAGCAGACCGGCGATGCCCTGATCGACTGGCTCAATCGTCTGGAAGCCGACCGGCTCGCCGGCAATAGCGAGGGTGACCGCATACGCCGTCATGTCGAACGCCTGCATCTGGAAGGCGACCGGGAACGCCGCGTGATCGAGAGCGATGACGGCGAACGCGTCGTGATTCTCGAATTCCGCAGCGAGGACGACGAATAGCCGAATCGCGAAATCTGCCATGAGAAGCGGGCCGGCTTTCCGGCCCGTTTTTCTTTTGGCGGGCAAAAAAAGAGGCTGGCACAGGGCCAGCCTCAAGATAACGGTTGGTCGATAAAGGGCGTCTCCTCCCCGAAACGCCAAAGGGACAGGACGGTCAGGTCCGTGTCCTGTGCCTACGTTTACGTGGCCACCGAGTTACGTCAACCCCAATGTTTGACGTTTTGTCGCAGCCATCCGCAGTTTACCGCAATCAGCCCTGAGCGCGGTCGCGGCCGGAAACCTCTTTGACTGCAGCGATCCAGGCATCCCGGTCGACCGTCTGCTGGGCGGGCTGTTCCTCCCTCCACTGACGATTATCGCTGATATCCGCTGCCAGGCGTGCACCCAGCTTGAGATCCTTGATCGTGACCAGACCCTGCTCGCGCTCTTCAGACCCGACAATCACGGCGGCCACAGCGCCGCGGCGGTCGGCATATTTCATCTGCTTGCCCATGTTTCCGCCGCCGACAAACGCCTCGGCCCGGAAACCGGCCGCGCGCAGTTCGGCCGCCATCCGGAGGTAGTCGGCCGAACGGTCCTTTTCGGAGGCCACGACAATAACCAGCGGCTTTTCCGCCGCCTCGCCCGTCAGGCCGAGTGCGGAGAGCGCCGCCGCAAAGCGGCTGACACCGAAGGAGAAGCCGGTGGCCGGCACGGCCTGACCGGTGAAACGGGCCACGAGGTCGTCATAACGCCCGCCGCCGCCGACCGAGCCGAACTGGATCGGCTTGCCATCCTCATAAGTGGCCTGGGCGAGCAGCTCGGCTTCGAAGACGGGACCGGTGTAATAGCCCAGACCGCGCACGATCGAAGGATCGAACGCCGCACGCGTCTCGCCGACACCGATGGCGCCGAGGACGGCGTGGATTTCCGACAGGGCTGCGAGCCCGGCCTTGCCGGTTTCCGACGCGCCCACCAGCGGTTCCAGGCGGGCAATCACGGCCTCGCGGCTGCCGCCCGTCGCATCGAGGAAATTCAGCACCGTGTCGATACCAGCCGTGTCCAGCTTCGCACCTTCGGTAAAGTCGCCGGACTCGTCCTTGCGACCCTCGCCCAGCAGTGCGGCGACGCCATCGCGGCCCAGACGGTCCAGCTTGTCAGCGGCGCGCAGCACGCGCATGCGGCGGTCGGGCTCCGATGCACCGATGCTTTCCAGCACGCCGTCGAGCACACGCCGGTCATTGACGCGGATGACATAATCGCCGTCCCTAAGACCAACTTCGCGCATCACCTCGGCCGCCAGGGCGATCATCTCGGCGTCCGAAGCTGGGTTGGACGAGCCGACCGTATCGGCATCGCACTGCACGAACTGGCGGAAACGGCCCGGACCCGGCTTTTCATTGCGCCAGACATCGCCTGCCTGATAGCGGCGATAGGGCTTGTTGAGATCCTGGAAATTCTCGGCGACGAAGCGTGCCAGCGGTGCGGTGTGATCATAACGCAGCGCCATCCACTGGCCGTCATCATCCTCCATCGCGAACACGCCCTCATTCGGACGTTCCTCATCCGGCAGGAACTTGCCCAGCGCATCGGCATACTCGAAGGCGGGCGTCATCAGCGGTTCGAAACCCCAATCGTCGTAGACCCGGCTTGCGCACTCGACCAGATGCCGCTCGACCCGCAGGGTCGAACCGGTGCGATCCTCGAAACCGCGCGGGCGGCGGGCCTTCGGACGGAAGGTCTTCTGCTTGCTCATGGTGTCTCTCCGGATGCGGGCGGACCGGGATCGCCCCGGGCCCTGCGCGCCTGACAGCGCTGTTTTCCATACCAAACGGCGCTCTGTGAACCCGTGATAGCAGGACTGGTCCGGGATTTGCGACGCGTTCACGGGAAATCAAGGCCTTACTGCCAAGATCACAGCGATCGCAACCGGAGCCGTGCCATGATGCGTCAAATCCTGCTCGCCGCCCTCGCCGCGACCGTGCTCGGCGCTCATGCCCATGCCGGACCGGGACAGGATTTTGCCGACTTCGCCGCCCGCTTGGGCAGTGAGGCTTCGGCGCGGTCGCAAGCCGCCGCGCAACGCCCGGCCGCGCCCGCGCATCCGCTGGATATCGAGGACCCGTTCGGCTTCGAGCTGGAGCAGTTTTCCGTCGAGGCGCTGATGCTGAGCCGTCAGATCGATGCGGCGGGAGGCCCCGTCGATCTGCGCTGCATCTTCCGCGGCATGTCAGCCGACGCAGAACGCCGTCTGGGCGCCCTGAACGCCGCCGAGACAGCCGCCGAACAGGCGCACATCTATTCGGCCCTGGCCGACCTGATGCGCGATGCCAGCGAGATCGCCCCGGCCGTCGACAGCGATGCCGATCTGAGCGGGGTCGAACTGCCCGCCAGCTGCCCGGCCGCCAGCCGCGCCGGCTAGCCGTTGCGGCGCGAGGCCCGGTCGAGCGCCTGTTCCAGTCCCGATTTCGTCAGCACCGTCGGCAATACCTGTGCGGGACCGCCACCGGCCGGATAGAGCAGGTAGAGCGGCACACCGGCCTGGCCATGCTCGGCGATCAGCGCGGCGATCGTCTCGTCACGATTGGTCCAGTCGGCCCGCAATTGCGCAACGTCGAAACGGTCGAACGCGGCCTGGATGTCTTCGGTGTGCAGCACGCGCAGCTTGTTGACCTGACACGTCACGCACCAGGCCGCCGTGACGTCGACAAAGACCGCGCGGCCTTCGGCGCGCAATTCCTCGACCCGCGCCTGTGACCAGGGCTCGAAACGTTCGCTGCCGGATGCGGTCTGTTGAGCTGCCGCCTCGGGGATGCGTGCCACCCAGACCGTGCTCGCGACGCTGATGACAAGGGCCACAAAGGCGACCGACTTCCAGACGGCGCCATTGCCGCGATTGGCCCATACGGCCAGTCCCAGCGCGACCATGGCGATCCCGGCGAGCAGGACGCCTGTGGGGCCGGACTGGATCGACAGCACCCAGAGCAGCCAGATCACCGAGGCGAACATCGGGAAGGCCAGCGCCTGGCGGAAGACCACCATCCATTCGCCAGGCCGGGGCAGGACGCGCAGCATGGCCGGGAAGAAGCTGAACAGCACGAAGGGCGCGGCCAGGCCAAGCCCCAGCGCTGCCGCAACAGCCAGCACGACCGGCGTCGGCTGGGTCAGGGCCAGCCCCAGCGCACCGGCGGCAAGCGGTCCGACACAGGGTGCCGCCACGACAACGGCCAGCACGCCGGTGAAGAAGGCGCCGCGCCAGCCCGGTTTCTCGGTCAGGCCCGAGCCCAGCCCCATGAGCCGGGTGCCGAATTCGAAGGCGCCGAGCAGGTTAAGACCGATGGCAAAGAGCAGCAGCGCCAGCACGGCGACCACGACCGGCACCTGCAGCTGGAAGCCCCAGCCGACCGGCAGACCGAACTCGCGCAGCCCGACCAGCAGTGCCGCAAGGCCGACAAAACTGGCGAGCACGCCGGCCAGGAAGAACAGACCCTGCTGGCGCACCTGTCCGGCGTCGGAATGGGCGACCTGGACGAATTTCAGCACCTTGATCGACAGGATCGGGAAGACGCACGGCATCAGGTTGAGAATGAGGCCGCCGCCGAAAGCGAGCACGAACAGCCAGGGCAGGCTGGGCGGCAGGCTGCCTTCGGCCGCCCCTCCTGTATTGGCCACTGCGATGGCCGGCGTCCGGCTGGCCGGTTCGGGAGACACCGCAACGGCGTGGCGCTGCCAGCGCCCGCCGGCATTCACTTCGTAGGACAGCACCCCGTCGCGGGCTGACTGAAGCTTGTCCTCGGCCGCGTAGCCCGGCTCCATGACCAGCAGAACACGCTCGCCATCGCGCTGGACCTCCTGTGGTCCGGCATGACGAATCAGGCCGGCTTCGTGCGGGAAGAAACGCAGATTGCGCCACTCGACGGCTTCGCGGACCAGATCACCGCCGCCCAGATCGAGCACGACACGGCCGGAGGTCAGCCCCATCTGCGCATCGAGATCGTCGGCCGGCATCGGTTCGGCGTCGAGCGCAGCGCGTATCGTCCAGTATCCCGCTTCGTCGCGTTCGGACGCGCGCCCCACCGGCACGGTCAGTTCCAGCGTACGTTCCTCGGGAATGCAGATATCCTCGCACACCAGCCAGGTTGCATCGGCCACCAGGGTGACACTGTCGCCGGCAAAGCCCGGATCGATCGTGACCGGCATGGGCAGAGTGACCTCGCCCTTGTAGCCATAGTCCATGATCTCGTCGGTCAGCGGCAGTTCGATCGGTGCGGGCCAGACAATCTCGCCGATGCTTACCCCTGCCGGTGCAGTCCAGTCGATCTCGACGGGCAGGCCGTTGTCGCCGGGATTGCGCCAATAGGTATGCCAGCCTTCCGGCATGACCTGGTGCAGGCCGATATGGAAGGTGCGTCCAGGTTCGGCCTGCGACAGCTCGGAAACGAGGCGCGCCTCGACAATCGGTTCACCGCTGGCCCAGGCCGGCTGGGCGTCTGCCCTGCCCCCCAGGCCGAGCAGTATCAGGACGAACAGGACGAAACGCATGGACGGAACCTCGCAGGATGGCCGATGACCCTTTCGAAACACCGATATAGGCGGATTTCGGTTCAGTTCGAACCGGGCTCCCGAAATGGTGATGTAAAAATGCAAAACGGCCGCACCCCATGGGGCGCGGCCGTCTTGTTCAGGACGCTGTCGTCCGATCAGGCCTGGGCCGGAGCCTGGGCCTGGCCGAGCTGCGACGTACGGCGCAGGATGCGATCCCAGCGCTGCAGCGAGATCAGGTGCGACATGACAGCGGTCAGGTCGCCATTGTCCATCATTTCCTTGAGCTTGGCCGCCGGCAGAGCGGCGAATTTCTCGTTGGAAACGCCCCAGTATTCCGCGACCGTAACCGGGTTCTGCGGATCCTGCGGATTGGCAACCTTGACGTCTTTCTGCTCGAGCAGGTCGAGCGCGATCAGGCGCTCAACGAAGGCTTCGGTTGCGCGGGCATCGTTTTCGAATGCCGACACGAAATCGATCGCCTGCTTGGTGTAGTCGGTGGGCTCACCCTTCTCGTCGAAGAAGGGGCGCTCCGGGTTTTCGGACACGACGAATTCCGCATCGAGGTCGACACAGACCGTCGATGCCTGGTCGTTCGGGTTCGTCGCGCTGACGAACGGATAGCGGCGCACATAGGCCGGAATGTAGTGCTCGTTGTCGAACTGGCCTTCGCCGGTCACGAAAACGTTCGAGCCCTGGCGCAGGCCCATCACCAGCACCGGCATCTTGCGCTCGCCGAGAAAGATGATCGGATAGCTGCCGCAGGCAAACGAGAATTCCGGGCTGATGGCCGGCACGAAATGCCAGTCTTTCAGGAAGGAAAACGGATTGGCGACAGTCTTGACGCCGTAATTCTTGTGCTTCTGCCGGTTCAGCGGCTCCACATTCTTGTAGAGCGGAACGGAACCCGTGAGACGCGGCTCGGTGGCGGGTGCATCGGCCATGGAACAAACCCCTTCAGTTCTTTGGGCGCTAGATAGCGGATATGCCCAGATGCGGCAACGCATCGGCGCAGGCAGATCGACAAACTGCACGCAAGAAAAATGCCGGGCCCGGAGGGAGACGGGCCCGGCACTCGCAATAAGGATCGCGAGATCCTGGAAAGTCCGGCCTAGAAGGTCCGGCCGATGCCGATGCCGAAGATCACCGGATCGATATCGACGTCGGCTGAAATCGCGCCGTCAATGAGAACGTCGGTATTGATGTCGATGTACTTCACATCGAAGTTGACCAGCCAGCCATTCTCGAGCGCGTAGTCCAGGCCGGCCTGGGCGGCCAGACCGAAGCTGTCGTCATAGTCGATGGTCGACAGCGCGGACCCGTTGGGCAGGTCTTCGTTGAAGAAGGTGGTGTAGTTGACGCCGGCGCCGAGATAGGGCCGCACCTTGCCTGCCGGATTGAAATGGTATTGCAGCGTCAGGGTCGGCGGCAGCAGTGTGACATCACCCAGGTCGACATTGCCCACGCTGGTGCCAACGGCGGAGACGTCGTGCGGCGTCACACCGAGGATCAGCTCGACGGCCCAGTTGTCCTGGATGAAGTAGGAGATGTCCAGTTCCGGTACGATCGAGGTGTCGATGTCGACATCGCCGCCGATCGGATCGATCGTGGCACCTTCGTTCGGCATGACGTGCAGGCCGCGCAGACGGATCAGCCAGTCGCCCTGTTCGGCGGCGGCAGGAGCGGCAGCGAGAAGGCTGGTTGCGATGGCACTCAGAAGGAGGCGTTTCATGGGTCTGTCCTTTCGTCCCTAGAAAACTTGAGGACTTTCTGGACCCACTTCGCGCGTGTCTGAAGTGCGCGTTTCGCCGCGCGTCAGCCTGCCGCGCGGCAGGCTGACGCAGGGCGTCGGGCGGAGGGCCGCCGATCAGAAATCGAGGACGAGAGCGGCCCGGAAATTACGGCCCGGCAGCGGCACCAGATCCTTGAGGACCGAGGTGTGAACACGCGCTTCCTGGTCGGTCAGATTACGGCCTTCCAGCACGATGCGCATGCCGCGATCGTCGAACGGTTCCATCGTCCAGCGTGCATTCACCAGAACATAGCTCTGGGTCTTCAGCTCCTCGATGGCCGTCTCGTCCTGCACATCGGCCCATTCGGCCTCCAGGTGCAGATCGTGACGGGCCGTGCTGGCCGTGACGCCCGCCGTGAAGGAGAGCGGCGGGATGCGCGGCAGGTTGCCGCCATCGTCGAGCTCGCCGCGGACATATTCGCCGGTCAGCTCGCCGGACAGGTCGAACACGCCGACCGAGCCGAGCGGGCCTTCGATACGGCCCTCGAAACCGCTGAGCACGGCGTCTTCCTGGCGGTATTCATAGACCGGGAAGCCATCCTCTTCCTCACCTGTCGGGAAGGACGCGATGAAGCCGTCATAGTCGGCGCGGAAGATCGAGCCTTCCAGCCCCCATTCGCCGATCGTGGTGCGCGCGGTGATTTCCGCGGACAGTGCCTTTTCGACGTCCAGAGCCGGATTGCCGGTCTCGTAGGAGCGCGTTGCGACGTGCGGACCGTCGGCAAACAGCTCGACATCCGTCGGCGCCCGTTCGCTGGACGACAGGGTCAGGGCCAGGAAAGTGTCGCGCGCCGGACGGACGAAAACCGAACCCGAGAAGGATTGCGTGTCGAAATCGCGGCTTTCGGTCGGCGTGTCGAGCTCGCGTGTCTCCAGGCGCAGGCCGCCTTCAAGGCCCCAGCTCTCGCGATCCCAGCGCTCGACGATGAACAGGCCCCAGTCGGACGTCTCGGACGGCGGGACATAGGCCTCCTCGCCGGCGGCCTCGAAGTCGCGATTGAAAGCCTGCAGGCCGGCTGCGCCTTCCCAGCTGCCGCCCCACAGTTCGATCGGCGTGTGACGCGCCTCGAGCCGGCCTTCCCAGCCGTCATTGGTGAAGCGGGTGCCGACTTCGTCACCTTCCAGCTCGACATGCTCGTAGCTGCCGACGCCGAAGGAGAAGCGGACGCGTTCGATATGCTCACCCAGATCGCGCCACTCACCGCGCAGGTCATACCGCGTCTGGGTCAGATCGATACGGACATCGCCATGATCGTGCCCTTCGTCCTCGTGATCATGATCCTCGTCGTGATCTTCATCCTCGTCTTCGTGCTCTTCTTCATGCGCGTGGGCATGACCGGGAACGCCGTAGAGCGCATCCGACTGCTTCACGGCAAAGCCGAAGAAACCGTTTTCCCCGACCCAGGAAATGCCGGCCGAGGCCGAGGAGAAATCGAGGCGCGAGTTCTCGACCGTGCCGTAGGGATGCTCCTCTTCCTCGTGGTCGTGATCCTCGTCATGATCTTCGTCTTCGTGATCCTCGTCCTCATGCTCGTGCTCGGCTTCCTCGAACAAGCGGAACAGATCGGACTCGGCATAACCGGGGATGTCGTAATTGTCGGCGGTCCGCGTGAGGGCTTCCAGATTGATGACGAATTCGCCGGCATTGAAGCGGACCCGGCCGGCGGCCGTCTCGCCTTCATCGACCGATGTCATCGACGCGTAGAAGCGGCCATCCAGACCGTCCTCGGCACGCTCTTCGGGAATGCGGCCGTCAATCACGTTGACCACACCGCCGATCGCGCCGCCGCCATAGGCGATGGCGGCCGGGCCGCGCAGGATTTCCACGCTCTGGGCTTCCAGGGCCTCGGATGCCACCGCGTGGTCGGGGGAGTTGGTGGACGCGTCGATCAGGCCGACGCCATTGACCAGAACGCGCACCCGGTCGGAGCCGAGGCCGCGGATCACCGGGCGGCTGGCGGCGGGGCCGAAATAGGTCGTCGAAACGCCCGGCTCGTGCGCGATCGTGTCGGCCAGGGATCCGGACAGATTGTCTTCGAGATGGCGCCGGTCGACCACTTCCACACCGCCGACAACCTCATCGGCCGTCACGCCCAGCGGCTGCGACGTCACCACAATGACATCGGCGTCTTCACGATTGCCGTCGGTGTGAGTCTGGGCCAGCGCCGGCGCGCCGGTCACAAGACCGAGCACGAGCAGCGAGCTGGTGGAGGCAAGAAAGTTACGCATGGCATCCCCGCAACGTAATAACAACACAATTGCGAGTGGTGATATTATAACATCCTTGATGCGACAATCCCCCGGGGTGTGAAAACGGCGGGACTGCGATTAAATATCTGTCAGATGACTCGCGATTCTCTGATCCGGGCCCTTGAGGCCGCCGAAAGCCACTGCACCGAGCGGGGCGAAAAGCTGACGCCCGTGCGCCGCCGTGTGCTTGAACTTGTTCTGGAAGCCGACGCTCCGGTGAAGGCGTACGACCTGCTCGAGGCGCTCAAACCCGGGCCGGGCGCTGCCAAGCCGCCGACGGTCTACCGTGCCCTGGATTTCCTGATGGCGGCGGGGCTGGTGCACAAGGTCGAGGCGCTGAATGCGTTTGTCGGCTGTTCCCACGCCCATGACGATGGCGGCGCCGAACTCTTCATCTGTTCCGATTGCGGATCGGTGGAGGAACGGCACGGCGCGCCCGATCCGGTGAACATGCCGGACGGCTTCGTGATCGAACGTTCGGTGGTGGAACATTTCGGCCATTGCGCCAACTGCAGGCACTGACCCTTTTATCCGGACCGGGACGTCCCGCGATGATCGAACTCTGGCGCGGCACCGTGAATGCCTGGGAATGCGACGAGCTGGGGCACATGAATGTGCGCTTCTATCTCGCCAAGGCTGCCCAGGCTGTCGCCAATCTGGCCGAGGAGGCCGGGCTCAATCCGGTCCATCGCGCCGATGCCTTGGCCACGCTGATCGCGCGCGACATCCATATCCGCTTCCTCGCCGAGGCCCATCCCGGCGCCCCGGTCTATATCGAGGGCGGTCTTCTGGATCATGATGCGTCCGGCGCGACCGCGATGCTGGTGATGCGCCATTCCGGGTCGGGCGTGCCGGCTGCCAGCTTCCGGATCGTGCTGGGCCATGCCTCGCCCCAGGACGGGCGCGACTTTGCCTGGCCGCAGCGCTTTGCCAGCCGGGCCGACCGGCTCGCCGTCGACTGTCCGGACTATGCGGCTCCGCGCGGTATCATGCTGGATGCCCGCCCCGGGACCGAAGCCAGCCTGGCAAGGGCCGACGCGCTGGGCTTGCAGCAGATCGGGCGCGGCCGTTTCGGCATGGAGGAGATGGACGCCTTCGGCCGGATGCGGCTGGAATTCCTGCTCGGCCGCATTTCCGACAGCGTGACCAATTTCGCGGCCGCCTTCCCCGAAGAGTACGCGATGCATGCCCAGGGGGGCGGCGGCAACGTCGGCTCGGCGCTGCTGGAATGCCGGATCCGGCCCTGGCGCTGGGCACGGGCCGGGGACGGTTTCGTCGTCCGCTCGGGCCTCAAGTCGGCCGGCCCCAAGGTCCGCAACCTCGTTCACTGGGTGCTGGAAGCTGAGACCGGACGTCCGTGGTGGACCGTGGAGGGCGTCGCCGCCCCCATGGACCTCGACACCCGCAAGCTCCTGCCCGCCTCCGCGGAAATCCGGGAAGCGCTCGCGGCCGCCTGCATCGACGGGCTGGAAGCCTGAACGGTCGGGCCACAACTTTTGGTAAATGAACCGCTAACGCTTCGATGCGCGCCCGATCTCTTGCACACAAGGGTTTCCCGACCCTTAACCGCAACGAATTCCTTATACATCGCCTTTCCCTAAAAGTGCGCCTAACGACTTCAGGTCGACACCGGGAGTGCCGATCGAGACCTGTTACCGCGCACGCTTTCGGGGACTGGCGGGCTGGGCAATCTGGCATCTGCTGCCCCCTCCAGGCCGATTGCGAGCCAAGGAGACACCATGTTCCGGTTTTCCGACCTGTCCATCGCCACCAAGATTCTCACCATCACCGGCCTGCTGGTTGCGGCCATCGCAACCGTCTCCACGATCGGTATTGTCAGCCTCAATCATGTCGAGCACGACGCGCTCGCGATCGAGGAACTGGCGGTCCAGATCAATCTGGGCGGCCATCTGGGACAGGACGCGATCGATCTCAACCGGACCGAATACCAGGCGGCGATCGACCCGGGACGCGTGGCGGCCGCGCGCGCGCATGTTCTGGAAAGCGAGGCGTCCTTCGCCGATCTTGTGGCCCGCGCCCGCGCGACCGCCTCGCCCGAACAGACCCGCATGCTCGACCGCATCGAACAGGCCTACACGGCCTATCTCGCCGACATGGAGCACTCGATCCGCACGGCCGAGGAAATCGGCGAGATCGAGATGAGCGAAGAGCACCGCGCGCTGCTGACGGCGGTGCACGGGTCCGACGACACGATCGTCGAGCTGCGCAGTGCCATAGAGGCCTATATCGAGCACGCCGACCATCGCGGCGTCGAGCTTGCCGCCGATGCGGAAGCGACCATGAAGTCGGTCCGCATCGCGATGATTGCGGTCAGCCTCATCTCGGCGCTGGGCGGTTTTGCCCTCGCCCACATCATCAGCCGCAGCCAGATCGTGCAGCCGCTGGATCGCGTTGTCGGCAATCTGACCCGTGTCGCAGAAGGCAATCTCGATGTCCGGGTCGACGGGATCGACCGGCGCGACGAGATCGGCGCGCTGAACCGCACGCTGCAGCACTTCATCACCGTCTCGCGCGAGCGTGTCGAGCAGATCCGCAAGGATCAGGAGAACGCCCGCCGCGAACTGGAGCGTGCCGCGACAGTCAAGGAACTGACCGACGCCTTCGAGGCCCAGATCGAGATATCCATGGCCACCCTGGCCAGCGCCGCCGAAGAACTGGAAGCCACGGCGAGCTCGATGGCGACCGCGGCGGAAGAGGGCAATGCCCAGACCCAGAGCGTGTCGGCGACCATGGTGCAGACCTCGTCCAATGTGCAGACCGTTGCAGCGGCGACCGAGGAACTCGCTGCGGCCATCCGCGAGGTCTCGAACCAGATCGGCCGCGGTGCCGAGATTTCCGAAGCCGCTTCCAGCCGCACCTCCCAGGCGCTTGCCCGGATCGACGGTCTGGCCGGGGCCGCCCGCGAGATCGAGGATGTGCTCGTCCTGATCGCCAGCGTGACCGAACAGACCAAGCTGCTCGCGCTCAACGCCACCATCGAGGCCGCGCGTGCCGGTGAAGCCGGCAAGGGCTTTGCCGTCGTCGCCGGCGAAGTGAAAAACCTCGCCGAGCAGACCGAACAGGCGACCGCCAACGTCACCGGCCAGATCCGCACCATCCAGCAGAGCACGCAGGACGTCGTCGGCGCCATCCAGGCCATCCACGACGTGGTCGGCCAGGTCGCGGAAATCTCCGCCGCCGTTGCCATCGGCGCCGAACAGCAGACCGCCGCGACGGACGAGATCAACCGCAATGTTCACGAGGCCGCGGCCGGGACCGAAGAGGTCAACCGTTCCGTGACCATGCTCGAAACGGCCGCCAGTTCGACCTCTGCCGCCGCCTGCCAGGTGGCCGGCACGGCAGAAGAACTGTCCCGCCAGAGCTCCAGCATCCGGTCGGAGATACAGCGTTATCTCCAGGCCGTGGAAGCGGCCTGACCGGGCCGGGGTCCCCCTCCCCCTGTGCCCGGCAGGCCACACTTCTCCCTTCAAACGCGAAAAGCGCGCCGGCGAAACTTGCCCTTGCCGGCGCGAGCGGCTACCCAGCCCACCCGGATCAATCGGCACAAGTGAGCAGATCCATGACTCGATCCATCTAGAAAAGCAGGTAGCCGGCGCGCTGCCTGGTCCCGTCGACAGCCCGACCCGCGCGATGCGGGAACGGTCCACGGGTTATCCATTGCGCCCGACCTTCGCTTTTCACAGATGATCAAGTTCATGAGGACGGATCGCCCCACCCTCCACAAAGGGGCTCCGACGCTGCCATGTCCGACTTTCTCGACGACGAAAATGAAACGCCGCGTACGCGTGAGCTGAAGAACACCCAGGTTCTGGCCTATCTCGGCCGCCAGTGGGCCCGCCGCCCGTGGCTGCTGACGGGTATGATCAGCTTCATGACGCTGGCGACGATCACCGAGCTGATGATCCCGCTCGCCGCAGGCCGCCTCATCGACACGCTGGCGGCCGGTCCGGATGCCGGGACGCCCTGGCCGGCCTTCGCGCTTTATCTGAGCGTGGCGGTCGTGTTCTACGCCTTCCGCCAGCTGGCCTCGCGCTGCGAAGTGCCCTTCTCCTCGGCGAACATGGCCGACCTGACCTCGGAAGCCTTTTCCAAGGTGCAGCGCTTCTCGCTGGACTGGCACGCCAACACCTTCGCCGGCTCGGTCGTGCGCAAGGTGACGCGCGGCATGTGGGCCTATGACAATCTGACCATGAACATCATTTTCGGCGTCGCGCCGTCGGTGGCGGTCATGCTCGGTATCGCCGCGGTGATGGCGTTCCGCTGGCCGCTGGTCGGCCTCGTCGTGCTGTGCGTGATGGCCGCTTTCGTGACGTCCACCCTGGTGCTGAGCCGCTATTACATCCGCCCGCAGAATATCCGCTCGAACGCGCTGGACAGCCAGATCGGTGGCGCGCTGGCCGATGCGGTGGGCGGCATCGCCACGGTAAAGGCCTTTGGCGCGGAGACCCGCGAGGACACGCGCTTCCATGCGCTCGCCTGGCGCTGGCGCGCCGAGGCGAAGAAGACCTGGCTGCGCTTCGTCAATTCCTGGCTGGTCAACATCGTCACCGATCTGTCGATGCAGGCCGCCCTCGTGGGCCTTCTGGTCTGGCAATGGTCGCGTGGCGCCGCGACGGCCGGCGATGTCACCGCAGCACTGACCGCCTACATGATCGTGGCCGGCTATATGCGCCGCTTCGGCGAACAGGTGCAGCAGGTCCAGAAAAGCATGGACGAGATCCAGGACCTGGCGATTTTCGACCTGCAGGAAAACGAGGTCGAGGACCGTCCTGACGCGAAGGACTTCCGCCCGTCCAGGGGCGCGATCCGCTTCGACCATGTCGACTTCACCTATGCCGGCCAGGACCGCCCGCTCTACAGCGACTTCTCGATCGCGATCCGGCCGGGCGAAAAGGTCGCGCTGGTCGGCCCCACCGGGTCCGGCAAATCGACCTTCGTCAAGCTGGTCCAGCGTCTCTACGATGTCGACGATGGCTGTGTGATCATCGACGGCCAGGATGTGCGCGAAGTGCGCCAGGACAGCCTGCGCCGCCATATCGCTCTGGTGCCCCAGGATCCGGCGCTGTTCCACCGCTCGATCGCGGAAAATATCGCCTATGGCCGGCCGGGCTGTTCCCTGGACGAGGTCGTCGAGGCCGCGAAAGCCGCCCACGCCGACGCCTTCATCCGGCGCCTGCCCCAGGGCTATGACACGCTGGTCGGCGAGCGGGGCGTGAAGCTGTCCGGCGGCGAGCGCCAGCGTGTGGCGATCGCCCGGGCGATCCTGGCCGATGCGCCCATCCTCATTCTCGACGAGGCCACGTCCAGCCTCGACAACGAGACCGAGCGCGATGTGCAGGCGGCGATGGAAGCGGTGATGGCCGGTCGCACGACCATCCTCATCGCCCACCGCCTCTCCACCATCCGCGATGCCGACCGCATCCTGGTCTTCGATCGCGGCCGTGTGGTCGAACAGGGCACGCACGACGAACTCGCCGCCAATGATGACGGCATCTATGCCCGTCTGGCGGCACTGGCTGCGGGGTAGGGTCTGTCCTTCATTGTCATCCCGGCTGGAGGGCCTGCGAAGGCAGGCCGCACGGCCGGGACCCATACGCGCTGGTGTTGGCCGGAAGCAGGCCCGATACCTGCGACAGCTGTATGAGCACCGGGGTTATGGGTCCCGGACTTGCGCCCCGCCGTCGCGGGGCATCCATCCGGGATGACACAGCAGAGGTGCATGGATATGGCCGCCGCCCTGTCTCCGTGCTTTTCTGGCGGCACCACAGAATGAGGGCTCTTCATGCGCATTACTGCCGCCGTGCTCGGCTTCCTGCTTTTTCTCATGCCCGCGGTCGCCGCGGCCGAGGACGACCATCCGCAGCCTTTCGACGGCAATTACGACGCCATGCCGGTGGTCGATGCTGCACTGGCGCAGGCGCGAGCCGAGGACAAGCGCCTGCTGCTCGTGCTCGGCGCCAACTGGTGCCATGACAGCCGCGGGCTGGCGCATCATTTCGAGGACGCAGAGCTCGCCGCCACGCTGGAACAGTCCTATGTGACGCGCTTCATCGATGTGGACTGGCGCAATGAAAACCAGGACGTTGCCGCCCGTTTCGGCATTGCTGCGCTTTATGCGACGCCGACCGTCCTGATCGTCGATCCCGAAGAGGAAGTCCTGCTGAACCGTGAGGCCCGCAATGACTGGTCGAGCGCCGCCTCGACACCGGTCGAGGAAGCGCGTGCCTGGTTTGCCAAATGGGCGGATCAGGGCCCGGCCTCGGCCGGCCTGCTGGAAGGCTCGCTGACCTATCAGGCGATGCTGCTGGAGATCGAGGTGTTCGAGGACGAGGAGGCAGCCCGCCTCGCCGGCGCCTATCGCGATATCGCCGCCTGGCGCGCCCTGCCCGCCTCCGAACGGCCGGAGAATTTCGCCGCGCTGGACGGCGAGGTAGAAGCCTGGCGCCGGGCGCTGCCACGCCAGATCAGCCGGCTGCAGTCACGCGCCCGCAGCCTGGTCGCCGAAGCGCTGAGCGAACGGGCCGGCGATGGCACGGTAACGATCGATACCGTGGCGGCGCTGGATGCCGACGAGCCCGATCTCGCGCTCGATTTCGAGCCGCATGTCTCCTCTGCCTGGTAACGCCCCATGACACGCCTGCCCTACTATGAAGTCCATTCCTTCGCTGATCCGGACGTCCCGTTCAGCGGCAATCCGGCCGGTGTCTGCGTGATGGATGCCTTTCCCGGCGACGCCGTCCTCGCCGGCATCGCCAATTCCAACAATCTGTCCGAAACGGCCTTCGTCGTCCCGCGCGGCAAGGACCAGTGGGATCTGCGCTGGTTCACGCCGGCGGTCGAGGTTGATCTGTGCGGCCACGCCACGTTCGCGGCGGGCGCGGTGCTGCTGGAAACCGGTGCCGTGCGCGGCGAGACCGCGCATTTCCAGACGCGCTCCGGCCCCCTGAGCGTCAGCCGCAGCGCGGCCGGCTTCACCATGGACCTGCCGCAGGTCGGCTTTCATGCCGGCAAGCCGGATACCGCGACGCGCAACGCGCTCGGCCTGTCCGGACACGAGCTGGACGCCGTGTTCGATATCGAGCGGATTCACGGCGCGCGCTATCAGATGTGGGTTCTGGCGGATGAGGACACCGTGCGGGAGGTCCGCCCCGATCTCGGACAGCTTCGCACCATCGGCAAGAATGTGATCATCACCGCGCCCGGCGACGCGGTCGATTTCGTCTCGCGCTTCTTCGCGCCGGCTTCAGGCGTAGACGAAGACCCGGTAACCGGCTCGGCCCACTGTTCGCTCGCGCCCTACTGGGCGGATCGCCTGGGTGCGACCCGTCTGACAGCCCGCCAGATCGGCCCCCGCCCCGGCCGGCTCGAGGTGGAACCGGCCGCAGGGCGCGTCACCTTCCACGGTCACGCGCCCCGCTATCTGGACGGTGCGATCATTCTGCCGGACGCCTAGTAGCGCCAATGCGGGCGGTCATGGCGGTAGCCGCGGCCGCGCGGATACTCGATCCGCACATCGATCCACTGGCGGCGGCCGTAGCGGTCGGCAACGTAGAAGCCGCCATCGCGCGAGCGGTAGACAAGGCCGGGCGAGGCATGGCGGCTGCGCTCATAGCGCGGGTGGCCGTAATGGCGGTCCCAGCGGCCGGTTTCATAGCGCCAGGCGCGCGGCGGGCAGTCGATCACCTGGCGATCGTGGAAATCCTCGCGACGGTCGCGCCGGCCGTCATAGTGGCGGCGATCGCGGCGATCCTCGCGCAGATCCGGGCAGGCTGCAGCGTTCAGGACCCAGGTGTCCGCCTGGGCAGCGCCGGCCATGGAGATACTGCCGACGGTCGAGAGTGCCAGGGCAGCGGCTATGGTCTTGATACCGAACATGATCTCAGTCCTTTCCTGTCAGGTCGGTGCCCTCCTCGTCCGCCATGAAGCCACAGCCCGCCCGAACCTGGCTTGAATGCCCTGTTCAGGGGACGGTCATCTTTGTGGCGCTCTGATAGGCAGGGTGACGCTTGGTTTTACCGCTGAACTGGCGGATAAGCGCCTGAGCACTTGGCCTGAGCACTGGGGGGAACAGGAAGTCATGAAACGTCGCGTCTGGATTGCTGCTGCCTTGTTTTTCGCTGTCTCACCGCTGGCCGCAGCCCAGGACATGCGGGACGAGCCGGCCCTGGCCGGAGCGCCGTCACCGGACGCCGAACGCCTGTCCAGCCGCGACCTGTCCCGCTGGCTCCAGGGCAAGCCGCCCAAGCCCGGCGTCACGCCGGCGGCCGGCCGGTATTCCGGCGATGACACCTGCCAGTGGGCCAATGACGGCGAGTGCGACGATCCGGGTATCGGCACCGGCGCCTGCGAACGCGGCACGGACTATTCCGACTGCTGGCGCATCGTGGAGGGGGTCGAGGACAATTCCTGCCGCTGGGCGAATGACGGCGAATGCGACGAGCCGGGCTTTGGTACCGGCGCCTGCACCCAGGCCACGGACCTCAATGATTGCGGCGAGATCATCCATCTGCGCTTCCGCAATGACAGCTGCGAAACCGCTTTCGACGGCGTGTGCAATGAGCCCGGCATCGGCGACGGCACCTGCGAGGAACGCACCGACCGGGCCGACTGTATCGGCCGCGACCGCCCGATGGGGATCAACGACCATTATTTCGGCCATGACGACCGGGTGTTCATGGACACATCGGTCTTCCCCTGGACCGTGATCGGCCAGGTCGATTTCGACGCCGGCGGCGCCTGCACGGCGACGCTGATCGCCGACACGGTGCTGATCACCGCCTCGCACTGTATCAGCGAGGACGGACGGCTGGATGCGCGCGGCGTCTTCCGCACGGCCTATGCCCGCGAGGGCGGTCCGCTGGAAGCGCGGGTGATCGACTATTTCAATTCCCCAGACTGGGATGAGGAGCGCTTCTCCTCGAGCGACGATCTGGACGGGACCGACTGGGCACTGCTGCGCATCGACCGTCCGCTCGGTGCCGAGCTGGGCCATGTCGGAGCCCGTGGTCTGATCGACACGCTCGGCGCGCGGCAGGCGCTGTCGGCTGACCTGTTCCAGGCCGGGTACAGCTGGGATACCGGTACTCACCTGTCGGGCAATCTGGGCTGCCACATGGTCGAGGTCTTCAACGACAACACCATGGCGCATAATTGCGACACGACCCGCGGCGACTCGGGCTCGCCCTTCATGGTGCGCGAGGGCGACGAGTATTTCATCGTCGCGACGGACTCGAACTTCCGGTCGAACCCCGGCGGCCCGATGATCTATATCGCCACGCGCTCGGAAGGCTGGCTGCCCTATCTGGACGATTTCATCGCCGGCCGGATCGGCAATGACAGCCCCCGCCCGCGCGGTCCCGGCAAGCCGCCGAAATAGCAGCTACTCCCCCAGAAGCGCGACCAGGCCGTCTGCCAGGGCGTGGCGCCAGCCGGCGATGTCGTGCCCGCCGGAGAATATCGCCAGCCGGGCTTCATAACCGGCGGCGGTCAGAGCGTCGCCGAAACGGCGGTTGGTGTCCAGCATGACATGGCCGCCATTCGTGCTGGTCTCGACATATTCCAGCTGTCCGGCCGCCAGGTAGAAACGCGGCGCCCGGGGCCCGGCCGGCGGCAGGTCCCGGCCCAGCCATTCCGCCGCCTCTCCCTCCGGTGCCCAGTAGAACGACCCCGACAAGGAGATCACGCCGCCAAACGCCTCCGGCCGCTGCAGCGCGGCGCGGGCAGCAACGAGGCCGCGGCGGGATGCGCCGGCCAGGATGACCTGACCCGGCGACGGTTCGAGGCCCTGCTCTGCCAGTGCCGGCAGGAGTTCGTCGGCGAGGAAGCGGACCTGGTCGTCATAGCGGCGGGTCTCGCTGACCGGGTCGAGCTGGTCGATCAGGACGAGGTTGACCGGCGGGATTTCGCCTGCTGCCGCAAGGTTGGCCGCGATCTCCCAGGCGGGGGCGCGCACGCCCCACAGAAATGCATCATAGATGACCAATAAGGGCGACATAGCGGTCGCATTCGGGTTGCGGAAGAGCTGCAAAGTGACACGTCTGTCCAGGGCGCCGCTCTCCACGAAGAGGAATTCCGGCTCGCGCTGGCGGCGTGACGGCCAGGGCCACTGCGGCGCCAGGTCGGGCGCCCGGTCGAGACGCAGGACGGCCTCGGCGCCGGATCCGCGCAGATGCCGCGGATTGTGCGGATCGGACCGGCGCTGCCAGCGCTCGCCGTCGAAGACGAGGAAGGAATAGACCGCCTCGATCTCGCGCGGCACGTCCAGCGTGATCCACCAGATACCCGTCTCGCCGATGCTCCGGAGCGGCAGGGTGAAGTCCTCGACATAATCGGTGACGGGCTGACGGGCCTGTGGCGCGGCGATGACACTGTCGAGCCGGACGCCGCGGACCGACGGCGCGGTCTTGAAGGCGAAGGTGACGCGCGCGAGCGTGTCGTCACCGGGATGCGGTTCGATGAGGGGCAGGCCATGGGCCGACAGATCGCGCCAGGCCTCCTCGCCGGCATGGGGGCGCTCGTCCAGCATCGCGATCGCGGTGGCGACGGCCTGCGGCGGCTGGGCACGCAGGGGCGCCGTGCACAACAGGGCGAGCGCGACCAGACACCATCCCCATCTTGCCCACATGCCAAACAGACCTTTTTCCGCCGCGCCGGCCAGTCTAGCCTGTTGCAGCCTTGAGGGGAGACAGGCAATGACATCCACGCTTCGCACGCTGGCCGGCGACCGCCGCTCGCAGATCATCCTGATCCTGTCGGCCCTGTTTGCCCTGGCCTATCTGTTTGACGATTTTGGCCTTTCCGCTCCCTACCCCGCCGATGTGGCGATCAAGGCCGCCGGCATCGTTCTGCTGGCCGTGTTCGCCTTTATCCACGGACATCGCATCCTCGCACTGGGTCTCTTCCTGGGATCGCTGGGCGATATCTTCCTGGCACTGGAACCCTCGCAATTGCCGCTGGGCATTGCCGCCTTCGGCCTCGGCCATCTGGTCTATATCTTCCTGTTCGCCCGCATCCGGCTGGAAAGCGGCGGCCGCGGCGGCTGGAGCCGGATCGCCGCCCTCGCCCTGGCCGCCTATGGCGTGGTGATGCTGGGCTGGCTGCAGCCCTATTTCGGCGATCTCCAGCTGCCGGCCTCGATCTATAACGGCATCATCCTGGTGATGACCGTACTTGCCGTGATCGGCCGCGTGCCGCCGTTGGCCACGGCTGGCGCCCTCCTCTTCCTCGTCTCCGACAGCGTGCTCGCGGTGCGCCTGTTCACCGGCTATCTGGAATGGGCCGGACCGGTGGTGTGGGTGACCTATTATCTCGGCCAAGCCGGCATCGCGCTGGGACTGGCGCTGGATGGAAAATCCGCAAAGGTCCGCAGCGAAACCTAGCGTGGCGTGCGTACCATTCCGGTACAATCTAGCAGCGACACCCCACTTTGTACTCGCGCAAACGGCGAAGAATGCCGGTATTCCGGTGACAAGACGCCCCGCTTGCGCTCTAGTTTCGCGGCCGGCAAAGCCGCCGGCGAGACTGGGACGGGACGGCACGTCCAGCGAGAGACCATGCAAGCCTGGCAAGCCGGTTTGCGTGATATTTCGCGAGGACGCGCCACACAAAGCAGACAATCTCCGGACCCGGCCGTGTCCTCTCTGCGAGGCTGCGACCGGGTAGACGCCTGACGGTCAGGCGCCTGCTGGCGCAAGGATTGCGTTCGTCCGGATTGAAAAAGTTAACGGCGGGTTAATGGCGCGCCGGATTGTGCGGGGGACATCATGCGCAACAACCTGATTTCGGGAACGGCTCTCACCACCATCCTGGCCGGATTTCTGGCCGGACC
>Ga0189281_100297_pt1 | contig 21932 bp, 12 predicted proteins | sample N26B72minimetaG_FD_130322 | JGI IMG/M metagenome (GOLD analysis project Ga0189281, IMG submission 130322) | Marine microbial communities from the Costa Rica Dome - N26 B7-2 mini metaG | ecosystem: Environmental > Aquatic > Marine > Oceanic > Photic zone | place: Costa Rica: the Eastern Pacific...
AATGAGGAAAAAAATTAAAAATAAACGTTAACTTCAGCACCAAAATGAGTCGATCTCGTGCACTTGATTTGCACTGCTCACTTTCATCCGCCGAAGGTGGTATACATTGACCGCCCTATCCAACTATCATAAGTTTTGACATAGAAGATTTGTTTTTCAGCGGTTTATTGGTACTTGTATTGTGTTTAATTTTTCCTAGTGAAGGTGGTTCACTTTCGCCCTATCAGCTATGGTAACTTTATCCCAGTTGGAGTGATATAAGATGGCCGGTGTTTCTATTTAATATGCCACATACAAAACTTAATGCGCTGTTCATTTCTTCATAGCATTATATAACCATTTGTATGAAACATTAACTATTGCTTTATACAAATGTATAATCATACATCTGTATAAATATTTGTGGAAAGGGAGAAAGAAGACAATGGCTAGAGATTGTCCGAGTGTTAGCGTAAACTGAATTCTTTTTCTCCCTACCCATATTTCTATGGCAGTTGCCAAAACAGTGTTTTTGGCAACACCCTCGAAGGAATCGAATAGAGATGGTAAGCCTCCCGAGGCTTACCATCTCTATCTTAGATTTAATCTCAATTCCTTTACAAATTTATTTTGAATGTTTCTTGATTTGCCATACATAAACTGATGTACGGTAAACAGGTTAAATGCTGTTCAATGTTGCTAGGTTTGTTCAATAAAGTAAATCAGCAAATACCAGTAATATGAAGCGCATATTTATCATGGACGACGATGGATTAAAGGAATACGTTCCTGTGGAATCTCTCAAAAACAATCTAGCTCCAAAACTGAAGGATAAGGATAATGAAAATCAAACTGAAAATGAAATGTTGACGATTGCCGATTTGGTCAAAAAATTCAAAGTGACCAGACCGACCATCTATTCCTGGATGGAAAAAGGGTTGCTCAAAAAGATACCTATTGGTGGACGTGTCTTGTTCCATCCCAATGACATCAATGAACTTATCGATCGGTTAAGGGAAATCCCTTCTTAGAAACAAATTGATGACCCAAAGACAAAATAGAAAATGGACTTTATATCGGAGATCACGAAGCAAGCCATGTTTTTGCAAGCAAAAAACTGCTCACTCTGTTCGCATGGCTTGTTGGGGATTCTCCCCAAACCCCTAAAATATGGCAAGACCAAAAAAGAAAATACGAGAATTAAGGGCTATTCGGGTAAACGTGAGAATGACGGTGGACGAATACCTGATACTATCCCAAAATGCAAGTACGCTGGGAATTACGATTCCCGATTATATAAGGAAAAGGGTAACGGGAAAAACACTGCCAAGAAAAAGAATATTGCTTGAGGACAGACAACTTTTCATTGAGTTGGGCCGTATCGGGAATAATATTAACCAACTCACTAAAAAGGTACATCTGGGAATGAAACATCCCCCAATGTTAATTAATCAACTAGCAGAATTAAAGAATATTTTGGACATGCTAAAATCAAATATTGTAAAGAGTGATTGCCAAGCAGATTAAAGGAAAGGATTTCTATGGGGTGTTGGCCTACAATGAAAAGAAGATAGAACAGGGGAAAGGGCATCTGTTGGACACCAATCTTACCTATGGAAGGATCATGGATATGACCCAGGAGTTCAATTTGGTCAGACAACTTCGACCTCGACTTGGCAAAGCGGTGTATCATGTTTCATTGAACCTGCCCTATGATGATAGGTTAAGTGATGGGCAATTCACATCTTTGGGAATGGATTATCTGAAAGGCATGGGTTTCGATGACAATCAGTATATCATGTATCGACATTGCGACCAAGAACATGAACACATCCATATTGTGGCCAATCGTGTAAAGTTTTCCGGGGAAGTGGTCAGCGACAGTAAAGATTACGAACGAAGCGAGCGATTGGTTAGGAGACTTGAACTTAAGTATGGACTATCTCAGCTAAGTGATGTAGAATTGGTAAAAAAGGTGACACTTACCCATAAAGAGATCCAAAAGGCTTTTAGAACAGGAGAGCCACCATTAAAACTTACGCTTCAACAGCATCTTGAAAATGCAATCTTAAAATCCAATAATGTAACGGAATTCATTAATGAGCTGGTTAAAATGAAAATAACTCCCAAGTTCAACATAAGCAAAAGTACTGGACGGGTAACAGGAATCTCCATTAGGTACAATAACATTATATACAAAGGAAGCACCCTTGGGCGACAATTTTCATGGAACAATATCATCAAACGAATCGATTATGAACAAGACAGAGACCGTACAGTTATTCTCGAAAATAATAGCACAGAACGAAGAAGTGATAGCGCTTTTAAAGAATTTAGAAGGGCATCAACACCAATTGCAGGAAAGACATTTAGTGTTACTGGACAGACTATCAAAACTATTGAACAACCAAAAAGTGATATGGGAAACGTTGAAGCAATTGGATTGAAATCACATCAAACCGATGACAATCAATGGAATTCTTTTAAACTGGAACTTGACGATAAGATACGATTTAGGAAGAAAAGGAGAAAAGGAAAAGGACGGAGACTGTAATGGTCAATAGTATGAATGATTCAAAAAAGTCAAAGCCATAATGTTTAGTGAAAAAGAAAGAATAATAGCAATTATTACTAATGTTCTTCCAATTTTTTTTAAACATTGCAGGTTGGTGATTATATTCATCTTGTCCAATCAATGGCCTCCTTTTACCTTTGAAGTGGATTCACTGGACTTTGTTACAGGTTTCCATGCACTCGATGTTAAACGAATTCAGATAGTACCTTGTGTGAGAAAATATAGACGGAAATCGTCAAATGGGGCATTGCAATACTGCAAAACTGACCAGTCTTCTTTCCGCCTATTGTTTTTTCCCCTTCTTTTCTTTTTTGGATGTCTCCACCTTAAATCCCAGACATGTGCCCACATCTTTTATGAAGGTCAAAAAGGTCGATAACAAAATAATAATTGGCGCCGCCAGTGATATGGCCTGAAATAAGTTGTCGGACATGAATCGGCTTACCAAGGAGTTGGAAATGTTATATCCCGAATGGTCTTCAATTGGCCCTGGGGTATTATCCTTGGCTTTTTGCCCACTACCCGAATTGCCACTTGCATCGCAGAGTTTTTATTTACGGATATAAATCTATAGGCCTTACTTACGGGATTGTCTAATATGAACTGGTCGCCCATGTTCAGGTTGTATATCCCGGATACAAAAAATTGATTGCCAACGGTCGATTTTTCAATCATCGTAATTCTCCTTCCCAGACCAGGGCCGTGCTTCCTGAGGCTCTAGAACCCATCTCTCAAAACCCCAATAAATAAGGGATTTCTGGCCTTTGAATATTTTATGCTAACCGAATAGGTGACTTATGGTTAAAAAGAAGGGTTCGGATACTGCAAATGACTATATGCAGCTAACAATATAATACTTAAGAAGTCTTATAACCGTTAGTCTGGGTTTTAGGGAATTGTAAATTTGGTATGGATGAATCATTGGTATTATTACTAGGAGAGTAATTGGATTTGGCGATTTATTTAAGCAGATTCAATCTCTATAGCAAGTAATTGGATTTGTTCTACGTTATATAATACTAACTTATTCTCTGCGCTAATCAGATCCATACCCCTTGCTGAAGATGAATGGAAAAAATATTATTTGGTTTTCTTTCAATAAACGCATAATATTTCCCATATCTGTCTTTTATAATCTCAAGAATTCTACCCTCATACACATAGTTTACATTTCACCGAATCAGAGATTATATTGCCATTTGCCCTTGGGTTCTTTAATCGATTTTTTTTCGATTGAAAGTATTAAATCTTCTCTTTAAATAAGGGCGTTGTCTCTCTTTTCCAAAAGCATTTTTGTTCAAAAACAAAATATTACCCAGCCCATACACCTTTTAGGTTCAAATTTCTGAAATCTGAACCTACAACAGGGTGTTACATTAGGTTTTGGGTGTAATTGTTAAAAACTTTGCAGTGATCAATGAATCAATAAAAAGTTTAATCAAGAATATAGAACTATGAAAACTTTAGTAAAAACCTCAGTAATAGTGTTAAGCTTATTGACTATTTTTTCTTGTAAAGAAAAAAATGATGAAACTACAGATGTAACAACTGTTGAGGAGGTTTCAGAAATTGGGTTTCCTAATGAATCGGATATTCATTTTGACAACGCAATCACAGCACTGGAAAGCAACAACGCCAAAAAAGCTGCCGAAGAGTTAAGTAAAGGAGTTAAAACTTTATCAGAAGAAGGAAAAAACCTCACTGGCAAAGGCAAAACAACTTTAGACAATTCTATTGAATCATTAAACAAAATGGTAATGGCTTTAAAAAATGATGAAACCATTGCCCCAGACAATTTAATGGAAACCATTTTAAATGCAGAAGTTGCAGTTGGTCACGATTATTTAATCACAGACGATTTATATCTCTTAACCAATCCTGAAAAGGTTGAAGATAAATCCATAATAGACATTTTCTCTAAAAATATGAAACAGCTTGAAAATACTGACGATGTTTTACAAGATGATGGAGATTCTATGGGACAAAAACTTTACCGAGAAGGAGCCGAACTTGAAAAACAATACAATGAATGGTTAGCAAAAGTAAAAGACCATAACCAAAGGGCAAATGAACATATACAAAATGATTTTATACAAAACACAAATATTGAATAATTATAAAATAAAAACAATGATAGAACAACTTAAAACCTTCGATAGAAATGTTTTGGCAGTGGAAGTCATTGAAGGCTTCACAAAAAAGGACGAAGATTTTTGCCAAAAATTGTTTAATGAAAAATTTGAAAAAGGATATGACAAAGTGAACCTGCTTGTAAAACTTGATGAAATGAAAATTTCTAAAAGTAGCACCAAAGCTTTTTTTGAAGATACAATATTTGCATTAAGAAATTTTAAAAAAATTGGACATTTAGCCATTGTGGCGCATACCAATATTTTAAAAGCAGCAGTGCCAATAGACAATTTCTTTTTCAAAAGACTGAGTGAAGGTAGTGAGGAGCGTTATTTTGACAAATCACAATTAGAAGAAGCTTATGCTTTTGTAAATAAAAACTAAAACTAAAGAACAATGAAAGATTTAAATATCCTAATAGTTGGAGCTGGAGTTGCAGGTTTAACCTGTGCAGCTTTGCTTAAACAAAGAGGTGTAATTCCTTTAATAGTAGAAAAGGAAACTGAAGAAAGCTTCAACACTACTGGTTATATGCTTGGTTTGCTTCCATTGGGTGGTAGGGTTATGAACGAACTCAGTCTTGAAAGCGACTATTTTGAAAAAAGCATAGAAATGAAAAACTATGAGATCCATAAAGAAAATGGCGATTTAAACAAGGCCTATTCTTTGGATTTTATTAATGTGGAATATGATTCCTATAGAGGAATTGAAAGAAAAGAACTCATTAATATTTTGGTAAACAAAATTGGTTCAAAAAACATTGCTTATGGAAGTACTGTCACAAAAATGAAGCAAAATAACAATAAAGTAACTGTTTCATTTTCTAACGATACTATACAAGAATTTGATATGATTATTATAGCAGATGGAATACATTCCGAAACTCGAAAATTACTTTGGCAACCAGATGAATATAGTTTTTATGATACTCATTGGGGAGGTTACGTAGCTTGGTTAGAAAATCAACAATTAAATACCTATAAGGAATATTGGGGTGCATCTTCATTTATGGGATTATATCCTGTTAAAGATAAAGTTGGGGTTTTTGTGGGAGGACCAAACGAAATCATTAAAGAACAAGGAATCCAAAAATTTATTAAAGACATCAAGAAAGATATTAATCCTGAACATCAATTATTACGCACAGCTTTATCAAAACTTGCGTCAACAGAGAACCCTTATTATTGGGAATTTCACGATTGCAAAACAAATGCTTGGAATAAGGAAAATGTAGTATTACTTGGAGATTCGGCTTGCGGATTTTTACCCACTGCTGGGGTTGGTGCTTCAATGGCGATGGACTCTGCTGCGGCACTTGTAGATGAATTGTCGCGTGCAGATAAACAGCATCTTTCTTACGCACTTAAGTTATATGTTAGCCGACAAAGAGCACGTGTAGAAGAGGCTCAAGCCGATTCAAGAAAATTAGGAAAACTAATGTTTGTTAAATCTAAAACCATATCTGCAGTTAGAGATTATGCCATAAGATTTTATTCATTAAAACAACTGGTAGCTAATATAAGTAATGTACTAGAAGGGCATAAATAATTAAGACAATAAAAAAACCATTACAATATAAATTTAAGTATTATGAAAAAACTAATAATAAACACTGTGGTTTTTGTGATGGCAATTTCGGCCTAAGTAGATACCCGGGTCTTTAGGACAGGTTTTCTATAAAACTAATATAATTATCAAGCCATTCTTTTAAATAAATCGATAGGTCTTTCATAGTCAATGGACTGGTGTCGTCTTTCATGGTTTTAATAATCAAAGTATTCTGGCAGTAACAGATAAAAATCCATACCGTCCCTTGGAGGGTTCAGGTATATCTTTTAGTATTTCACGTTTCTCCACACTGCCTTTCGATAAATGCATTGTCCGTGTCCCTTTCCTTGGCAGTGAACTGGCTTCCCTGATGAATCCTTTCGTTGACTTGCCTGCAAGATGACCGATAAACGGGAGGGCCATATCTCCGAGAGCAGTGTCTACCGTATCTTGAAGTCCAATGGGTTGGTGACATCCCAGCCTTTGATACCATGGCCGCCTTACAGGAGTATAGGGACAAGACCCAAAAAGGGTATGCCAGATGTGGCAGATGGACTTCACCTATCTGAAGATCGTGGGATTTGGCAGGTACTATCTCTCGACCATCCTGGACGATTATACAATCACTATATAGTCCGTTGGGAACTCTGCCCCTCGATGAACGCAGAGGATGTGAAGAAAACAGTGGGAAGGGCACTGGAAAAAGTGTCACTGCCCAAGGGGCAAATTCCAAGGCTCCTTTCGGACAACGGGCCCTGTTACATCAGTGGCGAACTGAAGGAGTTAATAAAGGAAAGGGAGATGGAGTACATCCGGGGAAAACTGAACCATCCACAGGCGCAGGGCAAGATAGAGCGTTACCACCGTTCGATGAAGAACATCATCAAACTGGACAACTACTATTTGCCGGGGGAGCTAAAGGAAAGATTGGAAGAGTTCGTGGACTATTACAACAACAGGAGATACCACGAATCATTGGACAACCTGACCCCTGCAACCGTATATTTTGGATTGGACAAAAAGATATTGGAGAACCGTAAATTGATAAAGAAAAGAACGATGCTCAAAAGAAGAAAAGAGCACCAAATTCAAAAGTTGAAACTATGACTTAACTTTGGACTGGGCCAGTTCAGATTCGTTTGAAGACATACGGTGTCTTAAGATTTAATTAACACGTATAAAATTACATTTTTATAAATCCATTCATCGATTACACCCGTATTGGCAACATCCTATCGACGAATGACAACATATTGTTATGGTTTTGACATTTTAATAATATGTTTGAAAATTCTTTGAAATAATGTAATCTAAACATCTGTAGCTATGTTTCTATTGTCAGGTAAATTTAAAGTAACCTTTGTATTTTTAGTTGTTTTGCTTTCTTCGGTTCAAGACACTTTTGGGCAAAATTGCTCGGTCAATGCCGGGGTTGCGGAGACCATTTGCGAAAATTCACCCTTTACCCTTTCCGGTTCCGCAACAGGTCTGGTGCAAAGCGGACCAACATGGTCTCAAGTAGCGGGTCCCTCGGTAATAATAGCGGACCCTTCCGATCTTAACACAGCTATCAATGGATTGATAGGGGGAAATATCTATTCCTTTAGACTGACGGCAACCTGTACCGATGGTACCACACAATTCCAAGATGTAGATATTACTGTGCAGCCCATTACGACGGCAGATGCCGGTCTAGATGTGGCCTCATGTCCAGACAATACTGGAAACATATCAATCATAGCAAATACACCTCTCAACCCAGGTGAAACAGGTCTATGGACTATTGATGGTGGAAATAGTGCCGGTGTTATCATAAATTTTCCGAACTCCCCTACATCCACCATAACATTGCCCGAAGGAAGTGCAGGCACCACCACACTAAGATGGACCATCACGGGACCTGATTATGCACCGGGTCAAAACTGTGAATCCTTTGACATCATGACCGTGACCAATTATGGGGGCGAATCACCTGTAGATGCAGGAGCCGACCAAAATCTGGACAACTGTTATACCGTTACCCAGTCCACAACTCTTGATGGTAGTTTTGGTGGAAACAATATCAACGGTCAGGTTGGTACATGGTCCTTTGTAAGTGGACCCAGTACACCTAATTTCGCAAATGTCAACAATAATAGGTCTACAGTTTCCAATCTTATCGAGGGAACTTATGTGTTGCGTTGGACGGTGGTAGGCCCCTGTGCTTCAGGTCAGGATACAGTCACCATTACCGTGGACGAGGCAACCCAGGATATTTCCAATGCAAGTACCCAGGACGGTACAATACGTTTTTGTGACCCTGGTATAACCACGGCGACCTTGGTAGGGTCCCAGCCCCAATTTTCTGGGGAAACTGTACAATGGACACAGACCTCAGGGCCGGCGGCCAGTATTTTAAATCCATCCAACAGCACCACACAGGTTTCTGGATTGGATGGCAGCAGTACGTATGTGTTCACCTATACCATTGCCAATGCCACCACAGGTTGTGATGATTCGGCGAGTACAACCATACGATATTCGACCAATCCAATAACTATAACGGCGAATGGTGGTAATGACATCATTGCCGCATGTGGCCAAACAGAGGTAGATATTCCCTTTACAACTACAGGTAATGGTTCAAATACCTATGCCATAGTAAGCGGACCTGCTTCATCCACTTTGGTCAATTCCAACAATTTTCAAAACACGGGAAGCACTCCATTGAGTATTGATTTTGATGTTGAGGGAACCTATACCGTTTTGTTCCGAAGAGTGGTGAGCGGATCGGTCCAAACGGGATGTGATGAAGCTACGGATGCCATCAATGTTACGATTTCACTTACTCCAACAAGCGCCAATGCGGGTACCGGTCAGGTATTGGCCTGTAATGTAACCACAACATCTCTAACTGGAAATACGGTAACCACTGGTAGTTCATTGTGGTCACAGTTAAGTGGCCCGAACACTGCTACTATAGATAGTCCATTCGACCAGACCACTGGTATATCAGGATTGGTACCTGGGGTATATGAATTTCAATATGGTATTTCTGGTGGAAACGTATGTGACCCCGCTGCAGAAGCTACTGTTACGGTAGAGGTCTCTTCAGATGCGCCGATAGTCGTTGACGCAGGTCCTGACCAAGGTTTGGTCTGTTTTGGGGCCCCTATTCAAATGGCTGGAGACGTTCCCACAAACAACTTGGTAGGAACCTGGACCGTGGAAACCGCTCCAGTTGGATCCAGTATTTCATTTGCAGATGCCAATGACCCAAATACATTGATATCTGGATTGGATAATGCCAATGAAACATACATATTTAGATGGACCATAGAAAACCCTAATGACAATACATGTCCCGCACCGGGTTCGGATACTGTAACGGTCACCACAAGTGGAACTCCAGGGCCAACTTTGGCAGATGCTGGGAGTGACCAATGTCTAAACACGGGTACTACAGTGGTAAACCTCGCCGGAAATGCTCCCCAAGCTGGTGAAACAGGTCTGTGGACCGCTGTGCCGGCAACAGGGATTTCATTTACCGATACCACATTGTTCAATACAACGGCCAACATTACAGTTGAACAAAGCTATGTCCTTACTTGGACCATTTCAAAGGCAGGATGCCAATCCACCTTTGATGATGTGGAAATCACTATTGGTGTTCCGGCCTCGGCAGATGCAGGGCCTGATCAAGCTGCGTGCTCTAATACTTTTACCATGGCAGCCACCAGTTCCACAGGGAGTGGTCAATGGACACAAATATCCGGACCAGGCGGTTTCACCATAGATGATGGTACGAGCCCAACGGCCCAGTTCACCTTTGGATTTTCGGGACAGTACATTTTTGAATGGACCGTTGACAATGGAACCTGTTCCACCGATTCGGACCAAGTGACCCTATCCGTCGGAATTCCACCCACAACGGCATCGGTCGGAGCCAATCAGACAATCTGTAACGCTACGAATACCATATTGTCAGGAAACGCTTTTGATGCCAATGTGGAGACCGGGTTTTGGACATTACTTTCCGGCGCCCCGAACACCCCGACCATTGCAGATGTGAACGATCCCAATACCAACGTCACCAATTTGGTCGCTGGTTCTTATACTTTTAGGTGGACCATAGTAGGGGATAGCAACTGTCCCACCACATTTGCAGACTTGGACGTCGATGTCTTTGTTCCTGCGGATGCGGGACCAGATCTGAACTTTTGTGAAACAACAAATTTTTTGTTGGAGGCCACTTTTGGATCTACAGGAACTTGGACCCAAACTGCGAATGGTGCTCCGGTAGCAACAATAAACCAAAACCCTGCCAATAGCAATGTGGCTGAAGTGACCATCATCCCTGGAAACACCTATATCTTTAGGTTCACAACAGATTATGGAGGTTCGTGTACTTCTACTTTCGATGAAGTTACCGTAGTATCCAGTACAGCTCCTTCGGTAGATCCAGATGCGGGGCCGGACCAAATACTCTGTCAGGGCGACCTTGTCGTACCCAATCAGACCGTGCTTTCGGGAAACGCTCCTCCAGTGGATGTTACCAATGCGGAATGGCGGTTTGCCGAACAACCTTCCGGAAGTGTCGCAACCATAGATGCACCCAATAGCCCTACCTCTACCTTATCAGGTCTTTCGGTTCCCGGTATTTATATTTTGGAATGGAATTTTGAATCGGGCAACTGTGCCAATACGGCAGATGTTGTCCGTATAGAAGTTTTTGATGCGCCATCGACAGCCGATGCTGGTGCGGACCAGCCCAATGCCTGTCAATTGGACGTGCAGATGAACGCAACGGCACCAACTGTCGGTATAGGCACCTGGACGTTCTCAACAGACCCTTCAGGAGGAGCCGCGGTAATAGACAGCCCGAACTCCCCAACCACGACTTTATCAAATATTACCGTTTTGGGAACTTATCAGCTTACCTGGACGGTTACCAATGGTACCACTTTTACAGCACCTTCGCTTTGTGCACCGTCCACGGATACCGTGGATATCACTTTTACCGATGATCCACCTTCAGAGCCAAATGCCGGTCCCGATCAACAATTCTGTGATGCAACCCAGACCAATTTAAATGCGGTTGCCTTGACCACAGGCACGGGCACTTGGTCCCAAACAGAGGGCCCGGGTGTAACGGACCCTGGAACAGCAGCAAACATTACCTCGGTCAACAACCCCAGTTCATTGGTCTTAGATTTGGAACCGGGCATATACGAATTCACATGGACAGCAACCAATGGAGGTTGTTCCCTTACCGATACCATGGAAGTTGAAATTATTTCACAACCTGTTACCGCAGAAGCTGGTCCCGATCAAAATTTACAACAATTTGCAACGGTCACTTTAGATGCAACAACACCAACAGTCGGTTCTGGAACCTGGACGCAGCTTTCGGGGCCTACTACCGCATCTTTTATCGATGATACCGAGCCAACAACAGATGTTGTCGGCACAGATGTTGGAACTTATGAGTTTCAATGGACAGTTTCGAACGGAATCTGTACGGACGAAAGTGATACGGTCACAATCACCATTGACGGCTTGGCTGATTTGGAGTTGACAAAAACGGTAAGCCCCACGACAGCTAATCCAGGAGATACGGTAACATTTACCATTTCCTTATTCAATGATGATGTCTCTGCGGGCTCTGATGCTACAGGAATTGCCGTTAGGGATGTAATTCCAGATGGTTACACCCTGATCTTGGGGACTGTTAGTAATGATGGTGTCTACAATCCAGGTAATTTTACCATTGATTGGTCCAATCTTTCCGTCACAAATGGAAACACGTTGAACCTGACCTTTGATGCCACGGTCAATGGAAGTGGAAATTATGATAATTCAGCGGAGATTACGGGCAGTGATCAATTTGATCCCGATTCTACGCCAAATAACGATATCGCTTCAGAGGATGACCAAGACACTGCGAGCATCACCATTCAATCCGCCGACCTTAGTCTGGACAAGACCGTACTGCCCACCATAGCAAGTGTTGGGGAAACGGTTACCTTCACACTTGAGGTCTCCAATGGTGGAGCGAACGATGCAACAGGAGTAAACCTTGCCGATGTGGTCCCTTCGGGATATACCATCGCGACCATAAACAATGGGGGCGTGCAGTCTGGAAACACCATCACATGGTCCGGGCTATCGGTGACCAACGGTGGCTCTTCTTCTGTAAGCTTCACCGCCACACTGAACGCACCTACCGGTGCAACGAACGAATATTTGAACACGGCACAGGTTGTCGCAAGCGACCAGAACGACCCAGACAGTTCTGTAAACAACGATGACGGGGACCAGAGCGAGGACGATGAGGACAGTGCACAGGTATCCCTTGAACAGGTCGACCTGGAACTGAGCATCAACAATTCAAGCCCCAGCGGGAATGAGGGCGATACCGTAAACTATACCGTCTCGGTATTCAACAATGACGCCGTACAGACCGGTGATGGAACAGGAATAGAAGTCGTGGTCCAAGTTCCCTCGGGAATGGATATCGTCGCGGGAAGCATCACTAACGGAGGTGTGTACAACCCTGGCAGCGGCACCATCACCTGGAGCGGTCTGGATGTGGCCAATGGCGCGACCCTGGACCTGGACTACCAAGTGACCATCAACGATAGTGGCAGTTATGACACAACGGGAGAGATCACTGCTTCAGACCTTCCTGATTCCGATAGTACCCCCAACAACGATGATGGGGACCAGAGCGAGGACGATGAGGACAATGAGGCATTTGCACTACAATCCGCTGACCTTAGTCTTGTCAAAGATATTTCCGGGGTATCCAGTGCCACTCCGAATGTTGGGGATACGGTCACCTTCGAATTGACAGTGACCAATGCCGGACCAAATACAGCAACCAATATTGTCTTGGAAGATGAAGTACCTTCGGGATTGAATCTGACCACAATAAACAATGGCGGTACAGCCATTGCAGGAACTTTTTTAAGTTGGACCATTGCCTCCCTTCCGGTTGGTAGCACTACCGTTTCATATCAAGTAACGGTAAATGCACCCAATGGATTCCCAGATGAATATTTGAACATTACCGAGATTACAGCCAGTGATCAAGATGACCCAGATAGTGAACCCTTCAATGATGACGGCGATCAAAGTGAGGATGACGAGGATTTCTTTGTTATCACTCCACAGATTATTGACTTAGAGTTGGACATCAATGTAAGTGATTCCAGTCCCAATGTCGGTGATGTTGTTACCTTCACCATAGATTTAAGCAATTTGGGTGATGTGTTGGCCACAGGGGTTTCCATACAGGATGTATTACCTCCTGGATTTGGAAACGTAACCGGAATCAGCAATGGTGGTTCCTTGGGCGGAGCCAATATCGACTGGTCCGGTCTAACGGTGCCTGTTGGAAGCAATACCTTGACCTTGACGTTCAATGCCGAAGTACTGGAACCTACCGGCACTACTGGTGAATATGAGCACCAAGTCCAGGTCACTGCAGCCAATCAATTCGATACGGACAGTACACCCAATAACGACAATGGGGACCAAAGTGAAGATGATGAAGATAACACATCCGTAGTTCCACAACAAGCAGACCTGAGTTTGGCCAAATCAGTTAACGATACAACGCCAGATGTCGGGGACACCGTCACTTTTACCTTAACAATGACCAACCTTGGACCCAATGTGGCCACAGGAGTCGCATTGGAAGACATTCTCCCAAGTGGATATACCTTGACCACGGTCAATAATGGAGGCTCCTTGTTTGGAAACACCGCATCTTGGGCTGGGTTGACCGTACTTGCCAATGGCGGAAGTACATCGGTAACCTATGAGGCAACGGTGAACGCACCGACAGGTGCGCCCAATGAATATGTGAACAGTGCCCAAATCACGGCAAGTGACCAGTTTGACCCGGACAGTGATCCTACAACCGACAATACAGTTGATGAAGATGGAAATGGTGATGGAGATGATGATGATGAGACCACCTTGGAGGTCTTCCCGAACATTGGAGACCTGGAGCTGACCAAAATTGTCGTCGATAGTGATACCACACCTTTGGTGGGTACAGAGATCAGCTTTGAAATTACAGTATTCAACGTGGGAAGTGTGGACGCTGACAATGTAGTAGTGGAAGATCTACTTCCTTCAGGATATGATTTTGTGCTATACAGTGCCACATCAGGAATCTATAATGAAAATACAGGTATTTGGCAGGTAGGAGACGTTTCAGCCGGGGATACTGAAACTTTGGTAATCGATGTTTTGGTCAATCCCACAGGTAACTACACCAATGTGGCCGAAATTATTGCAACGGACATTTTCGATGTGGATTCCACTCCCAACAATAATATTTTGGCCGAGGATGACCAAGATGATGTTGTAGTAATACCAATACAGGTGGCGGACCTTGCTCTGACAAAGTCAGTGGACACAACTACACCTGATGTCAATGACAATGTAATATTTACCCTAACGGTCACCAACGAAGGACCTAGTGAAGCCACAGGTATCCAGGTGCTGGACCAATTACCTTCCGGCTTTACCTATGTATCCGATGATGGTGGAGGAGCTTATGCTTCCGGAACCGGGATATGGAGTATTGCAAGTTTGGCCAATGGGAACAGCACAATTATTAACATTACGGCTTCGGTCAATACTTCTGGGGACTATATTAATGTCGCAGAAGTTATTGCCCATGATCAATTGGACCAGGATTCTACACCGAACAATACCACACCATCCGAAGATGACCAAGATGAAGTAGTGGTAACTCCACGCCAACTTGTGGATGTTTCCGTCACCAAAACAGCCGATACAAATACTCCAAACATAGGAGGTAACATCAGCTTTACAGTAACAGTGACCAATGATGGCCCAAGTGATGCCACCACTGTTGTAGTGACCGATCTGTTGGCATCCGGCTATGAATTTGTTTCAGCGATTCCATCTGTTGGCACTTACGAACCGCTAAATGGTTCATGGACGGTAGGAAACCTTCCTGATGGCACTTTTGAGACCATAGTTATTCAGGCTACGGTCTTACCCAATGGAATTTATACCAATACGGCGGAATTGACCGATCTAAGTGAGGATGATATTGATTCCCTTCCAGCTAACAATGATGATACGGAAGATGATCAGGCAACTATTGAGCCAACCCCTGTTTTAGTATCGGACCTTGATCTTGCAAAGACTGTGGACAACACCACACCATTAGTCGGCGATGAAGTGGAGTTTACCATTGACATTACCAACAGTGGGCCAAGTGACACTTCGGGCGTAATTGTACAAGATTTACTACCGACCGGATACACATATATTTCCAATACTGCAACAGCTGGAAATTATAATCAAAATACAGGAGCTTGGCAATTGAATGGAAGCTTATCCGATGGAACAACGGAAACGCTTAAAATAAAGGCAACTGTAAACCCAACTGGCGTTTATACAAATAGTGCAGAAATAACCAATTCTGATAACCTTGATCCAGATTCTGTTCCTGGAAATGGTGTTGTTGCAGAAGATGATTATGACGAGGCAGCTACTATCCCAATTCCTTTGGCCGATGTTTCCTTGACCAAAACGGTGGACAATGAGTTTCCTGATGTTTCGGATCAAATCACCTTTACACTGAATTTGAGCAATGATGGCCCAAGCGAGGCAACTGGAATTCAAGTGTTGGACCAGCTTCCAACAGGATATAATTATGTATCGCATACTGGGGGGGGCACCTATAACCCTACAAGCGGCATCTGGGATGTAGCAAGTTTAGCGGCCAATACCAATACTTCTTTGGATATCACAGTAGGCATTAATACCACGGGAAGTTATGCAAATACAGCAGAATTGATTGCAATCAATGAGTTGGACCCGAACTCAACCCCAAATAATAATGACCCCAATGAGGATGATCAGGATGGGCAAGTGACCCTGCCTCGTGTTATCACAGATATTTCTGTGGTGAAAACAGCGGATAATCTCGCTCCATCAGTGGGCACCGATATTACATTTACCGTGACCATTGCTAATGACGGCCCAAGTGATGCCACTGGATTGGTAATTGAGGATATTTTGGCCAGTGGTTATGATTTTGTAAGTGCGACCACTTCCATTGGGTCCTATGACGAGATTATTGGCTCTTGGGATATTGCATCTCTTCCAAATGGCACCACAGAGACTTTGGTGATTGTTGCCACGGTATTGTCCAATGGAGAGTACAGCAATACAGCGGAGTTGATTGCTCTGGACACTTTCGACCCTGATTCTTCACCAGATAACAACTTAAACTCTGAAGATGATCAGGATACTGTGAATCCGGAACCAACGGGCTTGGCTGATCTCTCTATCACAAAAACGGTGGATGATATCGCACCAAATGTTGGTGATGTGATCGAGTTCACCATCAATTTAACCAACAGTGGCGATAGCAATGCCTCCGGTGTTGTTGTCAATGAGCTATTACCCATTGGGTTTACTTACGAGGCCCACACGGCAACAGCCGGTACTTATGATGAAAATACAGGTGTTTGGAATACCAATGGGGTCATCCCAAATGGTACTACTGAGACCTTGGTCATCTTGGCCCGGGTAAATGCACCAACTGGGACCGACGGGGAATATACAAATCGTGTTCAGATCACGGCCAGTAATCAAGCCGACCCAGATAGTGATGCTACATCGGATTTTGACACGGACGACCTAACGGATGGGATTCCCGATGATGATGAGGCAAGTATAATAATCACACCACAATCTGTAGATATTGCTGTGGTAAAAACCGTTGACAATGCAAGGCCAAATATCGGGAATGAAATCAACTTTACCATTTCAGCGACCAATAACGGATCATTGCCAGCAACCAACATCGGTATAGAGGAGCAATTGCCCAATGGCTATCGATTTATCAACGCCAACACCACCTTAGGTGCTTACGATGCATCTGAAGGCTTCTGGGAAATTGACACCCTAAATGGAAGTGAGACGGCTACGTTGACCCTGACGGTAGAAGTATTGGATATTGAGGATTACCTCAATGTGGCTCAACTAGCCTTTGTGGACCAGTTTGATATGGATACCGCCAACGATTCGGATACGGCATCCATCGAACCAACCTGTCTGGTATTCTACAATGAGTTCTCACCAAATGGGGACGGGGTAAATGAAACCTTTGAGATCGATTGTATTTCAAGATACCCCAACAATACCTTGAAAATCTACAATAGATGGGGCAATCTGGTATTCCAGGCCCAGGGATATAACAATGAGTTCGCTGGAATATCCAATGGACGGGCGGTCATACAGAAGGAAGAGTTCCTGCCCGTAGGGACTTACTACTACATTTTAGATCTGGGCGATGGTTCACAGCCCATCGCGGACTGGCTATACATCAATCGTTAAAATGATATCAGCAATTATGAAAACAATACCATTAAAAACAATGTTCAAAAAAGCATTTTTGATTCTGTTCGTGCTGATATCATTTCAGTTGGAAGCACAGCAAGATCCACAGTTTACACAGTATATGTACAACACGATAACAGTAAATCCCGGGTATGCGGGCTCAAGAGGGCACCTGTCCATTTTGGGGATGCACCGTTCCCAATGGGTTGGTATCAATGGGGCCCCCACCTCACAGGTTTTGGCAATCGATGGCCCAGTAAGTGAGAAAGTAGGTTTAGGGGTTGTTGCCACGTATGATGAACTTGGTCCTTCCAATGAATTGTTTTTGGATGGCAACGTTTCGTACAGTATCCAGGTTGGGGCAAACAATAAAAGGCTCTCTTTTGGACTAAAAGCGGGTGGACGTATCTTTAACGTGGACTTCTCAGAAGGACTTTTCCGGAATCCCGATGTCGCCTTTCAGGACAATATTGAGAACCGGTTCTTTCCGACCGTGGGCGCAGGAGCTTATTACCATACAGAGCGTTCGTATCTTGGCTTCGCCATCCCCAATTTCTTTTCGGAGGACCACTATGACGGGGCGACCCAGGAGATTGCCACCGAACGCCTCCATTATTTTTTGATCGGTGGATTGGTCAGGGACATATCGGCGGATATCAAGTTCAAGCCCGCATTTTTTGTCAAGTGGGTGCCTGGGGCTCCAGTGATAGCAGATCTGTCGGCAAACTTCATGATCCGGGAAACGGTGACTGCCGGAATCGCCTATCGTTGGGATGATTCTTTCTCAGGCCTGTTGGGCCTACAGATTTCGCCGGCATTGAATGTGGGCTATGCTTACGACCGTACCACAACCGACCTTGGAAACTTCAATAGCGGAACCCATGAGGTATTTCTCCGCTTCGAATTAAAGACACAGGAAAAGCGTTTAAAATCCCCAAGATTCTACTAAGCCAAAATTTATGAAAACATCTATCAATATAATCACGGCATTACTGATTTTCAGTTTTGGATTTGCCCAAGACAAAGGTTCAAGAGCGGAAAAAAGATATCACAATTATCATTACATCCAAGCTGCCGCTGAATATGAGCGCTTGGCAAAAAAAGGGGACGATTCCCAGGAAACCCTGCAACGCTTGGGGGATATCTATTATTATAACTCCGATATGGCCAACGCGGTAAAGTGGTATGGTCAGCTCTTCTCCAAATATGAGAAGACACTAGCCGCAAAATACATTTTCAGGTATATCCATACCTTGAAAGGAGTTGGAAACTATCCTCTCGCCAAAGCACTGATGAAAATCTACGCGGAAAAGTTCAATGGGGATGATTTTGAGGTTTCACAGTTCAGTGACAATGACCTTGCCCTGGATGAACTACGAAATCGACAACCCCAATTTGTAGTGACCCATTTGTCACTGAATTCAACCTTGGCCGATTTTGGACCAATGTATTATCAGGACAAGATTGTCTTCGCCTCTAGCAGGGATACCATGAAACTCCATACACGGGTGTATGAATGGAACAAGCAGCCCTATCTCAACCTCTATGAGGCAGATACCGTACAATTGGGCAGTGATTTAATGGATATCAGGATATTTGGCAATAACATCAATACGAAATACCACGAGGCCGGTGCAACCTTCAATCCAGAAGGCACCATTATGTATTTTACCCGTAACAATTATACAGCCAAAAACCTTGAACGGGACAGTACTGGTACCAATCACCTTAAAATCTATCGCTCACAGTTGGAAGGGGGGTATTGGACCTTTCCAGAGGAAGTACCTTTTAACAGTAGGGATTACTCCACCGGACAACCGGCATTAAGTCCTGATGGTAAAAAACTGTTCTTTGTATCCGATATGCCCGGAGGTATTGGAGGAACGGATATTTATTATGTATCCATTGACCGTACCGGAAACTACTCGGAACCTGTCAACCTAGGGCCCACTATCAATACCAGTGGAAGGGAAATGTTCCCTTTTGTGACCAATGAAAAAATATATTTTGCCTCGGATGGACATTTAGGACTTGGGGCACTGGATATCTTCGAGAGTGAGTTGGGAAATAGTTTTTCACTCCCTTCAAACTTGGGGCCGCTGATTAATAGCCCCAAAGATGATTTTGCATATATCGTGGATGAAGCTTCTAATCGGGGTTATTTTTCATCCAATCGTGAAGGGGGAACAGGTGATGATGATATTTATTCCTTTCGACGGTTGGAACCCAAATGTGAACAGTTTGTTAAGGGAACCGTACTCAGAAAAGCTAATGACCAAGCTGTGGTCAATGCCACCGTTGAATTAAAGACAAAAGATGGTTTATTGATTGCCGCTTGCAATACGGATGCTTATGGTGCATTTAGTTTTGAAAACATATTGGATTGTGAAGAGAGCTATTCCATTGAGGTCTCCAAAGAGGGATATGATGGGGTATCCGAGGAGTTCAGCACAGGTAAAGTTTTGGGAGAGACCAACAATGTCCCCTTGATCATGACCAAGGAATTGAACAAATTAATAGTCATGGAAAATGGGGTATTGAAAATCAAAATCGATGATATTTATTTTGATCTCAATAAAGCGGATATCAGGGCAGATGCAGCGCAGGAGCTGGATAAAATTGTGGAGGTGATGAAAGAGTACCCCAAAATGGTCATCAAGATCGAATCCCATACTGATTCACGGGGAAGTGATCGGTACAATGAAAAACTATCGGACCGTCGTGCTAAATCTACGGGCAACTATATCATATCCCAAGGGATAGAGAGCAATCGCATAGAAAGTGCCATAGGATACGGTGAAAAGAGATTGTTGAATCATTGTTCTAATGGGGTAAGGTGCTCCAATTCAGAACACGATATCAACCGTAGATCGGAGTTCATTATTGTTTCTTTAGATTGATGGTGGTGACCACTTTCTGGGAATAACTTACATGAACTTAGGAATGGATGTGACCAAATTTAATTTCCACTTGGGCATATGCGTTTAACGGAATAATATTATAGGACTATTCGTGAGATAAATCCAAAAATGTTTGACATAATAAATTTAGTTTTCACGGCTATTTTCCAAAAAATTTCACGAATTAATGGGTGTCGGAGCACTTATATTTCAACTTGGCTAAAATTGTACAGATTTTGAATTATTGCTGTATTGATTTTAAATTTGCGTTTACAAAAGGTGAATTTTTAATTGATTGAATTAACTTGGAAATATTATATTTATGGGTTTTTGGATCAAAATAAGTGTCTCCCGAAAAATCATGGTGCTCATTCATGTGAACATATCCTAATTGATTGCATAACATTATTGTGCCGTTGCCAATATTTCTATGTATATGGCCATTCATCCAATAATCAATATCGGATCAGCTATAAAATCAGTTATGTCCACAACAAAAGCTTTGTTGATATGGGGCGGCCTTTAAATTCATGGGAATTGCATAATGGAATGGGTAGGTGGCGGGTTACTATCACGGTCTTGTTATTCTGAGATTTTAAATTTTCCTTAATAAAAGTATAGGCTTCGTTATAAATCTTATTGAAATGATCAACCGTTAGTTAGCCTTCTTTGATTAATCATGATTTTATAAAATCATTAACTCTCCTGTATACAAAGTTTCCATTTTCAGGGTATATATAGCTCCAGAACGCAGAAAAAAGAAAACTAATGTCTTCTATTATCTCGACTTGATTGTTAAATCAAAAGACATTCTTTTGAATTTCCCATTTAAAAGGCTCTTGATGCAAAGACAAATCATAGTCTGCATAATATTCAAGATTGCCAGATATTAAAAAAGCCCGTTTATAATTATCAGAGTCCCATTTAAAAAAATCAAGTTTAATATATTTAGGTCTTAGGTAATGGGTGCCTCCAGCAATTATTAGAGTTTCGGCAGTTGGTTTCAAAGGGTGGTCTGCCAACCAACTTTTGTTATGCGGGAACTCTAAGTGTAAATCTGGGCAGTATTTTATTCTCAATTCATGACAGTTTTATGAAATAGGAAAATAAGAAGATATATCCATTTTATATAGTTTTACATAATTTTCTTTTTATGAAATAGGGTCGTATGAAATGCTGCGAAGAAGTAAAAAGAATCAAAAATGCAGCACGAATGCAGCACGCTAGAAAATATATATTTTTTCAATTATTTTATAATTAATTAAAAATCAATTATATGAAAACAAAAAAGCCCCAAGAAATCGGAGCTTTTTGCGGTCTGGACGGGACTCGAACTTTGTGCAAAAAAAGCCCATTTTATAGGCCTTCCGAGAGGGTCAAAATTGAGAGGCACCGAATTGCTCACCTTTTAACAATTTTTA
>Ga0189281_100329_pt1 | contig 19237 bp, 12 predicted proteins | sample N26B72minimetaG_FD_130322 | JGI IMG/M metagenome (GOLD analysis project Ga0189281, IMG submission 130322) | Marine microbial communities from the Costa Rica Dome - N26 B7-2 mini metaG | ecosystem: Environmental > Aquatic > Marine > Oceanic > Photic zone | place: Costa Rica: the Eastern Pacific...
AATATTAAATTTTTAAATTTTTTTTTTTTTAATTTAATCATTTAAAACTAAAAAATCATCATCTAACGTAACTAAATCAAAATAATTATTTAAATCAAAATTTAAATTTTTTGTTAAAAATTTATAATCAAAATCTACTTCTTCTTCATTTTCCATAAAAAATTCTAAACAACGAGAAGAAAAAAAATATGAATATTTTAAAATTTTAAAATTAGACTTACAATATAAATTAAATGAATTATTATTTAAAATCAAAGCATTACCTAATGATTCAAAAGCACGTTCTTCATAATCATAAACTTTATATTTATTTATTAATTTGAATAATTAATATGTATTAATTTATAAACATAAAAAATTAGTAAAAGAAAAATTACTCCTAAATATTTTTTAAAACCTTTATAATAAGTTGAAACTGTATATAAAAATAATGAATCAGTAAATAAACTAAACCATATATATTCCCTTAAATGACCTAAAAAACATCCTCTAGGTACTATAAAAAATTTTGTTGTTGTATTTACTTTACTATAAGTTCTTAAAATAACTAAAAAATGAATTTTTAAATCAAAATCCACTAAATAATCTCCAAAAAAATCTTCATAAAAATCAATACAAAAATTATTTATTAAAATTTCATTTACAATTTCAATAAAACGTTCTAATTTTAAACAAAATTGATTCAATAATAAACTAAATTTTGCTGCTTTTAGACCACTTTTATACTCTTTAAAATTAACCCTAAAACTAAAATGCGAACAACCAGAAAAAAAACCTAAAGAATACTCAAAATCAAAAATATCAAAAGGCTTACCTTCCTCTTGTTTTAATATATCATAATCTGGTCTTTTTTTTTTAATAAAAAACACAAAACTAACTAAATTCTTATCTAAACTTACTAATGAATTAAATGTTTGTATCTCTACTGACTTCTTTTCAAATGAAATTAATTTATACTTAGCTTTAACATTTATTTTATTACTTTTTAAAATAGAAATATTATTCATTATCATACTTAATACTTAATATATTAAAAAAATTCTATTGGTTCACCTAAATAATCTAAATAATTAAATTCCCAATGTACATGCATTGAAAACATATCCCACGCACTTCTTCCTTTATAATAATCAAATTCATTTATTTTTTCATTTTCTACTAAAAATATTTCATTAGAACTAATAAATTCTAAATCCATAGCTAAGTTAACACCATATGTTATCGAAACAAAATAAACTACTGTAAAAAACACACAATCCAAACATATGGATAAACAACTGGATTTCCTCCTATCCAACCTAAAATAATACAACTAAATAAAAAAATTTGAATAACTTTTTCATAAAATGGTCTAAAAAATCCTGACAAAGGTACAAATGATAACTCTTTTCTTTGATTTAAAACTAAAGGCATTAAAAGTAAAACAAAAATACCAAGCATCATAAAAATAACTCCAACAAGTTTATTAGTAATAGATCTTAAAATTGCATAAAAAGGTAAAAAATACCATTCAGGTACTATATGCGCTGGTGTTACTACTGGATTAGCTAAAATATAATTATCAGAATGACCCAATAAATTAGGATAATAAAAAACTAAAATACATAATATCAAAAAATAATAAACAAAACCATATATGTCTTTAATTATATAATAAAACCCAAAAGGTATACCATCTAATGAAATACTTGAAAGTCCTAAAGGTTCTCCTGATTTTGCTTCATGAAGAAAAAACAAATGTAAAATAATTAACCCAGTTAAAACAAATGGCATTAAATAATGCAATGCAAAAAATCTATTTAAAGTAGGCACATCAACACTAAATCCACCCAGAACCATACTACTATTAAAAATCCATAAAAAGGTATTACTGAAACTAAGTTAGTAATAACTGTTGCTGCCCAAAAACTCATTTGACCCCATGGTAAAACATAACCATAAAAGCTGTTCCAATCATAACAAATAAAATAAAAACCCCAGAAACCCAAAGCTTATTTCGCGGCATATAATATGATCCAAAATATAAACCTCTAAAAATATGTAAATAAACTACAGCAAAAAAAAGAGATGCACCATTAGCATGTGTATAACGTAAAAACCAACCATAATTAATATCTCTCATAATATGCTCAACTGAATCAAAAGCTAAATCTGCATGACCAGTATAAAATAAAGCTAACATAACCCCTGTAAAAATTTGTACGACTAAACTTAATAATGCTAAAGAACCAAAATTCCACATATATGATAAACCTGAAGGTGCTGAATAACTTATACCCATATTATAAGCTATATCTACTAACATACTTTCTTTTTTTAATCTTGAAAATCTTTTACCAAACATAATATAAAAACATTAAAAATATAGATAAATTATATAAATATATAAGTTTTATATTATATATTTATAATAATATTCATAGTTAAAATAATATACCCGGTTGGATTTGAACCAACATCATAACCATTATGAGCGGCATATCTTACCATTAAACGACAGGTTTATAATATGTGAGGAGTAGGATTTGAACCCACGACGTGAAACCACAACAAATTTACAGTCTGCCGCCTTAAACCACTCAGCCATCCTCAAAAAATTTTTTAATAACTGCTATTGGACTTGAACCAATACTCATAAATGAAATAAATTTTGAATTTACCGCGTCTACCAATTCCGCCAAGCATTTAATGTTTGGAACTGCTGTATTTACTAATACAGGTCTTAACTATAGATATCAGTAAAAACGACTTAGACTGGATTTGAACCAGCAACCTTTTGGTTAACAGCCAACTGCTCTAACCGTTGAGCTACTAAGTTTTTAATCACAGGGTGATAGACTCGAACTACCAATGACGGTTTTGGAAACCATAGTTTTACCATTAAACTAACCCTATTCTTTCACTTTTTATAATTATTGCGTCGATCGGACTCGAACCAACATACTTTAACTTAGAAGGTTAATGCTTTACCAATTAAGCTACGACAATAAACACTAACGGTTGGATTCGAACCAACAGCTTACGGCTCGACAAACCGATATGTTACCATTACACCACGTCATCTTTATAAATATATTAATATAACATAACTTAAAAAAAAGGATTACATTTGCTTTCCCAAAAATAAGTAGACAAATGAACTATAACTTTTTACAAAAAAATTTTTTTTAAAATTCTACTGGGATTTTGTTTTTAATTATTTTTTTTCTTTATTTTAAGTATACTTAGAGAGGAGTAGGATTCGAACCCACGGTGTTAAACACTACGGCTTTCAAAACCGCCGCCTTAAGCCACTCAGCCATCCTCTCATTTAAAATTCGAAGGAAGCTGGGCTCGAACCAACACTATTACCTTATGAGAGTAAAATTCTACCAATTAAATTATTCCTTTATTAATATTTTAGAGGAGAATGGGATTCGAACCCATGCTTGCCTTTCAACAAGACGGATTAGCAATCCGTTGCCTTAACCACTCAGCCACCTCCTAATTAAAAAAAATTTACACCCTACCGGACTTGAACCGATATTTTTACTGTGAAAGAGTAAAGTTTTATCCTGTTAAACTAAGGGTTATTTAGGTGGGTGGAGGGACTCGAACCACGACTTACAAAATCACAACTTGCCGCTCTACCAACTGAACTACACCCAAAAATTTTTAAATCAAGGTAGAGGGACTCGAACCCCGATACATGTCATCAAAAAACACTGCCTTACCAACTTGGCTATACCTTTAGTTTTACTTGGAGAAAGGAATCGAACCTCTACCTTCAGGTCATGAGCCTAACGAGCTACCATTACTCCACTCCTTTAAAATGATTGCACTCGGGCTCGAACCGAGGACCAGTGGCTTAAAAGGCCATTGCTCTACCAACTGAGCTATGCATTTAACCGTAGAGAGGGAATTGAACCCCCATCTCAAACTTTGCAAGTACGTGTAATACCTTTATACTATCTACAAAAAAAATATTTTTAATTAAAATGGAATAGGCTGGGCTCGAACCAACTTCTAATGTGTGCAAAACATTTATTTTACCCGTTAAACTACAATCCCTTTTTATTCCAGCAACAGGTTCCCCTACAGCTACCGTGTTACGACTTCGCCCCAGTTACCCATCTTGCATCGATATTCTGAAAATTATTTTTGAATTAAAAAAAGTAAACAAGAAATCAACTAATTACTCTAAAATTTAATCTAAAAATTTTTTCAGATATGTAATACAAAACCTGCTTCCATGGCGTGACGGGCGGTGTGTACAAGACCAGGTTCCGAATTCACCGTACCGTGCTGATATACGATTACTAGTAATTCCAGCTTCATATTCTCGAATTGCAGAGAATAATCCGAACTACGATTTCTTTTTGAAGAATAGCTAAAACTTGCGTTTTTGCATCTCTTTGTAAGTACCATTGTAGCACGTGTGTAGCCCAATTCATAAAGGCATAACGACTTGTCGTTGTCCTCACCTTCCTATAATCTTACATTATCGTTCAACTAAAAAAATTTAGTTCGAGGGTCGCGTCCGTTATCGGATTTAACCCGACATCTCACGACACGGACTGACGACAGCCATGCAACACCTGACTGTATTTATTTTGAAACAATAACTTAAATTGCAACAAAACTAATCAATATAATACTATATATTTTTAAATACAAACTAGAATTGGTAAGGTTCTACGCGGATTATCGGATTAAACCACATGCTCCACTACTTGGTCTGATCTCCGTCAATTCCTTTGAGTTTTAACCTTGCGGCCTTAGTCCCCAGGCGGAGTATTTACGCGTTAGCTTGAATCAAAAAATTATCATAATAATTTAAAGTTCAATACTCATAGGTCACGGTATGGACTACTAGGGTCTCTAATCCTATTTGCTCCCCATACTTTTGTACCTCAGTGTCAGTAATAAATGGATAGTTGCCTACGCAAGTTCGTATCCTTAATATCATCGAATTTTATCTCTACACTAAGAGTCCGACTATCCTCTTTATTACTCCAGTTAATTAGTATCAAAAAGTTTTAAAGGAGTTGAGCTCCAGACTTTAACTTCAAACTTAATTAACAACCTACGTACCCTTTACGCCCAATCAGTATGAATAACACTTGCTCCCCTCGTATTACCGCGACTGCTGGCACGAAGTTAGTCGGAGCTTCTATAATAGTAACGATAAAGATAGCACCTTCCAATCTCATATCTATTATAACGGATTTACGATTTCTTGAACCTTCTTCACCTCTAAAGCATTGCTGGATCGTGCGTTAGCACATTGTCAAGATTCCCTACTGCTGCTACCCCTTCGATAGTTGGGTTCTGTTTCAGACCCAATGTGACTGTACATCCTCCCAGACAGTTAAGGATAATCGATTTGGTAAGCCATTACCTTACCAACACTCTAAATCCTATACGAGCTTGTCCACAAATGATAAAAATCTTTTTAAATTTAAACTATTAAGATCATCCCAACTCATTATCCCGCAACGAGTATCTTTACGGTCCTATTCACAAAATAAAGTTTAATTTATATGAAATTATAGTCATAAACTAAAAGTTTAAGAATATTCTAATTACTCCAAATTTGTGGGTTAATTTCTCATATTAATACTCACCAGTGCGCCAAGTCTTTTTTAATAAAAAAAAAAACTTTAGACTTGCATGTATTAGGCATGCTTTGAGCATTCACTCTGAGCCAGGATCAAACTCATCATTGTTTAAAAATATATAAAATAATTAATTATTTCTTCATAAACAAAATCCTTTTAATTATTTTTTAATAAACTTAAATAATTTACATTAATTTTTCTTTCAAATAAAATTAATTCATTTTTATCTAATTTATCATAATAAAATCTATTTGATAAATTAAAAGAAACTAATTTTTTAAAAAATTTCCCACGATTTTTACTTTTTTTACAAAAATTCAAATATTTATAAGTATTAACTGACTCTAAATTTTCTGATAAAAAAAATTTTTTGTTAAAAAAAATTAATGAATAAAATTGTTTAAAAAAACTAAACAATTTTAACTTATATAATTTTTTACGATAACTTTGCCTAAAGTTCCAATTAATTTTACGACGAACAATAGAAATAACTTTATCTCTTTTAGCATATTTTTTTAAGCGATTTTTATAACAAAAATCTTCAAGATCATCTGTTTTTTCAACAAAAGCTAAACGTTCTTCATCCATTTCTGTAGAATAATCATAATATAAATCTTTAAGTTTTTCTGTTCTACTTTTCAAATCATCCACTCCAAATAAAAAAAAATCTGAACAATAACCAAAACCAATCATAAAATTAGTTTCTATCTTATTATCCAAAGAAAGATTAGAATTCACATAAGTTTTATCTCTATATAATTCTAAATTTTTAAAAATCCTTTTTTTATTTAAGCAATAAATATAACTAAAATTAAATAAACTACGAAAAGCTGAATAATTATTAATTAAAATTAATAAAAAATCTTTTTTATTTAAAACATAATATTTAGACGTTATATTTTTTAAAATAGGTCTTTTATCCATAAAAATTAAATGTGAATTATGATAATTATATTTATAAAAAGTTTTAAAACTTTTTAAAACTTTTTTTTTTGTAATTAAAATTTTATCATTATTAAATTTTGAATAAAGTGAACGTTCTATTGGAAAAAGTTTAGGAAAGTAAAAAGAAACTCCTAAAACTATTTGTAAAAAGGCTACTGCCAATTCTATAATATACAATATATATATATACATAAAAATAAATGCTCTTATATTCATAAAAAATCAAAATAAATTTACTAAAAAAAAAAAAAAAATTTTTTTATTAAAATTCAAAACAATTAGTAATAGTAATGTATATATCACTATATCTATAATAATCCTATCTTTAATTTTTTAAAAATAAATAATAAAATACATAAAAAAAAATTATGTATTTTATTATCCTAATAAAAAAATATTAATTTAAGTTATATTCTTTAACTTGATTTAGAAAATTTTTTTAAAATAATTTTCCTACTTAATATGAATTCAGTAGTTCTAAAATTAAGACGTAGCTACTCTGCAATGCTTTTGGTTAAAACAACAGATTCACAATAGGTCTTCCCTTCTTGCTCCTCTCGTACGAAAGTCAGCCTTAAACAATTTTCTCTCATTTATGGTAGATAGGGACAAACTGTCTCACGACGTTCTAAACCCAACTCATGTACCACTTTAATCGGCGAACAGCCGAACCCTTGGTATCCCCTACTACACCAGGATCTGATAAGTCGACATCGAGGTGCCAAACTATCCCGTCGATATGGCTCTCAAGGACAATTAGCCTGTTATCCCTGGCGTACCTTTTATCCGTTAATCGATGACCATTCCATACTGTATCACCGGATCACTATGACGACATTAAGTCTCTGTTCGATTTGCAAATCTAACAGTTAAGCAATTTTATGCCATTACACTCATTAATATAGTAAAAACTAAATTGAAATTACCTTTGTGCGCTCTGTTACTCTTTAGGAGGCTGCCGCCCCAGCCAAACTACCAACCATACACTGTCCTTCTCTAAAATTAGAAAAATAATAATTTTAAAACTGTTATCTCACTGACGTCTTCCCAAAAAATATAAAATTAATGGATCATAAACTCACAGTTATTCTTTATATAAAACTATCTTCTTCAATATAAAGTTATAGTAAAGGTGCACAGGGTCTTTCCGTCCCGCCATAAATATTACGCATCTTCACGTAAATTGCAATTTCACTGGATCAATTCTGGAGACAGTGGGGAAGTCGTTACGCCATTCATGCGGGTCAATACTTAATTGACAAGGAATTTCGCTACCTTAGGACCGTCAGGGTTACAGCCGCCGTTTAATGAGACTTATAATTAAAGCCAAAAATAACTTCTTTTATTCATTACTCATCACCGGGCAGGCGTCAGACCTTATACATCATAATAATATTTTGCAAAGTCCTGTGTTTTTATTAAACAGTCGCTACCCCTGTTCTGTTACACTGTACATTCATATTATAAAAATTTAAACAAAAAAAACTTTTAATATGAGTATTCCTTCTCCCGAAGTTACGGAATCAATTTGCCGAGTTCCTTCAAAATTGTTCTTCCAATCGCTTTAGTATACTCTACCAATTCACCTGTGTCGGTTTAAGTACGGTTACATTAAATTAAATATTTCTTGGACAATTTTCATATACACTTAATATACCAAAAAACTAAACTCATATGTAAAATTATCTTCACTTAATAAATAATTTGAATATTTACAAATAACTCATCATCAAAATTTTTCAATTTCAAACTTAGAGACCGTATAACTCAATGAAGTTTAACTTTATACATTGAAAACCTTGAATTTACAGCGATAATGATATTAAAATTCTTTCATTATTACTCCGTTACTCATGTCAACATTCTCAAAAAAAATTCGATAAAAAATTTAACAATTTTTCTTTCATTTTACTATTTAACGTTCTGCTACCAAAATAATATAAATATTATTTTCTTTAGTTTCGGTATATAACTACAGTTTCTTTACATTTCTGTTTTAATTCTGCTATTCCATTGAGCAATGACGCTTTCTTTAAAGGATGGCTGCTTCTAAGCCTACCTCTTGGTAGTAATTACAAATTAAAACTTAGTCCATGAATTATATTTAAAAACCTTAACTTAAAGTGAGGGCTTTTTCCCTTTAGATTTTGGATCTTAGCACCCAAAATCTGTTTACCAAAATAATTATCAAACATGTATTCGAAGTTTAATTGAAATCAGTAGGATACATGTATCCCCCCTCATCCAGCAAGTGCTCTACCCCATGTTATAAATTTTTGATACATTACTTAAATAATTTTCGCAGAAAACCAGCTATATCTGAATTTGATTGGCCTTTCACCCCTAATCACATATCATCCCAGTATTTTGCCACATACACGAGTTCGGTCTATTAACATCCAATAAAAATAGCTATATGAAATATTATTTTAATAAAAATTCAATCTCATGATAAAATTATCAATAAAATAATATTTCACTAAAATTATCTTTTGAAAATCTCCTGTACATGATTAGATCATCCAGTTTCGGGTTATAATTTATTTAATTAATGCTTTATTTCAAACTCGCTTTCGCTACACTTTTAAAAATCTCTCAAATATTTTAAATTTATTAAATAAATTAACTCGTCGACCCATTATACAAAAGGTACATTGTTATAACAATTGTTACTCCAATAGCTCTTATGTGTTTAATTTCAAAACTATTTCACTCCATATAAGATAATAAAGGTTCTTTTCATCTTTCCCTTAAGGTACTTGTACACTATCGATATAATTCTATATTTAGGTTTAGAAAATGGTTTTCCTTATATTCAAACAAACTAAGCAATTTGCCCTACTTAAAAATATAAAATCTTATTTTAATTACAGGACTCAATACCTTCTATGGAACCATATTCATATAAATAATTAAATAAATTATGGAACATTTTACTGTTTTTATTTCATTAAATAAAAAAACTTATATCTATTAACCTCTTCCCCTTTTGCTCGCGCTAATCAGTTCATCTCGTTTGATTTTTTTTCCTCTTGATACTAAGATGTTTCATTTCACAAGGTAAAATATTTTTAATTACAAAATTCTTTTAAATATAAGATCGATATAAAACATTTTACTTCTTTATATCATTTCGGTCATTCCGTCTTTTTAAAATTATATCAAGATATCCATTAAACACACTTTCAAAAATTTTAATAAATATTAATTTTAACTAATAACAACAAAAATTTTTAACAAAAAAAAAAAAAATATATTATACATATATAAAAAATTTTTTAAAAATTTTTTAATAACTGCTATTGGACTTGAACCAATACTCATAAATGAAATAGATTTTAAGTCTACCGCGTCTACCAATTCCGCCAAGCATTTAATGTTTGGAGACGGACTTGAACCGCCGACCAAAAGCTTTTCAAGCTTCTGCTCTACCAACTGAGCTATCCAAACAAAAAAAGAAAAACACAATAAATTAAAATATAGTTTATCTATAAAGGATTACTATTTCCCCACCAATAAACACAAATAAAAACTAAAATCCAAACTACATCAACAAAATGCCAATACCAAATTGCCATCTCAAGACCTAAATGTCTTTTTGTTGTAAAATGAAATAAACTAAATCTAAAATAACAAACAATAATAAAAATAGTCCCTATCAATACATGAAAACCATGAAATCTGTTATCATAAAAAAAAGAGATCCATAAACACTATCTGATATTGAAAATTCTGCCTCTAAATACTCATTTATTTGTAAATTTGTAAATAATAAAGCTAAAAAAATAGTTATAATTAATGAAAATCTCGCTTGTTCAAATCTACCATGTATTAAAGCATGATGAGCCCAAGTTACACTAAAACCCGATGATAATAAAATAAAAGTATTAATTAATGGTAATCCCATTGTTTCAAAAACTTTAATACCAACTGGCGGCATGAGCTACCAATCTCCACACTCGGTGCAATACTCGAATGAAAAAATCCCCAAAAAAATGAAACAAAAAACATTACTTCAGAAACAATAAATAAAAACATACCTAAACGCAATCCATATTGTACTCGGCTAGTATGACACCCTTCATATAATGCTTCTGAAATAACATCTGACCACCAACAAAAACTAACACTTAATAAAAGTACTAAACCTCCAATCATAACTAATTCTCCATTAGAAAAACCATGAAAAAACATTACTCCGCCTAAAGCTAAAGCAAATGCACTTATTGAACCATAAAGAGGCCATGGGCTTGGATCTACTAAATGAAATGAATGTCTTTTATTATGAATATTACTCATTTAAAAAAAAATTATAAAATTTTATCACAAATAATATATTGATCTGCTTTTAATATTTTAGTCATATTAAATTTATATAAAATTAATGAACTAAAAATATAAAAAAATATAAAAATACCAACTAAAGAAATAAGTGAACCAATTGATTCTATATAATTCCAAAATCATATATATCTGGATAATCAGGAATTCTACGAGGCATTCCTGATAATCCTAAAAAATGCATTGGAAAAAAAGTTAAATTAACTCCTATAAATGTTGTATAAAAATGAAATTTACCTAAAAAAACATTATAATTAAATCCAAGTATTTTTTCAATCAGTAATAAAATCCCGCAAAAAAAGCAAAAACAGCTCCCATTGAAAGAACATAATGGAAATGAGCAACAACATAATAAGTATCATGTAAAGCTATATCTAAACCAGCATTTGATAATAAAATACCTGTTAATCCCCCTATTGTAAATAAAAATATAAAACCTAACGAAAATAAAACTGGTACATTTAATTTAAATACTCCTGACCACATTGTTGCTAACCAACTAAAAATTTTAATTCCTGTAGGTACAGCAATAATCATTGTTGCAGCAGTAAAATAAGCTCTTGTATCAACATCTAAACCAACTGTATACATATGATGTGCCCATACAATAAAACCTAAAAAACCGATAGCTAACATAGCACAAACCATACCATAATAACCAAAAATTCTTTTACCTGCAGAAGCTGAAATAACTTCACTAATTATACCAAAACCTGGTATAATTAAAATATAAACCTCTGGATGACCAAAAAACCAAAATAAATGTTGAAATAATATTGGATCACCCCCTCCTAAAGGATCAAAAAAAGTTGTATTAAAATTACGATCCGTTAATAACATTGTAATACCTCCTGCTAAAACTGGTAAAGATAACAATAATAAAAAAGCTGTAATAAAAACAGACCAAACAAATAAAGGTAATCTATCCCAAGTCATTTGTGGATTTCTCATATTAATTATTGTTGTAATGAAATTAATAGCTCCTAATAAAGAAGATACTCCTGCTAAATGTAAACTAAAAATAGCTAAATCCACAGCTCCTCCTGAATGACTTTCAATACTTGATAATGGTGGATAAACTGTCCATCCGGTTCCTGCTCCTCCTTCTACAAATGATGAAAGTAATAATAAAATAAAAGATGGTGGTAATAACCAAAAACTAATATTATTTAATCTAGGAAAAGCCATATCTGGTGCACCTATCATTAAAGGTACAAAAATATTACCAAATCTCCTATCATAGCAGGCATAACCATAAAAAAAATCATAATAATAGCATGCGCGGTTATCAACACATTATATAACTGATGATTTCCTTCAAGAATTTGATTTCCTGGTAAACTTAATTCTATACGTATAAATACAGAAAACATAGTACCAATAATTCCTGCAAAAGCTGCAAAAATAAAATAAAGCATTCCAATATCTTTATGATTTGTTGAAAAGAAAAAACGTATAACATAATTTTTAATATTTGAAAAACTATACATTTTCTTTTTCAACTATAAACAAAATTTTATAGAAAAAAGTTATATTTAACTTTTTTAGCTATTATTAATATTTATAAAAAACACATACATAGATAAATTTACTAAAAAAAAAAAAATAAACTTATAAACAAATTTAAAAAAACTAATCCCAAAGACAAAGGTAAAAAAACTTTCCAACCTAAAACCATTAATTGATCATACTATAACGTGGTAATGATGTTCTAACCCAAATAAAAACAAATAAATTAAAAAGAATTTTAAAAAAAAAAAAATTAATACCCCATGAAGACCAACCTCCAAAAAACACAATTGCAATTACTGTTGAAATTAAAATAATATTTGCATATTCTGCTAAAAAAAATAAAGCAAAAGTCATCGCTGAATATTCAACATTATAACCAGAAACTAATTCTGACTCTGCTTCTGGTAAATCAAAAGGTGCTCTATTAGTTTCTGCCAACGCTGATATAAAAAATAAAATAAACGAGCAAAAATGTGGAATAATAAACCAAACTAATTCCTGCGCCTCTACAATATTAGATAAATTTAATGATGAAACATTAAATAAAACAGCTATTAATATTAAACCAATAGAAACCTCATAAGCAATCATTTGCGCTGCAGATCTTAAAGCCCCTAAAAAAGCATATTTTGAATTACTTGACCACCCTGCTAAAATAATACCATAAACACTTAATGATGAAATAGCAAAAAAAAACAAAATTCCTAAATCTATATCTGCAAAAACAACTCCATAATTAAAAGGAATAATTAACCAATTAATCAAACTAAAAAAAAACACAGCAATAGGAGTTAATATAAATATAATTATATTTGAACTACTTGGAATTATAGTTTCTTTAGAAAATAATTTTAAACCATCCGCAATAGGTTGTGTTAAACCAAAAACCCCTACAGCATTTGGACCTAAACGACGTTGGCTAGAACCGATAACTTTTCGTTCAAATAAAGTTAAATATGCTACAATTAATAAAATTGGTATTAATAACGCTCCAAAACTAAAAATAATATAACTAAAAACAAAAAAAAAATCCATAAATTTATATTTAAAAAAAAGAATAACTAATGTTTTAAAAATATAAAATATAATATCAATTAAAACAATATATAAAATAAAATAAGGCTTTAAAAGAAAAAAAAGTATTTTTAAAGAAGATATTATATAAAAAAGAAAAAAAATATGTTTTAGATAATATATAAAAGAAAAAAAAAATGAAAAAAAATTTTTAACAAAATAAAAAATCTTATAAAAAAATAATTTAAATACTAAATTTTTATAAAAGTTTCTTTGACTTCTTATATAATTTACAGAAAACTTATTTTCTATTGAAGAAATAACATTTAAAAAACTCGAAGCAAATCTAAAAAAAGGTAATTTTATTATAGATTCATTAAAAATTTTTGAGCCATTTAAAACATTTATTTCTTTCGATTTTTCAAAAATTTTAAAATTTTTGAAAAATCGAAAGAAATAAGGCTTACTAAATTTAAAAAAAATAAAAAAATCAATAAAATTAAACACATTACTATTTTGATATTCATTAAAATTTTTTATCAAATTTAAAGATAAATTTAATGAAAAAAAAAAAGGTTTAAATATCAAAAAAAAATTATCAGATTTAGATAATTTTAATAAATTTAATTTTTTTTTTTTTGAAAAACTAAAACCATCTTGTAAATCAACATAATTAAAACTATATTTATAAAAATGAAGTTTATTATAATTACCTACTTTAAAATAATTTTTAGACATTTTTATATAACCTATTAAATCAAACGTAAATAAATCTAAATTTAAACCTTTTTTTTTTTTTCTAGAAATAATACTATACTTATATTTTTTATTAAAAACTAATCTATTATATCTGAATTTAATAAATATATAAATAAATTTAATATTATTAACATTAATTAAATATAAAAATTTAAATTTTAAATAATAATTAAAAATATTATAATAAGATAAGTTTAAATTTATTAATGATTTCTTTAAAAAATATTTATAAACGAACGTATTCGAGTTTAAATTTAAACTCGAATACGTTCGTTTATAAATATTTGATTTTAAAATTTCTTTATTACAAAAATTAAAAAACTGTTTTTTAATTTTTGTAATAAAGAAAAAAAAATAAAAATAATAAAATGAAATTAAAAGTTCATAATTAGAATCATAACAACTTAATTCATTATAATATGAAAAAAGAATACTTTTAGTTTTATTTTTAATAATAAAAACTTTAAAATTATAAGAATAAATTATATCTTTTTTTTTTAAATTATTTACATTTAAAATTAAAGAATTATTATATAATTTTGTATTTAAAATATTATTTTTTTTAGTTATAAAACTATTATTATAATATATATTATTAAATTTCAAAAAAGCACTTAAATATCTCATAAATCATAAAAGAAAAATTTAACTAATAAAACTACTTTTTTTTACAAAATTAACTTTATTTAAAATTCCTAAATTTTTTGAATAATAAGTTAAAATATTACTTTTAAAAAAATTTCTATTTTTCGGTGTTAAAATAAAAAAATAAACAACAGAATAATAAATTTGTTTTTCAAAAATATTAAAAAAATTAAAACGCCGTTTATCATATAAATGTAATGGTAAACGTTTAAAAATATCTAAAACGGACAACTCAAATCTTAATTTATTTCTTGATAATTTAAATTTGTTTTTTTCAAAGTTATTATTTAACTTTTCAGACCAAAATGCATCAAAAAACCAAAAAAATTCTAACTTAGTCCCTAAAAAATAAATTAAATCAAATTTAAAATTAATCATATATTTTTTAAAAGTTAAAAATAATTGATTTACTCTATCAAAATTTATTAAAAATTTTTCTTTATCAAAATTTTTATTATTCTTAGAAAAAATATAAAGTTTACGTAAACTTTTCTCTAATAAATTAGAATTAAGTTTATAATTTAATTTAAAATCATTAAAAGAAAAAATTTCTAATATATTTGAAAAAGTTTTATTTAAAATTTTTTGTTTACTAATTCTAAAAGCAAATTTATCTTTATTCAAATTTTGAGTTTCTTCTACATAAAAATTTAAAAGTAAGTTTTTATAAAAATTAAAAATATTATTATATTCTTTTTCTAATTTATTAAAAAAAACTAAACTATTATAAGGAAATATAAAAGTTAAATTATTAACTATATATATAGAAAAAATATTAGAAATAATTGAAATTATTTCTAAATTATCTTTTATAAAATTAGTTGGTGGAAATAAAATCTGTCGATTTAATTTTAAAATACCAAAACAATTTATATAACTATTATTATTTGACTCAGCATAAGAATAAGAAGGTAAAAAAAAATCCACAAAATTATAATAAAAATCAACATGACTATGTTGATAAATAGATATATTATGAACAATCATTTTTTTTAAATAACTAAAATCTCCTAACAAAAAATTATTACAACCTAAATAATAATATAAATTATTCTTAAATTTACCATTAAACTTTTTATTAAAATTATATTTAGATTTTGATATAAAATTATTTGAATCTATACTTAAATCTAACGCTCCCATACTTGATGCACTTGAACATAAATAAGTTACAGAAAAAAATTTATTGAAATTCCTTAATAAATTAAAAAATGACCTAAAATTTGAACTTTTATAAGTATTTTTTAACTCATTACTATATATCAATAAATTATTAATATTATTATTTTTTCTTTTTAAAAAATTCAATAAACTATTACGACCTTCTAATGCTTTTAAAAAAAGTTTAGAAGTAATACCTAAACTAACATATTTATATGTTAAATTATAATTCGATCCTAAATAAAAAATAGAAATATCATTTTCCCATAAAAATTTTTTACGTATTTTTGCATTTAAAATAGGATTTTCAAAACGTAAATTTAAATTAATTAAAAAAATATTTTTAACTTTATTAAAATCAGATAAATTAAAAATATAATTAGAATCAAAATCCTCATTAATTAATTTTGAAGGAGAATAATTTATTTTTTCACTAAAATTATATAAATCATTTGATCCTGTAAAAGATATCAATGTTTTTATTTTTATTAAACTAAAAATATCTAAAAACTCACCCACAAAACTTTTTAAATTAATATTATTATTTAATGATTTTATCAAAAATAAAATACCTTTACTTATGTTATTCCATGTTGTCTTTACTAAATTAAAGTTTGTTTTTCTTTTTTTTAAATCTAAAATATCAACATAATTTTTTTCTTCAACATTTAATACTACTTTTTTATTATTTAAAAAAGACTCATCAATATCTAAAAAATTTTGAAACATTTCATTAGAATCTTCTAAAAAATCATAAACTTCAAATAAACCTAAAATATTATTATAATATGATATTACTTCATTTTCATTACTTAAAAAATCAATTAAATTCGAATCTAAACCAAAAAATAAATTTTCACTAACAAAAAAATCTTCAACACTTAAATCAAAATTAATTTTATCATTATCTAAATTTATCTTTAATAAATTTTCTTCATAGCTATTTTTTAAAAAATTTAATTTATTAAATTTTTGAGTTAAATTATTAAATAATAAATCAAAATCAAATAACCATTGAGCAAAAAAAATATTATTTTTATATAATTCTAAGTTTAAATTTTTATAATATAAAGTACTTTTTTCATTATAAAAATCTAAACTATACCAAGTAAATTTATTTGTATTTAATGAATATTTCATTTTAGGTTTAATTAATTCTAAATCAAAATTTTGTACAAAATTTAAATTAGAAAATAAATTAAAATCAGAATATTTACCTTCTAAAAAATCTAATTCTTTTTTTATTAATTTATCAAAACTCTTTTCTAAAAAAATATCAAAAAAATTATTAATAATTGATAAATTTATAAAATAAAAATCATTATAAGATTTTATTTTAGTATAAAATTTTGAATTGCATTTTAATTTAAAAAAATATTTATAAGAATCTAAACTTAAATATAAATTATTACTAGTATAAAATTTAGTATTTCTTAAAAGAGGATAACCTAATTGTTGTAAAACTAAACTATCACCTAAATATCTTGCTTTTTCTGTAATCCAACTAATATTTAAATCAATATCATATTGCGGCAAAATTCGTAAAATTTTATCAAAATTTGAATAAACTCTTATAGAACTACATAAACTATCACTTAAATCAATAGAAGTTAAATATAAATCATCCCATGATCTATATTGTAAAGCATATGTTTTACCTGTTAAAGCACCAACTGGACAAAAATCTGTTATATTTGAACCTAATTCTGTTGTTAATAACCGATCTGTATATAAACCTATTTCAGAATAATAACCTCGACCTAACATACCCAAATCATAATTACCTTCCACTTCATTTAAAAAACGTACACACCTTGTACAATGAATACAACGTGTTAAAATCACTTTAATCATCGGATGACACATAAAATCATCTACTGACCTTTTAAAATCTTTTGTTAAAAAAAAACGACCCCTATCACCACCATAAATCATACTTTGTTCTTGTAAATCACATTCTCCACCTTGATCACAAACTGGACAATCTAAAGGATGATTTACTAATAAAAATTCCATTATACCTTCTCTTGCTTTTTTTACTAAAATTGTATCTGTTTTTATAATAGAATTAGGATTAACATCCATTGCACAAGAAACTATAGGTTTCTGTGATGTAGATAATTCTACTAAACACATTCGACAATTACCAGCTATAGATAAATTAGAATGATAACAATAATGAGGAATAATATAATTTAAGTTTACACATAAATCTAAAATAGATATATTAGATAAATAACTTAATTTACGTTTAGTATTTTGTAATAAAAATACTAATAATTTATAATTATATACTTTTCTATTTAAAGAAAAAGTGTACTGTCCTTTTGATTTTTTTACTAAATTGAGTATTCTATCCTTTTCTTCACGAAACTTTTTAAACTTTGATACTTTAATATTTTTATAAAAAAAATTCATCAAAAAAATTTTGTTTTAATTTATCTTTTTTTTTTATTGACTCAAAATTTAATTCATTATTATTTTCTGAATAATAAATTATTTCTTTTTTTAAACTATCAATATTATAATTTATAAATGTTTCATCAAAATTTTCAAAAAAAGATAATAACTTTAAACCATCAGAATCCTTCAAATAAACATAAATATATAAACTAGTTAAATGATTATTTAATCTCATTTTTACTTATTAATTAATAAATTTAAAAAATTTAAATTAAATTTTAATATAAAAAAAATTAAAATATTAAAAAAATACATTTTAATATATAATAATTTGTTATAAAAAAACTTACGTTTTAATCCAAAAACTAAAAATAATTTCATACATTTTATAAAAAAATATTTTAAACTTAATTTACGAAAATATCTATAATATCTTTTAATTAATTTAAAAAAAAAAAAATAATAACTTTTTAAAAGTTTTTTTTGAATTCTAAATCCTAATTTTATTCTTTTTCTATTTAATCTAATATCAATACTTTTAAATTCTCTTATAAAAAAAACTATACCAAACAAAATAATATTTGAAAATAAACCAATAATTAAATCTTCTTCTAAATAATTAGAAGAAAATAAAAATTCTATAAAAAAGAAAACATAAAAAACTCCGTAGAAAAATTGATATCTAATTTTTTGATATTTAATAAATAATTTATCAAACATTTTTTAATAATAAATAAAAAATTTACAACATTTTAACTAAAAAAAAAAAAAAAAAAAAAACACAAAAAAAAAAAAAAAAAAAAAAAAAAAAATTAAAACAAAAAATAAAAAAAAAAAAAAAAAAAAAAAAAAAAAAA
>Ga0189281_100413_pt1 | contig 15208 bp, 9 predicted proteins | sample N26B72minimetaG_FD_130322 | JGI IMG/M metagenome (GOLD analysis project Ga0189281, IMG submission 130322) | Marine microbial communities from the Costa Rica Dome - N26 B7-2 mini metaG | ecosystem: Environmental > Aquatic > Marine > Oceanic > Photic zone | place: Costa Rica: the Eastern Pacific...
CGAGTGGGGTTTGCGTCTATGAAATCGCGTTCTTCGGCATAGGAGAGAACCGCTTTCAGTGGCGCAAGGTAGCCGTCCCGGATTGTGTTGGGGCTCAAAACGGCGGCCGACTCAGCGCGTCCCAGTTCAATAGCTTGCTCAAGTGTCTTTCCTGGGTATTTCAGTGACCAATTTCGAGGGACGCGGGTTAGGGTGTCGAAGACGTTGCGAATATGTGTTTTGCGGATTTGTGCAACCTCGGTTGGGGCTCCGAGTGACGCGCATATGTCTATTATCCGCCGAACGCGGTTTGCCCATTCATCGGTCACGCCAGGAGAGTTGGCGAGATACGCGGAGGCCACTGCGTCCAGACTGGCTGCTTTGGATGTATGAGTCTTTCGGATCACGTCTCGGTGCTGACTGTCCAACTCCTTCGAGCGCTTTCCTTCATTGTATAGTTTCCTGATATAGGTAACGGCGTCGAGCTCCGCGTCGATAAGTGATTGGCAAAGAGTTCGAAATTCCTCGATCTGTTCGACCGGGTGAGGGAGCAGCCGACGATACCTATCTCGTTCAAGCGGCGTCATCAGGCGCTTGTCCACTTCAAGCAGTCTAAGAGCAGTTTTCCTTACAGTCCGAATCTTCCTGCGCTTAAGATCGTCTTCTCTCGCCATAAGATCGGCCAGTTCGAACGACTCGGTGTCCAGCAGCCTTTCTTCGGAATCGTCATGCTCTAATCCGGCATATTCAAATGCTGAGGTGATTGGGGATGTTATGGAGAAGTAATGTTCGCTCGCGGCCCACTCAATCCAGTCCGGCGTGATTGGCTTGACGTCATCCGGGCTGCCTTTTGACGACTTGTCCGCAACCGATGGTGCCGCGACTGCGGGTTTGCTACCTCTAGCCTCTGCTAAGAGCCGTTCGAAAGCAGCAGATTCCTTAGCTGCTCTCAATCTCGCTTCAGTGGGGTCTGAAGTGTGAAGAGACTTCTCCACAACAGCCGGCTTACCTTTGAAATGCTTATGGCTTAGGACGTCCTTTGGGACACGACGCTGAAAGAAGTATCTGCCGCGCTTCTCTTTAAGGTATCGTGGTAATGACATATGTTTGTAGGACGCCAGTATCTAGATTTGTAGGACTATCTAGATAGCTTCTGTAGGAATTTAATCAACAGACTGTTTGGCAAAGGGATGTAATGTGGGGAGGGTTCGAATCCCTCTCTCTCCGCCAGCCAGACTGCCAAGCAGCGAAAAGTACCGTCACTTCCGCCGAAAGCCCCACACACCGCGGGCTTTGGCGCCACGGCTGATCTCGCTAAGTATGAGATCGAGTAAATGAAGTGGTACTTGGATACTTTTGGGAAAATTGGGCCTCCATTCGCATTGGTGGGCGTTGTTTTTTTGTCGACATTTTTTAGTTGGGGGCCGTTAAACGTTCTGCGACCATTTGCGCTTCCAAGCGCATTTCTGGTTTTTCTCTTTTACATCGTGTGGTGCGTGATGCGACCCAAGTAGCAAACTTGCGGGCATTGTCAGTGTAACTGGCATTGTCAACAGAACTGACCGTGAGCATAGGCTCCAGAAATGAGCCAGAGCTTATTCCGCTATTTCGAAACGTCGCCATAAACCCTATAACTCGCCGTACTGATGTATGTCCGATTTCCGCTCTCGCTTTGGAATGTCGAAGACCTGCTTCACGAACGCGGGATCGAGATTTGCCACGAGACGGTTCGTCACTGGGTGGACCGCTTCGGCACTTATTTCGCGCACAAGATCCGCAAGCGTCGATTGGAGGGCATGAAGCATAGTCCGCAGTGGCAATGGCACCTGGACGAGGTCTTTGTGAAGATCCGTGGTCAGACTCATTACCTTTGGCGAGCGGTCGATCACGAGGGTGAGGTTCTGGAGTCCTTCGTCACGAAAACTCGGGATAAGGCTTCCGCATTGAAATTTATGAGAAAAGCCATGAGGCGCTACGGCAATCCGAAAGTCGTGGTGACGGACAAATGTCCATCATATCGGGCGGCGATGAAGGTGATCGGGAGCGAGGGGCGCCAAGAGACCGGCCGGCACCTGAACAATCGCGCCGAAAACTCACACTTGCCATTCCGACGAAGAGAACGCGCCATGTCTCGTTTCCGGCGTATGCGAAGTTTGCAAAAATTCGTCTCAATCCATTCGTCGGTGCACAACCACTTCAATCATCAAAGGAATATCGAGAGCAGGGCCAGGTTCAAATCTCTACGCGACGCCGCTCTTCTCGAATGGCGCGAGCTAGTCGCTGCCTAAGGCCTGCTCGTTCGCGAAAAACGGAGACTGGTTCGAGTTTGTCTGACAGCACCCTTTAACAATTGTTGAATACGGAGTGGTCATTTCAACGGCTGCGCTTTCACAGATCTAAACTACGCGCTGATAACTGTAGATTCCACTACAGGTGTCAGACATGCAAGACTATGGACCACCAGCTGCCCCACGCCGTGCACGCACGTTTGTGATTGCCGCGTTGTTTTTCGGCTTCGCGGGCCTGGTGAATCTGTTCTCCCCATTGGATCTGGTGTTCAACGGAATATCCAACGGGCTCAGGTCTCCGGCGGTCGACGACCGGTTTGTCATCCTCGAAGTGAATGATGGATTCGAACACGTCGCGGCAGGCGATACCTGGTCGGATATGTTCACTAGCGAGCTTGTGTCATTTCTGAATACGCTCGATGTGGAGTCGGCAGTTATTGTCGAGCCCGTTTTCACGTCGACATCTCAATTACCCTTGCTGACAAGGGCGCTGGAACAGCCCACGAATACCGTGTCGGTGTCCGCCGCTCCAAATCTCAAACTGGAGTCTCCATCAGAGGGATTACGAGACCACCTGACGTCCTCAAACTATTTCAAACGATACTGGGGCGGCGTCGAATTTGGGTCTTTTGGTGCCGAGTACGGCGATGTTTTCCTGCAGTCTCCGGAGAGTAAGCTCTCTGACAAAACCGACAATATCGGCCCTTCATTCGAAATTGACTATGCTTTTGACGTTGAGGCGTTTCAGCGGCTTGATTTGAGCACTGTGCTGGCACCAGATTTCGACGCGGCGCTTGTCCGCGGGAAACGGCTTGTCGTGGCGCAAGCCAGTCAAGGCGACAACCATCCCTATTTGATGCCCTCGCAGGGAAACGGCTCGCTGGCAGAAGTCATCCTGATGGCGGCGATGACTCTGGGCGAAGAACGTCCCCTTAACGCTGGATTTCTTCCTGCCTGGCTGTTTTCTGTAGGCGTAGTGGGCTTGATGCTCAGTCGACGTTTTGGCTCCATGGCGCTGCGTTGGGCACCAGTCGCGCTGGCATGCATGATTGTGTTCCCCATTGTCATGGACATGTTTTCCATTCGCACGAGTAGCGGCCATGCGATCGGAATGATTTCGTTCGGGACATTGATCGCGTGGATGCGTTTGAAAAAGCGGGAAACTGCGAACAAGGCGTTCACGCACAATCTTTCCCATCTTCCCAGTGCGCAATGCTTGAGCGCTCATGTCGGCCAAGACCAGCGTGTCATGGTGGCAGCTGTGGTGACAAACTATGCGGCTATTTCGACTGGCCTCACTCCCGAACAAGAAGGGATCACCGCGAATACGATAGCGAATGCTTTACCGAGTTCTGGAGCCGTATATCAAGGCGACCTCGGTCAATTCTATTGGCTGCAAACCGATTTTGACGAAGCAGCAATGGAAGACCTGTTCGAAGCCACGGCGAACCAACTCAACAAGGGGGTCATTGTTGGCGAGAGAACTCTGATAGTTCAGGTTGCCTTTGGTGTTGAACGCATCGCCTCTGCCTCTTTGGCGTCGCGGCTGAAAACGGCGGAATCCGCTGCCCAGGCTGCCGCGCGACAGAGAAAAACGTACAAGCTGCATGATCAGGATGCCCAAGACGCGCTGCTGTGGCAGAGCCGGGTCCTTTTTGAAATGGATGAGGCGCTTCGTAACCGCGAGATCTATATAGCGCTTCAACCCCAGTTGAATATCCGTTCCGGAAGGATTTCGAGCGCCGAGGTATTGGTACGCTGGACACACCCGGAAATGGGCGTCATCTCGCCGGCCGAATTCGTCCAGATGGCTGAACGGGGAAAGCGCATCGACCAACTTACACAATATGTCATTCAGTCATCATTTCAGTTTCTGCGTGACGCTCAAAAAATTGATCCCGGATTCAACATCGCAGTGAATATCTCGCCCAGCCTGATCGGTAGCGCGGAATTTGAGTTCATGCTGCACGCTGCCTTACGTGTGTATGGGGTCAAGGCTAGCAGCATCATGCTTGAGATCACTGAAAACGAGCAGTTACTGAACAATTCCGGAGCCCAGGATGCTATGGGGCGGCTCAGGGACGCCGGTTTTGGGATATCCATTGATGATTACGGAGCTGGCCTGTCCACGCTGACCTATCTGTTGAAGGTGCCCGCCAACGAGGTCAAACTTGATCGAACGCTTATTAGCACGCTTCGGTACAATGAGCGTAGCCAGCTCTTGATCCAGTCTACCATCAGCGTTGCCCAATCACTGGGAATGCATGTTGTGGCCGAGGGTGTGGAAGACCCGGATACGTTGGCAATTCTTCGCACATTGGAATGCAATCTGGCGCAAGGATACTTTATCGGACAGCCCGTCGGTGCGGAAGAAATCCTGTCTATTCTAGAAAGCTCAAGTAGTGTGCAAGCTGTAGCGCAAGCTTAACATTTCCATAAAATTACTTTGAAATTTGCAAAATTCAGTTAACCTTTGACGTCTGGGGCAGATGGACTGCTCCTTAACATGTCAAAGGTTACATCATGCAGAAGCAAACAAAACCAACACAGCGCGACATCTGGGACTGGATTTTCGGAAAGCGCCCATAGGGGTAGAAGTGCTTTTAAGATAAGCACTTACCAGCGCAGCTGGTGCAAACATCGCCACCAAACGGCAGCCCTGTGTAAGGTCAGTCGTTCGGTGGTTTTTTTTATGTTCGGACTCTGCGCGAGCGTCATGGCAAATAACCACCAGCGAGTGGATGAGAGATTCGATGCTGGAAACCATGGTTCGACAGCTGGGCGAGCAAATGGTCGAACATTCGAAGGAGCCTTCAGCGCTAATCGAGGCAGGCGCTGACTTGCCTGAGCATACGTGACGAATACTGCCCGGTATTCGGAGCTAACGAAGATGTGAGGACTTTGGCGCCCGAATGTAACTGGATACTAAGGTCAGTTAGGGTACATGAGCGCTATGAGATACGTCTCCTGCCACGCGTCCATAGGTGCCACTGCCATAATGCTGGCGGGGTGTGTCAGTGCGCCCGCTGGTCCGACAATGCCGGATGTGCCGGTTCAAGGAACATATCTGTCAGAAGCTGCTGAATTGAGCTTTGAGTTGGAGTGGTGGAAACAGTTTGGAGATCCGGTTCTCGATAGCCTCATCGCCCAGTCCTTATCCGCAAACAAGTCTCTCGACCAAGCCGCTGCAAATGTAAGAGTTGCTGAAGCGATTGCATCTGGAGCTCGGCTTGATCGCAGCTACTCCGCTTCTACGTCATTTGATGGAGATGTTGGGCGGTCCGCTCAGCCAGGCCAAGACGTGAGGGCCTCGATTCAAGGGGCGCTTGGAGCGAGCTGGGAGTACGATACATTCGGTCGCATTGAAGCCCAAATCGCCGCCGCAGAATTTGATGTCGAAGCCGCTCGGCAGGCTCGCCGAGATGTTGCGGTGATCGTCGCCAGTGAGACGGCTATGAATTATGTGCAATTGCGCGGTGCGCAAAGACGACTTGCGGTTGCGCGCAAGAATGCCGACACCCAGTCTGAAGGATTGGACCTGTTACAGACACTTTTAGACAATGGCCGGGCAACCCGACTGGATATGGAGCGAGCAGAGGCTCAGTATCGTACGACGCTCGCGTCGCTTCCTCGCTACGAGGCGGCCATAGAATCAGCCAACAGCGCGCTCGCCGCGTTGACTGGACAGCCGGCAAATTCTCGATCGAGTCTGGTGATGGAATTGGTGACCAGCGCGGATGATATTCCAGAGCACCGCGGCGCGATCATGGCAGGGTCGGTTGAAGATCTGGTCCGCCGACGTCCGGATATTCGCAGCGCAGAAGTGCTGATCGCGCGCCAACTGGCATTGGGCGACGCTGCACGTGCGGACTTGTTTCCGACGATAACCGTCAATGCGAACGTTCTGGCTTTGTTTGATGATGCCAATGATATCGGCGATTTGACGAGCTTCGGATTTGGCGTTGGCCCTTCGATAAGTTGGGCGTGGCCTGATCTCAGGCGGGTGCGGGCAAACATAGATGCGACCGACGCACGAACAGACGCGGCGATTGCGCAATATGAACAGACCGTATTGAATGCTTTGAGCGAAGTCGAATCCGCTCTCTCGGAATACACGAATGAGTTGAAGCGCCGCGACGATCTAAAGAGAGCGGCGGCATCAGCGCAGCGGGCGATAGAACTTGCGCGTCTACGGTTCGAAGAAGGTCTCGACGATTATCTGGATGTGCTGGAAGCGCAGCGAACATTGTTGACGGCGGAAGATCAGTTGGCTGAAAGCCGACTTCAGTCATCTAGCCGGGCGATTGCCGCGTATCGAGCATTGGGAGGTATAGAAATGCCGAATCAATATGGGACAGAACCCGCAATCGCGTTGGAATAGATATGTTTACCAGAAACCTGCTTTTCATTTTAGCTGCCGTGTTTGTATCGTCGCTATCAGCTCAGGCGCAGCGGGGTGGTCCCGTGAGTGTTTTCGTTGAGCCGGTACAGGAACGCAGTTTTGCGATGAGGATTGAGGCGTTGGGCACGCTAGAACCCAACGAGCAAGTCGATCTGACCCTGAATGCGGCTGACCGAGTGCGGGCGATTTATTTCGACGATGGTGATCGCGTGAAGCAGGGCAAGACCTTGCTCTCGCTTGCGCAGCGCGAACAGGCAGCACTTGTAGAAGCTGCTGAAGCAACGCTCGATGAGGCGCGGCGCCAGCAGGAACGGCTCGCTCGCCTGGCAGATCAGCAGGCTGTATCCCAGTCAGAACTCGATCAGGCAAATCGTAATCTTGATAGCGCTGCGGCACAGTTGCGTGCGGTGCAATCTCGCCAACAGGATCGCGTTCTCGTTGCTCCATTTGATGGCGTGCTAGGCTTCCGGATGGTCAGTGTTGGATCATATGTTCAGCCAGGGGATATCGTTGCGCGGCTGATAGATGACAGCGAAATGAATCTGGACTTTTCCGTGCCGTCGACATTCTTGAGAACCTTGGCCAAAGGTACGGAAATTGAAGCAAGAACAGCGGATCTTCCCGGGGAAACTTTCAATGGAGTGCTTGCGTCAATTGACAACGCAATTGATCCTGTGACGCGTTCCGTTCGTGTGCGTGCCACTTTGCCCAACCCGGAGCGTCTGCTGATCTCTGGCATGTTTGTGCAGGTAACCTTGGTGGCGGATCCACGACAAGCTCTGGCTGTACCTGAAGAAGCAATACAGCCGGTAGGGCCGCGCACATTTGTATTCGTCGTTGAAAACGAAGGTGGACAGCTCATCGCGCGGCGTAAGGAAGTCGAACTCGGGCTACGCCAGGCGGGGTATGTGGAAGTGATGTCAGGTCTAACGGCTGGCGACGACGTGATTACCGAAGGTATCATCCGTGTTCGCGAGGGTGCCGCCGTGGAAATTCAGGACCAGTCAATGCTCCTTCCCAAGGCCATCAGCGGCAAGAATCGTAGCGGGGGTGCAGCCGGGTCTCCTGCTTCTACAGGTCGCTGACGATGTTGCTGTCGGATACCTCGATCAAGCGGCCCGTATTCGCGTCGGTGCTTGCGCTTATACTCGTGATTTTTGGCATGGTAGCGTTCGATCGGTTGCCCCTGAGAGAATACCCTGACATCGATGCGCCAATCGTCTCCATCGATACGAACTATCCAGGGGCGTCTGCCAGTGTTGTAGAAACACGGATCACCCAAATTATCGAAGATCGCATCGCTGGTGTTGAGGGCATTCGCTACATCGATTCCAATTCGAGCGATGGCCGCTCGCGTATAAGCGTGGAGTTTGGCATAGACCAGGACATTGATGTGGCCGCGAACGATATCCGCGACCGGATTTCTGGTGTGCTGGACAATCTTCCTGAGGATACCGACCCGCCAGAGGTCGAAAAAGCCGACTCCAATGATGATGTCATTATCTGGCTGAACCTTGCCAGCGAGGACATGACAACGCCGGAATTGTCAGATTATGCTCAGCGCTATCTTGTCGACCGGTTCTCCGCCCTGGATGGGGTGGCACGCGTACGAGTTGGTGGCTCCAGAGACTATGCCCTCCGCGTTTGGATAGACCGTAGAGCCTTGGCGGCACGCAATCTGACCGTAGCCGAGATCGAGCAAGCATTGCGCAGTGAGAATATCGAAGCGCCCGCCGGCAGTCTTGAATCGGAAAAGCGCACTTTCACGGTTCGAATTGATCGCACTTTCAAGACGCCGGAAGAGTTCTCCGCGCTCGTGATCGCCGAAGGCGAGGACGGATATCTGGTGCGACTGGGAGACGTGGCGCGGGTTGAGCGTGGGACGGTCGAGGACCGCAACATGTTCAGAGGCAACGGCGTTCCGATGGTGGGGCTGGGCATCATCAAGCAGTCGACTGCGAATACAGTCGAGGTTGCGGCTGGAGCGCGGGAACTTGCTGACCGACTGAACGAGACGCTTCCAGAAGGCATGGTGATCGCGCGTAGTTTCGACAGTTCAGTCTTCATCGACGCCTCGATTCGAGAAGTTTACACCACGCTTGCCATCGCAGTGGCGCTGGTGACACTGGTGATATTCATGTTTCTCGGCAGCGTCCGGGCAACCATTATCCCGGCAATCACTGTTCCGGTCTCGATCATCGCCACTTTCATTGTGCTCTACGCTCTGGGCCTGTCAGTCAACTTGCTGACACTGCTGGCGCTTGTTCTTGCAATCGGACTGGTCGTGGATGACGCCATTGTTGTGTTGGAGAACATCGTTCGCCGCATGGAAGAAGAAGGCGAGACGCCGCTGGTTGCCGCGTTCCGCGGTACCCGGCAGGTTGGTTTTGCGGTGGTGGCCACGACGCTTGTCCTGATCGCGGTCTTCGTGCCTATCACCTTTATGCAGGGTGATGTTGGGCGACTATTCACCGAGTTCGCCCTGACGATGGCTGCGGCCGTCGCATTCTCCAGCATCCTGGCCCTGACACTAGCGCCCATGCTGGCCTCAAAACTCCTGAAACGTGAAAAGAGTGCGGGATGGCTTGCGGTTATCCCGAACGCGATAGACGGCGCATTCGGCCGCCTTCGAACAGGATATGGCTGGGTATTGGACCGACTGATCATGAGGCCGATAGCAGTTGGTGTCGTTCTGGTCGGCTTGTTTGCGGGCGCATACAGCCTGTCGCAAACGATTGAGCAGGAATATGTTCCCGTTGAAGATCGCGGGGCATTTTTCGTCAGTATACGGGGTCCTGAAGGCGCGTCCTTTGAGTATATGGAACGCTATATGGACGAAATTGAACGGCGATTGATCCCTTATGCAGAGAGCGGCGAGGTGAGCCGCCTGTTGCTGCGGGCGCCCGGATTTGGCAGTTCGTCATTCAATCAGGGTTTTGTGGTTGTGGTGTTGGATGACTGGTCCAGGCGGCGTCCGGCGGACGAAATCATAGCGGAAGTGAACGGCAAGTTATCCAACCTGCCGGGCATTAGAGCTTTCGCAATCATGCGGCAGGGACTTGGTGGTGGCACTGGCAAGCCTGTCCAATTCGTGTTGGGTGGACCATCCTACGAAGTGCTGACGGAGTGGCGAGACTTGTTGGTCACCGCGTTAGAAGATGACAATCCAGGACTGGTCGATATTGACTGGGATTACAAGGAAACCCAACCGCAATACAGGGTTCAGGTCGACTATGATCGCGCGGCTGATCTTGGTGTGACGGTGACCGATATTGGCGTCACGCTTCAAACCATGCTGGGCTCGCGACGCGTTACGACCTATATCGATGATGGCGAAGAATATGATGTCATCCTGGAAGGCCTGAGGTCTGAGCAAAATACGCCCAACGATGTTCAGAATATCTATGTGCGATCCACACGGTCAGGTGAATTGATCCCCCTCTCCAATCTGGTCACAATTCGTCCGATTGCGGATAGCCCGACTTTGAACCGGTATAATCGCGTGCGCGCAATCACGATCGAAGCGGGGTTGGCGGAGGGTGCGTCGCTGGGCACTGTGCTCGACGCCATGCAGGCCAAGGCTCGTGAAGTGTTGCCGCAAGAGGCCACATTGGACTTCAAAGGGCAGTCGCTCGACTTCAAGACGTCTGGCCAGTCCCTCATATTCGTATTCATCACGGGTCTGGTGATCGTGTTCCTTGTGCTTGCAGCGCAATTTGAGAGCTACCGCCACCCGGTCATCATCATGCTGTGCGTGCCTGCGACATTGGCTGGAGGGATGCTTGGTATCTGGCTGACCGGAAATTCGCTGAACATCTACACGCAGATTGGCTTGATTATGTTGATTGGCCTTGCAGCGAAGAACGGCATTTTGATCGTGGAGTTCGCGAACCAGTTGCGCGACGAAGGCCGCCCCTTTTACGAGGCCATCAAGGAAGCGTCGCTCGCTCGCTTCAGGCCAATCGTGATGACGAGTTTGACCACAGCTGCCGGTGCTCTCCCACTTATCCTGTCCAGCGGTGCAGGCGCCGAAACCCGATCGGCGATTGGTATCCTGATCCTGTTTGGAGTGATCGCCGCTGCGCTGGTGACCGTGTTGTTCGTGCCGACAGCCTATGCTCTGATCGCTCGAGGGTCCGGGTCTCCAGGCGATGTTGCGCGCAAGTTGGAGTCGGAGAGCCAGGGGACGGACAAGGCCGTCATTCCCGCAGAATAGCTTTTGCTCGTTGTTACTCTGAGTTCAAGCGTAATAGCCAGTGCTCGCTTTTCTTGCGTGTCTGCTGCAACAATCCGTGCGGCGGTAATCAAGACTTGTGAGGCGCAAGAATGCTCCCTTCAATGCTCAGCTAGTGACAATTCGAAAGCAGATCATGAACAGTTGGGCCGGCCTTGAGTGAAACATTCGACAATCTTCCGCCCGTAAACTACGTGGTCAGCGAAGAAGAGTGCGCCGCACTATCCGCAGCTATTGATATCGAAGAGCTAACCCAGACCGCACTTGCCCTTGGGAACATTGATAGCCCATCCATGAGCGAGGCATCAGCTGCAGAGTTTGTGTTCAATTGGTTGCAAACAGAAGGTTTTGCACCGCGAAAAGTTGGCGCAACGCCTGAACGGCCGAATGTTATCGCGACTTATGGCGGCAAGGGTGACGGAAAGAGCCTCCTCTACACAGCCCACCTTGATACTGAAAGTCCGACCTGGAATGCGGATCTGGACGCCCACAAGTTCCGTCCTGAAACGCTGGCGAACCCGGAATGGAACCAGTGCTGGCTACAGGATGGGGCATTCCACGGCTACCCAATCTCGAATGATCGCGGGCCGATGGTGTGCTTCCTTATGGCCGCAAAGGCGCTGAAATCCTGCGGTATTGATCTGTCGGGACGGCTGTACCTTACCGCATCTCCCGGCGAGATCGGTCCTGAGCCGATCGAGGAGGCTCGCGGCGTACAGTATATGGGCAAGGAAATCGGCACGCACTACGCGTTCTATCATGGCGGTGTGTCACCCGATTATGCGATCGCGGCCGAGGGGTGTGACTTCGGGTTAACGTGGGTTGCATGCGGTTATGCCGTATTCCGCATCCAGCTATTTGGCGAAGGCGTGTTCACACCACTTCTCGAAAGCCCAGAAAAGGCCGCTGATCACCCCAACCCGATCTATCGTCTCGGTGATACCATCCAGTCGATTTTGGACTGGGGGCGCACTTATGAGCAGGAGAACATCTACACGTCGTCTGGCGGTGTGGCCAAACCCAAGACGCAAATCTCATCTGTCCGTGGTGGCGTTCCATATGCGTTCGGGGCCGGAACGGAAATTTGCTCACTCTATCTTGAAGTCGGTTTGCCGCCGCATGTAGAAATCGGGCAGGTCCATAGAAGCCTTGAGAGTCATTTGAGACGCCAAGGCATAGGTGAGTTCGGCCTGGAGCCAGTCGTGGTCCGGCACGGATTTGCTGCCGATGAAGAACGCGTGTCCCCGCTCGTTTCGGCTGTTGATGCTGCGACCCGGCATACACTGGGCGAGCCTCTGAAGCTCGCGCATCCTGTTTATTCGAGCATGTGGCGCGACCACAACGTCTTCAACATGAACCGCATTCCCGCCGTCACAACCGGCTTTCCACGCTGGCGTCCGACGCCAGAGGACATGGTCAAAAGCACTTTGATCTATGCGCTGACCGCGCTGTCGATTTGTGGGCGTGCGCCCACATCCGAAAATAAAAAGCCGCTGAGCGGTTCCGATGTCTATGGCGACAACCCATTTTCGTCCGCTGGAGTATCCTGACCCATGAATGCAAGAATTCCTTTCAAGGCAGGCAGCCAATTGCTGGCAATGAGTTCGCTTGAGCTTTTGCTGGCCGCGGCGACATATTCTTCACTCGGCGTGGTCCTCCCATTTATGGTGATGGATCTGGAATGGAGCTGGGCGCAGGCTGGGTTTGGATTTACGGTGCTCGGTGCAGTTACCGGCGTCGCGTCATCTGTGCCGCCATTTCTCATCCGCCAGGTGGGGGTGCGGAACACAATCCTGATTGGTGGTGTTCTGGCCTGCATCGGTTTGTACCTTCTGCATGGAGTGGAGAGCCTGCCTCAGTACTATATTGCGGCAGCAATCTGCGGTTTGGCCTACCCCATGATGGCGTCCATCCCGACAACCTTCCTTGTGAGCCGACTGTTCCAGCGGCAATCGACCGCGCTCGGCGTGGCGGCGACGATCAGCGGAATAGGGACGGTGGTCGGGCCATTGATGGTACTTGGCGTATTGGCTCTTGAAGGTCAGACGTGGCGGAATTATTGGGAATATCAGGCAATCGCACTACTGGCTGCGGCTGTTTTGTGCGCGATCATCGTTGGTTTGGAGCGCAGATTCACTCGGCCCGCACGTGAGGAACTCGTCGCAGCAGAGGCTGAAGCGGCGGCACCGACCGTCATGCCTGACCAAGTCGAACTGCCTCCGACACGGAGCAGTCGCCATATTTACCGGACGACTGTGGACTGGACGACTAAAGCTGCGATGCGGACGACGCAGTTCAAGATTCTTGCCGCCGCATATTGCCTGAACATGATGTGCCTGGTGACGGTAACCAGCCTCTCGGTGGGCCATTTGGTTGAGCGCGGTGTTTCCGAGACTGTTGCCGGAGGCATGTTGAGCATCGAGGCGTTGATCGCGGTTTTGATCCGGGCATTTTCCGGTGTTCTGGGGGATATCTTCGATCCCAAGCATCTTGTGAGCTTTGCGTTATTTGCGACGATGATTGGTTGCGCTGTGCTCGCACTCACAACAGATCATGTCATGCTGCTGTTCTACGCGGTGGGAACAGGTATTGGTTTTGGCACGACGCAACTCGCATGCACGGTGCTGCTGCTCAACTACTTTGGTCGCAAGTACAATCTTGAACTGTTCTCCGCCATGTGTGTCACCGGCGCGATCTCGGCGCTCGGACCTCTGATCGGAGGCGTGATCCGCGACGTTTCGGGAAGCTTCTCGCTCATCTTCATATTGCTGTCGGTTCTATCAGCCGGCGTCTTCATGGTCGTGCTTTTCATGAAGCCGCCTTATCTTGAGGATCTGTCCTCTACTGAAGGCGACCCAGTTGGCGACGCTGACATCAAGTACGGGCAGATGGCTGAGTAATCTCAATAAGCTGACCAGCTTCGATCAAGCCTCGATTTCAATTTCCTCCGATGGAGTCTGCCATGCCGTCAGATCGCGTACCCAATTTGGCCAGTCAAAAGTCAGCTTCGCCGAAAACAACCTGGACTAAGTGGCTGAGGCCAGATCCGTACGCACTTGTGCTGCTGTCCGTGGTAGTTACGGCGAGCATTTTGCCATGTCGTGGAGATGCAGCGGTCGGCTTCGAGTGGTTGACCAAAGTAGCCATATTCCTGTTGTTCTTCATGCACGGTGCAAAGCTGTCTCGCGCAGCCATCCTCGGGGGTATTGGTGCCTGGAGACTCCACACGCTCGTTCTGATGGGCACGTTTCTTCTGTTTCCGGCGCTCGGTCTGCTAGTGAGCACACTGCCTAATTCTCTGGTGAGCCCTACAGTCAAGATGGGTTTCCTGTTCCTCACCATATTGCCCTCCACGGTCCAGTCCTCGATCGCATTCACCTCCATGGCCAGAGGAAATGTAGCAGCAGCAGTTTGCACGGCATCACTGTCGAACATGCTTGGCGTGTTCATCACGCCGCTTCTGGCGGGCCTCCTGATGCGGTCTGAGCTTCAGTCGGGTGGGGGAGATCTGTTGGGGGTGATGCAGTCCATCATATTGACCCTGCTGGCCCCCTTCCTTGTCGGCCATCTCAGCAGGCCCCTCATCGGCGCATGGATTGACCGGAACAAGGGCGTTCTTTCAAAGCTCGATCGTGGCGCGATCCTGCTCGTTGTCTACACTGCATTCAGCGCGGCCGTCGTAGATGGAATTTGGTTGCGCGTATCGGGATTTGATATTGTTACGATCCTCTTCCTGAGCGCACTGGTGCTCTCAGTGGTATTGTTCCTCACGCGCAAGGCGGCGCAAGTGGCCAGGCTGAACAAGTCGGACGAGATCACCTTGGTCATGTGCGGATCGAAGAAGAGTCTCGCAAGCGGTGTACCGATGGCTGCGGCATTGTTTGCCCCAGCCCAAGTTGGCGTCATCATACTGCCCTTGATGATATTCCATCAGATGCAGTTGATCGTATGCGCCATGATCGCGCGGAGCTATGGCGAGCGGACTGAAATACCAGAAGAGACAGAGGTGCTCGGCGAGGCGAGCGCCTAGCCGAACTGAAAAGCCGATACGGTCGAGTTCATGACATTGTCTGAAAAGACTTTCCGGCCTGTCTCGTCATGGCCCGCGCCAGCTGCGACCATGAGTGGAAGCAAGTGCTCTTCCCGAGGATGCGAGTTCCGGCCCTGAGGTGCGTCCAGCCATCGGCTGAGCTTGACCCAGCGTTCTTCAAGATCACCTGTTTCGAGTACATCTGTCAGCCATGCGTCGAATTCAGCAGACGGTGCGGTGGCCATGGGTGTCCGGAAGGCGCGCATATTATGATA
>Ga0189281_100446_pt1 | contig 13590 bp, 9 predicted proteins | sample N26B72minimetaG_FD_130322 | JGI IMG/M metagenome (GOLD analysis project Ga0189281, IMG submission 130322) | Marine microbial communities from the Costa Rica Dome - N26 B7-2 mini metaG | ecosystem: Environmental > Aquatic > Marine > Oceanic > Photic zone | place: Costa Rica: the Eastern Pacific...
CTTTACCGGCACCAACGTATTGTTGTTTGGCGCGGTCGAGGAAGAAGGTGACGTCGTCGTCACGGTACGCGGCCCGGACCAGGACATGGTGGTCCGAAAAAAAGAGCGTAAAGTCGGCATTTGGGTTAACAGCGAAAGCGCGCGCTATAAGAACGTGCCAGCCTATTATGCCAGCGCATCAAACCGCCCCATGGACATCATTGCATCCCCGGAAGTCTTGCTCGATTACCGCATTGGCCTTCAAAACCAGCGTTTTATCGGCGAAAGCAAGCTGAGCGATGATGATCAGAAAGTCTATCGCGAAGCGCTGGTGCGCAATATGCAAGGTGCTGGTCTGTTTGGGGAACGCCCGGCCAAGATCAGTTTTCTGTCCAATCAGCTGTTTCGAACGGATATCCATTTTCCGGCCAATACCCCGACGGGAACCTACACCATCAATGTGTATCTGATCCGGGATGGCCGTGTTGCCAGTGTAAAAACCACACCACTGGTTGTTTCAAAAACCGGCATTAGTGCCGAGGTCTATGAATTCGCCCATCGCTACTCGGCCCTTTATGGCATCATCGCCGTGATCATTGCCGTGGTTGCGGGCTGGATTGCCAGTGTCGTATTCCGCAAACGCTAACAGCGTGCGGGCCTGCTCACCCTCAAAACGAGCATTAACGGTCCTTGCGACTTCGCAACCGCAGCATTATCTCAATCAATAACGCAACGCATAAATCTTTGTCGCTATTACCAAAAATCACTTGGAAACCGGCATTGAGTTGCGGCACAATTTGACTGTCCGCTCGTAACAACAGTCCCACATCTGTTCAGTGTCGCAGCGGTTGAGTGCAACTGTTCAGAGAACCCATATGCCTTCTTTTGATGCCGATCAGGAACTTCGTGCGACTTCGAACAGGACATTTCTTGTTGTCGTGGATGACAGCGATGAGATGACCAAGGCATTGCGTTATGCATGCCGTCGCGCACAACATACCGGCGGTCGTGTCGCCCTTCTCAGCGTCATTGAACCGGCCGAGTTCCAGCACTGGATGGCGGTTGGCGATCTGATGAAGGAAGAGGCCCGTGACGAGGCAGAATCCCGTGTGAACGAACTTGCGGCCTATGTCCATGAACAAACCGGTAGCATGCCGCTTCTGTTCATCCGCGAAGGACGTCTCAAGGACGAATTGCTGAACCTTCTTGACGAAGAAGAACAGATTTCCATTCTGGTCCTTGCCGCAGGCACGACAAGTGAGGGCCCCGGCCCGCTGATCACGGCATTGACCAAAAGCGATACCGTCGGTCAATTGCGCCTGCCATTAACCATTGTGCCAGCGGCCCTTTCCGAAGCCGACATTGACGCGTTGAGCTAACATCAACCCGTCGTTGGCGTCCTAGCTTTTGACAGGTCCACGTCCGAAAATCCGGCGCAACAACGCGCCCCAAAGCGCAAAACTGCCTGCCGGTTTTGATGCGTTATCGATCCCGGTTGTGTAAAGCACACGGATCAGCGCATCACGTACCTCGCCGGCGGGCTCCGGCGTGAAGTCGAGTGTCAGGACGAGCTGTTTCTGATCATTGACAAAGACACGCGCCAGTTTGGCGTCCAGTGGCGGCAGTTCTTCGGCATCCAGCTTGATTAATGCCCCCTTCGGGAACCTGTCGCGATCAATATCCGTTGCAGGGCACATCGCGCGTGCGCCGCCCAACGACATATCGGTGATCGTCATATCTAGCGGGTCATCGTCACTGTTGCCCGTAATCCTTGCCCGCAAGCTGGTCGGGAACCGTTCCTGTTGGCGCTGCACCGGACTTTCAAAGCAAATCAAAATCGCAACAAGCAATGTCAGAGAATTGATCGCAGCCCATAATCCCCCAACAAGCAGAAAGTCGGCGTTATCGATGATCCGGATGTCTGTGTTGATGTTGTAAAAGAACCCGCCAATCGTCAAAACGAACAGCACGCCCAGAATGATTGCCTCAGTCCTGGAGTTCCCCACCCCGGACTGGGATCCCTTGGGTGTCACCTTGAACGGGCGCCCGAATGGCCGGATCAAAGATGACACAACAATTGGAAACAGCCTGAGCGATACCAGCACTGCGGGCCCTTCATTGACGATAGGATAGGCTTGCCTGCCATTGTGCCACATCGCCGTTGCCCAGCCGCCGATCAAAACCGGCAATTGCCAATAGAAAATTTCCCAACTTCGGGCATTTTCAAGCGGTTGCAGGCCAAACCAGAAATAAAAGATCGGGATCATGATCACCAGCAAGCGCGCCGGGATATGAAACACCCAATAGATCGGAAACAGCAAAATCCGCTGCCAAAGCGAAAGCCCCGGCCCCAACGGCCCCGCCTTTAAAAACAATGTTTGGATACCGCCCTGACACCAGCGTTCACGCTGGGTGTGGAATGCAAGAAGGCTCTCGGCCGCAAGACCGATGGACAGTTTTTCATTGAGGTAACGGGTGCGATAGCCTTCGCGCAGCATCTCAAGCGAGGTCAGGATATCTTCGGTGATGGATGCGGTTGGCACACCACCGATGGCATCAAGCGCCTTGCGCCGCATGACCATGCAAGATCCACAACAAAACATTGAATCCCATGCATCAACGGACGGCGCAATATGATCAAAGAACAGCCTTTGCTCATCCGGCCACCGATCCGCAATCCAAAGATTGCGCTGCATCGGGTCCTTGTTGAAGAAATGCTGTGGCGTCTGGACGATACCAATTGTCGGGTCTTCGAAAAACCCGACCACGCGTTTCAGGAAGTGGCGATAGGCCACGAAATCTGCATCGAAAATACAAACCAGGTCACCACTGGAATGTGCCAGCCCGTTATTAACATTACCGGCCTTGGCATGGGTTCCGTCCTTGCGTGTTAGGTACTTGGCCCCCTTTTCCTTGCAAAAATCACGCAGCCAGTCCCGCTTGCCGTCATCGAGCACCCAGACGGTTTTGTTCGGGTAATCAATCGCCAACGCGCCAACAATACTGCGTTCAAGCACATCAAGCGGTTCGTTGTAACTCGGAATGAAGACATCGACGCTTGGCCAGCTTTCGACTGGCCGGGCGGACAGTCTGGCATAGGCCTGATCGGCTTCGGCACTGCGATCAACGATTTTGCAGTGAATAAGCGACTGACGCAGCATGTCACACAGAAACACGATTTCGATCGCAAACAGGAAAACAATCCACCAGCCCTGAAACGTGGTGAGATCGGCTGGCAAGACTGTTTCGCTGATCCGCCACGGCAAATACCGCGCAATCAGCGCGATCAGGAAAAACACAACCAGCCAACGCGCCCATAACCGGTCACGACGCAGAAAGGGTGACGCCAGCATCATGACACCGACAACAAGTGCCAGCGGTGCGAATTGCGCCATCGCGTTCATTATGACGGGTCGCTCTCGCCAAACCAGCTATGAAGTCGGCTTGGAATGCTGACCTCGGCGCGACGACCAACATTACAGAAGGTCTCCGGGCGATCTTCAAAGCCGGAATCGGGAATGTTGACGACCAGAAGGACTTCATCCTTCTTAAGCAACGGCGGCAAGGCTGCATATTCAAGTTCCGGCGATACTGCGCGGGTACCGATCACGCCGCTGATGATCCCTTCAAACGTTTCGGGTGATCCTTGCAGGCGAACTGAAACAACCGCCCCGATTTCCATCCGATCAGACAGGCTTTCATCGACCGGCACTTCGATGCGAATGTCCGAACAATCCAGAATTTTTGCCAAGTCATTGTTTTTGGTAACCGTCGCAAGTTCTGTTGCCATGCGCCGCCATATCAGCCCGTCAATCGGGCTGCGCACCAGCATGGATTCGCGACGCCCCGCACGCGCGCTTTCATCACGCAACTGCTTTTCAAGTGATGCCATGCGCCCGTTGGTTTCGGTCAGTTGCACATTCAGATCGGCAATCGCAAGAACGACTTCGTCAAGACGCTGCTGGGAATATGGCACATCATTTTGCCCGTCCCCGACAAAGACACCTTTTTCAAGCGCCCCGGATTCCTTGCGGTAACGTTCTTCATCGGCACGTGCGCGCTCTACCTCTTGCTGTGCTTGTTCAAGCAGGCTTTCTGCTTCTTCCACGCGCGCCTTGGCGACATGGCCATCAGCCAACAGGGTTTTCTGCCGTGCAAGGCTCAGATCACGTTCCTTGACGACCGACATCCAGCCTTTCTGACGGGCCGCTGCCTCAAGCATTTTGTAATGCAGGCTTTCCATTGAGCCGGTCACCATTTCACGGACGCGCTCGCCCAGTTCGCGGCGCAGGCCATTCAGGGTCGACAGCTTTTCGACCAACGCCGTTTTTCGCGACCGCAGGAGTTGGTATTCACCATCAAGCTGGGCAAGCAGCGCCTGGGGTTCGGTGTCATCGGTTATTCTTGTCACAATCGACCCGGCCGAAACGGGCTCTCCGACATCGGGGATTGCGCGAACAAGCTGACCACTGATCGGGGCCTGAATGGTCACCAATTTGGCATTCACAACGCCGTTCGGGCGAATATCAGAAACGGTAAGTGGTGCGAGTTGCCAGATCGCAATAACGACAATAGCCAAGGCGACAGTCAGACGGACGATCTGCCCCTTGGAAAAACGCAAGGCCATAAAACTACCTCAACCGGGTCTGGCATCACTGCCATATACAAACATCATCTTAGAATTTGTGAGTCGATTGGGTAGTTTCAAGGTTATCTATCGGAAATTAAATCACTTTATCGGCTGGCAGTGCGATTGATCGGTCAAGAAACTGCATATAGGCATCAAAGGACGATTTCTGGCCAAACAGAATGTGCGACCGGCTCTTGATGGCGTGCGAAACGACCGAGCGACGGCGTTTATCAGTCGCAAGCGTCAGGGCCGTGTCGACGAAATCGGCCGAATGATAGGCAACGCAATCAAAGACCGATATCTGGCGATAACAGGTATGGCTTCTGCGTGATCGTGCGGCGTTGCCCGGCAATGTAACAAGCGGCACACCAAGCCCCAGACAATCAAAGGCCAACATCGCATCATTCCATGCCGGACTTTCAAGCACGACATCCACAGCACACAAAAGCGACAACAAATCGGCCCGGTTGCGCACATTCACAAACCGCATCCGACCGGCAACATCCGCATGATTGATGGCAAACCGGCGCCCCCATGCTGCATCCCAGCTATCGCGTTCTGGCGCAATCAGCAAAAGCTCTGCGGTTTCATCCAGCCGCAAGATTTCGGCAATCAGCGGATCAAATTCGGCCGTCAGAACATCAAGCGGCTGCGGGCACAAATAGGTATTGCGGTCCTGCGCCAATCGCCAGCGCCGCTGCAACTCCGTTGTCGACATCTCGACAGGTTCGGGCGGTGTAGCATTCACAAACAAGCCCGGTAGCCGCACCAGCGTCTCGCTGAACCGCTTTTCACCGCCAGCTGTTTCCCAATCCTCGGCGATCAGATGGTAATCAATGTTGGAAAGACCACTGGTCGCGGCAATCCCGCCACCTGAAATCTGAAGCGGCGCCAAACGCCAGCTTGCCAGCAACATCGTATAGGCATCCGCCTGCGGATCGACATAATGCAGAACATCAAGACCAAGCCCTGCAATCACCCGTGCCGAATGCAACGGATCAAGCGGCAATGGCACGACAAGGTCGGCATGTTCGTCAATGCGTGCGGTAATATCGTCCTCGCCGGTTGGCGGACGGATGATTGTCACATCAAACCGGTCGCGATCAATCGCCTCGGCAAGGCCTTCGATCCAACGCCCGACGCCATTATCACACATATTGGCCGAAACGATGCCGATGCGGATTTTCCCACCGAGCCGTGTGGCCGATGCACTGACTTCCGGCACATCATAACCTGACACCAGACGTTCCCAGTAATGGCCAACCGCACGTAACTGCTTGTCCCCTTCCGGGCGCAATGCGGCGCGCCACACAGGTGGGAAGCGGGTCAGGACAATGGGATCGATCCGGTCAGAACCAACAAATTCAAGATCCGGCTCAAGTGCGTCTTCATCAAGCGTATCATCAAGAAGATCACGCACGACTTCATCATTCTGGGCGGCAAGATCGGTCGGCACGGGGGCAAACAACAAACGGCGTGCTGTGCGGAACAGCGCGGTATTCTCGCCCGCGGCAATTTTGCGATCTATCCCGCTTTGCAGGACCGATTGCGCAGAGCCAGTGTCGCCTTCTTCGGCCAGCTCGACGGCAAGACGGAAAACCGCGTCATCCCCACCGCCGGCCCCGATGGCTGCGCCAAACTGTTCAACGGCCTCGCCATGACGGCCAACAAGGCTAAGCGCCTCGCCCATCATCAACAGTAATTGCGGATCTTCCGGACTGTGGGCCAATAGCGGCTCAAGCGCCCCAATCGCCTCAAGCCCCTGGCCGACGCGCAAATTAAGCAATGCAAGCGTCCTGCGTGCCTTGGCGTCATCCGGATCAAGAGCCAGAACCTGCCGAAGGCAATGTTGCGCACCGGCAAACCGACCCAGTTGGAAAAGTGCATCGCCATAGGCGGTCAATGCGCGCGGATGTCCGGGTTCAAGAGACAACGCACGGCGCAACGGCTCGCTTGCGGAAACTGTGCGGCCCTGATCCAGGCGGATTTGGCCGATCAGAACCAATGCATTGACGATGTCGTCACGCATCTTAAGCGCGGTCAAACAAGACGTCTCAGCGCCTTCGATATCGCCCATCGCATATTGGCAGGCGGCATAATTGGCATGAATTTCGGCGACATCCGGGGCCAGTTCGAGCGCGCGTTCATAATTTTCCCGCGCGTCTTCAAGTTCATCAAGCTGGCGATAGGTATTGGCGATATTGCAATAAAGTGCCGGGGCATCCGGGCACAGACGAATGGCCCGCTTGAACGCACCAACGGCGTCGCGCAATTTGCCGATGGCCTTAAGGGCCTGCGCATGATCATGCTGAATTTCTGCACTATTGGCATCGGCAATGGCGGCGCGCCCCATACGCTCTGCGGCCAGGGACTGATTACCGTGGCGCATCGCAACGAGACCGGCCAGATGCATTGCCTCTGCGGCCTGTGGGAATGATCGGATCATTCGCTGACAGGATTCTTCTGCCTCTGCGTATCGGCCTGCCTCATACAGGTTCAATGCAGAACGGTAGATGTCGGCAAAATCAGACAAGGAATACCTATTACCCAAGAGAAAGCAGATTTCGTCCCACCATAAGGTCCAACCGTTAACAAACCACGTCCTTGATGGAATTTTTCAAAACAATTCATGAGGGCGAAGTCATCGCTTCTCTAACCGATTGTAAGAACACCTTTTTCTGAGATATCAGGAAAACTTCCCCAGATACGGCATTGAAAAATAAAGAAACCCTCCGGAATTACCTCCGAAGGGTTTCAGTACAAAATATCAAATACGGGTCGTTGGGAATACTCAACCAGCGTGGCTGTAATATCGACCAAACCGGTTTGCCAGAAAATCTTCCAGCCTGACTTCTTCTTGTCGCACGTAACCGGTTGCAGGCAACTTACCGGTCAGAACCATATCCATCACGGCACACAATCCGGCCGATGTCGTAATCTGGATTGCCGACCAGTCCATATCACCAACGCGCGTGCCATGGACCTTGCGAATAAAGCTCTCTTCACAAAGTTCCCCGCGCCGCGTGCCGACAGCATCGGCAAAGATCACGATCACGTCCTGCTTGGTGACTGGCAGGGCATTTTCGAAGATTTCCTTCATCATCTCCGGACGTTCCCCAAGTCGGAGGTCCTCGATCAGGATTTTAAGAATTTCCTGATGCCCCGGATACCGCACGGTCTTGTAGTCAAGGTTATCAACCTTGCCTTCAAGCATGTCACACAGCGCGCCCACGCCACCCGATGTATTGAAGGCCTCATACTCCGTACCGTCGATGGTAAAGCGCTCATAGCCTTCGAGGGGCAGCACTTCGACCCGTTTGCCATTCAGGATCGCTTCACACGGGTTCAGATACTCGTTGATCAGCCCGTCAGTCGACCAGGTCAGGTTATATTTCAAACGGTTGGTCGGATTTTGTGGCAAAGCCCCGACACGCAAACGAAGCTTGTTTACATGATCAAATCGCTTGAACAAGTCATGTGCTGCGATGGAAATAAATCCCGGCGCCAGACCACATTGCGGCACAAAGGCGCATTGCGCACCCTTGGAAATTTCGCGAATGGCGCGGGTGGTTTCGACATCTTCGGTAACGTCAAAATAGGATGCCCCAACAGCGCGTGCGACACGGGCAATCGCCACGTTCAAGTAGAACGGGCATGTCGACAGGATCGCATCGTGCCCTTTGGCGACATCGGTGAGTGCGGCCTCATCCGTGACATCTACTTTTACCAGGGTGGCTGCGTTGTCTTCGGCACAGATTTCCAGCATTTCGCCACTGGCATCGGCCAGCGTCACCGCATAATCGCCACTTTCATTGAGCATCACCGCAGCAATGCGACCAATTTTCCCGGCGCCGAGGACCAAAATCTTTTTCATTTTCTCTAACTCCCGAACGAGCAGACACCTTCACCGTCGATGTCGTACCTGCCCTGATCATGTTTTGTTTTTGCCCGATTATGTTCCGCCGCTGGACGAACGCTTTCAACCCGGCAATACTGTCAAAACACAATAAAACCCCGTCATTTTAATGGGTAAAACCGATGAAACGTCAGATTGATGAAGTTGACCGCCAACTGATCGCACGCCTGCAGGAAAATGCCCGCATTCCCACCGCTGCCCTTGCGCGCGAAGTCGGCCTGTCACGCAGCGCTGTTCAGGAAAGGTTGGAGCGCCTTGAAAAGGCAGAAGTTATCAAGGGTTACACCGTTCAGCTTGGCGATGTGGCAAAACCCGTCTTGCTGGCAGAAGTCCTGATACAGCTTGAACAAAAACAGTCGGCAGGCGTGGTTGGCGCGCTTCAGAAAGTCCCGCACTGCATTCGGTGCCTTGCGGTTTCAGGCGAATATGACCTGATTGCCGAGGTCGCCGCAAACACGCCCGAGGAACTTGATGGCGTGCTTGATCGGATTGGCGAAATGTCGGGGATAAAACGCACATCAAGCTCAATCATCCTTTCAACAAAGTTCGATCGCCGCTAAGATCGGCGCGGGGTTGGGGAAAACCTCTTTTCTGGAAGAAAACCGATTGAAATCAAAACGCAGATATTCAGTCCTTTCTGTACTGCTTGCCGGTTTTATCGCCACCAGTGTCTTTGGCGTCGGACTATCCCTTTATGTCGGTCTTGGAACGGCCTATGAAAACACCCGCAATCTGTGGGTGATGCTGGCTGATATTGACCTGACATCGGTGCAGCGCACCATGCACGAACGCATGGACGAGGTCGAACAACGTTCTGACTGGGTCGCAGAACAGGTTGCCAGTGGCGCACTTGATCCAAGTTTTCAGTATGGCTGGACCAGCACAATGCGCGCCCTTGCGGCGGCAGACATGGGTGTCATGGCCTATGGGCTTGTGACCGGGGAACGTTAATTTATCGGCTTCAATCCCGAAGACATGAGTGACATTCGAAGAACCCTGCCCGAAGACGACATGCTGTTTTCCGAGCTTGCGCATATCCGCGGGCCTATCAGCAACCGCACGGGCTATCCCCGTTGGGACCCCTATTTTGACCGCACCGTCCTGACAAGCTGGGTACCGCTGTTTTATGACGGACAGTATCTGGGAACGTTCATTCAGTATCTGTCGCTGTCCAACTTGTCAGAAAGCCTGATCCGAGGGCGCGAAGATTTACCCGGCACGCCCTTTGTCCTGATTGGCGGCAATCGGGTCATGGCCCATCCGGGATTGCGAAACTGGGGGGAAAAAACAACAACCGAGCTGGTCAATGGCGATAACATCGCACGCAGCCCGATTCCCCTGCCCACCATTCATGACATTGGCGACCCGGTTCTTGCCAATATCGGAAAATCCGAGAGCATCCGGCTTGATCCCGATGACGAACGCCACAACAGCGGCATTCGCCTTTCGGGGCTTGAGTACAATGACCGCTATCACCTGATCGTCACGCGCCAGGTTCAAACCGCACCAATTTCACCGGTCGTAATCGGCATGTATTTTGACCAGGAATTGTTTGACGATGAATGGGACAGACTGGTTCTGGCCTCTGTTCTTGGGGGTGCTGTCTTTATCTTGTCGGTGATCGTTGCCATCGTCCTGTCGCGACACTTCACCAAGCCGATCCGCCGGTTTGCCAGTGCTGCGCGCGCCTTTGAAGACGAAGACATCGCATCGATCGATGTGCCGCAACTTAAAGGCAGCCGCATTCGCGAATATGACGACGCCGCGCGATCATTCAATCACATGATGATGGCGGTACATGATCGTGAACGCATTACCAGCCTGTTTGGTAAGTTCGTTCCGCAATCGATTGCCAAAAAGCTGTTGGCATCGGGAAATGATTCCGGCGTCCTGCCGCCACAAACCTCCGAAGCCACCGTGCTTTTTGTCGATATCGTCGGCTTTACTTCGATGTGCGAAAGCCTTGATCCGAAACAGATCATTGCGATGCTTAATGACTATTTCGACTGTGCGACGCAGATCATCGAACGCCATGGCGGCATCATCACCCAGTTTCAGGGCGATGCGATCCTTGCGGTCTATAACGTGTTTGATGATCTAAAAAACCACGCAGATGCCGCTGTCGATAGCGCCATTGCCCTGCAAAGCGAAGTTGAGAAGCGCAAGTTCGAGGGGCTTGAGTTAAAGGTTCGCTGTGGTGTGAATACCGGCCCGATGGTTGCCGGGAATGTCGGCGCAAAAGCCCGTCTGTCATTCACTGTACACGGGGATGCCGTCAATACGGCGTCTCGCCTTGAACAGGAAAACAAGGTTCTCGGAACACAAATCCTGATCTCGGAGACAACCCGCAACCTGCTGGCTGATCCTGATCGTGTTGCCAAGGCAGGCGATGTGCTTTTGCGCGGACGTCATACCACGACAGAGCTGTTTACAACCCGGCCCGACAAATAAACAAAGGGGGCATTTGCTGCCCCCTTCATCATTCCAGGAATACAAACAACAAAACGCCGCATTGGATAAACCGATGCGGCGTTTTGTAAAACCTTAGAACAAGGTACCGGGAATTAACCCTGGCGCGCCTTGAAACGCGGGTTCTTTTTATTGATCACGTATACGCGGCCACGGCGGCGCACGATACGGCAGCCTTTTTCCCGCAGCTTCGCGGATTTCAATGAGTTCCGGATCTTCATAATCTTAAACCTTAGAAACTTGGCCCCTTCGAGGAAGCCGGAAAATAGAAGTACGACATGCCCCTGTCAACACCTAAAACAGGTTGCGGCGACAGAAAGTGGAACAAATCCCCTCTGCGTCGCCAGCAGCAGTCTCGGCTCAGGATCTTAAACCTGAGCACTCAGTTGATCGTTGCGTAGAACCGATAAAAGGCCAGGCTGCCATTTTCAAGCATTTTTACGCGATTCATCCACATTTCCATCTCTGGCTCCAGATAATCCATGATGTCGGGGTCCAGACCGGCTTTCTGGATGTCTGAAAGCATCGTCATCCAGGCCAGTTTGATATGCTTCAGATGCGTTTCCGACTCATCCTTGGCAATACGGATATCGAATTTCAGCTGACCAAGACGGGATTTGTACTCCTGTGCTGTCCACGGAAACAGCTCTTCGCCTTCAAGCTTGGCCCAATTTGCCAACTCATCCTCATCAAGGTCACGCGTCAAAACATAATCCGTAACCAGAAGCTGCCCATGATCGCGCAAGGTTTCGGCCAAAGCTTTGAGAAAGGTTTCCTTTTCCGGGATCTTATAAAGCTCGCCATAAGAGTAAACGACGTTGAAATAGCCCTTGCGAAGCTCCGGCTGAAGCGGGTCAAGCGTTTGAACCGGGACTCTTTTTTGAACACCGGCCTGAACAGATCGCTCCATGCCCAGAAGTGCAAGCTCGCCGTCCGGCTCCAGCGCCGTCACCCAAACGCCAAGACGGTCTGCCAGCAAGCGGGCCACACCGCCAAGCTTTGCACCAATTTCAAGACAACTGAGTGTTTCATCAAGTGCCAGCGGCTTGGCAAGCTCAAGGGCGTATTCATGACCGCCCGGCATCATGATCCCGTGATCAAACAGTTTGTCATAAAGCCGGATACGATCCGGCGGCCAGCGACCGATTTCGTCATCAAGGGCAAGTTCACTCAGCTCCGGCTCGACCGGACGGGCAAGCCAGACGCGCATCTTGCGCAACCAGTCGGCATAGGCATCGATTTCAAGCTGCAGAAGGTAGTATTCAACAGGGTCGTCGTACCCTTCCCACTTCGCGCGCATCCGCGTGCCGAAATCAAGGTGATGTCCCGGCGGCATTTCGAATTCGGGTGCCTCGCCTTGGGCGACGCCAACGGAACCTCCGCCCTTTTCGGGCGCATCACCATCCGCATCAGACTTGCGTTGCCAAAATTTCAGTTTCAAGGCGTTTACCTGTTTGTTCGCATCGCGTGCACTTGCGATTCCTGAAAATATGGCAATTAGCCAAAAGTGACAACGTGTTAAGATTTCCAGCATATGATTGCACCGCGAAATACAATCGATAAAATTGTCGTTTGCTGGATTACTGCGCTGACAAGCATGCCTGACAGGAATTTTCATTCATCATGAACACCGATAACCTCGGCATTTATTATCGCATGCTGAACATTGCGCCGGGGGCGAGCGCAAAGGAAATCAAACTGGCCTATCGTAAGCTGGCCTTTGAATTTCATCCGGACCGCAACACAGACCCGGACTCCGAGGACAGATTCAAGGACATTACCGAAGCTTATGAAATCCTGATTGGCGAGCGTAAACCGCCCAAGCAATCTGGCAATGCGCCCTCGGGAGCCCAAAAGTCCGGTACCGCCAGCAACGCGACATCGACCGCTTATGGCCCTAACGCAGCGGGTCCCCAAAATGCGAACCGCCAGAAACAGGGCTTTGCCGGCGCAGGACGTAAACAGGAAAAAGCCAAGGAAACTGCCGAGGAAAAGTTTGCCCGCGCCAATCAGGCCTACCGCGAACAGCAGGCCAAGGCCAATGCACGCAAAAGCAACATTCATCCCGGCGCGCGTCGCCACAAAGGCAAAAAGACCGAACCCAACGCACAAGGCTTCATCCAGTGCGCGGTCACAGGCGTGGTATCAGCCCAACCGCGTCAGGTGGAATTCAAGGTCGTGCGTGGTTTTCTGAATTCCTGCAACATTGAAACCATCACCGCCAACCTTGCCCCAAAGGGCGCAAAGCGTATGGCACTTAAGGCCAGCTTCAAGACCTGGCTTCGGGGCTTCTGGGGGTGGAAGAGCTTCTTACCGGCCTGGAAGGCGATTGTTGGCAATATGCGCGGCGGCACTTTCCCGCCGGAAGGCAACGCCAAAATGCTGTTTACCCAGGCCAATGCCTTTGAACGGTCTGGCAACAAGCCGCTTGCGCGCGCTGTTCTGATGCAGGCGCTTGATTTTATCGGTTCGAACCGCTCTGCCCTTGCCGAACAGGTTCGCGCAACCCAGCGCCGTCTGGATGACGGACAACCCGCACGGCGCGTTCGCGACGAGTGGAAGCGTGCGGGCATGTTCGATGCCCTACTCCATCTTA
>Ga0189281_100458_pt1 | contig 13163 bp, 19 predicted proteins | sample N26B72minimetaG_FD_130322 | JGI IMG/M metagenome (GOLD analysis project Ga0189281, IMG submission 130322) | Marine microbial communities from the Costa Rica Dome - N26 B7-2 mini metaG | ecosystem: Environmental > Aquatic > Marine > Oceanic > Photic zone | place: Costa Rica: the Eastern Pacific...
AACGCCCGTCCAGGTGTTTCCACATGGCGAGGAGAATGATGGTCCATCAGCGATCGGTAGGCGATCATTGCGCGCAAGTCGCTGCGGGCGGACGATTGGGGTAAAGAAGGATCCGCCTCAAGTCCGTCGATTTGTTCTTTGTTGAACACGGTATAGCACCTGGCAAACGCACGAGCGCGAGGATCGTCGTCCTCGACGTCCGGATCAGCCGGCTTGTAGGCGATCACCGGCGTGCCCCGTTCGCCGCGTCGGACTTGGCCGCCCAAGGCTGCGGCTTGGCGGTAGGTGTACCAAGCTCGGTGGCTGAAATCCTTTTCCATGGCGGCGATCCACAAAAGCAGAACGTTGATACCGTGATAAGGTTGGCCATTCGACCTGACGGGGCGACTGATGACCGACGTTTGCGACCAGCTGGGCGACCAAGGCTTGGTCCCGGCCCGCAGTAGGGCGATGATTTTGTCGGTGGTTTCGGAATGGAGCTGTTCGATCTTCATGCTTTCCTCCTGACAATGGCGTCAGGAGCACCCCACCGCCCCCTCCCCTGAATAGACAGAACGGCAGATCACCGGATAGGTGCGTAGCAGACCGCAAATCCGGAGATCAAAATGCGCGAAATTGAGTTTGAGTCTATGGCGACAAGCGAGCGAGCAACTTTCCCGCGGTCCGAATTGCGGCCGGAAATTGCTGCTCTGTTGGCGGGATGCGTGAAGCACGGCCAGATTGAGCTGGCCAATCAGAACGTATCGGTTGTGTTCGAGCGACCTCACGCAGCGGATGATCCCGGCGAGATCATCAATGGTGCACTTGTGTAAAATCCAGTTAATAGTGGCGGATTTGTGCAATTGTGCCAACTGTCGCTCTGGTTGTTCGCGCGCTTGATCGATCGCGGGGCACGGCGTCTGAGGGGTCCGTAGCAATCGACGCGCTTCCTTGGCCGAAGTGTCTGGACCTGACGCCGCTGAAACGAGTGCCGCTCGAATTTTAGTCGGTCGGCCAGGACCACTGCCAACCAGCATCTATTTTCCGCAGGCTGACCATCGCATATGAAAACGTTCTGCGCATTGCGTGTATCAGCTGATTGGATTATATTGCTCAGATGAGCAGGAGGTGCCCAGTGCAGTTCACTTCCCACCACCGCAGCCCTAGTGTCGACAGTACGCAGGTCGGGTACTGGTTGAACCTTACGCGTGCGATCCGGAGCGATTTAGGCATCGCTGATGCTGTTGCGAAAGGTCTGACCGTCCGTGCCGTCGAGCCTATGGCGAAGCTTCTGGGTCGAGAATTGATTGTTGGTCCAAATGCATTGTTGTCCAGAGCGACCTTCGACCGGAAGACGAAGGAAGACAAGCCGCTGAGCAAAGACACATCAGAGACCCTTTATGCGATGGCGCGGGTGCTGTCGGCATTGAGCCGCGTCTACCACGAGGACCAGGACGCTATATTGCGCTTCATGAAAGGTCCGCACCCGCTTCTCGAGGGCCGGACCCCCTATGAGGTCGCCCGGTCGTCCATTGCCGGAGCTGAAGTTGTTCTGCGATTGATCGACCGTCTGGATGCCGGCATCGCGGCGTGAGCAACCATCGTCAGCTGCCGGAACATCGCACGCTCTACCGGATCGGCGATCCGAGCGGCGAGTACCCGATATTCAGCCCTGGTGGCGCCATGAAGGTGCCAGGGCGCTGGCACGACCAAGGCGATCGCGTCATCTACGCAGCTGAGCACTATTCTACGGCAATGCTCGAGAAGCTTGTGCACAGCAGCGGCGTCCTGCCGCCAAACCAGCACTGGATCGACATCCACGTACCGGCCGGCGTCACCTATGAACGTGTAACCGGAGACGTTCTACCCAATTGGCAGGACGCCGACTGCCAAGTGGCGCAAAAGTTCGGCCATGACTGGTATTCGAAGAAAAGTTCCTGCTTGCTGTTCGTGCCCAGTGTCGTGGCGAGAATGGAAGAAAACGTCATCATCAATACCGATCATCTGGATTTTACGAAGCTCAAGCCGGGACTAGAGACTCCTGTGCCCTGGGATCGACGTCTGTTCGATCGATAGCAGCGGATGAATGCAAGATCTTGTCACTCGTCAGGTGAAGCCGAGCTTGATGGCAGCTCGGCGTGTTGCACGGCCTCAAGATGGACGAGTTGTTCCTTCGCTGGGAAGCCGTCCTCTGTAACCGTCCGGTGAACCCGCCCTTGTCGCGGCCGACGACATCGCCAGACTTTCGCGCCTGATGCGGGCGCTAAGTGTCCGCTTAATCGCGAAGTGGACACTTATTCATGAGTACCAAGACGCGGCAGCGCCGCCGTTATACCGATGAGTTCAAGCGCCAGGTCGTGGCTGAGAGTTTTGATCCGGAGGTCTCTGTCGCCGAGATTGCGCGGCGTTATGAGATGAACGCCAATGCGTTGTTCAACTGGCGCAAGGACCCGCGTTTCAACCCGCCCCTCGCCGAGCGGGAGCCCGTCTTCCTACCCGTCGAGATCAGGGCGGAGGACCATGCTCCCGTCACCACGGGGCCTGCCGCCGAAGCGCCCATACCACCCGAAGCTCCATCAACATCGCCCAGCCCGATCGAGATCGCGCTGGTGTGCGGTACGCGGCTACGCGTTGAGAGCCATGTCGAAGAAGCCGCGCTGACGCGGGTGATCCGGGCGATCGGGGCGGCAGCATGATCCCGGTTCCCGCCGAGACGCGGGTCTGGCTGGCCGGCGGGGTGACGGATATGCGCAAGGGGTTTAACGGGCTGGCGGCACTGGCTCAGAGCAAGCTCAGCGAAGATCCTCATTCCGGTCAGATCTTCATCTTCCGGGGCCGGCGCGGTGATCTGGTGAAGATCATCTGGTGGGATGGCCAGGGGGCGTGCCTCTTCTCCAAGCGGCTGGAGCGGGGGCGGTTTGTCTGGCCGTCGGCGGCCGACGGCAAGGTGGCGCTCGGCCGGGCGCAGCTGGCGATGCTGCTGGAGGGGATCGACTGGCGCATGCCGCAGCACACCTGGAGGCCCTTGGTGGCGGGGTGAGGTGTCTATAAAGTATAGACGCATACCATTGTATTTATTGCACTAAATTGCAGATTTTCGATTCACATGACGCTGCGGCTCAGATAGGTGTTGAGCCCATGATCACCGCGCCAAGCCAGCTTCCCGATGACATCGACGCCCTCAAGGGCGCGGTCGGTATGCTCAAGCGCGAGCTCTATAATCGCGATCTTCTCATCGAGAAGCTCAAGCATCAGCTGGGCGGACTTCGGCGTAACCAGTTCGGCTCCCGCTCGGAACGTCTCGATCAGCTCGAGATGCGGCTGGAGGACGAGGAGATCGCCGAGGCCGCTGAGGCACCAGCGGTCGGGACCGAAGTCGAGACGGGGTCGGCGCAGGCGCACGAACCGGCCAAGCCCAGCCGCAAGTTCTTGCCCGATCACCTGCCGCGTCATGACGAGATCCTCTCGCCCGGCGAGGCCTGTCTATCCTGCGGCGGCGGGCTCAAGGCGCTGGGTGAGGATATAACCGAAGAACTGGAATACGTACCGGGGCGCTTTGTTGTGAACCGCATCAAACGCCCGCGTATGGCGTGCACGTGCTGCGAGCGCATGCACCAGGCCCCGCTGCCGTCACGCCCCATCGAGAAGGGCCGTCCCGGACCGGGGCTCCTGGCGCATGTCCTCATCTCCAAGTATGGCGATCACCTGCCGCTTTACCGCCAGAGCCAGATCTATGCCCGCGAAGGCATCGAGCTGGAACGCTCCACCCTGGCCGGATGGGTGGGACAGTCCGCGCGGCTGCTGGAACCGCTGGCCGAAGCCATCGGACGCCATGTCAGACAGGGCCAGGCCATCTTCGCCGATGATACCCCCATGAAGATGCTCGCTCCGGGCAAGGGGCGAACCGCCACCGCCCGCATGTGGGCGTATGTCCGTGATGAGCACAGCTGGTCGGGCAGTGCCCCGCCCGCGGCCCATTATCGCTTCTCAACGGATCGCAAGGGCGAACATCCTGCTGATCATCTGGCCGGCTATAGCGGGTTCATGCATGCCGATGGCTATGCCGGGTTCAACCGGCTCTACGACACCGGCCAGATCACCGAGGTGGCCTGCATGGCCCATATCCGGCGTAAGTTCGTGGATGTGCAAGCGGCGTCCGGTTCGGCCATCGCCCAGGAGGCGGTTGAACGCATTGCCCGGCTGTATGCGATCGAAAAGGCGATCCGCGGCCAACCGCCGGACGAACGCGCCGTGGTGCGCCAGGCCCGATCAAGGCCCGTGTTCGAGGAGCTCGACGCCTGGCTGCAGACCCAGCTCACCCGGATATCCGGCAAGACGCCTCTTGCCGCAGCGATCCGCTATGCCCTCACGCGCATGAAGAAGCTGGAGCCCTGGCTCCACCATGGCATCACCGAGCTCGATAATAATACCGCGGAGCGCGCCATCCGACCCCTGGCGGTCGGACGAAAGAACTATCTCTTCGTCGGCTCGCCCAGCGGCGGCAAGTCCGCGGCGATCGCCTACACCCTCATCGAGACCGCCAAGCTCAACGATGTCGATCCGCAGGCCTGGCTGACAGATGTCCTCGCCAACATCGCCGACACCAAGATCACCCATCTTGAAGACCTCATGCCCTGGTCTTACGCTCAGCGAAACTGAGCGTAAGACAGGCCCGGTGCCATCGGTAGGGCGGGATCGCCGGACGGTTACATCTCATCGCAGTCTCCTGCGTTGTCGGTTGGCGCGAATTCTGGCTCACCATGATCAACCGGATCGCTCCGGAAGGGTCGCCGCAGCTCGCGCTGACGCCGGAGGAAATCGACACAATCAGCCGGCTGCGACAGGCCCGAGGCCGGAAGCCGGCTGAAAGTCTCGCCGAGCACCTCCTCGAACTTGCCCGCCTGGGTGGTTATCTCGCCCGGGCCCACGACCCGCCGCCGGGAAGCATGGTCATCTGGAGAGGATGGCGCCGGCTGAGTGACGTCCTACTGGGCTCAACGCTGTCAACACAGACTTGTGGGTAATTGACAGGTTCACCGGACGGTTACGAAGAAGTTTGCCCTGTCTTGCCAGGCAAAACAAAGCGACTGCACTGGCCAATTTCTGACCCTGGAAGCGACGACCCTGGCCTTACTCCGGTAGAGATGCGCCGACGGTTCGCCGACGCTCGCGATAAGATCGACTTGATCCTCGCGGACTGGATTGCCGAAACCTATTCAACTTGATTTCGATCAAGAGAAGCCTACCCCGCGCAACACGAGAGCTTAGCAACGTCTTTGTCGAATCCCTGCGCGGCTAGTTTGAAGCCCTCAACCGTTGTGAGGTACGGGAAAATCGTCTCGCCTAGCTCTTTTGTGGTCATGCCAAACTTGAGGGCTAAAACCAGGGTTTGGATGCTGTCTGCACCCTCGGGCGCCATGATCTGCGCGCCGAGAAGCTTGTCAGTTTTGCGGTCGGCAACGAGCTTGATAAGCCCGCGTGTGTCGGCTGCGGCCAGGGCGCGAGGCACTAGATCCAGCGGTGCGATGGACGTCTTCACGTCATAGCCTTTCGCCTCAGCTGCTGAAGCGGTGAGGCCCACACCAGCGACCTGCGGGTCGCTAAACACGACCCAAGGCATTGCGCTGTTCTCGTAGGGTTTGACGGATTGATCCGTTGCGTGTTTTGCAGCCAGCTTCGCGCCATACGCCGCCATGTAGACGAACTGATCCCGTCCAGTAACGTCACCGGCCGCATAGATTGACCGGTTGCTGCTTCGCATATGGTCGTCGACCAAAATGCCGCCGCGCGCGTCTGTATCTACACCAATTTCATCTAGGCCGAGATGTTGAGTATTTGGGCGTCGACCGGTCGCAACCAGAACTCTCTTGGCGTTTACGACCTCGGTGCCCTTATCCGTCTCACAGTGCAGGGCAACTCCGGTTTGCGTCTGTTCGATGTGCTGGTATGCAACACCGGAACAGACGGTAATTCCCTCAGCCTCAAATGAGGCCTGAAGGGCAGCGCTGATTTCCGGTTCGGCTTCGGGGATTAGACGGGAGCGACAACAGATCGTCACTCGTACGCCGGCCCGCGCGAACATCTGCCCAAGTTCGCACCCAATCACGCCACCGCCTATGACCACCATGGATTCAGGTAAGCGCTCAAGTTCGAGCGCGCTTGTCGAATCCAGCGTCTCAACGTTTTCTATCCCGGGGATGGGCGGGGTGCTGCTGGAAGAACCCGTGGCGATGATAGTCTTCGACGCTCGAACCGTTTGACCATCAAAAGTCACACCGCCGTCTATCAAACGAGCTGGAGTGTTCGTTTCGAGGTAGTCGATATTTTCGTACTCAGGCAGAAGCGCTTCGTACTTTTTGTCACGAAGTTCAGATACGAGTGCATTTTTTTGCGATTGGAGCGCCGACCAGTCGTCGACTTTGGACTCAACATGCACGCCGGCAAACCGGCGTGCAGCGACTCCCGCATGCGCAGATTCCATGGCTCGTATTACGGCCTTCGACGGAACACACCCAACATTGACGCAAGTGCCGCCAATTGTTCCGTGACCAATGATAGCCACCCGCGCTCCGGCTTCAGCTGCGGTGATCGCCGCCGAGAAGCCTGCGGATCCAGCACCAACAACGGCGATGTCATACTCGCCGTTGTTCCCACCTGAGCAGCAATCTTTCATTGGAAAATTCTCCGTCTGAGTAGTGGCTCGCCGCGACTAGTGTTGATGTTCAGCTTCGGAATGATCCGCGTCTTGGTGACTCGCAACCTGTGCCGGGTAGCCAGCGTCGGTGGAGGCCTGGCCGACAAGTGCAGCGGTGGTGACGTTTGGATCAAAATGAACGACGGCGGTTTTGGTCTCGTAGTCGACCTCAACCGAATCCACGCCGTCGACGCGGCTCATCGCTGTTCGAACGGTGATTGGGCAGGTCGCGCACGTCATATTTTCGATTTCGAAAGTCACGGTCTCTGTTTGAGCGACGGCCGAATTCGACTGTTCTGAAGTTTCCGACGGCGCACGATTAAACGCCGACAAGCCAACGCCTGTGGCGCCAAGCAGGACGACCGAAAGAATTAGGGCTGATGTTCGTTTCATTGTTTGTCTCCTAATAGAAAAATGGTGCCCACCAATCGATGGTGGCGGCGAGTAGGACGATCACAAGCCCTACCCACAAAGCGATTTGGGTGATGATGCTGGATTGAGGTTTGGCGCAATATGAGCCGTCTTCGCACGGTGGCTCGGTCTTGAAATAGACGTGCCAAAATCCCGCGCCGATAAAGCCGAGCGTCACGATGATAAAATACGGTTTGTATGGGTCGAGTGCCGTGAGGGACCCGATCCAAGCGCCGCTGACGCCAGCCAAAACCAAGACCAACGGCAAGATGCAGCAGGATGACGCTACGATCGCGCCGATTATGCCGCCTGCTGCGAGCCAGTTCTTTCTCCGATTTGGTTCGGGATTGTGGTCACCAGGTTGTTGGATATCGGTCATTCGTTTTCTTGCTCATACCTAGATTTTCAACTAGGCTAATCCCTGTAGTAACTACAGACTCAAGGAGAAAATGAACACGAAAACACACGCTACTGTGAGCGCGCTGACCAGAGGCGAACTTGCGCGTCTCACCGGATGCAACGCAGAAACAATCCGCTACTATGAAGCGCGGGGTGTGCTGCCCGCGCCGCGCCGCGCTGAGAACGGCTACCGCCACTATGATCGCCGCCACATCGCGATCCTAAACTTCATCATACAATTTCGAGATCTCGGCTTCTCGTTGGCCCAATGTCGTGGCTTGTTGAGTTTGGAACATGATCACTCTGGCCAATGCCAAGCAGTTTCAAAGCAGATCCATTCCCATATCGAAGTCGTAGAACGGCGTATCGCTGAGCTGAAGGGTGTCGCGTCCACTCTTCGTGCGGCCGCGAAAAAGTGCTCAACGGACCCGGCCGCACAGTGTCACGTCCTGGACATTCTTCTTCAGGTCGAGACTGACGAGTCCTCTGGCGCAAAATCGTAGAGAGCATCGACGATAGGGCATTCCGGAACCACACCGCCGTCACACTGTGACGCCATGTCGCTAAGAACGCTCTCAAGACGTTTCAGATCTTCGATCTTCTTCCGCACAGACGCCAACTGGCCGAGAGTCATATCTCGAACCTCGCCACAGCTGTATGTGTTGCTGTCCACCAAGCTAAGGAGGGTTTGCACTTCGGCGATACCGAAGCCGAGATCCCGTGCGCGCATCAAAAACTTGAGACGACGCACATCTTCGTCCGAATTGAACCGCCCCGGTTTTCCCGGAGGCCATTTCGTTTGAGTTTTATGCGGCCAAGTCGGCCTGTTCAAGTTTGGCGTAGTATTGCGCCTCGGCTTCGGCCGGCGGGATATTGCCTATGGGGTCGAGCAGGCGGCGGTTGTTGAACCAGTCGACCCATTCCAGCGTGGCGTATTCGACATCTTCGAACGTGCGCCACGGGCCCTGCCGGTGGATGAGCTCGGCCTTGTAGAGACCGTTGATGGTTTCCGCCAGGGCGTTGTCATAACTGTCGCCGACGCTGCCCACGGATGGCTCGATCCCGGCCTCAGCCAGGCGTTCGGTATACTTGATCGAGACATACTGGCTGCCACGGTCGGAGTGGTGAACCAGCCCGTCCTGCCCGAGCGGTCGCCGGGCGTGGATGGCCTGCTCGAGGGCATCGAGAACAAAGCTGGCGTGAGCCGTGCGGCTGACCCGCCAGCCAACGATGCGCCGGGCGAAGGTGTCGATGACAAAGGCGACGTAGACGAAGCCGGACCAAGTGGCCACATAGGCAAAATCACTCACCCAGAGCCGGTTCGGCGCCGGGGCCTGGAACTGGCGGTTCACCCGGTCGAGTGGACAGGGTGCGCACCTGTCGCTCTTCGTGGTCTTCACCGGCTTGCCGCGGATCGCGCCTTCAAGCCCCATCTGGCGCATCAGCCGTTCCACCGTGCAGCGGGCAATATCGACGCCCTCGCGCTGCATCTGCCGCCACACCTTGCGCACGCCGTAGACGGAAAAGTTCGCCTCGAACACTCGCCGGATCTCGACCTTGAGGACCTCATCGCGTCTGGCCCGCGCCGGGCGTCGGGACGGATCACGCTGCCGCGCCGCATGCTCACGATAGGTCGACGGGGCGATCGGCAAGACCCGGCAGATCGGCTCGACCCCGTAGGCCCCGCGATGCTCATCGATAAACGCGTTCATCGCTTCAACGGGCGGTCGAGCTCCGCCTGGGCAAAATACGCGCTGGCCTTGCGCAGGATCTCGTTGGCCTGTCTGAGCTCGCGAACCTCCCGCTCCAGCGTCCGGATGCGCTCGCGCTCCTCGCTCGTCGGCCCAGGCCGGGCCCCACTGTCGCGCTCAGCCTGACGAACCCAACGCCGTAGCATCTCTGGCGTACAGCCGATCTTGCCTGAAACCGAACAGATCGCCTCCCATTGCGAGGCATGATCGTCCTGATGGTCCAAAACCAGTCGGACGGCCCGCTCGCGAACCTCCGCTGGATATCGTGTCGTGTGTCGTTCCATAATGGCTCCTACTTCTCACAAGTCGGAGCCTCCGGAAAACCCGGGGCGGTTCACTTCTGGATCTGCCGGAAAGTGACCCCCAACCTTCCCCCCAGGTCAGACTGACTCAAACCGAGTTCACTTCGCCGGATCCGGAGACGAAGGCCGACATGCTGATCCACCGCCGTGGCATTTCGCCCACCGGACCGCTTGTCACGAGAGTTCGCCCTTCTCATCCCTACCCCCGGTCTGTGTATCGAGCGTAGGCCTCAAGTTCATCGCCCCCAAACGTCCACACGTTGAACGCTTCGCGGTAATCGCCTGCCTCCATTCCCGGCGAGCCTGCGGGCATTCCCGGTACGGCGAGCCCGTCTACATCGGGTGCTTCGTCCAGCAACCGGCGTATGTCATGCGCTGGCACGTGCCCTTCGATCACATATCCGCCAATGACCGCAGTGTGGCACGACCACAATTGGATCGGCACACCGTGGCGATTCTTGATCGGGGATACATCCGCGACATTCCGCTGCCGAACAACAAATCCAGCACCCCGCAAATGCTCGATCCAGGCATTGCAGCAACCACACGTCGGAGACTTGTAGACGAGGATTTCAATGTCGTCTGCAGTGGCGGCCGCCGTGAGGCTGTTTACACCCACCAGCGCCAAGAGCGACTTCAGCATGAACTTGCGACGATCAAACATTTTCCCTCCTGCCAGGGCACCACACGCTGTAAGGGGGCGCAGCCCCTGTGTCGGTTACGCACCGGAAAGGCCTTGCCCTCATTCGGGACCCTTCAGCGCGAATTTCTAGGGATCTGGGGAGGCGTGGGGTTTGTTCCCTCGCGTGAACATCGACCGCAAGCCCTCGCCCGCCCTTCCCTTCAACTCAAGGCTAGGCTTTTCGATGAAGGACCAGGAGAAAGCCGCGAGCGCGAAAGATAGCGGCAAGGAAACCACGGCAACCAACAAAGGTGGAGAATTGGCATCAAAATACAAGATGGCCTGCATGATCGGGTAGTGCCAGATATAGATTCCGTAGGACCAGTCCGGAATACGCGACCACGTCGGCAAGCCCCCGATCGCCGCGAAGGCAAACCAGAATATGCCGGCTGCGAGCGCGATATTGAGGAACCACTCAGCCCAAGGGTATGCCCCTGAGATCAGCCATAGCGGCACCGCCGGAAGCACAGCCCAAGGCAGGTTTGGCAAGGAGTGCCGCCACCCATGTACGACCATGCCTAGGGTGAACGCGGCTGACAGCCGAGCGGAACTCATGATCAACGCTGGCGCGTCGCTCCAGAAAACGCTCAGCGCCAAATACGCTCCGCTCGTAATTCCGAACAACGCGACATGGGTCAGCCTGTTCCAGGGAATTGGAGAGAAAAATATTACTGCCGCAGCCATGTAGGCGATCATTTCGTACCGCAACGTCCACAGCGTCGCGGAGAACTCCCCCGCCCACGGCAAGTCAGCGAATATTCCGGCGGGACCCTGCGATGTGTCCAGAAACCCCAAAACCTGTATCGGGAATAACCAAGTCTGGCCGCTGGTCCAGTACTCGGCCATCGACAATTGGGTGAAGACTGGCCCGAAAATGAAAACCGCCGCGAACGACAGGAATACCAGTGCGGGAAAGATTCGAAGTGCACGCGAAGCGGCATAGGTGAAAATATCGGCTCGCCGTTCAAGGCTGTCCGCGATCAGAAAACCACTCAAAATGAAAAAGGCATTCACTGCGACATAACTCAGGGACCAGCCATTTATCGCCAGTGGTGGTGGCGGTAGAGGACCTTGCGTTACAATAATCGCATGCTCCGCCAAGACCGCGGAGGCCAGAACAAAGCGGATCGGGGTGAGCCGGTTATCCCGCCCCGTATAGGCTTGACCAATCGTTTTGTCGGTTCGAATGTCGACGCCCTCCCCAAAGCTCCAAGGATTACGCGATGAATTGACGCTCCCCTCAAAAAATATCGCCGGCGACCAACCAAACCATTAAGGGGCTCTCGACCGGGCCACGAGGACTCTCACCGACTCCTCGCTGAAATGCGACCGGATTGGGCCCCAGAAACCGGGCCTGGGTGGGCACGCGGCGCGGTCCTGAACCGCCCCGGGTTTTCCGGAGGCTCCGACTTGTGAAAAGTCGGAGCTATTATGGAACGACAAACGACACGATATCCAGCGGAGGTTCGCGAGCGGGCTGTCCGGCTGGTTTTGGATCATCGGGGCGATCATGCCTCCGAGTGGGAGGCGATCTGTTCGGTCGCGGGGAAGATCGGCTGTTCGACCGAGGCGCTGCGGCGCTGGGTTCGCCAGGCTGAACGTGACGGCGGGACGCGGCCGGGGTTGACGAGCGAGGATCGCGAGCGCATCCGGGCCCTGGAGCGCGAGAACCGCGAACTGCGCCAGGCCAACGAGATTCTGCGCAAGGCCTCAGCTTATTTTGCCCAGGCGGAGCTCGACCGCCGGTACAAGCCATGACCGATTTCATCGATGAGCATCGCGAGGCGCATGGGGTCGAGCCGATCTGCCGGGTCTTGCCGATCGCCCCGTCGACCTATCGCGAGCATGCCGCCCGGCGGCGCGATCCGGACCGGCTTCCGGCGCGGGCGAAGCGGGACGAGGCCCTGAAGGTGGAGATCCGGCGCGTGTTCGAGGCGAACTTCTGCGTCTACGGGGTGCGCAAGGTGTGGCGGCAGCTGCAGCGCGAGGGCTTCGATGTCGCCCGCTGCACGGTGGAGCGTCTGATGCGCGAGATGGGCCTTGAGGGCGCGATCCGCGGCAAGCCGGTCAAGACCACGAAGAGCGACAGGTGCGCGCCCTGTCCGCTCGACCGGGTAAACCGCCAGTTCCAGCCACCGGCGCCGAACCGGCTCTGGGTCTCGGACTTCACCTATGTCGCCACCTGGGCGGGCTTCGTCTACGTCGCCTTCGTTATCGACGCCTATGCCCGGCGCATTGTCGGCTGGCGGGTCAGCCGCACGGCCCATGCCGGCTTCGTGCTGGACGCGCTCGAACAGGCGATCCATGCGCGGCGGCCGGTCGGGCAAAGCGGGCTCGTCCATCACTCCAACCGCGGCAGCCAGTATGTCTCGATCAAATATAGCGACCGTCTGGCCGAGGCCGGGATCGAGCGGTCCGTGGGCAGTGTCGGGGACAGTTACGACAATGCGCTCGCGGAAACCATCAACGGTCTCTACAAGGCCGAGGTGATCCACCGGCGCGGGCCATGGCGCTCCTTCGAGGACGTCGAATACGCCACGCTGGAATGGGTCGACTGGTTCAACAACCGGCGCCTGCTCGAACCCATCGGCAACATCCCGCCCGCCGAAGCGGAGGAACGATACTACGCAGAACTTGAAGCGGCCGGCATGGCCGCATAGGACTCAAACAAAATAGCCTCCGGGAAAACCGGGGCGGTTCAGTCCCGCCGACGACGCAACGCATGGCCGCGCTGGGCTCAAACCGGCGATAAGCGGGTGACTTGCTCTTCTTGGTGCACTACCGGCTCACGGCGCCCCGATTCCTCTCATGTATTTTTTTTGAGGGGCGCGCGCTGGTTCCGCGTAATCCCAATGTTATGACCGGGAGGCGAACATGATGGACAAGTCCCCCCCCCTTGCGACGGTCCGCGTCGTGCCTCTCGGTCTGACACTTTCAAGCTTCAT
>Ga0189281_100462_pt1 | contig 13109 bp, 9 predicted proteins | sample N26B72minimetaG_FD_130322 | JGI IMG/M metagenome (GOLD analysis project Ga0189281, IMG submission 130322) | Marine microbial communities from the Costa Rica Dome - N26 B7-2 mini metaG | ecosystem: Environmental > Aquatic > Marine > Oceanic > Photic zone | place: Costa Rica: the Eastern Pacific...
CGGCGACACATCGATGTACGGGGTTCGAACGCCAATACGTTCGAAGCCTCCCGCTTCATGTCCGGAGCGACCGACACACTCGTTTTCTCCACGGCCGGCGGAACCGGCCGGTCCTATCACGCCAGTCTCGACCACAAGAACCAGAGGCGGCGTGTCCACTATCTCGCTGAAGCCGGATGGCGGGCCGACAAAGCCGTCCAGGGCCTTGGCCGGTCCCACAGGACCCATCAAGCCAGCGCGCCGCGCTTCCGGGTCCTGTGTACCGACCTGGCTGGCCAGAAGCGGTTCGTGTCAACGATTTCCCAACGCCTCGAAACGCTCGGCGCTTTCACCAAGGCCGACCGCCGGTCGGCCGGTGAACAGCTCTTCTCACCGCTGGACAACCTGGACGGCGAAATTGCCCAGCAAGCATACCACTCCTGGTGCTACATGCTCGCCGCCGGCAAAGCCGGCATCTCGCTCGACGACTTCCAGTCCCGCACCGGCCTGGCCGTCGTCTCTGATGACGGGCAGTTGCTCGCCGATCGCTGCAAGATCACGCGCTGGCTCAACCGACTGCTGGCGCTGCCGGTCGCATTGCAGAATTCCATCTTCGAGGAATTCTTCTCCCTCCTGGAAGCGGCCTATGATGCCGCCGCCGAACACGGCGATCTGGATCGCGAAATCCACACGCTGAAGGCCGACAAGATCGTGCTCAAGGAGCGGCACGAATTGCCCGCCGATGAAGAAGGGTTCCTGCCTGCGTTCGTCTCGGTCTACGAGACGACAACTTTTGCCAACGCGACAGCCTATGATGCGCTGAATGTGCGGGACGACGAAATCGCCGGTCGGTATGTCCATACGGCCACCGGCAAGCCCGTTCTGGCCACCCGCCCGCGTCTCGCAGCAAGCGCTGACGGCTCACCATATACCTTGGTCACCTGCATCACTCCGACCAGCACCTATCATCGTAGCCTGGCCGTTCTGGATCGTCCCGGGCAGTATCGACCGTGTGACGACGCCGAAAAGTTCAAAGCGCTATGGAAGGCCGCAGAGGCAGAGCCTGAAGCGCCGAGTGTCCAGCTCGTCTACGTGCTCCATGGAGCCTGTCTGCACCTGTGGCGATCCCTTTCCTCGTCAGGCGTCAAAGTGCGCCGAATTCAGCAGGAGGATGGCGCCACAATTATCGGAAGACTGCTCCAACCGGCCCAGGCACATCAACTGGTCGAGATCCGAACGAAGGCGTCGGTGGATGTGATCGTGTCGGCCATTGCCGCGGCGGGACTGATTGGCATCCAGGTCTCCGATGGTACGTACATGACACGGACCCTGCACATGAACCGTCCGCATCTTCAGGTCCACAGGTTCGATCGCGCGTCCGCGAAACTCTATACCGGTCTTGGCGGGGACGTGGTGATCCACAACTATTCGCCGAAACTCCTGGTCCCGTGGTCGGAAGCAGCAAAGTTCATTGCCGGGCTTCAGGACGCCTGTCCGGGTCTGAGCTTCCAGGTCTGATACCCTCGGAGGCTTTCATTGAATCGCCTGTCGTCGGCGTTGCGCTTTATCCGCCACCTTGTCCGCCGGCGCGTATCCCAAAGCGCGAAGAATGGAAATTGGCGGGGCGCGGGGGCCGGTCAACCCCGTTCGGGGTTCCCCTCGCTTCGCTCGGTGACCAACCCCCTCAATCGCCCCACCTAAAAAATTTCCATCGCGCAAATGGGAACGCGCAGATGGAGGACAAGATGGAAAATCACGAATTCAACACCGACGGCTTTTCAACCACCCAATTCACGAATGACGACCTTCCGGAGGCAGACGCACTCGAACAGACCTTCTCCGCCATCGCCAACGAACTCGGCGACCTGATGCTCAACACGGGCCTGGAGAAAGTCCTCGAACAAGTATCCACCCGCTGGACATCCCAGCTGCACTCCCTGATCGGATTCCACGAACGCACACGTGACGAACAGGCCCAAGAGCTCAAGCAGCTGACCACATGCCAGGACGGATCCGAAATCCAGTCCAACAAGCTGGAGGAGCTACAAGCCGCAGTTCAGTCCGCCGACGAGGTCATCGAAGCGCTCGAAATCATGCGCGACACCATGGCATCAGCGCACCAGATGATGACCGGAAATCCCTGGACCCCGCAGTCCGGTTCGAAGAAATCTCGCGGCGCAACCACCAGCGCCATGCTGGATGCGCGCGACTACCTTGATGCCAAGGAGAAAGCCGATGCCGTCCGGAAAGCGCCCCAAGGGTTCCTCATCGCAGTCGCCGGCACTGCAAACTTCAACGACATCAATCGAGCCTACAAAATCTTCGACAGCTGCCTGGAAAAACATCCTGACATGGTTCTCGTACACGGCGGTCATAGCCAGGGGATCGACAAGATCGCCGTCAAATGGGCGACGATGCGAAAGGTCGACATGGTGAAATGCGCACCGGATTTCAAAACGCACGGAAAGAGCCGAGCAGCCTTCATGCGCAACGACAAGATCGTCAATGAACTCCGTCCGAAGGGTGTCCTGGTCTTCATACATCCCGAAGATCGCCATGGCGTCGCCAGCAATCTCCTTCAGAAAGCTAACGAGGCTGGCATCAGCACCCGCCGCTATCTCCAGAGCGTCTAACACGCTCTCTTATCATTCCCTCATCCTCCTCGGCCGGGCCAAGTGCCCGGCCTTTCTTTTTGTCGGCATTGCGGACGGACCTACCGGTCCGACACCCTTTGTTGCTGCCTGTGGACCGCTCACCGGCTTCGCTACGCCTTACGGCTCCGCGAAGCCGGTGGTTTGCTGTCGGGCTGTGCCCGTGGTGCGACCACGATCACAGATTTCTTGAATAGATGTCCCGCCAGCCCTAGGAGAGATGATTGGATTCGACTTGCGGGGGCACAGTGCCGAGATCTGGGAACACGACACGTATCCGAGCGCCTAAAGGGCTCGGACCCGTCTTCCAGGCGCTGGAAGTTTCGCTGGCTCACGCTTTCGGCCGCGTCGCCAAACGCAGGTTCTATACCGCGCTGCTTGCCGAGTACCTTCAAGATCCACCCGCGCGCTACTGGCATCACGGAAACTCATCCGATGTCATTTTCGTCGAGATTGATCGTGTCGTTGCAAACGAAATCCGTGAGAATGCAGACGTTCCTTTGGCCTGTTTCGGCTTCAACGCCATCGACAGTTTTATAAGCGACCCGCTCATTCGCGATGCCGTCTACGTCCGTCTTCGCCGGTCGCTCAAATCCAGCGATACTGATGTTGGCGTTTTCATTGAAACGCACTTCCGATCCCACGAAATCCCCCTTAAGGGACGGCCTCGCTCGGCCCGGTTTGAGCAAGACTAAGCGCCCGATCTCGGGCCAACCGTTTTGCCCTCTTTCTTCCGCCTGTATTTCCGGCCGGCGACGCAGTTCCTGCGTGCCGGTTCCCATGCACGTTGACACGTTGCTGCCCCCCTTTCACCTGCGGTGAGGGTCGGGCCGGCGGAGCCCGTCCATCGCTTACGCTTGGACGTTGACTAGCGCTCTGGCTGATGGCCAGAGCGCTGGCCTGTTTTCCTGACCAACGACAACCGTCTGGCGTGTTCGATCCAATTCAGGCCTGGGACAACGTTGTGTCCCAGGATATCGGGGGAGAGCTTTGCTCCCCACTTCCCATCAAACCGCATCAGCGGTTTTTGCATCACACAAGATGCACTCTGTGCCCGCTGCGGTAGGCAGCGCGTAACGTGTTGTAAACACAACATATTACGGGTTCGAGCATCCGTTTCGTACTGGCTCACTGACGCTCACGGAATAGAGCCGTGCTCGATGCGCCAGTAATTCCAATGGGTTAGCGGTGAGGCAACACTGTGACGGCCTGAGCGGCAATGAGACACGTGTGAGCGCCGATGAGGCGGGCCAATATTCCTCCGTCGGCATGTTGGCGCAAATGCACCAAATTTCATGCCTAGCATCATTATAAATGCATACTATGCTCGATGATCGCTGCAGCGCCTCCGCGAGAAGAACGAAAACACCCTTCGAAACAGTTTCTTAGCGGAAGCTTGGTTTGCGCCCGGCAGCTGTGGCGATTGTACCGTTTGTAAAACAACGCGCGCTTCACCGGCGCACCCGGCTCACGACCGATGAAAATATTGTCGCCTCCATCGCACCGCCACTAGAGCCGAACGGCATGTCCAGTTCACCAGCGCGTATCGCCCGCTGAACGAGCTGTTGCGAGCCGCCAACGCCCTTAAGCAGAGCTGACGCTATCGGCGACGGCGCAGGTTCTGGCAGGCTACGCCGTCACTGTCACCGTCGAGTCTATGTGGATCGCCAGGACCGGCAGCCTCAAAGAAGGCCTGAGCGTCCTCCCAAGTATCAAAATCCGAGCAGTCTTTGTCGCCGGAGATTTGGGCCTGACCCGTTCGCGGTCCGTCCACCCGTTCACCTGCACGCCAACGCCAAGGCTCCACGAACGCCCCTGACCAAATTCCTGCGCGTTGGGCCCGCGCCTCTGCCTCTTCATCTATGTAATCGGTAGAGTACTGACGATACGCGAGTGCGTTGCCGGAGCGAACCATCGAAGCGTTCAGGTCCGTATCACCAACGAAACAGACACCAATGAACCGGCCGTACCAGTCTCGCTCTCCGCCTTGGCATCTAACGACGCTCCCTCCGATCATAGCATCGAGCGCGTTAGCGGCCCGTTGCCCGCATCGAACCGACTGGCCCGAGGCACTCCGGCAGAATTGTCCACTTTCAGGCGCGTCAATGCCGCGAAGCCGTACCCGCTCACCGGCGATCTCAATCGTATCACCATCCAAAACTGATGCTCGGCCGACAAGGTCAGAACCTGAAATAGTCAGCGCCATTAAGATAGTCGCGAAAATCATGGGCGCCCTCGGAGCCTCCAGGCGAGTTGCTCAATGAACGTGATCCGAGCCCGCCGCAACCACGCCTCACAAGCAAGATCCAAATCGCCGTACAGAGCGAGCTGGAGTCTGGCGGCCTCACGCGAGATTTCATGGCCGCGCTTTTGCAGACTAGGTCATAAACTCATAAACGGGATTCCGTTTTTGGTCGAAGCCTGATTCAAAGTCCTTGAGGAGGATATGGATCATGGGCCGTCGCCGCTACGAGTTGACCGATTTCGAATGGTCGATCATCGAACCCTTGTTGCCGAACAAGCCGCGCGGTGTGCCGCGGGTGGACGATCGCAAGGTGATCAACGGGATTTACTGGCGTTTGCGCACCGGCTCGCCCTGGGCGGAGATCCCCGAGCGCTACGGCCCGGCGACGACCTGCTACAACCGCTTCGTGCGATGGCGCAAGCTGGGCGTCTGGGATCGGATATTCGACGCGATTACAGCCGTTTATGACGGCGACATCCAGATGATCGACAGTTCCTCGATCCGCGTTCACCAGCACGGGGCGAACGCAAAAAAGGGGGTCCGCACACCGCCGCCGGAAACGCCCCTGACCCCGATGCATGGGGCGCTCGCGGGGCGGGCTGACCACGAAAATCCATGCCCTCGTGGACGCCAACGGTCTGCCTGTTGCGCTCAAGCTCACACCCGGCCAGGCCCATGACGGGCGCAGCGCGGCCGACATGCTCGGCGCGATCGGCGAAGGCCAGACCCTGCTGGCCGACGGGGCCTATGACAGCGACGCGCTGCGCGCGAGACTGAAATCACAGGGCGCATGGGGCTGTATCAAACCGGTCTCACGCCGCAAGACCCCGCCCAGCTTCAGCCCCTTCCTCTATCGCTACCGCAATCTCGTCGAATGCTTCTTCAGCAAGATCAAGCATTTCAGGGCCATCGCAACACGATATGAAAAACACGCCCAAAACCATCTCGCACTCGTCAAACTCGCCGCCATACAAATCTGGCTGCGAAATTATGAGTCGGTGTCCTAGACCTCAATGCCGCAACCCGCAGCTCTAAGAGCGCGGTTTCTGCTTCTTCAGTCAACGAGTTCAACATTCGATCTCTTGTAAAAGTTATCCTGAACCCGTCGGAGCATTGTGTCGTAAGTTCCTACGTCGGTCAGCCGCCTTGAGCGTTCCAGCGCTAAATAAAATCGACAAGGCCGCCTAGCAGTTGACCCAGGTATTGGCGCGCCAACATCCTCGCCAACATCGTAATAGGTGCGAGTTACCCGATTGAACTCCGCAACTGAGATCGGCGCGCCAAATGGAGGGCGCGGCAGATCCCCCGTCCAGTTCGCTTCGAACGCTTCCCGGTTGCCCTCACGTACTACCACGCCTTCACCCCAACCGCCGCATCCCGCTTCATCCGGGGCGTCGTCAATGCTTTCCCAGCAGGTCTTTCAGGACCGAGTTGTCCAGCAGGCTGTCGGCCAGCAATTTCTTGAGCCGCGCGTTCTCGGTCTCAAGCACCTTCAGCCGCCGGGCATCGGACACGTCCATCCCGCCGAATTTGGCCTTCCACTTGTAAAACGTGGCCGAGCTGATGCCGTGCCGCCGGCAAACCTCTGCCGTCGCCATGCCGCGTTCCTGTTCAGCCAGGATCGCGATGATCTGTTCCTCGGAAAATTTGCTCTTGCGCATCGTCTGTCTCCGTAATGACAGACTCTCAATTCAAATGAGGGACCAAATGGGGCTCAGGTCAAACCCAAGCGCAAAACCCAGCGAATTCCATTCATTTGATACACCGTTCAAGGACTGACGAACGACATAATGGCGAGCGGCGATACCGTTGGCTTGAACGTTTCAACTGACTCCACCGAACCCCGGGCCGAGCCCGCGGATCGTAGCGTTGATACCTTGCTACGATCCGCAGAGCCTGTAGTGCCGGTCCTCGAAATCGAACGACGTATTGACGTTCGATGCACAGCCGCGAAGTACAGTGCCTTGTCATCAGTCACGAGCGTGCTCTGTCTCCAATACCGAAACATGCCCGCCCGGTTTTGGTGCGAACCACCGATGTAGCGCTGGCAGTACGAGCAAGGTAAGGACGGTTGACGATACGAGTCCGCCCATCACAACGGTCGCTAGCGGGCGCTGTACTTCAGCACCTACTCCAGTCGCAAATAGCAATGGTGCCAGTCCAAGCGCGGTCGTGAGCGCTGTCATCAACACAGGTCTCGCCCTAAGTCCTGCCGCTTCAATAGCGAGCGCATTGTGGTCGCGGCCCTGCCGCGCGAAGTCGTCCATGAAGCTGACGAGGACCATTCCGTTACCAAGAGCGATGCCGAAAAGCGCAATGAACCCGACCGTGGCTGGCACCGAGACTGGTAATCCTGTCAGCCACAAAGCGAGGGCGCCACCGGTCAACGCGAGAGGAATGTTCAGCAGGATCAATATCGCTGACTTGAGCCTCCCGAATGCGAGTAACAAGATGAGAAGAACGATGCCCAACGTAATCGGTATTACCACGGCGAAGCGGGCATTGGCCTGTTGTTGCAATTCAAACTGACCACCCCATTCGACGCGATAACCAGGCGGAAGGTCAAGCTGACTGGAGGTTGCCGCTTGCGCATCGGCGACAAAGGAGCCGATATCGCGCCCGCGAACATTGAGCTGCACGGTTATGAAACGCTCCCCATTTTCACGCGTTATCTGACGAGGACCGACAACAGTTCTTATCGAGGCGACACTTGAAAGCGGCACCCGAGCACCACTCTCGCTTTCTAGGATAAGTCGGCCAATCGCCTGCGCATTGTCACGCCGGTTTTCGTCAAATCTGACGACGACTGGAAACTGGCGAACCCCTTCAAAGAGGACGCCGGCTTCCGCCCCGCCGACGGCCGCGCTCAGCGTATCAAGGGCTTCCTCCACTGAAAGACCATATCGGCCTAAGGCCGCGCGATCGACCGAGACGACTAACTGTGGCGCGCCGGTGATCTGATCAGCCTGCACATCACTCGCCCCGCTGACACGTTGAAGAATTGATTGTAGATCCTGCGAACCTTCCAACAGCACATCCATGTCAGGACCGAAAATTTTTACCGCGAGCTGAGCTTTCGTGCCGGTTAGAAGTTCATCAACCGACATCGCGATCGGTTGCCCGATGTTCACTCTGATTCCCGGAAAAGACTCCAGATTTTCGGATATTTCTGCACGCAAGTCGGTCGGTGTGAGGCCGGGTCGCCACTCTGACCTTGGCTTCAAAGCGACAAAAGCCTCAATACTGTTTACCGGGTCAGCGTGAGCCCCGACCTCGCCTCGGCCAATTCGACTAACAATGGAGTCAATTTCAGGGAACGCCGCCAGCAATCGACGTTCAAGTCGTGTTGATGTCTCGCGCCCCTCAGTGAGCGATATTGATGGCGCCATCGAGACGCGAAGTAAGATATCACCTTCTTCGAGAGCGGGTGTGAACTCCGAGCCCAATCTCGAGCCCGCCAACCCTCCGATGACCAAAAGTCCAAGCGCTAACGCAACCGCAGCAAGGCGTGCGCGGACGAACACGCTTGCGACAGACTTGACGAAGCCGGCGATTGCGCCCTCGCCAGACGTATTGCGTTTGGGGGGCTTGATTAATCCAAAGGCCATGGCGGGTGCGACTAGCGCGGCGTAGAGGAGCGATCCTGTCATGGCAAGGGCGGCGGACGCAGCAAGCGGCCGGAAAGTCTTACCCTCAACGCCTTCCAGCGAGAATAGTGGCAGAAACACAATAATCACGACTGCGACGGCTGCGATTAGGGGCGCGATAACTTCCGCGGTCGATTTGGCGACCACATCGCGAGCGTCCTCGCCATTTCGCCGTTCCCGGAAACCTCGGTCGACATTTTCGGCAATGACGATAGCGCCATCAACCATCATACCGATGGCGATGGCGACACCTCCCAAAGACATTAGATTCGCGCTAATGCCCAACACGCTCATCGATATGAAGGCGAAGCCAACCGAGAATGGAATTGACAAGACCACCACTAGGCTAGGTCGCCAGCCACCGAGGAAGATAAACACGACAACTGCGACCAGTAGAGCACCTTGCCAGAGCGCGGTCGTGACGGTCGAGGCCGCCCGTCTAACCAGTGTACCCTGATCGTAATATGGAACGGCGCGTACGCCTTCTGGCAGGGATGCATTGATCTCATCGAAGCGCGCGTGAGTGCGCTCAATCACATCCGACGTGTTCGTACCATAGAGTTTAAGAACGAGACCGGCGACCGTCTCGCCATTGCCGTTGGCAGTCGCGAGCCCTTGGCGCGTACCACCGCCGATAACGACCTCTCCAAGATCGCTCACTCTGATCGAACGACCGTTGACCGTGCTAACCGGCGTTTCTGCAAGGTCGGAAACCGATCGTGCCAAGCCGACACCACGCACGGTGTATTGTTCCGCGCCTACTTCGATGAATTGCGCACCGGTCGTGCGATTTGCGCTTTCTAGAGCACCGATTACATCTGCCACCTCTAAATCATAGGCGATCAGTAGATCGGGATTGAGACGAACTTGGTATTGCTTTTCGAAACCGCCAAGCGCTAGCACTTCGGTCACGCCTTCGACGGATTGAAGAGGGTACTTAATCATCCAGTCGGTGATTTCGCGGAGTTCGGTCAGATCATAGGCGCCAGTCTCATCGACGACGCGAAAGTACATGATGATGCCTAGTCCGCTCGAAATGGGCCCGAGCTGGGGCGTCCCGAAACCATCTGGGATGGCTTCGCTGGCCTCTGGTAATCGCTCGCCTACGACCTGGCGTGCGAAGTACACATCCGTGCCATCCTCGAAATAGATGTTTACAATGGAGAGACCGAAATTCGAGACCGATCGGATTTCCTCGACATCTGGAAGACCGGACATCGCGGTTTCGACTGGGAAGGTTACATAGCGTTCGACTTCTTCTGGAGAGAGCCCTTCGGTTTCGGTGAACACCTGAACCAGCGAGGGTGAAGGATCGGGAAACGCATCAACTGGAAGCGCACGAAAGGCAAACAGCCCCCCTACGGTGAGGGTTAGGGCCGCGATGGCGGCTAGCAGCCGGCCGCCGGCAAGGCGGTGCATTAAGTTTTGCATATCTCTAACTTCCTAGTCGTCATCATCACCGAAGGAGTCTCTTTCGAGATGTGCTTTGAGCGTGAATGCACCCTCTGACACGTAGAACTCTCCTTCATCGAGGCCAGACAGGATCACGGTCTGGTTGCCGGATTCAGTTCCCGGCTCCACGGTCCGCGGCGCAAATCCGTCATCAGTTGGAACGAACAGGCTCGTTCGACCCGCAACTTCAACGATGGCCGCCGATGGCACTTGGAGGCGGCTCTCGTGGGCCCCGGTTGCAATCTCAGCCGTTGCGAACTGACCGGGGCGCATCCGCCGGTCAGAATTGTCCACAATCATGCGGGCTGTCGCCATGCGCGAGGTTTCGTCTATCGTCGGCAAAACGGTCGAAATCACACCTTCTGCTAACTGAGCCCCCGTTTCAGACCGAAGGACGACGGCCATGCCGGCTTCAACGATTGCTGCGTCCTGCGTGTAGACCGCTATGTCAGCCCATAGGACGCTGTCATCAACAATGGTGAAGAGAGCTGGGGCGCTTGCGTCTTCTGCCGATACTGCTGCGCCAAGGATTGCTGTTCGGCGCGCAACCACACCGCCGATTGGAGCCCGAAGGCGGGCCTGGGCGAGCGTTAGGTCGGGCGCGTCGCCGAGAGATGCGAGCTCACTGCGAGGAACGCCCACAGCAATGAGCTTGTTCTCAACGCCTTCGCGTGCGGCGCTGGCCGCGATGAGCGCAGCGCGGGCAGCCTGCAGGTCAGCCTCGGGTGTAATTCGCTCTGCAAAAAGCGTTTCCTCACGTGCCAGGGCTTGCTGGGCAAGATTTTCGGAAGTGGCGGCTGTCAGAAACTCAGCCTTCAGGTCGGCGAGTTCACGGCTGGAGAGGATTGCCAGCGTTTCATTGGGAGAGACGAGATCGCCTTCGGTTGCTGTGATTTGGATGATCCGCCCGCTCACTTGCGGTGAGACTGCGGCGACGCGATCTGCATCAAACCTCAACTCGGCCGGGAGAGAGAGAAACTGTCTCAGGGGAGTACGTGTCGCTCGCGCGGTCACAATGCCAGCCTCTGACGCCACCTCCCGGCTTAGCTCAACTTGGGCAGATTGTTCGCCATCATCGTGATCCACTTCCGTTGCGGAGGAACGATCCGAGTCTCGGTCCCCACCATTGCCACAAGCGGTAATGGCCAAAGTAGCGGCGATGACCGCGAATAGATGCGGTTTACCAATCATCGGATATCTCCATCAAAGGGGGCTGCCCCAATCAGAGCTCGCAGACGCAGCTCTGCGCTCTGCAAGGCAAACTCTGCATCAATCACAGCGAGTTGGGCGCTCAACAGGGCCGCGCGGGCATTTAGGGTGGCGGTGAGATCGAAACGACCAATCTGATAGCCACGCGAGGCCGCCTCGTAGGCCTCCGTCGCCGCGGGCAGCGTATCGTGTTTTAGGATTTGCAATCGGCTTTGTGCCGTGCGTTGAGCCGCAGCTGCAGCCCGTTGCTGAGCTAACAAGCGTTGTTCGGTAACTGCTCGATTGAGTGTGGCGGCATCGCTCCGGATCGCCGACGCTCGCGCAGCATCCCGCCCGCGATCGAAGATTGGGAGCGGCAGGCTAACACCCGCGACGAAAGCCTCATCGCCGGTCTCTTCAAACCGCCGGATTCCTGCCGATACGCTTATGTCTGGGATGATGGCGCTTCGGGCAAAGCTGGTTTCGGCCTGTCGGACACGAACGGCTGCATCTGCTGCACTTAGCGCAGGGTGTGTCACGTCTGCTTCGACTTCCGCGATGGTGGAATTAAAGCTCACTCCCATCGGTGCTGAGAATGTGGGCTCGGCACTGCCCCACAAGAGAGCAAGCGCGTATCTGCGGCGATCAATACCTGCCTGCGCCGTTTCGACAGACGCGCGCAAAGCGGTCGCGTCCGCCCGCGCCCGCGAGAGCTCCGGTGGTGCCGCAGCGCCCGCATCGACTCGGCGCGCAACAACGCTCACCAGTTCATCCGCGAGATCCGCACTTTCTTCTGCAAGGTTTCGTAATTGGACGGCTGCCACCAATTCAGCAAAGACGATCGCGGCCTCTAGTTCAGTCTCCCTCAGGATAACCGCGCATTCCGCGCTGGCGAGCGCCTGGCGAGCCCGCGCAGCTCGTTCCTCGAGCGCTCGCTTCCCTCCAAGACGGAGCGTTTGTTCCAATGCGAATGTTGATTCAGTTTGATCAAAACCCGACAACGCGTTGCTGCCCGCAAAATTCTCCAGTTCGAGCGATAGGGTCGGGTTGAGCCGCCGCCCGGCTTGGTCCGCCTCTGCACCAAGGGCGCGGGCCTCCAATCCAGCCGCGCGAACAGCAGGCGAGGCATGGCGAACTTCTGAAAGTACGGTGGAAAGTGTTAGGGGCCTTCCCGGCGAAATTTGTGGCGAACCGCCAATCCGTCCATCGCAAGGTGAGGCCAGCGCGCCTTCGGTCAATGCGGCGAGCGCCAGGGCTGCGGTAGCGCCCTTTAGAAAAAATGACATGTTGTATGTTCCTCAAGCGGATCCAGCTAAAGCGTGCCCGCAAGTGCGGACCGATGTTCTGCTAAGGATCAGGCTCGAGGGGGACGATAGAGACTACCGATCGGTCGAGATCGCAAATTGTCGACTGGCTGCGGTCTAACTGAGGGCGCGCCACTCGGTGCCAAACCTGCCTCGTATGATACTTGTCGCGTTTTGTACGCGTGACAGGGACCGCAATTTTTCGCACGGTCTTCGTGTTCTCCCCGACCTTCGTCCTGCTGCTCGGCGCTGTTCGGCTCTTGGCCAATCACGCAAGCGATAGCGAACTTGTCGTCACATAGCTGGGCATCAGCTATGGGAGCCAACAAAAAAGCGCAGGCCACGAGAAGTGAGGCTGCAAGTTTTAGCGTCAGGCCGATCGGCAAGAGTATATTGGTCGATGCCGCTATGATGTCGCCTCTACTCAGTTATCCAACACCCAATTTGGTGAGCAAAATGGATTCGTTCAGATTGAACTACGAAAAGCCTTACTTCCTATAGCGGCTGTAGAAGCAAGCGGTTGACGTGCTCCCCTGATTGTTACCATTCAGAGGTAGAGTCTCGCACCTTCATGATTGATGTTTGATGGGATGGCAACGTGTCTGGGGGCATGCCCCCAGACACGTTCGCCGGCGATCTCGGC